>ERZ842401.678-NODE-678-length-49957-cov-4.563665_pt1 | contig 49957 bp, 82 predicted proteins | sample MGYA00521270_ERZ842401 | MGnify/ENA primary metagenome ERZ842401 (study PRJEB31892, sample SAMEA3878208) | bioreactor metagenome | biome: Moose rumen | place: Sweden | collected 2011-10 | study: EMG produced TPA metagenomics assembly of the PRJEB12797 data set... | reverse complement strand
ACGTGTGCTCTTCCGATCTTCTGAACCCTGATTCACATTTCTTGTAAGTGCTTTTTTGGCAAGTTCGGCAGCCTTCTCAAAATCTCCGCCAATCCCTACACCCACAACCAGTGGAGGACAAGCATTAGGTCCTGCCTCAGAAACTGCCTGTAATATTGCATTTTTCACGCCTTCTGCACCGTCTGCCGGTTTTAACATATATAACTTACTCCTCCCTAATACTTAATATCTAGTATATATGCCAGAATCTCTGAGTGACATTCTGGTGCATTTTATTGCCTTTGCCTATAAATTAATATACCCTTTAAAACTTATACATTTCTAAGCTTCTCAAAGTATATATCTCTATAATACATTCGCTTTTTTCTAGCTACTTCTTTAATCTTATTATTATATGAAATTAAATTGCAACTATGACAATTAAAGAATTCATTTTCAAATACCTTTGAATGAAGTTCTTTACACACTTTGCAATGTCTTTCTTTTATTTCATCTATATCAACTGAAGTACTAACTATAGCCTTCACTTTTCTTTCATCTTTATTAAGCTTATATTCTACTCTAGTATTAGATACTTTTTCATTAAATATAAACTTTGAAGCATACCACTTACAAGCTTTTAAATAAGCTTTATTTATATCTTTATCATCTGTAAATTCTTGTTCTAATATTTTCACTAACACTTGCATTTCTTTCCACCTCTATAGTAGTCTTTTAAATCCCACTCATATTGGATGTTTTTCTTTGCATTAGTAATGTTAGCTATCTGTGTAGAATATTTCACAAGCAAATATCTGGCTTTTATTAATGTTTTAGCTGGTATCTCACATCCACTAATACATCTTTCTGCAAACTCCATTAAAAATGGAGCATCTACCCTATTAAAACCTCTATTATTTACTTTAGTTGAGAATCCATATGCTTTTTCATCACCATCTTGCTGTTGATAAATAACAATAGCTGCTTTTTTAACAGCTTTATCATTATTCATTATCCACTTTTTCACTACTTCAGGTTGAAGCATATCATCTTTACTTAAAATTATTCTATACATTTTATCACCTATTATTTGCTGAGTATTCCTTGAGTTATATTCCTCAGCAATCCATTAATTAATTAAAAGTTTACTGGGTAAGATTGTCATCAAGATGGATCATAGAGAGAAGGATTGATTTTTACTTAAATGGGATTAAATTTCCCAATCAGAATCATCGTCATCCTCTTCCTCAGGTTCTTCTACCTTGGGAGCTTTCTTAGCTTTCTTTGCAGGCTTCTCTTCCTTTTCAGCCTTAGCCTTCTTTATCTTAGCCTTCTTAGGAGCAGGAGCTTCTTCCTCTTCAGTTTCTTCAACCTCTTCAATAGGTTCTTCTACCTTAGCCTTGCGACCTCTGCCTCTCTTGGGCTTTTCCTCAGCTACAACTTCTTCCTCTTCAGGAGCTTCTTCAGAAACACTTACTCCATCCTTAAGAACAGACTCAACTTTTCTCATTGTGAGCCATTCAGGAATAGCACTAGCAAACTCAATGAAGCTTTCCTTAGCAGAAGTAGCCATAATGGAAGAAATGAGATTAGCAGCCAGAGGAAATCTTCTTCCTGCATCAGCTATAGCTTCCTTCTTTGTTTCTGCATTGTTGATAGCAATTGCAAAATCCTTTACGTTCCAATTCTTAGCCATGATTTTATCTCTCCTTAAAACTATATTTTTGAAATGACTAATATTTAACTCCAATACCATTATATCAAAATTTAAATCATTTGTAAACAATTATTTTTAAAAATTATTCCTCAACAACTGATGTTATTGAATTAAAAGCATTTATGACTTCTCCAATAAAAGCATTATCTATGTCAATTACACCTTTTTGAAAAATTCTTTTAGTCTTACCATTATCATTTACTATATAACAATGAGCTAACACAAAATTATCAGTATTTAAATCTTGACTCAAGACCAATTGCTTATTTTCACTTATATTGCAAGAGAATATGATCTTATAATTTTTCATTCATTCTCACTCTCCGCTTCTTTCTTTTTCTTCACAAAATCCTTATACTCTTTCAATATAGCATCATAAGCATTTGCTCTTATTGATACAACAACATCAGATTCAATTGGATTCTCTAAAGTTTTATCTTTTGTCAATTCTTTAACTTTTTCTTCAGTTTCCTTTAAAATCTTTTTAACTTTACCTACAAAATTTAATGCTAATATTTTGCTATTCATTTCTATTCCTCTTCCTCTATCACTGCTTTACAAAGAACATGAATAATAGATTCAGGAGCAAGAAGTTCTACAAAGTTATTGATCTCAGCACTATTTAGCTCAGTATTAAACGTGATAAGACTTTCACCATCTCTATCAATATTTAATCTGTTTAAATAGAATGTTCCAAGAGCAATTGCTTTTCCACCATTTACTTTACAAGATACTCCTATATTTCTATCAATCATTCTAACTAATGATACACAATTTACTATTTCAGAATATGGAGCTTTAAACTTTACATCAATATCTCCATTTTTCTTTGTACTATAACCAGCAAATGTACACTCTAGCTTTACTTTCAGTTCCTGCATTCTCAATTCCTCACTTCTTAATAATTTCTATTGCACTATTTTCATCTTTATCACTATGATACACATAACGAATAACTTTATCTATATTTTCTATTTCACTATTGCTGATCCAATAACTTTGATTGCTTTCTGTGTCTTTATATAACTGAACTGGCTCAACCTTTTTCAGTCTTAATAAACCAGCCTCATCAAACATTAGACATTTAAAATTCTTTATTTTATAAAATTTATCACCGCAATTATCTTCACAAATTGCTTCAATTTCGAGCACAAACTTATCACCTACTTTTATATCACTCATATTCTACCAATCCTTTCCTAACATTTTCTCTTCTATAAAACTCTTCTGGAGTTATGATCTCAAATCTATCTTCTAGATAATCTATTGTGTTTATAGTTATCAATCTCTTATGCTTAATTCCTACACTTGACTCATATTCCTTTTCAAACACAAGCACTCTATCATTTGCACCAGATATATATTTGAATATAGCATCCTCCCAGATGCTTTTCATTTTATTGCCATTTATATTAACATAATGATCAGTCTCTAAAAAGTACTTTTCACCAACCTTAAGCTTTTCTAACTTAGATTTATATTGTTTATTTGCATCTACGAAATTTGTTAGAAGCATATTCCTTTTCTTTCTCCTTTTCCCTAAGCTTCTGATACCTTTCCCGACCACCTGATTTAACCACTTTTTTCAATGTGCAGGTACCGCCTATATTTTGAACCATCTCTAGATCCTCTGAGTGACACTCTCGTGCATCTTCTAATTCATTGTGATAAAATATTTGGCCATCATTATTTGATGCATGAGCGGGACCCTCAGAGCTTTTAGACAAATTATAGTTTTTGATATACAAGTCAATGTCATCTAGACTGATTGTAATATATATCTTCCCATCCTGCAAAAATTCATTCACAAACACTGGAAGTTTATGTGTAACCTTTGCATGATATTCTAATTTATCTAAATCTTCCCTTTTAATAGTAAATGAATTTTTATCAGTTGATTTTAGTTGAGCTAAAAAGAATTCAGACTCACCATCTTCCTTATTGACCCAACCAGCTCCTGAACCAACAACTGGTTCAAATCCAAGCTTTTTCATTACTACCTTTTCATGCCGTTTATAAAACTTAGCTTGCCTCTTTACCATATTTCATACCCTCATTTGATCCTCAAAGGTAAGATCAGAAGATCTTGATAAAAACTCTTTAGATTAAAAACGCGGAAACAAATAACAAAGGAGTTTTTACTTTGAGGATCAAATGAGGATATAAAATCCTGAATCCCTAAGGCTTAATGGCTAAGCATAAACCTTAGCCATTGCCTTGTAATATCTATTTTCACTGTATCTATCCATCAGCATTCTTACTGTATCAAGATCTAATCCTTTGAATACCGCAGACTTGAAGATAAGATCCATTGGGAAGTTCATCTTTTCCATCTTTGTAACCATTTGAATTGCTCTGTAGGAGAAAGTAGCTCTGATTCCAGATTCCTTTGCCTTAGCTCTTACTCCCTCAATAAAGTCAACCAGATCTTTATTACCCTCAGCCAGCTGCATCTCTATTCCTCTAAAGTAGTCAAACTCAATTACAGCAAATCTATCAAGAGAAGACTGATCAAGAACCAATCTACCAGTATACTTCTCATCAGCTCCGTTTCCGAAAGTATTTCCAGCAGCTACAACTCTAAAGTTTTCATTGACCATCTTCATTCCATTAGGGAATTCATGGAATCCATTTGCAATTGCTGTATTCAGAAGAACCAGAACTCCAGGGATAGAAGCATCAAGCTCATCAAGAAAGAACAAACCGCCGTTTACAAAAGCCTTATAGAACTCTGTATCGTGATAATCACCAGCTGCATCAATGAATCCGTTGAGCTTGAACTCATCCTGTACGCTATTTGTATAGTGGAAGTCAAGACCAAGTTCATCTGCAATTGCATGAAGTGTATAGCTCTTACCAGTACCAGCTTCGCCAACCAGATAAACTGGAGTATTGCTTTCAATTAAGCTCTTTATATACTTCTTCATTGGATGATCAAGATCATTTTCATTGATCTCAACTACCTCAGCTTCAGTAGTCTCTTCTTCAACCTCTTCATACTCAGTGAAGTTAACAGGGATCTGAGCTTCAGACTTTACAAAGGAATTTCTCTTTGTTATCTCATCTTCAACCATCTCATAAGAGATTCCCTTGTTATAAACAAGCTGCTTACCAGCTTTATAATAAACTCTTCTCCAAGAAGTAGAACCATCATTCCAATGAATCAGAGTCCACAGACCCTTTTTGTCAGCTCTTACTACCAGAGAGTTTTCCTTGTCTGCATATACTGGATAAATTTTTGCCATTTTCTTTTCTCCTTTGTTATTTTGTTCTTTTGTTTCCGACAATTCTATTATACACCTTTTAAAGAATTTGTAAACAACTTTTTTCAAATTTTTTAAAGTTTTTTTAGAATTATCGATTTATTGTTTCCACAATTCTATTATAATAACAGAAAAGAAAATGTAAACCACAAAATCACTCTTTATTCAATAATAAAATTCTATAGTCAAACTCAAGCATACTGGTCAAGCTTTTACTTTTCTTTATTCTATCAACTAATTGCATTCCAGTATTACCATCATAGTCTTTAAAGAACTTATAATATCTGCTAGCTTTAAAACTTTTAGGATATTTAAGAATTGCTTTATATAACAAATGAGCGTTATGATCATAAATTCTATCTTCTACAACAGAATCATCTTTTTCATAATACAAATAACTATGAAACAAAATCCATCTCTCTAATAGTTCTATTTTTTCTACATTCGTAAAATTCTTATTATTTAGTTTCATTTCTTTTTTATAGTTTTATAGTTATTATTTATTACTAACTACTATTATTGTTACTATTTTACTGTTATTACTAGTATTAGTACTAGTAATTAGTATTAGTCATAGTTAAGTATATAGTTATAGATAGTTAATGGTATATTAACTATATATAAATATATACTTAATATACCTTATTTTGCACGCGCGCACGCGTACACGGGAAATTAATTTCTACGCAGCAGGAAATACACTTGTCCACCGTATAGAATAACAAACTCTTTGTTGTCCTCATCATTGACATAAGAGCAAATTTGATCATATTCTATTTTTGATTCATTTAGCCACCATTTAATCCAATCTATGACTGGCAGTACGTTTTCATCGTGAATCAAGAAATTTCTAACAAAATGTTCTTTATCATCTTCAGAGTCAACTATAAATAACTTCATTTCTTCTGGAATCATTTTATTCTTCCTCCGCTTCTATTACTGCTCTCATAACTTTTGCAACTTTTACAACATTAAATGAACCTGCATGATATATTTCTGCCATTTCATCTGCATCAACAAGTTTACCATGTGGACTCTTAACTTCTACCAATGGACACCATGTAGGTTTCTTGACATCAAGATGTGTCCAATGGGGAGCATCCCATTTTTTCTTTAAGAATCTTGTTCGTGGCATTACACCATACTCGCCCATTTTCGGGATAAAACCTGCAAAATCCACAATACTCACATTCAGATGGCATATCAAAGTCTTTAACATATACTCCCATCTACTCGTCCTCCATATCTACTATCCGCCACATTGAATAGCCAGCAATTAATGTTACTTCAGAAGGTATATCAGCAAAACTCAATATCGAGCAAAAAAAATACTATGAGAAAAGCACTAAACAGTTTTACAATTTTCATTTACTCCACCTCTCTATTATCGCTACCGCAATAAGGGCAAAAATTATACGTTTTCCGCATTTCTGTTGTGCAACCACACTCTGAACACACGGGAATTTCATCAAAAAATCCATAAGGGTCAGCCTTCATTATCCACTTCCCCTTCGGCCTTGCAGATGGCAGGTCTTTTATTTGTTGCCAAATCTTACTGTTCTGTATAAGTGCAGCTTTGCTTGTGTATCTTCCTTGCATTGTTGCTAACATTTCAATCGCCGCCTGTCTGCTGATTAAATCATCACTCATTGCCGTTCTCCATCTCTGCGCCACAGTTAGGACAAAAATCATAATGCTTATAGTGATATAAGTATGGTGTAGTATGCCAAAGTCCACAAACTGAGCATTGAGCTTGTTGCCATTCTGGAATTGTAGCATTCTTACTATCACTTACAACTTTAATATTTTCCCATTTTCCTTTTGGTTTTGAGAACACCTCATTTTGGTTTTCAAACTCATATTCCATCTTTTCTTGTGAATTCTTTACCCACTTCTCATAACAAGCTATGAATATCTCTTTTGTCATAATTAACTTTCTTTCACTTGCATAATCTCCAAAGTCTGGTCTAGGAGTAAACATATAAACTTTATCATCTATAAATTCAAATCCCATTTTTATTTGTATTCCTTTCTATTTTTAATTAAATAACTAAGCTTTTCATCAATTCTAATAAGCAAATATATAATAGAAGCTAAACTTATTAATTCTACAAATATCATTTTCTTTACCTCTTAACATGTAATTTCAATTGTTTCCTACCAAGGTTTTGGTGTAGTAGGTTGAATGATAACAGGTTGAGCAATCTGTACAGGTTGAATAACTTTAGTCATTAAAGCTTCAATTTCTTCTTTTGTTCCTTCAATAATGATCTTCATATTGACCTCCTAATTTTTCCAGCAGAAGTACATATTCTGAATCTTCTTATACACACCAGTTCCTTGTTCAAATTGAGCTTGAAATATCACATTCTCAGGCCAAGTTGTTCCATTCTTATATAAGTCCCAGGCAATATCCCAACATCTTTGACTTGGCTCTCTATCATAATTACCGTCCCAAGTACAAGCATATTGACCTTTTTGAAAAACTACTCCTTCAATTGTGTCTGGGAATCTTTTATCTTTTACCCTATTAAGAACTACTGAACCAACTCCATAAATCATCTCATCAGAGCACCAATTAGAACCAGCTTCACCATTAAGTACATGAGCTAAAATGTATACATCATTAGGAATGGTCCACTCATCTGGGTCTGATGGAATAATTGGCTCAATATACTTTGATTCATCTATGGGACTCTCAGGGCCCTCAGAAGCCATCATAGTATATTCAATTTGCCTTGGTTCAGATTCTATAAACTTATCAGGCTTCATAATATTATCAATATGATTGATCAACATGATAGTTGCTAAGATCATAACAACTATTAATTTAAATCTTTTCATTTTTTCTACCTTCCAATTCTATACTTTTGATCAATTTAAACTTACAGCCAGGGAATACCTCGTGCATTCTTTGATGATACTCATACATTCTATCAAACACTATTGTTGTACTGCTTGTTTCTATTTCAGCTTTAACAACTCTGAAAGTTTTCTTAATATCAAGTCTATTTCCCTGGGACTTAGCCAGCTTCATATTGTCAACTAAAAGTCTAATAGCTTCTCTGCAAAATATAGGATATTCAACTTTGCCAAAATAACCAGACCACATTCCATTGGGATTATCACTGATCTTATTTGCAAATCTTTCAAGAGCATAAAATGCTTTTTCCTTAGCCTTAGGATCAGTAGTCTCTTCAAATACTCTCTTTGCAAGATTGAAAGTCTTCTGCATCTCTTCAGCTGTTTCATACTTTTCTAAAATCCATACTGGCTTCATTTATATTCACTCCTTTGTTCAACTGCTATAATTTGTTCCGCAATTCTATTATAAACAGTTAAATTCCATTTGTAAATAGCTAAAATTCAAGTTTTTTCATATTTTTTGCATTTCCTTTAAAAGGATACAAACTAATACATATAGCATCACATAGATCATCATTGACAGAATATAATTGCTTTTTGACTCTTATTGTTCCAGCTTTGTGCCTTTTCTCTGGTATCAGCATTTTATCATATTCAATCTGAAGTATATTCTTACAATACAATATAGTGGGCCACTTAGCAGGATTGATCTTATACTTATTTTCTTGTGGTTTACTTGTTCCAACTACAGCAGCTTTCCATGCCCTTGTATCTATACTATAACAATTGATTGTAAACTCAGACATTATATCAGCTATATTGGTGATCAATGCTCCAGTTTTAAGTATATAATCCATATTAAGGAATCCACGACTAAACATCCTTATGGATTCAAAAAGGCATATGGTTTTCTGGGGCTCTAGCTTTCCTTCTGAGACACTTTTTTGAAGCCATTGGTAAATTATATTGGCTATATACTTTCGTTTCAACTCGATGTCACTGAGAAACTCTGGTGATATTGTAAAATAGTCAACCAACTTACCTTTATAAGATAAAGATAGACCAGTCCGCTTATAAGACTGGTCTATTCCAATAACATACTCAAATTCGTTCATATTCTTTCCACTCAATCTGCTCTGCCATCTTACTGCCACATTCAGGACAGAAATTAGCTTTCATATTATATATTTCTCTACCACATCTGGAGCAATGATAAAGTTGTCCACCAAATGTGATCCATTTAGCTTTAATGATTTTATCATTTGATAAAGCTTCTAGTCTTTCAATCTCTAATGTTTGTTCTTTAACTTTTGCCCTTAACTCTTTGATAAACTTATCTTTTTCATCCATCAGTGTATACCAAAACTTTTGATTATTGCATTTATATTTTCATCACTTATATCTGTCAGATCTTCTTCATTATAATTAGTAAAGAGCACTGTTCCAACTATAGGATCATGATTTAACACAAAATTTATAGTTAGATTATTAAGCTTTCCTTCTTCATTACAGATCATCATTAGATCTGGACTAAGGGTAACAGATTCAATATACCCTTCAACTATTGATTGATATGCTTCTAAAGTGTTTTCTATGTTTACAATTTCAGGACTTTCAAATGGTCTTTTTACTACTACTCTCATTGTTCTACTCCTTATGCAATTTTTTCAAGCTTAAAGTTTTCAGGATCATCAATGAATATTGGAACCAGATAATCATTCTTATCAAGGAATGGCTTTACCCTTTTCTTAAGCTGATCAAACAAATATTTTTCTCCACTCATATTCCAAGATCTAAAATTATTGCATGTTCCATATTCAATCCATCTGAGCTTAAAGATGAATCTTCTAAACATTGATGGATGACACATTGGAAAACTCATCTTTGCTATATTTAATCTCTCATTAGCATTCTTAATTCTGACTCTTACAAAGTGATAATCATTATAAGATCTATCAGAAGCAAATACTACATCAACATTGCATCTATATCCCTGAGCTTCAAGATTCTGAACCAGAGCAACAAACTTTGCTCCTTCTTCAATCAGTCTGTTACCAGAAATTTCACCAAGAATTGAACTGAATCTTACCAAATTGATCACGTTGTCTTTTCTTTCAATCTGTGTTCTTCTGATCATGCTCTGTGGATGACCATTCAGATATCTTGGAACAGACACATGACTTCCAACCATATCATATTCATTCTTGAATTCCATTTTATAGTTATAAAGTTTGATCTTCTGATTCAGATTCTTTGTTCCTTCAGACCAACCATATTTGTAAAGATCAAGAGCTTCATCCATGTTTTCTGTTTTATACCAATTAGTATAATCTTTAGATTCAGAATCATCAAGATAATCAGTGCTTCTGTGATTTTCAACTACATTTACAAGATCATTCATGCTTTTGAAGAAATAATACTTTCTTCCTTCAGAATTCTTCTTTTCAAATCTCTTAAGATCTTCCATTGTTTACCTCCATTGTTCTGTTTCCGTCTGACAATGCTATTATAAACAATAGAAAACCATTTGTAAATAGTTAAATTTGAACTTCTGCAAAAAATTTTAATATTTCTGACATTTCTTTCACATGTTTCTGACATAAATACATTCTTTTGTTCATTTCACGTTGTTTTACACCTTTTTTAAATTCTGCAGTATCTATATTTCTATATGTTTCAATTACAATAAAAGCAGGTTCATGACAAATATCACATTTAACATTTTCATAAACCTGCTTTGCATTTGTAGCTGATTCTCCTAAGTTTACCCTTCTGCAATTAAAATGTCCAGACCTATGATTCATAATCTAATTTCTTTGCCTCTTCTTGATGGAAACATGCAAATCTCATATTACAGCTCTCAGCTCTCTTACAATTTTCTTTCTTACATATACCTAAGGGCTGAATTCCTTCCTCAATAAAAGATTTATATTGCTCATTTATTTCAATCAATCTGTCTAAATATGGAAGCACTTCTTTGTAGTTATAATCAATCTTAAATACTTCAAAATCTTGAGTATTCTTGTCTTCTATTAGTATCAAACCTTGATGGATTCCAGTCAAATGCATATATAATTGAATCTGATGTCTAGCATGAGGATGTGGATTAGTACTTACCGCTGCATGCTTATATGAAAATGTATTCATTGACTTGATCTCAACTATATACTTTATTCCATCTATTTCTATGATACTATCAGGAGTAAAAAATAAATTCCACTTCTCAGAAAAGCTTCTAGCTTCAGCCCTTATCAACTTGAATCCTTTAATATTACCAGAACAAGCTGCAAACATATTCTGCCATTTTTCATGTATACTTGTACCAGCAGCAAATATCTTAAGAGCATTTACTGGAAGTTCTTTACCTTGAGACATTTCATAGACTAAAGATAAAACTTGCTCCCTATAACAAAAATCAGATTCAGGACCAATTATAGCTGAAGCATGAAGACCAGCTCTGACTTCCTCTAGATTCCTATCGTCTCTCATATGCAAAAACATATTATTGAACTTTTGCTTGATCATTAATGATGGGAATAATTTAGTTGAATCTTTGCTTGATTCTTGAACCATCTCTGAAGTCCCTGAGAGTCCCTCTGGTGCATTTTCAATATCCTTTAATAGTTTATTAAGGCTACTCATGTTTTTGTTCCTCTAATTCTTTTCTGATCATTGCGTTCCACTTTTTATGTAATTCAAATTCAGTTCTACCTTTAACTTGTCTACCACAATAATCACATTTCATAGTCATATAATCAGTACTATCATACCATCTGCTACGTCTTCTTCTACCACAAATGCAAGGAAGTAAACGTTCTTTTTTATAGATCTTAATAAGCTTATATCCTTGCTTTTTAGCTTCTAATTTTAATTCTTCATATGTCATTATTCATCTAAAGTCTTTACGAACTTTCCTCCACCTATATTAAGATCGTTTTCTATCATATCAATACTTGCTGTGTCATGTTTTTCAGATTCTATTTCACCACCACAAGCTGCATATCCAGCAAGATCAATCCAATTATCTTCATGATCTTTACCATTTTGAATCCTTGCTATCTTAAGAAGTATCATCATAACAGCTACATCTTTTGAAGTTATTCCAGTAAAGCCAAGATATGTTTCCCAATACTTAGCAATTAAAGCAAAACTATCTTCAGGACTTCCATATTGTTTATCCCTATCAACAGAAACAATATTAATAGCTTTCTCAAGTATTTCTTTTCTTGTCATAGTTTACTCCTTTATTGGTTTAAATAAAATATAACCTTCAGCTGCATCCATTACTTCAAACTTTTCTGAATTGGTTAGACCATACAGAATTCTAGCCAATCCAACATTGCCAATCTTTGTAAATAATCCATTTGTCTTTTTAACTTCTATTGGTCCATTAGAATCATTTTGAAGCATATAAATGTGATTTTTACCCTGTGAATATAATTTTAGCCTTGTTCCTACATTCCATTCAGCTAAGTCACAATAAGTTTTGTTGACCATAAACTGAGTAGCTTTCTCAGAATCTCTCATGTAAATATAGGCATCATCAGATCTTTTACCCACCTTTTTAGTTTTACCGATCTGAACTTCATCCCATTTAAATCCTTCAATTCCTATACTCATTTTCTACTCCTCGCTTTCACTACTTTTTCTTTTTCTATTATTTGCCATGATCTCTTTTCTGATCTCTATAAGATCATCATGACTTACAAAACCTCTATCAAATAACATAGGCAATTCAGCTTCACCATAAGGATTACAAATCTTAGATTTGACTACCTTTGCTTTCATTATTAATCCAATCTTTTCATTTGCTGCTGTATTAGCAGGATTTTTATTAGGTACTTCTATCCACTGCCTTCTAGCTACCTGTATTCTTAAACTGCACGAATGCTTTAACATATGTCCCAATTTGTTATCGTAAAGCTTTTTATCTTTACTTCTTACAATTTATAGTTCTTGTAAGTTCAGCATATCTTTTCATCTCTTCTGTTGGACAACTACACAAAAATAATAATGTTTTTGATATTGTCCAAGTATCATCAAGTTTTCTATTTTTATTTCTTATTATCAAATGAAAGCGATCATGTTCTTTCTTTGGCATAAGAACTAAATTTTCAATTCTATCATCAAGAGGATTGCCATTTAGATGATGAACTGATTCTTTCTTTGAATTAATCTTTCTTCCTAAAAATTGCTCCATTACATAAACATTCTTTCTAACTCTTTTATGATCATCTTCAGACCACACATAATACCTTCCGTTTCTAAGCCAATCACCTTCTATAAAAGTTGCTGGCTTTTTACCTTTTCTAGTATTAAAACATTTGATATTATATTTAGTTAAATATTTTCTCACAACAGACTTAGAACAATTATTTTCTAAAGCAATTTGCTCATTTGATTTTGTTTTTACAGCTTCAGAAAGATATTCTTTAGTTAAAACTTGACCAATATTTTTATTTTTTATATTTTTCTCCCTATTAAACATAATTTATACCTCCATTAAACATTATAAACTATGCTTTAGAGAATGTAAATATAAAATTCTTAAGAGATGTTGCGGCCTCTTGGAGGGATTATATCTTTTCACCCTCTATGCGTTGTCCCTGACTATACTTAGCATAGCCTTCGGTTCTGATTCCCATTTCAGGGTTCCAGCTTAATTCCGCAATTTTTCAAAGTTAATCACTTAACTAAGCGGCAAACATTTTACCGGGAGTCTGAGTCTTTTCACCAAACATCATAGCATCCATTTTATCCCTAACTTGATTGATCAAAATCAATGTTGTTCCAGTTCTTTCACAGATCTTAGTTAGAGGAGGAAGTGTTTTAGATAATAATCTAGCAACACCACCTATTCTAAGATCTTTTTCAGTATCAGATACAACTGTTTCAAAATCATACCTTGGCATTAAGAATGGTACACTATCAATTATTATCAATGGAATACCAGCTTTTGCAAAGTCTATAGCTTTTTCTAAAGCATCTTCACCATATTCATTATTGTATACCAATAATTGTTTAGGTTTATTCCCAAATACTTTAGCCCTTTCAGCATCAAATGTGCCTTCAGCTGGTATATATAAACACATTTCATAAAGTGAACTTAAATGAAAAGCCAAAGAAGTTTTACCTGAAGATTCTGGTCCAAATATTTCTATGATCCTACCTTGAGGAATTCCACCACCAATAATAGTGTCAAGATCTTCAATGCAAGTACTTACCTTTGGTATGTTCAACTTAGCTTTAGAACTACCTAATGAATATATTGAACCTTCACCAGACTTTTTCTCTATCTGTTTACAAAGGTTCATAATTTCTAGCCTTTGTTTGTCATTCATTATTTTAAACTCCTAATAGTTTTACTTAAATCACTATCTTTGTTTTTAATATCCACATATGCATTCCTATATTTATATAATGGACATCTTTTGACAGTGCATTCTTTAATTTCTTTAGCTGTCTCAGAACAATCTAAACATTTATCATATATTGCCTTCAATAAAATTTTTGTGTTGATTTTCATAACTAAAAATCCTTAATGTAAAATTATATGGCCATATATACTTTGATGCATCTGAGTGTCACTGAGGGCCTCTGAGCTTACCTTGCATATAGGCTTGAGTTATACTTTCTAACTCTACTATAATATTTGTTCTTATTAAATTCTAATGCACCTTGCTCTTCTAAGACTTTGATCACCCTAGAATTAACCACCCTTTTATAAGGCTCAATTCTATCTAAAAAGTCATCTTTGTCTTTATATGGTCCATTCTCATTCTTTTCATACTCAATAAAGTCAGCAGCTTTTTCACCAACGCCTTTAATCAATGATAAACCTTCTTGAATGCATTTTTCACCATCAATTTCAGCTAAACTATGCCTTGATGTTCCATTAACATGAGGTAAAAGCATAACTGAACCAGACCTGACAGCTTTAGATACTAACTTCCAATAGTCCTTTTCATTAGCATATTTAAGTGTCACATACCAGAATTCTAGTGGATAATGAACTTTGTACCACATTTGCTCTATTGATATAAGTGCATAACCTACAGCATGACCTTTATTGAATGTGTAAACATTAAGCTTGTCAAATATGCTTAAAGCCGCACGTTTTGAATAACCATTTTTAACTGCGCCTTCAACAAATAAGCTCTGAAGTCTATCATGTTCTTCATTATATGCTTTGAGTGCTTTTTCTGTCATGGTCTTATTATTTTTCATCATTTTCATGATCTTATCTGCATCAGACCATTCCATACCAGCTGCATAATGACAAATTTTCATGACCTGCTCTTGATACACAAAACAACCATAAGTATCATTTGCATATTTATCAAACACTTCAGCAACCTCTTTGTCATCTTCACCAGAAGTTAATCCCATTTTAGCATGTGCATATTGTGTATGCATTCCTAAACCTAATGGACCCGGTCTATTCAAAGCTGAAGCTGCAACTATATCAGCTGCACAATCTGCTTCTATTTCTTGAAGCACAGCTTTTCCACCAGATTCAAACTGGAATATACCATCAGTATCTGCTTCTTTGAACAACTCATAAATATCAGGATCATCTACATATTCATCACAGAAATGATGAGGTCTACCACAAAGATCTCTAAGCTCCTTAAGTATTGACATTGTTCTAAGACCAAGCATGTCAAACTTTATACCATTGATCTGTTCAATATCAATTAAATCATATGATGTTGTATAAGCATCTTTTGCCCTTCTTTCAATAGCTGTATATTTACTAAGCTGATCACCAGTAATAGCTACACCTGCAGCATGAGTACCATAAAATCTAACCTTTTTATACAGCTTACTGAAGTGCTTGATTATATTGTCATATTCTTTATTATATTGTTTTATTCTTCTGTCCTTTAAAGCTGCGTCATAATCAAAATCACCACTATCAGGATCAATATATTCGTTAACAACTGACTTAATTTCCTTCTGTATTGCTAATGTTAATTCATATTTATTTTTATCAAAATCTTCGTCTGTCTTAGATTGAAGTTTAAGTCCACAAACTTTGAACAAATCATTCAACAGATTATCTACTTTATACAGACCATAAGAACAAATTCTTGCTGCATGTCCTTTATATCTATCTATTAGATAGTTAATAACATCAGCTCTTTTATCAGTCTCAAAATCCATATCAATATCCATTTGAACCCTCGGTTTCCCGATATTTCTTAGGGGATTAGACTATCTCTTCACCATAATGGTGTCTGGCACTTCCACTGTGTACTTATCTCACAATGTACTTCCCTTAGGAATAGTCGTTACACTTTCCATGAATGATTGAACAGCTACAATGTTATATCTTTGCTCCAATAATATCCTTTATATTCTTCACCTGTTTTACAAGCTTCATATAACTTGCCATGACCTTTTAAATTTAAGTATTTCATGGCCATTTTTACTGAAACAAATTCTTTAATTACATTCCCATCTTTGTCTTTCATATAGACGTGCTTACCATTTGTTGCATTATCATCTATATGTCCATACATAGGATTGTTTTCTCCACTTGTTAAACCTTGCAATGCTTCACTTAATCTATGTTTTGTACTTTCAACATGATATTGTCCATGTTTTACATTGTATAAAGCATATTTTTCAGCGTATTTTCTAGTCCACCAAGCTTCAACTATATATCTATGTCTATAAGCACATTCATCAATCACTTTGAACCTAAAAGCTTTCTTTCCAAACTTTTTCATATCATCTTCAAAAGCTTTCATAGGCTTCTCAAAATGATCTTTCTTTCTTCTTTCAGGATCTGCAGTTTGCCCTATATAAGCAATCTTTTCTACAACGTTAAATAAAACATAGATATAAACTGTTCTGTTTTCTTTTTCATTCCAATTCATGATTCCACCTCCAATTTGGTGTCAATCATTCATGGCTTAGCACGGTATTATCAGCTACCCTTTTTAAGGGCCTTAGATTTTCTTAGTCAGCTTATTTGTATATTCAGCTGATACCGTTAGCACAGCTTATGCTGCACACCTGTTAGTACAGTTCACCAGATACGCCCAATGTTGTTTAGGCAATTTTTTCTTATCTTTTCTTAAGAATCTTCTAAAGTCTAAGTCAAAATATAAACTATCAACTTCAGTAATATCTAAAGCATATGCTATGAGACAGTTACAAACTGAACCCCTTCCTGGGCCTACTTCAATCCCATTCTTTTTAGCCCAACCTACATAATCTTGAACCATCAAGAAATAGTCTTCAAAGCCATGATAACAAATGACTTCATATTCTTCTTTACATCTTTTTACATATGACTTTTTATACTTGCCTTTAGCTTTCAGACCATTGACTATATTTTGCCATAATACTTCAGATGAATTAGTAGCTTCAAGCTTAGGCATAACTAACTCTAATTTTTCAAGTATTTCATTATTAGCTTTATCAACTATCTCGTTGATGTTCTTTATACATTCAATGGCATATTTGCGTGTCTTCTGAGGGCCCCCACAGTCCCGCTCATGCATTTTTATAAACCGGTCAATAATTTCCTCATTGGAAGGCATATACCTCTCATGATACTCTTTTCCAATCTCAAGATGACCAGCTATCTCATGCATTTTAAGATATGTATCAAAATCTTCTTTTGCACCATAATGGGAATCTGAAGTCATTATTACTTTTATATCAAGATCTTTGGCTAACTTCATAAGTCTTCTGTTACACTCTTCTTGAAGTCCCTCTTCAGATAAAGTATAAGGCATAATCTCTATATAAAAGTCATCACCAAATATTTCTTTAAAACTTTCAGCAGCCTTATATGCAGCTTTAGTTTTATCAGCCATTAATAGTTTAGACAAAGGACCACTAATACAAGCTGAACCACACATAAGACCTTCATGCCATTTCTTCAAAAGCTTAAAGTCCCAAATAGGCTTAAAGTAAAATTGATTCTTACTAGCATAAGTCATTATCCTGTTTAAGTTTTGATAGCCCTTAAGATCTTTTACCCAAAGATTAAGATGATAGCCTCTGTTCTTTGCTTCAGGATCAAACTTAGGAACAAAATATCCTTCACAACCCATAACAGGAATTAGTCCAATATCTTTACAAGCAAAATAATGAGATACCAAAGAGCTCATGTCACCATGATTAGTTATACCCAAACCTCTATAGCCAAGCTTCTTAGCTATTTTGACTAGTTCTTGAGGTTTACCAAAACCATCAAATGTAGATCTCTCATCATGACGTCATCGATGCAAATCACTATAAACGTAATTTTGCATTTAAACATCACCTCCTTTATTACATATTACTAACTACTTATACCACCTTGTTACAAATTTCTTAGACCAACTTGGAATATTGTCTGTTATTTTATCAAATTCTTTATTTTTATAAGCTGCTTCATTATAGATCAGATTCATCAACCTTCTGGCTTCATAGTTACCAGCATTTTGAGCAGGCTTAAGAATATTTGTATTTTTGACTTCACTTGAATCTACAAAATTAATATAATCATTAGCCATTGTCCTATAATCATCTATATCAAAAGGCAAATAAGGAGTAACTACTTTACAATCTTTCATTGCTCTTAACAGATCATAATGCTGATTATAAACATGAAGACTAGAAGGAATGTGCTTATACCAACCAACTTCAATCCAAAGCTTATTTGCAACTAATCTCTGAAGAGTTGTGAACATAAATATATCATAAGGAGTACCCCAAATTATATCATTGCTTCTCATATAAGTTATAAGATTAAGCTTGTCATTCCTTATAAGAAAATGAAGATTTAAAGTACAAGGAGGATCTTTTGTTATTCTGCAAACATCATTCTGATATATTGTGAGAACTGCTTGTCTTGTGTCCTTATCTTCTTTAAGTCTTTTAATTACATCATCTATCTTGTCAGCTATTCTATAACCATATGAACCACTTAATGTTTTACCATCATCAGAATAATTGATCATTCGTGGATTGAACTTAGTCCAATATTTAGCTTCATTAATTTTACTTACTAATAACAAGCTTTCAACCAAAGAATAAACTAAATTGAATTTGCGTTCTTTAAAATAAGCTAAGCTAGCATTAGGGAATTCTATATGAATCTCAGGAGCAACTAACTCATAAGTTTCTTGATTCCTTGGACAAACTTTAGACCCTTCTTCAAACATTCTATGGCTCATATCTTGATACATATCAGCAACTGTTAAATATCTATACATTTTGACCTCCTAAAACTTTTCCAATCTACCAAGCCTACAAATAGACCAAATATTATTTGAGAATATACAAGTGCGTTTGTCAATTCTATCCTGATATTTCTTTAAAACCCTGAAATAATTATTTGCATTATTCATTAGACCAATATAATTTTTAAGTCCATAAATATTATCAACTTTTATCTCATCAGTCAGCTTGCAATCTCTATCATAATCAACATCTACACAAGGTAGACAATTAACAGCCAAAGCTTCAAAAAATCTAGAAGTCACCCAATTATTTCCTCTATATTCTTCTCTGCATATCATCAATGAATATCTATGTTGTGATAACAATCTAATATAATCAGCATATGGTATTCTATCATCAATTGAATTGTTTTCACCATATACTTTCTTAAAACTAGTTATAAAAGGATTATCACTATCATATAAATGATACAATTCAAATTTATCTTGTCTGTTTAAATCATTTCCACCAAATATCACTCTGCTATCAATTTTAGCATATCCAACAGTTTGTTTCTCATATTCTTTCTTATTATATTTGTAGAATAATTCAGGAACACCACTATAGCCTTGCTTGCAAAGTATTTCTGGGAATTCATAATCTATAGCTTGATGTAAACAATAATCACATGCATTTATTATATCAAGACTTGTCTTGATAGCAATGGAGTCAGACATAATGAAGATAGATATATCAGCATTTTTAATCTTTTCAAATAGCTGTTCATCTTCACTATCTCTGACTCCATTTAATATTATTAATATATTTTTGCTAACTTTTAGATATTCTATGGACTTTAACTCTTTTTTGATGATCTCTAGTTCAAACAATCCGGAATTCTTATCAACACTGTCTTTATACTTAGACATTCCCATTTTATAAACTTCTATCATTTTCAATCTCCTCTATAGCTTTTACAATAACTTCTACACATTCATCAATCGACTTATTAGTTGTATCTAAAATCAACTTATTAAATCCTAACACATTGGTATATAATCTAAAAACAGCTTTGACTGTATCAATATCTTCTAATTCTTTGGGCAGATCTTCATTTGCTTCGATAAGCCTCTGTTTTATTATATCACTGTCAGCTTCACAAAGTACAACTAAATTTTTCATACTTGATAAAATTTTTGCTGTTTGCCAAAGTTGATCATCTGGTTCCCTATCAAAAATAAGATCAAACACATATTGTGAAACAGGACCTCTATCCCAAACTATATGTTTATACTTTGTCCTTTTTAACAACTCTTTTATCAAGGTTGTTTTCCCAGTTTTATCAAACCCTTCAAATATTATAAACATTATTGTTGTTCCTCAAGTCTAGCCCTATTGACAGCTAACTTATAAAGTAAATTATCTTCTAATTCTTCAGAACTAATACCACTATATATTGCTACATTCATAAGTACGATAAAACAATCACATATTTCTTGCACTTTGGCTTCCCTATCGTACTTAGATTTACGCATTGACTTCCAACGTTTATCAGCCTCAAGTACTTCACCAACCTCAGATATTAGATGCTGAATATTATAACTGAACCCTTGAACTATATCATCTGGAAGCTTATCAACTTTAAAATCATAAGCACCCTTGACTTGATCTTGGAACTTGATCTGCTTTGTATATATTTCCTTAAAATCCATACGTCCTCCAAAGTCCCTAGAATGGACTCTGATGCACTTAATATACTTTTTAATATAATTTATCATCAAATATACTTTCATGCATCAGAGTGTCACTGAGGGATTCTAGCAAATATTACTCTTCATCATCCTCTTCAACATATTCACTTACAAGCTTTTTGATCTCAACCTTGGACATTTCAAGAAGATCATCAATAGATTCTAACTCATTATACTCAAGGAAGTCATCTTCATCAATGTCATTTTCATCAAATAGATCTTCAACCCATTCTTCAGTAGGTTTATCAGATTTTGCTTTCTTAGCAGACTTCTTAGGCTTAGACTCTTCTTCCTTCCAAGGTACTTCATCTTCATCTTCAGGCATCTTAGCATATTCTTTAGCAGGCTTAGAAGCCTTCTTTTTTGACTTTACTTCCTCTTCCTCATCTTCTTCTTCAACTGAGGAATTATCACCTTCATAAGGAAATGCGTTCATCAGAATCTTTTCTATTGCAGATTTGCTAAAGGGCTTAGCTTTGGGATTTCTAAACTTTTCCTTATCCTGAGGAATAACAGAATATACAGTATCAAAAGATTTACCAGTCTTACCTATCACATAATCCCTATCTGTTATTGTACCATAAGATTCAGACATAGTAATAAGCTGATTTACAGGTGACACTCTATTGACTGCAAATAATGCTATCTCAACCTGCTTAGTATCATAGTTATAAACTGACCAAGCATACATATTTCTTGTTCTCACATTAGCATCAGAATCACAATAAATACATTCATTATCTTCATCAATATTCTTTGGACAGAAGCAATTTATTCCTTCATTAAAGTTGTCATGGAATACAAAGCTATAACCATCATCAAGCTCTTGCAAAAATCTAACTCGAACCTTTGCATCTGATCTAACGTAAAGAATATCTTTCTTACTCTGACCTGATTTAGCTACATCTGCTTTGATCTGACTAATTAATCCCATTTTCAAAATCCTCCATTATACTAACAAACTTCTTTTTATCTAGATCTCCCATATCTTTTATATACTTTGGATACGGGAAACGTATTACATTGAAATACTTTTTTAAGTATTCAGAGCCCCTATTACCACAATCATCATTATCTAAAGCTGATATTACAGTTTTGACTCCTTCATTTTTGAGCTTTTTGATTTGTTGATCAGTGATCTTCCAACCAAGTATTGCACATATATGCTTTGCTCCATTTTGAATACCTTTAAGATAGTCCATATACCCTTCAACAAGCATCACTGTATCAGTTCCTTTATAGTCACCAACTATTGTGGTCCTTCTTCTAAAACCTTTATTATACAGGTATTTTCTTGTTTCAGATATTTCATGATCAAAACTTCTTGATACCCAACCCTTAAAATGTCCATTATCTAACATTGGAAAAACTATTGGATATGAAATATCTTTATAAGTGTACTTAGCTCCTATCTTATTCAAAGTTGACATTTTGAAGCCTCTATACTTCATATATTCTTTACATTCATCATCAGCTTCATCACTCAACCAATCAACAGTTCTTAAACCATAATAATAATCTTTAGCTTCAATCAAACATTGTCGATAATAAGCTTTGTCTTTTACCTCAGCTGGCTTGGTCAAAAACAACATTTTATTGTCATTCTTACCAGCTTTATCCCTTATAATTTTTTGATATTGAATAGCAATCTTTAAGTCATCTTCATTGCCAAGCTGATGCTGCATTTTCTTGTGGAATTTTTCAGCATTGCCACCCTCTTGACAACCAAAGCAAAACCAAAAATTATTATTAATATCTAAACTTAAACTTGGATTTTTATCCGCATGAAACGGACACATGATCTTATCATCAGGTTCTATATTGTAATAATTAAGAACCTTAAGTAACTCATTCATGGCTAAGATTCTCTAGTGCTCAAATATACGTTTGAATCAATTGTAAATGTTCCCTTGAGTGCTTTTAGATCAACTTCACCAATTTCATATAATTCTTTTAATTTGTTATTGTTGATCTTTTCATTTATAGTCAAGCAATCAAGCAATTCTTCTTTATTGATACTATACTTTTTTGCTAAAACTACAAGCTTATCCCAATCAGCAATAAACTCTCTATCAACTATCTTACTATATGTTTTCTTTCCAACTACTTCTTTTAACTTTTCGTTGTCATATATCACTTTTGATTTTTCTGCTTTTGTAAAAGTATACTTACAAGGCTTGTCATTATCATCATATGCAGTAAATGAATATGACTTGGTATTCAAATTATCTAACCCTTCAATGATAAAATCAGACAAAGCTTTGTTTTGATCTTCTAGCTTTTTGATCTTATCCTTATTATCCATATATCGAATACCATTTGCTTCTAACTCTAAAACTATTTTATCTTTTGAGTTCGACATACTACTTTTACCTCCTACTATTTAAAACTATAATTTATGACTATTGCTCGGGTCCCTCAGTGACACTCTCATGAACTTTATCAGCTTGGTCAATATATTTATCATCCACTACATTATCAATACCCTTAAGGGCTTGTATGATATGATTAGGCCATCTTCCAGTATTATTGATCCATTGAATGTTGGTTCTTTCAACAAAGAACTTCTTACCATTCTTAGTCTGAACTTCTACTTTAGATTCACCAAGTTTAGTTATCTTCCCAGAATACATCTTAGCTTCTAAAGCATCAAACTTAAAAGCAATTAAGTCCCCCTCTTTTACATTGTTCACATAATCGATTCTGTTCATTCTTTCACCTACTTTTAATTTCCTGCCTTTCCCTGTTCTAACCCAAATTGTTTTACTTCCTCTTCTATCGCTTTTTTAGCTTCATCATTCAACATAACAATGAGCTTATCCTTTTTATTATCAATCCAATCCAACTTTTAAGGATCATACTTCCTCAAATAATGAATCAAGCATGGAGTAAATATTGTTGAATCTATAACATTGATAATATCACTTATATAATTTTCAGCAGATTCAAGCTTTTTAAGATCATCATCCTCAACCTTATCTTTAGTAGCTATATCTCTACTGATCTTTTTCCTTGTCAACTCAAAACTGGATAACTTAAGCAGATAACTTAAAAGCATTGCTTCATACTGCTGATCTTTAAGTTCTATACCAAATAACTTTTCCCTAATATCTACCATTATTCTTTTATTCCTTCCTCTTTAAAGAATTTATCAGAAGCCTCTTTAAACCTTTTATTGATCAATAATGCTTGCTTAGGATTTGCAATATACTGAAAAGACAGATCATATAAAGCAGCTACAGCCCATTCATCTATCTGCTCATCAGTAGCATCTTTATCCTTTTCCCTTATAATAGAACAAGCCATACTAAATGCTATCTGTGCCCAAGTTTCTGGTTCATTGATAATTGTTTCAATAAGATCATCAATACCAATTTCTATTATTTTCATTTTACTCTCCATCTATTATTTCAGTAATTCTAGAATTTTCTTTTGCTATCCTTGCAATTTCTAACCTTGCAGGTATTACTTTAGTATAATTACATACATCACAGCATCTATCTTCTGGATTTGTTGATATTGGCCAAGGATTATTACCATAACCTATAATTGGCTTATGACATAAACAACAAATGATCCTTTTCATAACTTACCCCCTATACTTTACAACCTACCTCTGAGTCCCTCAATGTCATTCTGAGAATACTTTATATATTAGTTAATAAATTATATTAACACTACTACTTTGATTCATCCAGGGTCAAACCAGAGCCTCTGGATCATATACCCAATAATTGCCTACTGACTTATTACCACAATCCCATATATCTTGGATCTTATTATCTTTTATACAAGTATCATGATTTGCTACTCTAACAAACACTCCTTCTTTTAATTGTTTCTTTGTTAAGATCTGATCAAGCTCTTTTACCATGTACTTAGTATTGTCTGGCTTTCTTGGCTGCTTCATTTTCTTATAACCATGAGCAGCAAGAACTTTTTCCAAAACCCGCTTATCAGTTATATCATAGTAATAATGAAGTGCTACTGAAAACTGTTCAGATAATGCATCTCTCCATTCTATTCCTAAAACACCAGCTAAAGCTCTAGTGGTACAATCACCAGTCTTATGTCCTTTGGGATTCCTATTGATGAACTCATACTTAAGCATTCTCTTCTTCCTCATCATCACCTACAAATAACCAGATGATCTCATCTAAAGTAGTGTTGGGATTCTTATGCATTGCTTCATAATGGGCTTCCCTAATCTGATCTATATAATCCTTAGCCATCTCCATGGATTCTTCTATAGTCTCAAGGGAATCAACTATGAATTCAGTATATCTACCATAGTCAACATATACTTCAGTTGTGCCAGTCTGAGGATAAAGAATAAAACCTCTGTAAATTTCATTTTCTACTTCGTACATTTTCTTACCTAACCTTTCCTTGATAAATAAAAAGCGGTTTAATCTTTTACTTAGTTAATAAGCAAGGATTAAACCGCTGAATCATTATCAATTTCCCTATACTTTATTAACTACTTTTTATTTATCTAAATCATTCCTTATCCGGAACAATTATTATTATATACCTCTACTTTCAAAATGTAAATAGGCTTTTTGAACTTTTTTACAAAAATATTTGAGCTCCCTGGGGACCTATATTTTATCAGTTTTCAGGAGATACTCATAGCTTTTACGGAGGAATTGATCGTGCATGCTTATATATAAACAGGGAGCTCAAATATAACTAATAACTATGCATAAATCCCATTGCTGTAACAGTTAAAGGACCAGCATAACCATCAGCTTGCAAGCCTAATTGTTTTTGAGCTTGTTTTAATCTTGATAATGTACCAAAACCAAAACTACCATCTACCTCTATTCCACCTAATGCTTGCTGAAGAATCTTTACGTCTTCACCATGTTTACCTAATGATAATACTCTATTAAATATATATGGATTCTTTCTATTTATACAAATAACATTAGGAACAGCTCTTTGACCTTCAGGATAATATCCTAATTTAGATATTGATGAATATCCTTGAGTTGATCCACCAGAATCTTCTATAAATAAATATTTGATTATGGTATTATACTTCTTTTTGATTTGATTATTTGTCCAATTAGCTACATACCATTCAGTTTGCCTATCAGAAGTCACATGAATATATCTACCATCAGTAGTTATTCCATTCATGTTCCTTGCACGTTTTCCTGAAGTACTTACATTTTGAACTATTCCATCTTTAACAGCTGTATTCCAACCTCTAAATTGTGAACCTTGAATTGTAATTAGCTCTGTTCTTGGAACAGCATCTTCACAACCAATATCACCTATTGATGGATTATAAACTTTTTGAAGTGTTCTACCACCAATATTATGGGAATCATTATAAGCACTTCTAAAATCAAAGAATGCTAAATTGAACACCCATTCAGCGTCAGCTCTATTTGCCCATGTAGCTAAAGTATAACAAGGAACATTCTTATGCTCCCATTTAGTACCATAGACATAGATCTCATAATCTTTCGGATCAAAGACATTTAATATAATCATTGCTTTGTCCTCTTATCAAAAATATAAATAGGATCTGTAGTATAAGGATTCCAAACTTCTACATGACTACCAAAATGGAATCCCCAGTCATATCTTCCTAACTCAACTATAGTATTATATTTTCTACCTAAATCTTTTGCTTGTTCAATCAACCATTGCCAATCAATATCACTTACAGGACCAACTTCAGAATCAGAAGCACATCCCCATAAATGCATTGATTTAACACTACCATGAACTGACTCATTGAACTTCTTTGTCCTAAACCAAGAACTGCAAGGTAGTCCAGTTTTCTTCCTTTCATACCATCTCATTCTTAGTTCTTCATACATCTTTGCATGTATTAAAGACTCAGGCCAGATCTCTGATATAATATCCTCACCAGATCTTTTGTTAGAATATTCATCCCAAGTGAAATGAGGAGTAATATGACCATCTAGAGGAATATTCTTTAAAATTGAATATGCACCACTATCATAATGAAGTTTTGTCTTAGCCTTCGTAATACTCATCTTCATCATCTCCACTTGGGATTGGTTCAGGCTCTGGTTCAGGTTGAGGATCAGGAATCTTATATCCAAACATATCCTTAACTTTTGTGATTGCCTCTGCTAACCTTGTAAATGCTGCTACATATATAATATCTATTAACGTTGCTATTGTAATTGTTTCAGATGAAGCTAAAGATAAGCCTATAGTCAATAAAACAACTACAGCTAACATTCCTAGTAATTTCCAAATTGATCTAATAAATTTTTCTTTGTTCCACTCTTCACCAATTACGGCTATATTTAAGATCAAGCTTGCTATAGTATTTGCTAACCAAAATAATAGATAAACTAACATAGCAAGCAAAACAGTTATAAGATTATCTATCATGATCCACTCCTATATAACATAATTCTTTTTCTTTAAATACTCATATTTTTCTTTCACATATGAGTTTCCATGATTCTCAAAATAATGATCTAATTCTTCATGGAATCTTTCCATTTCTATTTGATCCTTAAGCTCACCACGTTCAACCTCAGCTAAAAATGTAACTAAATAATTTTTACAATTTTCTATATCTACATTCTTAACTTTAACTTCAACATCTTCAATCTTCTTTAAGATCTCTTTCTGCCCATCTTCAAGTTCTTTAAACTTATCTTTTAAGATCTCAGCAAACCATTCTTTTATAGACTTCTTTAACTTAACAATCCCAGCAAATAAAGCTCCTATAAAAACTATAGCTGCAGATATTTGTCCAATCGTTATCTGATCGATCTCAGCCAACAGACCCCACCTTCTTCCTTAGAAAATCTTATTGAAGAAGTGGCACAAATTAATGTGCCACCCCTTAAAATAATCAACTAATAATCTATTCCAGTTAATGCTTTAAACTGTTCTGGAGTTATTATTCCTTTTCTTACATAAAGTCTAAGCATAACTAATGTAATTCTACCTTTTTCCCATCTTTCTTGTAAAGTCTCAAATGTGGTCATTTTCTACTCCTTTTCATCTGGCATATTAAGTACTACTAAATCTTCAAAAGCATCTGCAATTCTATCTGCAGGATCATCATCTGTTGAAACAAAATTAGACATTACATACCAACATGAAGTTGTAGCAACAGCTGCAACAACAGATATTAATAAAGATTTCAAAGTATCCATCTTAATAATCCTTTCCGGTTATTTCCTTGAATTCTTCCTTTATAATTATTCCCTTCTTAACATAAAGTCTAAGAACAGTTTCAGTAATTCTATGCTGTTCCCATCTTTCTTTAAGTGTTTCAAATGTAGTCATATTTTAGCCTCCCGACTTATTCTTCTACATCAGGCATTGATAACATTGCTAAATCTTCAAGAGCATCTGCAATACGAAGATTATTATTTCTCTGCTCCTCATAAGCTGCTGCTTCCTCTTCAGCTTCTTCCTGCTGCCTCTGTCTTTCAGTTTCAGCCTGTTCATCTTCAAAGAGCTCGATCTTATCAAGGTAGCTCTGCTTGGTGGTGCAGCCTGTGAAGTCACAGCCCTGCTGACGATACATTTCTACCATGCCATCATATTCCTGCATAAGTGCTCCATTCATGGAGCCGCCGCTCATAACATAATCAATGAGCTGAGTTGCAGGATAACGGTCTTCCCACTGGGCAGGAGTAAATACCTCGCCAGAGGGAGTGATTACTGTTGATACATGATCCCATAAGATATAACGTGACATTTAAATTTTCCTCCTTTTAAAAACCAATAGTGACTATTAAGTTAATTGATACACATTCATTCTTCCAATATAAGTTGAAAAATTGGGAGATGCTCCACCTCCAAAAATATAATACTTATTTGCAAAAAATTGCCCATGTTCTGCCGAAGTTCCTTGATACAAGTAAGAAAAACTTGTTCCTGCAACTAAATCATCTAATTTCTGATAGGTCAAAGAAGAGTCATAAATATACGTCAAAGCAGATAAAGCAGCTGATTCACTTTTTTGTCGTCCTCCAGAAAACATCACATAATCTTTTCCTCCAGTAATACCAACTTGTCCATACCAATAATCATTATATGGAGAGTATAGAGTTGACTGACGAGTAAATGATGTATTATAAGCTGTAAATAACTTCGAAGCATCAACAACCGTGTTCACAACTCCTGGAGAAAAAATAACATATGAATTTGAAGATGATGCCGATACACCATATCCGCCCACAGAATATCCTGAATTACTAAATAAACCAGAAGCAAGATTTGTAATACTGCTTACTGTCATTGAATTATCTACTTTTGTAACCGCTGTATTTCCTTCTCCTCCACCAAATAAAGCACAATTATTAAAAGTGATAGGAGTTGGATAATCATCATCACCCTCAAATGTCTTTGTAAATACACAAGTGCTCGGTAAGTTTGTGACATCTGTCCCCCATGAAAGAGAATCATTAAGCCATTTAACTCTTCCAGAATTGGCAGTAACCAAATATGTACCTGTTCCACACATATAATGTCTATAAAAAGAACCAGATCCAAACGTTGGGCTACTAACCTGTCCTCCATTCGTATTTAATGTTACTGTATAATCAGATCCGCCACTTCCATTTGTAAAAATACAATGCGTTGGCAAACTAACTGAACAGCAAAAATTCCAATTATTTGTAATATTACTTGTTAGATTTGAATCAAATCTAACCATGCCATATTTATACCCTTTATAACCTCGATGGAACCATACATAATTTCCTGCTTTAGCACAGATTGCTTTATAACCATTTGATGGAATCTCAGTAAGCGTTTGATCCAATCTAACTATTGGCGGCCCGCTTGTATACCACAGCTTAGCTTTACCGCCTACACCGATATATGCTTTCTTTACCTTCTTTGCTACATTTCCTACACCAAAGTAGATACCTTTTATTTTCTTGGCCTTACCGCCTATTCCTATGTAACCTGCCATATTTTATTATGGCTAATTATTTTTGGTATATGTCTTTTAATAGTTTATCTGATAAATATAATCTGAACTATTTGCTGTCGATGATGAAGTAGTATATCCACCTGTCAATATGATATAATTGGCAATAGCTCCACCATTTCGATTACATCCACCCCACATATCACTATTTCTTCTAACACCCGACATATTATCTAACTGAACTTTAGTCAACTTGCTATCAACATATCCTATTGTTCTTCCCCATGTATCATATGCAGATGTTCCGGCTGTTAACCATGGATAAATCAACAAATATTCTCCACCACCAACAACTGTTGAATTTCCATTCCATGCTTGATTTTCTGGACTTGAAACAGAAGACCTGGTAAAAGAAGTATTATATACAGTAGCTGGATTTCCTCCGCAAAGAAACATTGCATATTTACTTGACGCCGAGCACATATTTTCATAGTCAATACTACCTAAAATAACACTAAGCTGAGTTACAGCCAATGATGTATCAACAGTAAGCACATTGTCAATAGTTGTTTCTCCATCAGAACTAGAAGCCCCTCCACCAAAAATAGCCCTACCATTTAAATAGCAAGAACTCATCCCGTATCCACTAACAGGATTTACTCCTATGGAAATGTTATTTGTGTTTACAGATAGAGAATTATTTACAGTTATAAAATATCCAGATGTTGTTGCTTTCCTAAGAAGTGCATATGTCATATTACTTCCAATAGTACTAATATAAATACCCGGGCCCAAGTTCACAGTTGACTTTGTTAATGATGAATTATAAGCATCAAGAGAGTTCGGAGATGATCTCACACCAACCAGAATATATGATGACATTGTCACTATACCATATACTGAATCAGTTGTTTCCCAAGTCTTCTTTGTCAAACTTGTATCATAAGCATACCTGCTATTTGAAGTTCGACTTCCAACATATAAATAATTCCCAACTCTTCCTGTATAAGAGTATCTATTAGCACTTACTCCTTTAGAGATAGTAGAATTGTATGAAATAGGAGGGCCAGACACATACCAAAGTTTAGCCTTACCTCCTATTCCAACATATGCTTTCTTGACTGACTTGGCCACCCCCCCCACTCCGAGGTAGATGCCCTTTATCTTTTTAGCTTTTCCACCAATTCCTATATAACCACTCACATAAGTCCTCCTTCCTATGCTTCATAGTATAAATATATAACACCACTTGTAAGAGAAGTAGTTCCTGCTGTCATATCAGTGGTCCCTGCATATATCGCCCTTGCCATAGCTGTGCTATAACTTGTATTTGCAGTATTAACACTTGCATCAGACCTATTGAGCTTTGTGTTAACTACCGTGGTGATATTAGCATTAACATTGTAAACTGAACCTTGAGTTGCAAATGTTGTATTATTCGGAACACTCGCTGCTGCGTAGGTGGTACCTGTAGTCGTATTATTATTCAGCCAGTCATGCATCACCCAGTTGGTTCCATCATAGGTGAAGCCTACGACTGCACCAGCATTCCAGCTTGTAGCGGATGAGGTAGATACCGCAGTAGTACCGTACCTCATAATAGACTTAGCACCCGTACTATTTACATTTAAAGTTGGACTCGCAACAGTATTTGAATATGTAAATTTGACATAAACTGTTGCCCCTGTTTCTAATGCAAATGTTCCTGTTGTAATTGAAGCAGTCTTTGCAGCCGTTGCTGCTGCAGTAGCACAAGTAGCATATCTAGTAGAAGTAGCTCCAGTTACACCATCAATTTTTATTGTTTGATGGCTTGATAATTTATTATTCCACGTATACTTTTCACCAGTTGTTACAAGTGAAGTAGCTGTTCCACCAGAAGCAGCAGCTAACGAACTATATGTTGTATTATCATCTATTCCAGTAATTTCTACCCAATTTGTACCATCATATATGAATCCTACAATAGCTCCTGCCCTCCAGCTTGAAGCAGCAGTAGTTGAAACAGCAGTAGTTCCATATCTCATTATGGCTTTAGCACCAGTGCTGTTGATGTTCAAAGTAGGATTGGCAACGGTATTGCTATTAGTAAATTTTACATATACTACAGAACCTGTGGCAAGACTAAATGTACCGGCTGTTACATTAGCAGTTTTAGCCGCTGTTGCCGCTGCCGTTGAGCAAGTAGCATAGCGAGTTGATGTAGCTCCTGTGATTCCATCTATCTTAATTGTCTGATGAGAACTAAGCTTATTATTCCAAGTGTATTTTTCACCTGTAGTTACTAAAGATACATCAGTTCCACCAGACGCTGCTGTCTTAGATTCTAATCCTAAATTTGCAGGAGTGATATTTACATTACCAGATCTATAAGAACTTTCACTATTTCCCTTAACACCAGAAACAAATGTAGTTGAATCAGGTAAAGCATCTACATCACTTGCACTTAATGTAACAGCACCTGTTTTACCATTCACAGAATTAACTGGAATATCTGAAGCTGTTATAAAACCTGAATCATTAGTTAAATCAGATGTGGCAGTTGGAATTGAAGTACTGTCTGGTAAAGCACCTACATCTGAAGCATTTAATACCACTGCACCAGTCTGATTATTGACTGAAGTTACTGGAATATCAGAGTTAGTGATATATCCACTTGTTGTATCTTTTAAATCATATTCAGTGCCATCTGGCAGTTGAATCTTATTAATCTCTGCCATAGCTCACTCCTTCTAATTTCCTTTGGTTACATTTAATGTTGTACTATCATTTAAACCAGCAGACTTTGTTGCTGTTCCAAGATCTGTAACCACAGAAGTTTCATCTTTACTATTCCAAGCAACATTTCCACCAGTTGCAGTGGCACTAGAAATTCCTGTAGCAACTTGAACCCTACCTGTAGCTGTTGAAGTATTAGCTGCTAAAGTTATAGATGGCTGAGTAACAGTGAATGTAGAACTTGCACCAATTGCATTCTTTGTTGAAGGTGTACCAAGTCCTGTTATTGCTGTTCCACTATCACCAACAGTTACACCTGTAACAACCGCATCGCCCTCTCCTGAAGCACTAGTAGCTCCTGTTGCCACAGTAGTAGCGGTTGCAGCTATTGGAACAGTTACATCAGCAAAAGTTTGCTGAGTAGTTGTTTGAGTATCCATTGTAGCTGCACCAATTATTAAAGTTTCATTAGAAACACTTAAACCTTTAAGCCAATCAGTATTTACATTACTTGCTGTACCAGTACCAATTGCAGTTGTTTGTGAAGTTGCTGCTGTGGCTTTTGAAGCTATAGTCGAACCACTTACACCTGTTATTGTAGTAGTGACTAAGTTTTTACCAGTTTCAGCAGTTACTGATTTTACAAAAGTATCTGTAGTAGGACTAGCATATCCAGTAACTGCAGCAACTTGATCTTTATTATTCCAAGCCGTTGAACCACCAGAAGCAGAAGCTCCTAAATAAGTCTGACTTGGTGTTACAGAAATAGTTGGTTGAGTAACACTAAATGTTGCATTAGAACCAATCACATTATCTGTTGTTGGAGCATTATAACCTGTAACAAATTGAGTTGTCTGCTTACTTAAGCTCACATCAGTTACAACATCAGCTAAATTAAGTTGAGTATCACCAATTTTTTCCCAAGTCTTTGATCCAGCGGCACCAATAGGAACATACTCATCATATATATCCAATGTTTCACTAGAAGGAGTAGAACTAGATTTTACAAGATAAAATGAACCGGCATTTGCATCATTTGCAGATAAAGTTCCGGTATACTGAGTTCCATTATAAGTAACTACTACACCTGCTGGAATATCAGCTATAACTGGGGTAGAATTTCCATCCCAAGCTATAGTATAGCTAATTCCACCAGAGATCATTTCTCTAGCAGTCGTATCTTTTATATCATAGACCGATCCGGACGGTAATGTTATTTTACTAATATCAGGCATGACTTTTTTATCCTTTCATTAAGCTTCAATTATTAAATCTTTAGTGAGAATTAAATTACCTTCTTCATCATCAACCACGTAATATGCTGCAACTTTATTATTCCAAAACTCTTTTTCAGCTTCAGTAACATGAATTGAAGCATCTGCTATATGTTCAGAATAAAGCACATCAATAAATGGTAGATCAATCACATATGCTAAACCATCACCTATTTTAATCCCCGGAATATATATGGTCTTACCTGATTCATCAACTTTTGTTTGATGATCTGTATAAACATATAAATAATTCTTTTTCGATACAGTTGTTGGTTGGGCATTCCATTCAGCAGTAGTTTTGCTAATTACATTTGTCACACCACTAATAATCCCTGAAGTCATACATGATCTAAATGTTTGACCTGAAGAAAAATCAGTTTTGAATGAACTACCAGAACCGCTAAAATCTAGTTTAAAGCTCATTCAATAACACCCTCTTTTAAAATCACCCCGACTGGAAATTTAATTATATTGGAAGCCTCAGCAGATCCCTCAACTGTTTTTAATCTTATTTGAACAGCTACGCTTGGAGTTCCTATTTTAGCAAACAATAAAGTTTCCTCTTGTGTTAATGTAACATTAACTAAATTATCTGTTATTTCTATTCCAGTATCTGATTGAGTCTTTGTCAATACTTCTTTTGGAGGAGTTCCAGATCCTTGAGAAAATGTCACCCATAAAAGATCTATATCTTCAGCTAAAAAAGGAATTTGAAATTGTAATGTAGGAGTTGTTCCTCTGTAAATCATTTCATCCTCCTTTATGCTTCATAATAAAGATAAATTGCTCCACTAGTTAATGTTGAAGAACCATCTGTCATATCAGTTGTTCCTGCCGCTATAGACCTTGCCATATATGTAGTATATGATGTATTTGAAGCTGTTAAATTGTCAGTTCTATTTAACTTAGTTCCAATGCTATCATATACATTCTTTATAGATCCATTTGTTCCAAAATTAGTATTAGCAGGAGCAGAACCTGCATTATAAGTTGTACCTGTAATTGTATCAGTCCAAGGAACATTTACAACTAATTGCTCTGAACTATTCTTTTGAATTGCATATGTTCTACTTGCTGTTGAAGAAACAGTATTTGCGGCCACTGACTGAGCTGTATCACTAGCAAGTTTTGCACCACCTCTAGTGGAAGTTGACATAGTTGGTAAAGAATATGTTCCAGCAGGAGTTGCCCAAGAACCATCATTCCTTAAGAATGTAGTTGTAGAAGTTCCAATAGCTGGTCCATTAGTTATTGTATTCTGACCACTAAATTTAGCAATATATCCAGAAGTTCTTGTTCCAGAACCCGTTATATTATTTGTAATTGATGGAGTTATAGCCACATCAGTAGCTGTTCCACCGGCTGGAGTTACAGTAAACTTATTTGTACCACCTGTAAATGTATAAGTAGTATTAGCAGGAGCAACCCATTGACCATCATTTCTTAAATAAGTTGTTGTAGAACTTCCTAAAACAGGACCAGCTGCTACACCACTTGTTCCATTGCCTTTTAATAAAGCATTTGCTGTTAATGTAGTTTGACCAGTTCCACCATTTTCAACAGGTAAAGCTCCAGTTGTATTACCTAAGCCCATTGCATTTCTAGCTGCTTGTAAACTTGTTTGTCCTGTACCACCTTGAGCTGCAGGTAATGTACCAAATTGTAAAGGACCATTTGCTGTAGTAGCATAAGCAGCACCATCTGCAGTAGCTTTAGCTACAATAGAACTTGTTCCATTACCAGTTAAAACTGCATTAGAAGTAAAAGAGCTTGCACCCGTACCACCTTGATCAACTGGAGTGACTCCACTAGATGATTTAGTAACAAGTGTACTTTTAAGTGCCGATACCAGATCAGATAAACTACCATCACTTGCATCTAATCCTGAATCTGCAATAATTTGACCAAGTGCTGTCACCATCATAGAAAGCTGCTTATACAATCTATTATGTAACTGAGAATCAGCTATTCCAGAAACAACACCATTAGACCTTGTACTTGATGTCTGATAGTCGGCTACTGACATTATGTTGTTTTCATTTTCATCAAAAACATAAAAGTTATTATTACCGGGCATAATATCATATCCTTCTGAGGCCCTGGCTGACATTCTGGAGTACTTTCAATAAATTTTAATATAATTTATTAACCTAATAATCAAAATGCATCAGAGGGAAAACCAGGGCCTCTGGTATATATCCCAATAATGCATCAATAACTAACATACTTATCCAATTACTATTATATCATATTGACTATAGCTTGTAAATAGCTTTTTAAAACTTTATGAGAGGAATGAGAACTCACTCAAGCTTGTTAAACCTTGTGGTTCTTCATCTTCAAATGGTGAACCACCATTCCAATATCCTAAATCATATCCCTTGAAGTATTCAGTATTTAAATCGTATGAGAAAAGGACCTTTGAAATAAAGTTATATGTATAACTCACTCCAGCTGGTTTTGGAATAATCATATTTGAAATGACAAGCTCAATTTGAACTTGAGTCATTGAAGCTGGATTGATAGTAAAACTACAAGACATATCTTGATTGTCTACTATTACAAAAGTTTCCTCTCCAAATAAATCATTCCATAAAGAATATATACCATCAATTGTTCCATCCCAAGCTTGCTGAGCAATTCTTGCTTTTAATAAGAATCTATAGTCCTCATCACTTAAAGAACTATCAAGACCAGAAATATTTAAGTTCAACCTTCTTGATTGACCAATGTACTGACCAATCATATCCAATTGAACTCCTTCAGCAATATTAGGATCTAAACCAGAATTAATTGAATCTAATAAATTGGAAACAGCTACAAATTGATCAAATATTCCAGTTAACATTGAAATATATCTAAATTTATCTCTAAACTCTGAAGTGATTAAATTCAAATAACTTAATGTTATCATTTCAACACCTCTAACTAAGCAATGGTTATTGTAACATTGGCATCACTTGTAACTAAAGCACTAAACATTCCTACACTCACTATTGAAGCTTGTCCATTTACTGTAACTGAATTGATATAAAAATATGGTGAAGAACTCTCATTATTATTCAGTATTGGTAAGAATAAATTGCTTACATATAAGTCTTCACCAATACCAAGATTATTGATATAATTCACTACATCTTCTTTTATATTTGACTCAATCTCTTCAGTATATCCACTTAATGTAGTTAATGTAATAGCTACATTGGCTGTCACTTCAGTAGGTTGACTATAATTTATTGTATTTACAAGACCAGTAGAACTTTCAACATCTACTGAAATATTTCCAAATGTACCCGTTCCTGGAGTTTTCTTTAAATATATTGCATTGGCAATCTCTTGCTTTGTTTCATCACTATCATCAGCTTCAACCACAAGAGCTACTGAATGAGGAGGAATAGTGTTCACTGTTGCATTCGTATCATTTTCATATCCAGTAACCCTTCTAACTACATTTAATGATCTCACATATGATACCATAGAATCAAATGTAGTCTGAGCACTTCCACCAATTGATTGCTTACGTCTTTCCCTTAATTCACTATCAGCTTCAACATCAACACCAGGAGTTGCGGGAGTTGGATTTGTAATTGAATACCAATTCTGAGTAGGAGTTGCAATTATTGTTATTGAATTAGCTGGAGCTTGAATCCTTCCCGGAGTAACACAAGCAGCTACAGCAGTTGCATCACCATTCTCATCAAAAGTAACATCCCTTGAAATACTCCAAATATATCCATTCAAATCTTTTGCTTGAATATAAGAAATAGTTGTATTGGGAGCTCCTGTTAAATTTACATTTGCTATTGAATATGTAGCTGACTTTCTTTGAAGTCCATTGATTGCAACTAATCTATCAAGATTTAAACCAACAGCTGTAGTTGGATTCTGATTATTATATGCATATAAAAATGATTGACAGCAATCATAATATAATAAAGCTAGTGAACTTAAAAATTGATAATCAGGACTATCATTCTCTAAATAAATATCAGTTCCATATATTCTTCTATATAATCCCGGATTATTTGTTAAATCATCAGGATCACCTATTAAAAATTCAAGTATGTCATTATAAGTTGGAATATGAGGACCATATTCATCAATATAAGGAGCAAAGTATGCCATAAATCTTATCCTCCAAAGTCAAGTGAAACATAAGTCTCACCATAAATTGTTTCTATTTCCATTTCAATTGAATAGATTCTCTTTCTTCTATCAATTGAACTATTGTATGTTTTTATAGCACTAACTCCTTCAACTCCAAGAACTCTATCTTTTATGATCAGATCAACAGCTCTTAGACTATCATCCGTTAATGTTCTTCCAAGTATTCCTTCGAATAATGGTGTTCCATTTTCAAGATCTTCCCACCATTCTCCATAAAGTAAAAGCAATCTTGTCTTAACAGCTTGACCAACAGCATCAGCATTTTTATAAAAATCAGCCAGACCATGGCCAAAAATATAATCACCATTCCCATCTAATTTTCTATATGATACTGACATTCAATCACCTCTTTATACTCTTCCACTTGGACCAGTAGTAGTTCCACCACCTTCAGGAGCAATATGAGTATGAGAATTGTAATTAGTAACCAGCGTATTAAAACTTTTTTCACTAACTACAGCATCACCTGTAACTGTTAACTTACCAGTTATTGTTACTCCTTCATTTGTAACCTTTATTCCTGTTCCAGAGATTCTATTCTTTATCTCTAAATTAGCTTGATCTATATTTGTATATTTCTTTGGTTGACTTAACTGAGCTGGAATAAAGAACCCATCAGATAAATCATGCCTTCTAGCTTCAAACTGATCTTGTACATCACCTGATTGCCACCAAGTATCTATACACATATCAGCAAAAATTACTAGACCTTCATCTCCAACCTTCAATGGAAATGTTATTGAATAATCAGTCGAACCTGAATAAACAATTGGAACATCAAGTAACAATGGAAGATCGACTCCGGTATACTGACCATTTGCCAATCTCATCTTTTCCCTTATAAGAGGTTGGCATTCACAAGTCATTTTATCATAATCTATTTTTGTTATTTTAGCCGGTATAGCTACTCGTAATTCCTTATCAATCCTTTGCTTTAAGTTATCATCCCTTGATACCTCGTCACCAAAAGTTTTAAAGATACTTTCACCATTATATAATCCTATTTTCATTATATGTTTCCTGCTAACCTTTCCATTTCAGTAGCAGTAAATACTGAAGCAACACCTTGCTGAGATACAGCCTCAATAGTGCATGTCCAAGAGTTCCCTCGTGTCACTCCAGCATATTGTAACTGAACTACCCTATAAATACCATCTATATCAAGTCCATAAGCATTATCACCTTGAGACCATTCTTGCTGACGAATTAATCTATTGTCAATATGCAATAATGAATTAAGTTTTATTCTTGGATTTATTAAAGTTTCTACAGTAACTTCATAACCATTCTGCTTTGGAAAACCAAGTAAGCCTGATGTCGGATCTAATGTGATTATTTCATCCTTAGCTAAAGGTGACATAACTTCTGGATTGTCATACACCAAAACACCATTATCAACATAAGCATATGAACCATCAGAATTCTTCAAATCATTCATCACATTGGAAGCTGTGTCAAATATCACTTTACCTCTAATATATGGTTTATCTAATTCTTCCTGATTATATCCACTCTTAATTTCATATGAAATATTTTGCTCACTAGCTACAGCATCCATCATCTGACGCTTAGTCATTCCAGTAACAGCTGAAATTGAAGCAAATGCTTTTTCATTCAAGTTCAAATATCCAATCAGCATTTGATCTATTGCTTTAATCTTTAAACAAAAATCTGTTGCCGATTCTTTATATCTTACACATTGAATTATTACGCCTTCATATATTGTTCCAAATAATCCTTCATAACCAGCCATTATCTTTATTTTCTTGGCTTTTTCTATGATCTGATTTTCTGTTGAAGCATTAAGATTATATATAACAATATCAGCTGGACTAAAATCTGAAAATACCTTCTTGGTACAATTAAATTCTACATATAAACCACTTACATCTAGTTCAAATTCACCATTACCATCTAATATTAGTATAGAACATCTTCTATTAAAAAACTTACTTCCTACAGTTTCAATTAACCTACCATTTTCATCCTTGACTAATTGAACTTGTTCTTCAGCAGCTCTTATTAAATCCGGATAATAATTAGCATATGCTCCAAGAGGATCACTAATACTACCAAGAACATCTGCAGAAGAACTACCACTTAAATTAGCCGTTAATCCAACAATATAAGGATACGGATCAACACAATAACCAGATTGATTAGATCTAAAAGTATTGTATGGACAATCAATTGTTTCAAAATGCAAATGAGCACCGGTTGAATGACCAGTGCTTCCTGCATATCCTATAACATATCCTGATCCAATATTCTCTCCAACACTAACACTCCTTGATTGAAGATGAGCATATAAGGTGCAGAATGCTGACTGACCAAGACCATGTTCTATTACTATATAATTTCCTCGATTATTATCATATGAAGCAATTCTAACAGTCCCAGGAGCAGCTGACAAAATAGCAGTTCCCATAGTCGCATATAAATCAATTCCAGTATGAAAACTTTTTTTACCTTCAAGCCATCTTTCACCATACGGACTATTTACATTATTGCCACTTGGATTATTTGATGTACTTGGATATGTGGTTAAAAATATCATGATTCATCATATCTCCAGAATAAAGCAAAGTCGGTTTCTATATTTACATCATTGGGATAATCAGTCGTATTATCAGTCTCAGGAAAAATACCAATTTGACCAAGATTTAAATACTTCATTTGATCAAGCATATTTCCTGCTCTATCTAAGAATAATCCTGTCACCAATGGCATTTCAGAGACTATTTGTTCTTGAGTATATTGATCATATAAACTCATGGTCCAATATCCACAAAGTTCTCTATAACTTAAATCAACCCTAAATGCTCTTGATACTCCATCAATAATTATGTTATTCAGTACAAAGCTTTGATTAGGAGTATTTTTTAACTTCATCTTGTATAGCATAACTTACTCCAATGCAACTGAATAATAAGTACCCTTGGCTGAACCTTTTTTAGTAGCATGCACAGCTAAGATTTCTCCACCAGATGCTGTTGTTAATTTAGCCTCAGTAGTTCCAATATTACTTTTTATTCCTTTAACGCTATCTTTCAAAGCCAACTGAGTACCAGAATAAATTACACCAGCATTGTTTTGAGAATAATTCTTTGTTATTACTGTATCTGGATTTTTTACTGTAGTTCCAGAAGATTTAGAACTCCTATTTGCTGCTTCATCTAAAGCTTTTCCTGTAGCCTCATATGCAGCTTGTTCTTGCTGTTCATTATATGACTTAGTATCTGGAGTTGGAGAGGATTTATCTGTTGTTTGAGCTCTTGAAGACACCTTCACAGTCTTTTCATTTGCTATAATCACTTCTTCAAAAGTACAATCAGCAATCATATTGTAAATGTTCTTATAAGTATAATCTGCATTTAAACTTGTTAAAAGCATATTACTATAAGAACCATAAGGAGTAACAATCTTAAGAAGCTTTCTTTGTAACTGTAATTGCTTTAATACATTAAAAGCTCCCATTGATTTAGTTGATCCATTTGCTAAGAAATATCTTGCTTCCCTTGTCCTTGTTGAGTCATCTGAAGTAAAAGCATCTGATACAATAATTTTTGCATTTATCTGAACTGGTTCTTTATAAGCATGATCAGCTATGTTTGCACCAGATTGAACAGGATGACTTGTAACTGTTAGTGTATGTGTTTGACTAACATTGATAAAACCATCAAAGAAATAGCCATCAACATTTGTTCTTAAGTATAGCTTTTCTTCATTCAATTGTCCATTAATATTATCAGATAATCCTTTTGCCATACTTATCACCAAACTTATTAATATGTTTTATTATTAAATACGTTATTTAATTGTTCCTCTGTAGTCTTATCAAGACCTCTTCCAGATGAACCATAAACATTCACATTCATTGTCCTATTGCTATAATCTGTATTATTAATAGTTGAATTATGTGAATCAAAGCTTGATCTATTCCCAAATAATGAAGCAGCTGCAAAACTTGGAGTAAACATCATTGTATTTGAGAAATTACTAAGAGCTTTATTGAACTTCTCAATGTTCTGAGCCATTGCTTTTTGATTTTGAGCTACTTCTTTCTGATTGCTAATCTCAACAGATGTCTCTACTTTTGGCACTAATACATTTGTATCAGCATCTGATAGTGATTTCAATAACTTTGCAAATTCTGCATCAGTTTTGGCTTTTTCTTTATTAATTTGAGCATTAACATCAAGTTGACCACTGGGCAAGTAAGCTACACCATTCTTTACATATCCTTGACCTTGTTTTGAAGCTTTTTTAGCAGCATCTGTTGACATATTATCCCAAGTATCTTTTACTGACTTATCGGGATCAACGGCTGCAGCAATAGTTTTTCCAATAGCATCAAAAGTTCCAGCAGCAGCCCCAAATATACCACCAGTTTTTGTCTTTTTGCTTGACCAAAAATCACCAGATATAATTGCTTTTAAATCTTCAAGAATATTAGCTAATTCGTCAATAAAACCCCAATTATCTAATTTATCAACTATCTTAACTATCCAATCCCATAATGTTTTAGCTAAGTCCACAACAGAACTTACTAAATTCCAAACACCTTCCCATGTCGTACTTGTCTCAGCTGATCCATTTTGAACTTTTCTAAGATGTTCAACCAAAGCACTAAATAATGCAAATGCTATAACTTGAGTTTTATTAAACCACCCATAAATCAACAAAATTACAGCTAATGCGTCTTTCAGTTTTTCGGGATTATCTTTAAAATAATTATATAATTCTCCAGCTTTTTTAACCAAGCTAGTCATATGAATTATTAAATTATATATAAAAGGACCAATTTTTTGAGTAACTTTATCAACATACTTTGGCATATCTTGAGCCAGCTTATTGATAATGTCAGACAGATTGAAATTAGCTTGAGCTAATGGTCCTTCAAAATACTTTACTAAACTTGCACCTAAGTTCTTAACAAAGTAACCAGCAATCAATCTCAACTTCAAAAACTGAAATTGAAATTCTCGCATAGTCCTTAAACTTTTGCTAAGTCCACTATATTCCCCTTGGAATTGCTGGGACATAGTGTATAATTGTCTAAATTGAGTACTTAACTCAGAATCTAAAGCGATTGTTCCAAGATCATCCATGCTATATCCTAAAGCCTTAACAGCTTCATTTATAGCCATATATTGATCTTTTTGCATCCACATGCTTCTAGCTTCAAGTTCCATCTGCTTATCAAAATCAGCAACAGAACTCGTTAGATCTAAAACTGTCTTAGCAGCTGCAGCACCCAATCCAACAAATGTAGTTATTGATTCAGCGACAGCATTATTAGTTATCCTTTGAGATAACTTAATTTTGCTGGCACCATCTTCTATGGCTTTGATAAATTTATTTAAACCGTCTACATTGACGTCAAACCCTAAGCCAACTAAATATTCACTTAAAGTTCTTCCCTTATCAGCCATAATTATCTCCTCATAAGTCTATCAAACTCATCTTGTCGTTTCTGCTTACGTTCATAGAACTTTTGGACTTTAGACTCATTTATAGACTTAGCTTCAACAGCCTTGTGTATATCAATTAAATCATATAAATTATATGTTCCATCCCAAAGTTCATATTGCCTCCAGAACCCATTAAGTACTGGCATAAAGCAATACATATCAACCTCTTCAGGAATATACCAATCTAACCCATTAAGCTCTGAATCAATTCCTGACTCGGTTGTTGATTTATTAGACCCAGAGCTTGAGCTTTTTTTACGAAAAAGTCCTTATAATTAAAAGCAATAATCTTAACTAAAAGATCAAAGTAAAGCTCCAGATTATCCTCTAAATCATCTACTTGAAATTCGCCATAATTTCCTATGACTTCCATTTCTTCTTTTGAAAACTTTTCTGATACACATTTAAATAATCTATTTTCCAAAGCTGTAAGTTCATCAATTGTCATTAAAGACTTATTTGAACTACCAAACTTAGAAAGAATATTTGTCAATGTACTTTGACCTTCATCAGTATCTAATATTATACCAGAAAAAATATCAAGAGGAACAGTCCTTGTTAAAAGATCTTTAAGTATTGCCAATGATTCAGCAGCTGGCAAATATCTTATAACAAATGTTCTATCTTGAAGTTCAACTACTTCATTCTTTTTCCTATCCATTGCATTACTCCTAAGACCATCACCAGAGGCCCTGGTTTGACCTCTGGTGAACCAAACCTATCCATATGGATAAATATATTAACTAATGATATTTGAGCTAATATAGCCTACTTCAAATTCCCAAGTTACATCTTGGACTGTTCTACCATTCTGATTCTCAGGAATCTTAGTAAATGCTATATTCTTAAGAATCTTTTGCTCACCAGTAGACTTGTTCTTAAGAACTCCACTCATAGAAGCCCAAACACTAGTATCATCAGTAAAATATAAAGCATTAAACCTCTTTACCAGATTCTTATGAAGTGAAGAAGTCTGCTGCATTGTGATGCTTAAAGTTCCATTGTCTTGCTTGATCTTACTGAAAACTGTTGTACCATCAGAAGCAACATTTACATCGGTGTAAGAATCAACAGCATAAGATACAGAAACAGATCCGATACCCTGGCCAGCAGTTGATAATCTTGCAAAGTCTGGTTGAGTGAGAGTTAATGTAAAATCTTGAAAAGAATAAACTTCCATTATTTACGTCCTCCTACTTATCAACAACAACGCTAATAGTGATATGCTCAATAGCTCCAGCAAGCTTAATACAAATGTAGCAAGGAGGAGCAACTCTAGAAGCTCTCTGCATAAGAGTTTGAGAAGCAATCGGCATAAACTGTACTAAATAACCAGCAGGTAATGAATCACCATTGTTTAAAGCAAGAACAGTTTCACCATTCCAAATTCCGGGAGCAATAAACTGAAGATCTCTATATTGCTCAAGAACTTGAACAATACCAGCTTCAAGAATAGATACACCTTGCTCTGTTTGAGGAATCTTAGAATTGCTAATTAATGCAGTCATTAATCCACTCTTAATATCAGAGATAAGCATATCAATATACATGATCTCATCAAAGCTATCACCAGAAGCCATATGTCCTTGTCTGAACAGATTGTAATAATATCCTTGATTTACATAGATATTACCATTGGCTTTAAGTAAATTCTCAAGCTCAATAGCGGTGATAGAGGTGTCAGCTGTTACACCAGCCAGAGTCTTATAAGCTAGAGTATATGCTGCAGAATTAGAAGCGTTTCTACCAAGAGCATATCCAATAGGAGCAGCTACTACAGATTTTCCTTCATCAGCAGTATTAACAGCAAGATTGTCATACATACTAATTGTCTTAGCATAACCATTACTACTCAGAAGCTCAAGTATTGCTTGATATGTAGTAGCATCAGTTAATGTATAACCAATCATAGAAGCAGGCTCTGCAGATTCAATATAGGTTGAAATTGTAGAATAGTCAGCTTGGTTGATTCCACTTAATACATCAAGAGTAGGAATACAAGCATACCACTCATAATTTACTTCTCTACATCTAGTAATTGCCGCAAGTAAAGTCTCATTTACAATAATGGGATCTTCACCTTCTTCACCTTCTTGAGTTGTCTGATTTAATGTTGCACAATAAACAGAAGAAGGAGCATACTCTTGAGCAAAATATACTGCAGCTGTCTTATAAATCGTAGAATTCTCACCATAAGCAGTAAGAATATCTCCAAGATTCTGATATAACTGCACATCTACTAATTCATCACTAATATATGGACCTATAATTAAAGCTGTATTAAAGCCTCTTCTAAGTGCTGTAGCAGGAGTTAATTGAACATTAACGTCAATTATTCCGCTTAAGCTTAAATTAGCCATACGTTAATCCTCACTTTCATCATTAACTAATATTGGATATTCTTTCTTTTCAGTTTCCAAATAAACTTCAGCCGCAACTAATCTGTCGACATCTTCATCAAATTCAGTTGTTATATAATAATCAACCTCAACTTCAACCCTTGGCCACCATTGATTATTTACTTGTTCATAAAGTAATACAACCTCAGGTACATCTAAAATTAAAGCTATATTATATTGACTTAGAAATTCTTTAGCTTTATTTGAGTAAAGTCTTTGTCTAAACATATAAGCATTATCTTGAGCACTTTCACCATAAAATATCCAATGAACAGATAATACTCTTAGTTGACTATACACAAAGTTGAAGTTATCTTGTTCTTCAATATAAGTTCCATCTATATCTACAATTGAATTAACTTCATCTTCTTTATAATTTACCCAAACATAAGAACATCCATCAGTTAGCTGCTGAAAAGGTTGTGAATTAGTTTCATATGCATATCTTATTAAATTCTGAGCTTCAGAATTTCTATTGGTATATTCAACTAAATCATACCCTCTAAGAATATAAGTTAATTTTAAAAAGATTTCTTTTAAGGAGTTATAAGCTATCATTGGCTTCTTCCTCCAAACTATAATCTTCAGTTCCTACCTTTGAAATAACTGCTCTCCAATATCCATAATCACCAGAATTTTGAACTTTTATAACTTTATATTGTTCTCCATTCCAGATTATCATATCTGCATCCCTACCAATCGAACCACCTCTTGCAGTATATAGAGGAATTATTGTGTGAACTTCTTTTGTTTCACTTCCTCTATCACCTTCAGGTAACATTTCAATCTCTCGTTCATTTGTAGCAGATACAACTCCTTGAGTATAAATGGTCTCAGTTGTCTTAGTATAAGAACCTTGATACCAAGAACCACCTTTATCTCTGACTATTTCTATCGTTTGTCTAAATTCAGGGGAGGTAACAATATCAGATAAGTCTAATTGAGTTTTCATCTATTATTACCTCCTTTATTCTTCATCATCTTCCCATAAATCTTGTTTCTTGCCAGTTATTAACTTTGTCCTTGGATAATCAATAACATAAGTTATTGACTGCCTTAAGGCTCCTGTATCAACCAGAGGAACGGGGTCATAATCTGGTTTATTATGCTTTTTTCGTTTTGCTTCAATTGTACTTTGAGCAAGTGGTGGCCAATTGTTCTTAGGATTCTCAAACCATTTTTGACATTCAGATTGGCACATTATACCAAGTTCCTTTAGAGCAATCTTTGAACCTTTATCATCACCAGCTATAAACTTAAGTAATGCATCACCAAGCTTATTTGATATTGGTTGCCTTATTGACATTAAAGCAGGCTCAATAACTGGTCTTGGAGGAACACTATAAGCTGGAGAACCATGTTCCAACATAAACATTTGAAACACTTTTTCCCTTACAGTTCCATAAGGACCACTAAATCCTGACTTGATCTGCTTTTCAATCTCTTGTCTAGCTTTTCTTTTAGCTACACCATTTGTATGAATGTAAAGCAATTCAGCATTATTTATTCCTTCTTGCTGACCTCTTGAAGCATAATCAGCTGGAATACCAACTAGAACTTTGACCTTACTTGCTTCAGCAATTCTCAACTTCATCATAGCCATCTCTTTATAAGATATTGCTCCTTGAAGTTGTCTTAATTCTACAACTTGATTTGCAACTTGTTTAAACTTGCTATAACCAGCTGATCCAAGTTGTTTTTTCAATTGATTTTCAACACTCATAATTTTTACCAGACATACATTCCACCTTTACCTAACAATTTAGCTAAATTAGCAAATTGAAGGCCATAAGATGTTGTATTGAACTGTCCCCAAGATTCAACACCTTGAACAGCAGCGCTAAAATCATATGAAACAGAAACATCGCCAACAGACTTAGAAGTTATTAATCCTTTAGATTGACCATAAGATAAAACTTCTTGAGCAGTTGCATTTTCTGGGAATTGAGCTTGAAGATGAATTGTAAAGAAATGAGCTAAAAATAAACACATTCCTAATTTCCACTGATTTCCCCAGCGTCTTTGAGATACACAATCTTGAGCAAACTGTATATACATATCAATTACTGGTTGAGGAAAAACAGTTGAATCACTTAGAATTCCTTCAAAGTTAGGATATATTTCTAAAAAATCACAGAGCGTAAACTCTGGATTTCCTCCATGATTTATATTGGAGGCTGCTATAATTTCACTTGGATTGTCATATACATACTTTAACATTACAACCTCCTAATACAGAAAAGGGAGAAGTTGTTAACTTCTCCTAAAAATTACTTAGATAATTGTTCAAGATAATATGCTTTGCTGAGCTTAGGCTCTACATCAATTCCCTTAGAAATGCAAACTTCATAAAGATCTTTTGCCTTCATCTTGGAATAATCAACCAGCTCATTATCATTTATCTTTTGCTCTTCTACCTTAGATTCTGCTTCCTTGATAGAGACCTTCTCATCTACCTTAGCCATAGCTTCAATAGCTTGCTTAGCAGTTCCGATCATTCTGATCTTATTGTCACTTTCAAGTAACTTCCAAAGCAGAGTATCAACTATCCACTCAGGAGCATTTGTAAATATATAAGGTGCAACAGTGAATGTAATTTCATTGTCAACAGAATTTACAAACTTTGCTCTCTGTTCACTAAATACCTGAATCATATTTCCTCCTACTAATTGTACTGGGGAGGGAGTATTTCATCCCTCACCCATTCACTATTAATTTATTAGATTCCGTCTACATAAGCTGCGCACTGAGGATAGAGGAATTTAACCTGACCAATCTGACCAGCATAAGCAGTGAGATAAGCCATGTTCTGAACATCAGGTTGAGTCATAACTCTGTTGAGCATTACAGGAATATCAATTCTTACTCTATCCTTATCATTTACATAAGCTACCATTCTGTTAGTAGAACCTGCACCAGCACCTTCGCACCAACGGCAAGGAACGATAACAATCTCTCTACCTTGAGCAGTAGCAACGTTATTCTCCATGATATACTGGAAGATAGAAACATTACCAGCTTCAGATACCTTTCTCTGAAGGTACATAAAGTTAGAAGGAGCAACCAGTACATGATTTGCCATACCACTCAGATCATACTCAGAAGCAGCCCAAGTATTATTCAGAACAGTATTAATATCATCAAGAATCTGATCAGCAGTCTTGGTAGACCAAGTAGTAGTGCTTCCAGTTCCAACAGCAGCAGCAGTAGTGGTGGTAATGTCAGGATTGTTTACCAGACCATAAACACCAAGCTCACCAAAACCTTCATAAGTCATGGTGTCAAGATCCTTGTTCCAACCAAGCTTAATACCCTTATCCAGAATATCATCCAGACTTCTACCTACTTGCTTCAGAAGTTCCTGACCAACAAAAGGTACTCTCAGGATATTGCCCCAGCTGAACACCTTGAAGTTATCCTTAGTGAGGTTAGCTTGCATCATAGGAATGTTATTGGTATCAGAACCAATAATTCCAGAGGTATTACCACCAGTTGTAGCATAATCTACAAAGTAGTTGCTAGTATATTCTCCCCAGCCAGATCCTACCTCAGCAACGATATCTCTCTGCCAAGTAACAGAGGTAAGAGGCTCATACAGCTTAGGATCTCTTTTTTCAAGTTCTCCGTTGAGGAATGCAAGACCAGAAGCAATGGCAGCGTCATTCATTCTTACCAGAGGAGCTTTATCAAAGACCCTTTGAACAGTGTTATTACCATGATACATAGTGTCTTATTCCCCTTTCATTAAAGTACATTCTTAGATAAAATAGTGATTTCTGCCATCTTGTTAGCATCAACAAGACCAGTGGTAAACTTATAACCAGTAGCAATGTTGCTAGTAGCATCAGGAGTAAATCCACCAGTAGTAGCATCAATATATACTGCAGCTCCAGCAGTAGGAGTAGTAGTATAAGTAGCAGGAAGAGCAACCATCACTTGACCTCTGGTGAGAATATCACACTGAGTAGCAGGAAGATAAGCTGCATCCTGAGTTACATAATTAACAGACTGTCTTACACCACTTACTGCAACACCAGCGAGCATAGCGGAAGTTGTATCAGTGCTTAAGAAATTTCTTACAGTGTTATCTGTATTCAGGAATACAGGAGCACCAAATTGAATAGCAGTGGAGCCTTGAGCATCACTAACAATTCTAGAATCAATGATCATATCGGCATCTCTGGTGATCTTGCCAGCCCAGCCGAAATTCATTGCTTTTCCAATTACTTTTCCAGCCATTACTTTACCTCCTTATAATGGGGATTAAACTTCTTAGCAATTTCTTTTCCCA
>ERZ842401.677-NODE-677-length-50019-cov-5.396626_pt1 | contig 50019 bp, 38 predicted proteins | sample MGYA00521270_ERZ842401 | MGnify/ENA primary metagenome ERZ842401 (study PRJEB31892, sample SAMEA3878208) | bioreactor metagenome | biome: Moose rumen | place: Sweden | collected 2011-10 | study: EMG produced TPA metagenomics assembly of the PRJEB12797 data set... | reverse complement strand
CCGTTCGAGTCAATACCGTCATTGCCCGTGGAGTAAGCCATGACGCAACCGCCGCTGATGGTCAGATCGCCCGCAGAGTTGATAGCGTCGTCCGAAGACTGTACATACACTTTGCCGCCGGAGATAGTGATCGTACCTTTGGCTTCCATGCCTTCCGGAGTGCTGCTGTCGGAAGAGGACGAACCGCCCCAACCGCCTCTGCCGCCGGAGGTTGAAGTACCGGTGCAGATCAACTGGATATCGCCGTCCGAGATAGTGATGTTACCTGCGGAAATGATGGTGTTGTTCTCTTTCTTGCCGGCTTTGATACATTTGTATTGGCTGGTCACACGGATCGTGCCGCCGGAGATATTCACGTCGCCGAATGCCACAATACCTTTGTCCCCTGCTTTGGTGATAGTGATCTCGCCGCCGGAGATAACGATGTTCGTCGTGTCGCTCTGGATGCCGTCCGCATCAGCCGTGATTGTCAGAGCACCGCCTGTAATAGTGATCGTCGAGTCGCACTGTACACCGTCGCTTCCGGCTGTGATAGTAGTCGTGCCGCCGCTGATATACATTGCGTCGTTGGCGTGCAGACCGTCGCTCGCGGCATTCAGTACAAACGTACCCGCTTCGCTCGTCAGATGGATATAGTCGTCGCTCGCGATAGCGTGTTTGTAATTGCCTTTGACTGTCAAAGTGCCCGAACCGGAGAAGATCAGCTGACCCTCGCTGAAGAACGCCGCTTTGCGGTCCTCTGTTGAGGAAGCATAACTGCTGCCGTCCGTCAGACTGTTCGTGCCGTTTACTACCACATAGCATTTCTTGTGGCATTGGTTGTTAATCGCCGGACCGTCCGAACAGGTCAGCGTTAGACCGTTCAGCACGATCTGCTGTTTGATAGAGCCGTAAATGGAGATCTGTCCGCTCCCGTTACCGCTCAGAATATACGTTACCAGCCGCGTCACGGCGGAGTTGATAGTCACATAACCGTTCTCGTTCGTAACCGTGATACTGTCGATTGCGCCGGTCACGGTAGCATTGCTGCCGCTCCATGAGATATACAGCGTATCAGACCAGACTTGGTTGGTGACATCATTGTCGGTGGTGTCATTCGCTTCGCCGGAACCGCTGTCCGTCGTTCCGCTGTTGTTAGTCGGCGCATTGTACTCTGTGCAGGCTGCCATCCCGACAACCGTCAGCACTAACCATAAAATCTTTTTCATATATCTTTATATCTTTTGACTTTCGACTTTTGACTTTTGACCTGCAAAAATTGTGCAAAGTTACACTTAATTTACGAAACGAGCAAAAAAATATACCTTTTTCTTAATAAAAGTGTTGAATCTATTAAGAAATAAGCCTGTTCCCCTTCCTGAATTCCGAAGGTCGCATTCCTGTTTGCTGTTTGAAAAAATAGCAGAAAGTGGCGTTTTCCTTGAAGCCCAACTCGTACGCCACTTGTTGCACGGTCATGTCTCTGCGGTTGGAGAGCAGACCCTTGGCTTGTTCTGTCAGCATTTCGGCTATCCATTTGCTTGGGGTCTTTCCGGTGGCGAGCTGAATGGCCAGTGAGAAGTATTTGGGCGTCAGGTTGAGTTGCTCCGCGTACCAGATGGCCGTGTGCTGCTTGTTGTAATTGACAAGCAATAAATCATAGAACTTCCTAAATAACTGTTCACCACGCGTGTCGGCTACTTTTTCCGCTTTCTCCTCGCCTCTGTAACGCGTGAGCGCGTAAAACAATATATCTAATAGATTAACCAATGCTTCCTCGCGTCGCGGATGAGCCGTTTCGCTGATGTGGCGGAGCACTTGTATGATGTCTCGTACTTTGATGAATTGTTCATCCGTCAAAGTGAGTGCCGGGCGGTGGTGGTATTTCTGGTAGTCGATGAATGACTCGCGGTGGATAATACTCTTGTACATGGACGGAGAGATGATGATGAGCGTAGCGCGGTAATCAGGAGAGACGGTACTGTAGGTGAATATATGGTTCGGAAGCGTCACGCCTATGTCTTGGGGCGCAAAATGACGAGGCTGCAGGTCGTACATAAAAGTCGCGCTGCCAACCGTGCACATGCCTATAACCAGATTTTCGGACTGAAAAGGACGTTCTTTGGTCGGCATTGAACCCACTTCCACTACTACCACGCCCTGTTGGTCGATATGGTCTTGAAACAGGATAGGGTGTTGCTTTTCGGGTATGGTTTGCATAGTCGTCTCTCTAAAATGAGTGTTTTTGTTAATAAAAAGCGTACAAAGATACTGCTTTTTTTTTATTCTGCCAAAAAAAAGAGACTTTTTCGTAATAATTCGCTTCCATAACCCATTTTATGGCTGCTATGCCTATCAAGATATTATAAAAACATTGCCTTTGGCATAATTTTTGTTATAAATAACAACTGATGCACCCTTTACTTTTAATATTGGTCATTGTCCTGGTCACGGTATTGCTGCTGTGGCTCGTTTTCGGCATCAACTGGCGCAGTATGCGCAATTATGAGCGCAGGCACCAGCGTTTTCTTTCTAGATTTCGGGCGGAGGGAACGGAACAACTGAAAAAACTGTTTTTCGGAGCGGTGGAACTCTCGGACATAGAAGAACATTTCCGTCCGTTAGCGCAGTATCTGGCAGCCAACGAGAGATTAGGAGTCAGCACAACGGACGAGGTAGAAGTCATCACTTCCGGCAAACGCAAGTATGATCTGCTCATGCGTGATCTGAGCAATGCCAAAGAGTCTATCCACATGGAGTATTACCATTTCGGTATTGACCGGGAGAGCCGTTCGGTCCGCCGCATGCTCATGCAAAAGGCGCGAGAGGGTGTCAAAGTGCGGTTTATCAACGAAAACATAGGTAATTTTCCTATTCCGAATATCTATTTCCAATGGATGCGCCGTGCCGGAGTGGAGGTCGTCAATTTCAGCAACACGGGACTTTCGCTCCTGAAATTCCTGACGACTCTGAGTTACCGCGACCACCGCAAGATAGTGGTGATAGACGGCAGGATAGGCTATACGGGAGGCATGAACATCACCGCCAATTATTTCCGCTACTGGAGGGACACCCACTTGCGCCTCATCGGCGATGCGGTGGCGGGATTGCAAGTGGCATTCTTGGACACCTGGCTGGCGGCAGGAGGACGGCTGGACAAGGATCTGGCTACGTTCTTTCCGATGGTGCAAGACGGGAAGAGACCTGCCGGCAAGGAGAAACAACTGCTTACCCAGATAGTGCCGGACGACCCCTTAGCGCCCGAACCCGTGCTGCAGACGGCTTACGAATGGGTGCTCCACCATGCCGTAAAATACGTGTGGTTTCAGAGCCCTTATCTGGCGCCGCCACCATCGCTCCTCAACGCTATGCGCAGCGCAGCGGCGCGCGGGGTGGATGTACGGATAATGATTCCCGAGGTGTGTGATACGAAAATAATGCGGCCTATCAATCATGCTTATTATGCCGATCTGATGGAGGCGGGAGTCAAGGTGATGATCCGTAGCGGACAGTTCAACCATAGCAAGACTTTTGTTTGCGACGACTACCTCTCCTGCATCGGCTCTACGAATCTGGATTACCGCAGTTTCGGAATAGATTTCGAACTCAATACTTTCTTCTATGACCGCGGCATGGCGCAGCACCTGAAGCAACTCTTCGAAGCCGACCTGCAGCTTTGCCACCTGCTCACGCCCGAAGAAGCAAAGGCTACTCTCTGGCAGCGATTCATGCGCAACATCGCACCTATAACGTAACCTCTCTATGCGAGAACTCGCACCCGCAATACTGCTGGTTATAGAACCGGTATTCCTTCAGTAATTCGTTCCGCCGTTCCTGCAGACCGTCTTTGCGCCAGTTCTGCGCCCAGAAAGAGACAGGCTCGTGTACTGCGCTGTCCGCCGGATAGCGGTTGACCATTTCTGCGGCACGCTGACCCGCCGCGTTGATTTGGTCCAAGTTCTTCCATCGTGAAGAAGCAAGGGTGGTGGCGAAGAAGGGGATATCCAACTCTTGCGCTTTGCGGGCGGTATGGAAAAGCCGGTGGTAGAAACATGCTTCGCACCGTTTCCCCCGCTCCGGCTCGTGCTCCAGCCCTTCTACGGCGCGAAGCCACTGTTCATGACACCAGTCATCGTCTATCCATTGGATTCCCAGACTCTCTGCATGCCGTTTGCTCTCGTTCTTGCGGATCTCATACTCCTCGAACGGGTGTATGTTCGGATTATAATAATAGATCACCGGCTCGACCCGATGCGCCAGCAGCCATTCTACAATAGCGCTGGAACAGGGGGCGCAGCACGCGTGCAGCAACACTTTCGAACACCCCTCAGGAATGATAATTGCAGGTTGTTTGGACATATTGGCTGCAAAATTACGAAAAAATTTTGATATATGCAAAAAAAGTTGTATCTTTGCACGCAAAATGACCAAATAGTAAATGACTAAATTGTAAATGTCTTTATGAATACAAACTTTGGATTTGTCCGAGTGGCGGCAGCAGTGCCATCCATGAGAGTGGCAGACTGCCGTTACAACGCCGAGCAGATTCGTGCTCAGATAGACGAAGCGATTGCTGAAGGCGTTGAGGTGATCTGTTTTCCGGAACTCAGTCTGACGGGCTACACATGTGCGGATTTGTTTTTCACCCAGCAGCTTCAGCAAAGCTCCATGCGTGAACTGGAAGCCCTGTGCGACTACACCCGTGGTAAGGCTATTATCGTGCTGGTAGGGGCTCCCATGCCGGTGGACAACGATTTATACAACTGCGTTTTCGTCATGACGGACGGCGAGGTAATGGGTGTGGTGCCCAAAGTGAACCTGCCGAACACCGGTGAGTTCTATGAAAAACGCTGGTTCACTTCCGGCCGTGCGGCGCGCGAATACAAACCCGGAGGAGTGGAGCCGCGCATTCCGAAGATAGAGATATGGAGCGGAGAAGTGCCGTTCGGAACAGACCTTCTCTTCTGCACACGCAACTATGCCTTCGGCGTAGAGATATGCGAGGATCTGTGGTCGCCGCTGCCGCCTTCTACCCAACTGGCTATCCAGGGGGCAGAGATCATCTTCAACCTCTCGTCCAGCAACTGTCTGGTAGGCAAGCATGCTTTCCGCCGCCAGATGATCACCCAGCAGAGCGCGCGCGTGCATTGCGGCTACGTCTATACCTCGTCAGGAATAGGCGAGTCCACCACGGATGTGGTGTATTCCGGCAGTACCTATATAGCGGAGAATGGAGAGATGTTATGCGAAGGCGAACGGTTCCAGCGGATCAGTTCCATGGTCATTCAGGAGATCGACGTGGAGCGCCTCCGGACGGATAGACAGCGCAACACCAATTTCACCAAAGACAAGACCGGTCATTACCGTCATATCAACGTAGCACCGATAGAGCGCGAGGAAGAGTTTACGGCGCCTATTCACCGTTCGTTCTCTACCGCGCCGTTCCTGCCTAAGAAAGGCGATGAGGACCAGTACTGCATGGATATTTTCTCTATTCAGACCTCCGCTCTCGCGCGGCGATGGGAGCACACGCATGCTGAAACGCTTGAGGTGGGTATCTCCGGCGGACTGGACAGCACGCTGGCTTTGCTGATCTGTGTGCAGACGGCGGACCTCTTGGGCTATGACCGCTCGCGTATAGTAGGGGTGACCATGCCCGGATTCGGTACGAGCGACAGAACCTACCAGAACGCACTCCGGCTGATGGAAGAACTCGGTATTACCCACCGCGAGATATCTATCCGGGAGACCACGACGCAGCATCTGAGCGATATAGGCCATGATATGGAGAACCATGACATCACCTATGAGAACGCTCAGGCACGCGTGAGAACGCTGATTCTGATGGATCTGGCGAATGAGCTGAACGGACTGGTGATAGGTACAGGCGATCTGAGCGAACTGGCACTTGGATGGTGTACGTACAACGGCGATCAGATGTCGATGTATTCCGTCAATGCCGGTATCCCCAAAACGCTTGTGCGATATCTCGTGCGCTATGCGGCGGAGAACCTCTATGGCGAACCGCTCCGTTCGATCCTGTTGGATGTATGCGATACACCTGTTTCGCCGGAGTTGCTGCCCACCGACGAGAACGGCGAGATAGCGCAGAAGACCGAAGACAAGGTAGGTCCGTACGAACTGCACGATTTCTTCCTCTTCTATTTCCTCCGCTTCGGTTTCACACGCGAGAAGATCAAATACATGGCATGCCAGGCTTTTGAGGACCAGTATGATGAAGCTACTATTGACAAGTGGCTGGCTATCTTCATGCGCCGTTTCTGCACCCAGCAGTTCAAGCGTACATGCATGCCTGACGGACCGAAAGTAGTGAGTGTTTCCCTGTCTCCAAGAGGAGACTGGAGAATGCCGTCTGACGCGTCTTGTATCTGACACGGCTCGTAATATCGAAATAACGAAATATCGTAATATCGAAAAATGACAAAAAACAACTATCCCATTCCCAATACCTTCGGGCTTCCGGTAAAGGCAAGGATTTTCGCCGAATACAGTTCGGTGGAGGAGTTGCGCGACTTGCTGAAACGCTATCAAGGCGAGCGGTTGTTGCATATCGGGCAGGGTTCCAACCTTCTTTTTACCGAAGATTTCGATGGCATTGTTCTGCATTCCGCTATGCGCCGTGCGCGCTGCGTCAGTGAGGATAACGACCATGTATGGATAGAGGCGGATAACGGACTGGTGCTGGACGAACTGATTGAGCAGTTGTGCGACATGGGGATATCCGGTCTGGAGAACCTGAGCTATATTCCCGGTGAAGTAGGGGCGTCGGCGGTACAGAACGTAGGAGCCTATGGCGTGGAAGCGAAGGATGTGATTGAGTCGGTTCGCGCTGTCGCTGTAGCAGACGGAGCGGAGCGTGTCTTCACCAATGACGAGTGTCATTACGGCTATCGGGACAGTATTTTCAAGAACGATTTACGCGGACAATACATCATTACGCACGTTGTTTACAAGCTCAATAAGCATTTCGAGCCGAAGTTGGATTACGGCAATTTGCGCAGCGAAGCAGGAGACAAACCCACGCCGATGTCTGTTCGCAAGGCAGTTGTCCGCATCCGTAAGCAAAAACTGCCGGAGGTGTCGGAACTCGGTTCGGCTGGATCGTTCTTCAAAAATCCGGTTGTACCGAAAGAAATTGCCGACGAACTATTAAAACTCTATCCTGACATGCCGCACTATAATGCTCCCTCCCTTGAGGGGAGGGAAGGGGTGGGGTTATGCAAAATACCTGCGGCATGGCTCATTGAGCAATGCGGATGGAAAGGCAAAATGATGGGTGGCGCGCAGTGTTACGAGAAACAGCCGCTGGTGCTGGTTAACCGCAACAACGCCACGCCGGAAGATATTATCAATCTCGCTGCCGCTATCTGCAAGGACGTAAAAGACAAGTTCGGCATAGAAATATCACCCGAAGTGAACTATATATAATTAAAAATTACGAATTAAAAATTACGAATTACGAATTACGAATTGAGATATGGCATCATTTATAGTTGAAGGCGGACATAAACTCCATGGCGCAATAACTCCGCAAGGCGCAAAAAACGAGGCACTGCAAGTTCTTTGTGCCGTATTGTTGACCCAAGAGACGGTTGTTATTGACAACCTGCCGAATATATTGGATGTGAACAACCTCATCGACCTGCTCGGTTCAATAGGTGTGACGGTGGAGAAACTGGCGAAAGGCAAGTTTGCTTTCACGGCTGCCAACCTCGACACAGCGTACCTCAGGAGTGCGGATTTTCTGAAGAAATGCAACAAACTGCGCGGATCGGTCATGCTGATAGGTCCGCTCTTGGCGCGGCTCGGAGAAGTGACGTACGCCAAACCCGGAGGAGATAAGATAGGACGCCGCAGGCTGGACACCCATTTCCAGGGAATGGTCAACCTCGGCGCTACTTTCACCTACGACCAGGACCTGCTTGCATATCATTTTGAAGGCAAGAACCTCAAAGGCTCCTATATGTTGCTGGACGAAGCGTCCGTCACCGGTACGGCGAACATAATCATGGCTTCTGTCCTCGCGAAAGGAACAACAACGATATATAACGCCGCCTGCGAACCCTACGTGCAGCAACTATGCCGGATGCTCAATAATATGGGGGCAAAGATCAGCGGAGTAGGGTCTAACCTCCTGACGATAGAAGGAGTCAAATCTCTTCACGGCGCACAGCATAAACTGCTGCCGGATATGATTGAGGTCGGCTCGTTCATCGGCATGGCGGCTATAACAGGCTCGGAACTCCGCATAAAAGATTGCAATTATAAAATCCCCTTCGTACATCGTACATCGTCCCTTTGTACATCACCCTTGGGAATCATTCCTGACGCTTTCCGCCGATTAGGAATACGCATTGACGAAGACGGCGACGATCTTGTTATTCCGGCGCAAGAGCACTACCAGATCGAGTCTTTCCTTGACGGCTCGATCCTCACGGTTGCAGACGCACCGTGGCCCGGACTGACACCGGATCTGCTCTCTGTCCTCTTGGTGGTAGCTACGCAAGCGAAAGGATCGGTACTCATTCACCAGAAGATGTTCGAATCCAGGCTCTTCTTTGTGGACAAACTGATTGATATGGGAGCACAGATCATCCTCTGCGACCCGCACAGGGCAGTGGTGATAGGGCATGACCATACGCGCCAGCTGAAACGCAATAACATGACCTCGCCCGACATCCGTGCAGGTATTGCCATGCTGATTGCCGCCATGTCTGCCGAAGGCACGTCCCGCATTGACCACATCGACCAGATCGACCGCGGTTACGAAGACATCGAACACCGGTTGAACGCCATCGGTGCCTGCATCAAACGAGAGGATTGATAGCGAAGTGTCTGCATCCGGGTACGTGCCGGTCATGAGACACCCTCGACAACCACTAAGTATCACTAAGAACCACTAAGAACAACTAACGTTTATTTTTTGAACAGAGCGTTCGAAAAAGATAATATGAGACGAATACTGACTATATTATTGGCAATTTTGCCGCTAATGGTGGCGGCGCAGATGGTGCAGCCCGTTAAATGGAGCGGAGAAGAGATAGGTGACAGCGTGCGGCTGAAGGCTGCCATTGAGCCGAACTGGCACATGACGATTATTGAGTTCGGCGACAGAGAGTACGAACAGGAGTTCACGGACTCGTTTGTGGTTACAGTCGCTAAAGCCGATCTCACACCGATACGTTTCAATGCCTGCGACGACAAGATGTGTACTGCGCCGGAGGTGTGGTCTTTCGAGAGTACAGACCGCTCCGCGGACAGAGTACAGAATACAGACCGAATCGCCAATGACGGGAGGTCGTTGTGGGTGATATTCCTGTTGGGCTTGTTGGGTGGACTGCTGGCTATCTTTACGCCTTGCGTATGGCCGATTATTCCTATGACCGTTTCGTTCTTCTTGAAGAAAGGCGGCGGACTGCGGGACGCTGTTCTATACGGACTGAGTATCATTATTCTATATGTCGGTTTTGGTCTGTTGGTTACGGTTCTTTTTGGTGCATCGGCGCTTAATGACCTCAGTACCAACGCCGTAGTGAATATCATTTTCTTCCTGATACTTGTTATTTTTGCACTGTCGTTTTTCGGATTGTTTGAAATCACATTACCTGACAGTTGGTCCACGGCGCTGGATAGCAAAGCGCGCAGCACAGGCGGATTCCTTTCTATCTTGCTCATGGCGTTCACGCTGGTTATTGTTTCTTTCTCCTGCACTGGTCCGATCATTGGTACGCTGCTGGTCGAAGCTGCCGGACGCAGTCTCTTGGCTCCGGCGATAGGAATGTTAGGTTTTGCGATAGCACTGGCACTGCCGTTCTCGCTGTTTGCCATGTTCCCGCAGTGGCTCAAACAGGCACCCAAATCGGGTGATTGGATGACCTCGTTCAAGGTCGTACTGGCTTTCCTGGAGTTGGCGCTTTCGCTGAAGTTCCTCTCGGTAGCCGACATGGCGTACGGGTGGGGCATTCTGCCGCGATGGCTCTTTATCGTGATATGGATTGTCTGCTTCCTCGGCATAGGCGTATATCTGCTATGGAATATCCGTAAAGTTTCCGCGACGCGCAAGATAATCCGTCTTATCGTTATTATTCCTTCTATTGCTTTTGCGGGCTACTTAGTTCCCGGACTGTGGGGCGCACCGGTCAAAGCCATCAGTGCTTTTGCTCCGCCGATGAGTATTTCAGGACGCGAAGTGTTCAATGACTACGAGGAAGGCATGGAGTATGCCCGCCAGACAGGCAAACCCGTTATTATTGACTTCACCGGCTACGGCTGTGTCAACTGCCGTAAGATGGAAGCATATGTGTTGGATAACGACTCCGTCAAAGCGCGGTTGCAGAACTATGTCTTTATCGAACTTTTCGTGGACGACAAGCGAAGTCATGAGTCGAAAGTCGTAAGTCGAAAGTCGAAAGACAAAGGCCAATCCATCGGAGACATCAACTCTGCTATCCAACGGGAGCAGTTTGGCTCCAACGCGCAGCCGTTCTACGTGCAAATGGACGCGTATGGTCAGCAGGTAGCAGAACCGATGGCGTTCACCACCGACCCGATGGAGTTTATTAACTGGCTAAAATACTAAAAATAGTCAAAAGTAAAAAGTCGAAAGAAAAAAGCAATATTATGATACAACGTAAAAACTATGACACCAAGCGACCGCCGGAGAAAGAGATGATTTTCGGTGTCCGCGCTGTGATGGAGGCTGTTGATGCAGGCAAAGTGCTGGACAAAGTACTCATCCGCCGCGATATGTCGTCTGCTATCGGACGCGAGTTATTACTCAAACTGGAAGGAACTGGTACGCAGATCCAGCGTGTGCCGGTAGAGAAACTGAACCAGTTCACCGACAAGAACCACCAAGGAGTAATCGCATTCCTCAGTCCGATAGAGTTCTATCCTCTGGAGAACCTTGTGCAGGGTCTCTATGACGAAGGCAAGACGCCGCTGCTGATGCTGTTGGACGGAGTGACGGACGTGCGCAATTTCGGTGCTATCGCACGTACCTGCGTGTGCGCCGGCGTGGACGCGCTTATAATCGGTACGCGCGGCAGTGCTGCCATTAACGGAGATGCTGTAAAAGCTTCAGCCGGAGCGCTCCACTCGTTACCTATATGCAAGGTTGAAAACTTGCAGAATACACTACTGTATCTTAAAGAGAGTGGTCTTCGCATAGTTGCCGCCACCGAACATACCGATCGTAACTATACGGAGGTGGACATGACTGTACCTACTTGTATTGTCATGGGAAGTGAGGAAAAAGGCATTTATGAGGAGAACCTCAAACTCTGTACGGACCAGGTTCGTCTGCCTATGACAGGGGTTATTGAGAGTCTCAATGTGTCTGTGGCGGCAGGTGTTTTCATCTATGAGGCAATAAGACAAAGACAAATTCATAGTAATTAACAATTTTATCCCTCTCGTCCGGCTTGGAGGTGAAATGTAGCCGGGTAAGTATGGCAAAGTATATTTGTGATGTATGTGGTTATGAGTATGATCCTGCAGTAGGCGATCCGGATAATGGTATCGCGCCGGGAACAGCATTTGAAGATCTCCCCGCAGACTGGGCATGTCCTCTTTGTGGTGTAGGAAAAGATCAATTCACACAAGCATAAGAGACAGTTATAATGAGAAATATCAAATACGTCGGCTGCGATGACGCCGACTTGGATCTGTTTGAGAGCCAGTATGCGCTGCCGGAAGGCATGTGCTACAATAGTTATGTAGTTCTGGGAGAAGCCGAAGTAGCAGTAATGGATGCTATGGATGCGCGTTGCTGCGAGCAATGGCTTAGGAATGTGGAGGAAGCGCTGGACGGCCGTACTCCGGGCTATCTCGTTTGCCAGCATATGGAGCCGGACCATAGCGGGTCCATGGGAGCTTTCCTGAAGAAATATCCGGAGGCTACCGTACTATGCTCCAAGCAAGCGGTTGTGATGATGAACCAATTTGGTATCGAGGCGAAGAACGTACAGGTCGTAGCGGAGGGACAGAGCATTGATTTAGGCGGTCTGACGCTGCATTTTATTGCGGCTCCTATGGTGCATTGGCCCGAGGTCATTATGACTTATTGTCCGGAAGAAGAAGTGCTGTTCTCTGCAGACGGGTTTGGTAAGTTCGGTGTGTATCATGCCGATGAGGACGACTGGGCTTGTGAGGCACGCAGATACTATTTCAACATCGTTGGCAAATACGGCATACAGGTATCCAATGTCCTGAAGAAACTGGCAGACAAGCCGGTTGCAACGATCGCTCCGCTTCATGGTCCGGTATTGGAAGGAGAGAAGAAAGACGAGGCCTTGCGGCTCTATACTATCTGGAGTGCCTATGGTATTGAGACGGAGGGTGTATTGGTCGCTTATGCCTCTATCCACGGAAACACACGCCGTGTAGCGGAGAAGATAGCGGAGTTGTTGAAACAGAAGAATGCAGGCAAGGTTGCTATCACCGACCTCAGTCGTGACGATATGGCGGAAGCCATAGAGGATGCGTTCCGCATGGACAAGCTTGTTCTTTGCTGCGCTACCTACGATGGAGATATTTTTCCGCCGATGCATATGTTCCTCCATAAACTGCGTCTGAAAGGCTATCAGAATCGCTGTGTTGCCTTGGTGGAGAACGGTTCATGGGCTCCTCAGGCTAACCGCGTGATGCGCGAGATGCTCTCCGGATGCAAGAACGTGGAGATCGTTGAACCGTCCCTTACCGTACGCGGAGCACTCAAACAGGAGCAGATGAACGATTTGGAGGCTGTTATTGATGCGCTCTTAGCATAAATGCCTGATGACTGTTCTATACGAAGACAACCATATTATAGCCGTCAATAAGACTTGCAACGAGATCGTGCAAGGCGACAAGACCGGCGATATACCGCTCTCGGAGACCGTTAAGGCATATATCAAAGAGAAGTATAACAAACCCGGAGAGGTATTTCTGGGCGTGACACACCGCTTGGACCGTCCTACGAGCGGAGTGGTGCTCTTTGCCCGTACGTCCAAGGCTCTCACGCGTCTGAACGATATGTTCAAAAGCCACGAGCAGATACGTAAGACCTATTGGGCAATAGTGCAAGGCGCGCCCAAAATACCGGAAGCGCGGCTGGAGAACTATCTCGTCCGAAACGAGGCGCAGAACAAATCGTATATCGCCAAACCAGGGGCCAAAGAGGCGAAACTCGCTGTCTTGAGTTACAAGACCCTTGTCCGAGGCGATAATTATACGCTCTTGGAGATCAATCTGGAGACCGGACGGCACCACCAGATACGATGCCAGCTTGCAGCCCTCGGATGTCCGGTCAAAGGCGATCTCAAGTATGGCGCAAAGCGCTCTAATCCGGACGGAGGTATATGTCTTCACGCCCGCCGGATAGAATTCATTCATCCTGTTAGCAAACAAGAAATATGTATTACCGCTCCGGTGCCCGATGACGCACTTTGGCGCGCATTAACTAAAGAAATACAATGAGAAAGATTCTAACCCTTGTACTTGGTCTTTTGTTCCTTGGAGACTTGTCTGCGGCTTTGCTGCCGGACACGATTATTGCTTTCCCCGGTGCTGAAGGATTCGGTAAATATACATCCGGTGGTCGCGGTGGCAAAGTAGTCTATGTCACCACCTTGGCGGATGACAAAGACGGAACGACGGAAGGCAGTCTCCGTTGGGCGATCAAGCAATATCCAGACGAGCCGCTGACTGTCTGTTTCGCTGTCTCAGGAGAGATCAGACTGGTGGACAGACTCTATTTCAACAGACGCCGGAACTTCACGCTTGCAGGCCAGACAGCGCCGGGAATGGGTATTGTCATTACGCACCATAAGGTAGAGTTCGGAGGATCAGGAAACTTCATTGTCCGCAATCTCCGTTTCCGTATAGGCAGAGTGGACGCCAATGACAATTTCATCAAAGCGAACGCGGTAGGCGCAGAGAACTGCGATAACTACATCTTCGACCATTGCGATTTCGGCTGGTCCACGGAAGAGAACATGAACTCCAATGACAGCCATTTTATCACGATTCAATACTGTATTGTGCATGAGGGGCTTTATAACTCCGGTCACCCGAAAGGCTCTCGCGGATATGGCTGCCAATGGGGTGGCTCGCCTGCCTCGTATCATCATAACTTGCTGATAAACAATAATGCACGCTCATGCCGTTTCAACGGAGCACAGAGCAATGACTGGGTGGTATATATTGATTATATCAATAATGTGCAATATAACTATGAGGGCGGCTCTACGGGCTGCTACGGCGGAGAGAACACAGCCGAACTGGCAGAAGGAGAATATAACGGTTTGAACTCCGCACATGAATGTAATTTTATCAATAATTACTATAAGGTAGGTCCTAACACCACCAAATCACAGAAAGATTTTGTGTCTGTAGAGGCGGCGCGCTCCGGTGCTACTTCATGGGGACCGAGCCGTTGGTATCTGAGCGGAAATGTGTTCGACGGAGTACCTGCAGCTACGGCTGACAACTGGTCTGCCGTGCATGCCAAATCGCCTTATTCCAAAACGGATACGCTGCGTGTTGATACCCTTATCCGTACTGCTACGCCGTGGTGGCGTTGGACGGCAGACAGTATCTATGGCCGCTATGATTTCGATAGCTATGCCTATGCGGCGGGTCATTATCAGAGTGCAGAAGAGGCCTATGAGACCGTGAAGGATACCGTCGGCTGCTTCCCGCGTGACCATGTGGAGAAACGTTTGATAGCGGATCTACATGCCGGCACGCACACCTACGAAGGCTCCAAAGGAAAGAAAAAAGGTATTATTGATGCGCCGGATGACGCAGAGGGATTCTATGCTTACCCGGATTCGCTTAACTATGACTTGGCTTCCTACGACACCGATCTGGACGGAATGCCGGACGAGTGGGAGAGTGCTAACGGCTGCAACCCCGAGACGGCGGACAATAATCTCCGTCATTCCTCCGGCTATACCATGCTGGAGATGTATCTGGATTATGCTATGACCCATAAATCGCCGATGGACGACGGGTATAGACCTTCAGAAGAAGGATTGGAAGATTTGAGATTTGAAGATTTGAAGATTCAAAAAATACTCCGCGACGGACAGATCTTTATCCAACGCGGAGCAAATACTTATACCCTTGAAGGGCAAATTATAGAGGCAGGTAAATAACCTGTTTGGTCTCAAACCACTCGCCCTTGAACCAAGTGTTGCATGGAGTAATCTCCGCCTCTTTAAAGGGGCGGAGTTCTTCTTTCAGATCCCCGCCTTTGAGCACAATAATACCGTTCGGTACCGCATTGCGCTGTTTGGAAGAAATATTCTTGCGTACCAATTTAACCAAATCGGGAAGGGGCATGACAGCACGGGAAACGACGAAGTCAAACTTCTGCTTCTCTTCCTCTACGCGCTCTTGTTTGCATACCACATTCGTCAGTCCTAAAGACTGCGCCACTTCGCTTGCCACCTTGATCTTCTTGCCGATCGAGTCAATAAGCATGAACCGGCACTCAGGGAACAGGATAGCCAGCGGAATACCGGGGAATCCTCCTCCGGTGCCTACGTCCAGTATAGTAGTGCCGGGCTGGAAGGGCAGGAACTTGGCGATAGCGAGCGAGTGGAGTACATGGTGCTCGTACAGATTATCAATGTCCTTGCGGGAAATAACATTGATCTTGCTGTTCCAGTCGCGATAAAGTGCGTCAAGCTGAGCAAACTGCTCAGCCTGACGGTCTGTTAATTTGAAGTATTCAGAAATGGTCATAGGTCTTTCGACTACTCCGCCATATTGGTAAATACGTTCTGTACGTCCTCGTCTTCCTCGATCTTGTCGATTAGTTTCTGTACAGACTCGCGTTGCTCGTCGGTCAACTGTTTCGTGTCATTCGGGATGCGGACGAACTCCATTGCCTGGATTTCAAATCCGTTCTCCTCGAGATATTTCTGCATGTTGATCGCCTCGTTGAAATCCGAATAAATGATCAGAGTACCTTCCTCCTCGTCCACGCCGAGTTCTTCTACTCCGAAATCAATCAGTTCGAGTTCCAGTTCGTCCAGGTCGATACCGTCTTTCATGGTTACGGTAAAGCAAGCCTTGCGGTCGAAGAGGAATTGGAGACTTCCCTGTGTACCGAGTGTACCGCCGAACTTGGTGAAATAGGAGCGGATGTTAGCTACCGTACGCATGTGGTTGTCGGTTGCGGTCTCAACAAAGATTGCTATGCCATGTGGTCCGTATCCTTCATAGTTGATCTCCTTGTAGCCCTCGGACGATTTATCGGTCGCTTTTTTGATAGCGCGGTCGATGTTATCTTTCGGCATGTTCTCGCGCTTGCATTGTTGGATCAATGTACGCAGACGAGGGTTGGAGTCCGGATCCGGACCGCCTTCACGGGCGGCGATAGTGATTTCTTTACCTAATTTCGTAAATGTACGGGACATGTGTCCCCATCTTTTTAATTTAGTCGCTTTTCTGTATTCAAAAGCTCTTCCCATAATTGTAGTGTTTTAAAATGTTAATAAATTTTAGTTAGGTGGCGGCCGGTCAAAGCCGCCACCCATAGTGTGTTATTGAGCTACAGCCGTGCTGTCAGCCGGTGCAGCAGGAGCCGGATCGGCGTGGTTCAGGATCGTCTCATAGTGTACTTCTTCGAAACTGATCTTGAACTCTACGCGGCGGTTCTTCTGACGGCCGGCTTTGGTCTTGTTGTCTGCGATAGGCTGGTCTTGACCATAACCTACAGCCGACAGACGGTGAGCCTCTACGCCCTTCTTGAGCATATAGTCCATCACTGCATGCGCACGCTTGTCTGACAGGGTCTTGTTCAACTCCGGTTTACCGGTGTTGTCCGTGTGACCTTGAACCTCAATGATATAATTGCTGTTCTCGATAAAGATGTTGGCAATCTGGTCCAAGAGCGGGTAGGATTTCTTCTTAATAGTAGCCTTTCCGGATTCGAACTCGATACCTTGCATTGCTTTCTGGAGCAGTTGGCGTACTTCGCGTTTCAGTTCAGGGCAGCCCTTGTTCTCCTTGATACCGGGAACCAAAGGACACTCGTCCTTATAATCAGCCACTCCGTCGCCGTCGCTATCCAGTTCACAACCCTTGGCGTCCACAAATCCGATAGCTTTCTCCGGTGTATCCGGACACTCGTCGAGGTAGTCAGGCACTCCGTCGCCGTCGGTGTCCAGCGGGCAACCCAGGCTGTCCACTTTGCCCCATGCGGCTTCCGGGGTACCCGGACATTTGTCGCGGTAGTCCTCTACGCCGTCGCCGTCGCTATCTTTGTCGCAACCCAGCGAGTCAATATACGGTACCGCCTCAGGCAATGTACCCAGACAGTGGTCAAGGTAATCAGGCACACCGTCGTGATCCTCATCCAGCGGACATCCTACGCTGTCCACTGCAACGCCGCGCGGAGTCTCGGGACACATATCGATCTTGTCCCATACACCGTCTTTGTCTTTGTCGCGGCGGTTGGATCCCCAGCAGATAGAGAAGCCCAGCGCCAGGTTGACCATCTTGGCCTTGTCCGGCAGGAAATACTGCTTGGGTGCCGAAGCGTTGTTGTTCGGCAGAGCAGCATAGCTTGTCGGAATATAATCCATCGCAAGGGTCAGGTTGACGCCGTCGTACGGCATAAATCCGATACCCGCACCGATATTGCTGTATTTACCGTTGTTCATCAGGGAGTAGGTGGCGGCGATGTTGAACCAGTTAACCGGTCTGAATGCCACACCGAAGGTTACCTCCTCATACAGCCGTGCGTTATACAGGCGTGTAGCAGAAACGATACCTACACCTACGCGGTTGTCCCAGAAATTAGCGTCAATACCTACGTTCAGACGAGCGGAAGCCATCTTGGCAAAGCCTCTGCCTGCGCTCTGCATTTTCACGCCGTTGAGCAGACCTTTTAGGTTCTCGCCTACGGCGCTCATCAAACTATCCGTAGAGAATTCTTTATTCGGATCGTGATCCACGTGGTATTTCGGATCGCTGTAGTCGATTTGGCCTACGCCGTCGAAGACAGTATCTATCGTGCAGTTATAGCGGTTGCTTTTGGTCCAATAGATAAATCCGAGGTCCGTAAGGGCAGCACTGATCTGCAGGTTCTCGATAGGCTTCCATGCGAAACCGAAGTCAATAGCAGCTCCATAGCCGGATGGCACAAGGAAGCTTTGCCAGTTGCTCATGTTTACCAGACTGTCCGGATTGAATTTTGTGCCGGCCCCGTTGTTGCCTGTGAAGCCGTCGTAAATCTGCCGGGCGTTCTTGCCGTCCACGTATTGATCCAGATAAGCCATGTTAACCGGACCGGCTACCGTCATACCCAGATCGCCGTACAGATGCCATTGCTCGGCGTTGGCGTCGATATTGAGGTTTTTGGCGTTCATGCCGCCGTAAACCTGTCCCAGAAGCAGTTTCACCTTACCACCGATCGTCCATTGGTCGCTCAGTTTGTAGCTGTAACCGGCGCCGATCTCGGTATAGGCTGTTGCATTGATGCCGAGCCCCGAAAGTCCGATAGTGTTTATGCCGCCTGTCAGGTCCTGCATACCGCCGCCAAGCAGGAAATTGAACATCGATTTAGGCAGCGTAGTACCGGACTCGATCTTCTCGTTGATACCTATCATCAGATAGCCGTTCTCCTTGATACGGAAGCCCATATTGACGAAACTGAACGTCATGTCGCCGTTGAAATAGGTCATGTTCCGCATCTGGTTCAGGAAGGCTACCTTGTTGCCGTTCGGGTGGAGCGGTGTGATTGTCTTGCCGGTTGTCGGATCAACGTAGAAAATATCGCTCATGGTCAGCGAGTTGTTTCCTACGCCGAGAGACGTCCAACCCAGCGGAGAGAAGTTGATGAATCCTTGGCTCACGGGTTGGAAGGCAGGGTTGATGGTATGGCGCATCGGTGCGTTCTCCAGGAAATAGAGCGTCGTCACCTGCTGTGCGCTTGCATTCAGCGCGCATAATGCCACGAGGGCTGCCAGAATAGTTTTTTGCATTGCTTTCATAGTTCAGCCCTCCTTATTGTTTGTTGTTTTTGTTGTCAAAATTGAGAATAGCTTCCACGTGCGCTGTGAGTCCGATATGGAGTGTCACACCCTCGTCCGCCGTGATTTTCACATTGTTCATGCCGTTGGCGTACGCTTTCTGCAGGCTCGCGTCGTCAATGACCGCCGAATAAACGATTGATTTGATCTTAGGCAGCATGTCCAACTGTTGTTTCGACAGTTTGGCGATGATCACGGTCTCACCCGGGGTGCGGGCATTCCACGAACCGCCGGCGTACTCGAAATCAGGAGCATTTAACATAATGGTATCTGCGGGGAAGAGCAGCAGCGGTTTGGTAGCCGTGTCCGGATCCATGATCACATTGCCGAACTCATCGAGGCAGCGCATAGAAGCCTTTATGTCCAATGGAATCGTGTTCTGGGCCCGGAGATACAGCGCTACGTCTGTCTGCTTAACCGGTTTTTCTACCACTTGCACTTCCGCCAACAGCGAGTCAATACTATATTGGCTCAGTTTGACATCGCGTATCGTATCTTTGTAGTCCACGAAGACACCCTGGTTGAAGATCAGCGGGAGCTGGCATGCGGCTTCAATACGGATACTCGTGTTCGGCGTGATACGGATCTGCGGCGTCATCTGGTAGTTGAAGTCGATAGCGAATTTATAGCCTAATTTCTGAGGCATGTTCACAAACAATTCGTCTATATGTCCGCGTTCGGGGTCTTTGTCGAACGGAATCATCATATTGGTTGTGGAGTCGCCGATGGTGCTGGTGATCGGGTCCAGATACTCTCCTGCCTGGAATTGTCTATGGAAATCTTTGCGGGTGGTGTTGCCGTATTTGAAGGAAGCCTCATGTTTGTTTCCGTTAGCGTCGAGCGAATAGAGGTAGTCGCCGTCCACTTTCATCGCGCCTGCTACCTGAGTAATGATATAGAGGTCGATCTTCGGGTCTGCGAACGGCACTTTCCAATCGGAGATGAAGTTCAGCGATCCCCAGCTCTCGCTCAGGTCTATTACCGCCTCGTCGTGCATGTCTTTGGAAGGCGTGAACTTACCCCAAATAGCTTGGTAGTCAATAAATTGCACGCCTAATTTGTAGTTAAATCCGGCATTCTCGGGTACGTCCACCTGTGTTCCCGCAGGGATAGTGAATGTGAAATGGATCTTGAAATCGCAGGAGTCAACTACCTGTCCTACAACGTACTGACCAGCTGCGTTCTTCTTCATCAGGTTGATGGTGAAGTTATCCACAGCGGTAGGGATGGTCTGGTTGTAACCGTAGCTGTCGCGGTTCTTGTCATAGACCACCATGGTGTTTCCGGCGGGACGTCTGATCTGCTCGCCCAGGTCGAGGGTCACTTGGTCGATCCAATCCCAGTTCAGCGGCAGGTTGCTCTGCTGGATCAGCGATGTGAAGCTTGCCGTCTCGATGAGTGCGCTGTCCAGACGCTCGTTGTTAACCTCGTTGTTGATACCGGTCAGTTTGAGCGGCATGTCGAAAGTCAGAGTAACCGGGGTGCCGGTACCCGTCACGCGCTTGTTGGTGCCCACCATCGTATATACATCGAGTTTGTCATAGACGTTGAGCGTCAACTGCTTCTCGGATATATACTGGGCTAAATCAACCTGGTGGAAATTACGGGCGATGCGGAAAGTGTCCTTCCATGTGATCACACCTTTGTTGTCCACCGAATCAATGAAAAGGGTAGGAACCTGTCCGTTCCCCAGAAAATCGCCGAGCGTGGCATGGAAACTACCTACCGGCAGCGCCAGCCCCATCTCAACTTCCGATCGTGAGTCGATGTTGTTCAGGTCAATGTCAGAATGACAGCCTGCGAACAAACATCCTGCCACAATCGCAATAATTGCATTAAGATGTGTAAATTTCATAAATTATATAGAGTTTGTTTGCTTATTTCTATGCTAAAGCACAGCTAATCTTCGATTTTTCCAATTTTGCGTGCAAAATTACTAAAAAAAAATCAAACATGCAAATATTTGAGATAAATAATACAGGTAATCTTGTTTTTTTAGCGCAACAGATAAATTTTCTCGGTTGCACGCGTGAGTGCGGTGTACAGCCACCGGAGAAAACCTGTCCTTTCCGTTTCGTCTGCCATCCGCTCCTTGTCTTCTCCTATTCCGCCGGTGTCTATATAGACATGTTTCCATTGTCCTCCTTGTGCTTTATGGCACGTGACGCAGTAGGCGAAACGCACCTGCAAGGCGTTGTAGTATGGCGAGTCGTAGATTTTTTTTACCAACTCTTTCTTGTTCCGGATCTCCGGGTAGTCCTCTGCTATACGGCTGAATAGCTCGCGTTGCATGGTATAGTTGGCTTCGGGGCTGTCTGTCGTCATGGTATCGAGCCAGACCAGTGCATCGATCTCCCAGTCGTAATCCACCGATCTCAAAGAGGCGTTGGCGAACCGGAAACCGTACATCTCATGCCGTTTGGTAAGGCGTACTATCTCAAACATGTCGCCGTTGGCGAGAAACTCCGGATTCTCGTATTCCTGCGTCCAGAAATAGTTGTTTTTGGTAACCATGATCCGGTCTCCGGAAGAGAGGTCGTCCTCTTTCCAAAGCACGCGCGAGCGCACTCCTTGGTTATAGAGGTTGGTCATTTTGTTGCTGCGGGCAATGATGAGTGTCTCTTCTGCTCCCACCTTGCGCCAACTGTCCTCCAGCCGCTCAATGACTTCCTCTCCCGGCACTTGGATCACGTCCCGTCCGTTGGGATGAATGCTGACGGCTGAATTCTGAATGCTGACGGCTGATAGCTCTCCTCTTATCCTCGTTGCTTCGCTCAGCACTCCGCTGTCCAGAGCCTGCCGCGCTACGGCTGATAGCTGATAACTGAAAACGGATAGCCCGTATCCCCTCATAAAATCCGCCTCCAGCGCCGGGCTGTTCGTACTGCCTACCGGTGGTAACTGGGCGTCATCGCCCAGCAGAAGCAGGCTGCAGCCTCTTCCTTGGTACACATATTTCACCAGGTCGTCCAGCAGACAGCCGCTTCCGAAGGTAGGGTTGTCGCGCGCCCCGGAGAGCATGGATGCCTCATCAACGATGAAGAGGGTGTTCCGATGGAGGTTGTCGCTGAGCGAGAAAGACTCTGAGCCCAGTTGGTTTTGGCGGTATATCTGTTTATGGATCGTGTAGGCGGGGAAACCCGAATAGCGGCTCAGCACTTTGGCTGCCCGTCCGGTAGGGGCGAGTAGGACACACGGCTGTTTCAGCCCTGCCAGAGCGCGTACCAGCGCACTCATGACGCTTGTCTTACCCGTGCCGGCATAGCCGCGCAGAATAAAGGCTTTGTGTGCGTCGCGGGACACAAGAAAAGCGCCAAGCGCCTTGAACAACCCCTCTTTCTCCTCGTTGGGCTCGAACGGCAACTCCGCCTTTATGCGTCCTATGATAAAGTCTTCAAGCATTTAAAATGCATTTTTTTTCAAAATAATTTTGTCAATTCAAAAAAAAGCAGTACCTTTGCACCCGGTTTTGAGAGTTATAGGCAGGTGCTATACGACCAGCTCCCTCTGAACTCCCCCAGGCCTTGACCGGAGCAAGGGTAGGAGGTTGTAGCGGTGCGATATGGTTAGCCTGCCTTTTTTTTGTGCATAGTATCCTAGGACCCTAGTTCTCTTCCTAGTAGATCGTATTCTTTATCCCCGCGGAGGATGTATATTTGTCCGTTCCGCAGGATCTTTCGGCTGCCCGGAGAGGGCTGCGGGCTGTCTATCGACTCAAGCGTCATTGTATAGGCTTTCCATGCGTCGGGGATGCCGTAGCCGTAGTGGTTGTCCGGGTCGGGGTAGTTGTAAAACTCGGCGGAGCGGATGATACGTTCTCTTATCTGCATGGCGTTCTCGTCCGGCAGCGCGGACCATAAGGAAGCCGCCAAGCCAGCTATCAGCGGTGTTGCGAAGCTGGTGCCGTTGCTATGAACGACGTCTCCGTTGGGGTTGATGAGTGCCGTCCATACGCCTACGGCGCACACTTCGGGTTTGACCCGCCCGTCCGACGTGGGACCGTAACTGGAGAAATTGCCGATCTGCCGGTTTATATCTACGGCTCCTACCGTGAGTATGCTATCCGCGTCCGCCGGTGCGCTGAGCGTGCGCCAGGGGCTGTCGCCTTCGTTGCCGATGGCTGTGCATACCAGCATGCCTTTGCGGGCAGCGATGGTAGCTGCGCGGCTCGCACGAGATACAACGCCGTTCAGCGAACTCCCGTCCATATTCCATTCCTCGTTGTCAAACATAGCATACCCCAGCGAGACGGAGAAGACATTCACTCCCAGCGAGTCGGCTTTCTCCAATGCTGCCACCAGATTATCCATCTCTTTGGGGCTCTCGGTAGCGTTCTCCTCCGACCTCATCAGATAGTATTTCGCCTGCGTGGCGGCACCGTGGTAATCGTCCGTAATGCCGGAGATGGCGCTCAGACACTCTGTGCCGTGTGTGCCCGTCCAGCCGTAGAAACCGTCTTTGTCGTCCGTGAAATCGAAATGTCCAAGTTCCAGACTGTCATGCCGGAAACAGCTCAGCTTGTCGGCTTTGTAGAATCCTCCGTCGCAGACCGCCATGAGGATCCCTTGCCCCTCGAACCCCGCTTCATGGAGCGGCAGCAGGTTATATACCTCTAACTGTTCGTCGGAGGCGAGATCTCCCGTCTGTGTCATGTACGCTGTGTTCTGTGCTCTGTGCGCTATCAGGTTGCGCCTCTCTTGCTTCCGTCGGCTGTAGACAGGTTCGCTGTTGTCGCGTGTCATCTCAACCTCTGTCACGAACGAGAGTTGCGCCACCTTGCCGGCGAGTTTCTCGCTCATCTCGCATGTCACGCCGTTGAACCACCGGCTCTTGTGATGGATCGTGGCGCCCATGCGTCTCAGGCTGTCCGTGTAGTGCGGGCTGACGGGGTAGTCCATTCCGTCGGTAGGGATAGCCCATTTGGCGCGCTGCTCCACGGCGCGCGGAGACAACTGCGGCGCGCTCTTCTCCGGCTTGTCCAGAAAAGACACGAAATAGATAAACAAAACTATTAACAATTCCATAATTCTCTGCTTTGAGCGGCTTAGCCGCGGTCTTTCGACTTTCTACTTTCGACTATTTCTCAATTCTCAATTCCAGCTGCACGACGTTCTCCACATGCTGGGTGTGGGGGAACATGTCCACGGGTTGCACTCGGGTTACTTTGTATTTGGCGTCCAGCAGCGCGAGGTCCCGCGCCTGCGTAGCCGGGTTGCAACTGACATACACGATGCGTTTGGGTTCGGCATTCAGGATCACGTTCACCACATCCTCATGCATTCCGGCGCGCGGAGGGTCGGTTATGATGATGTCCGGCCGCCCGTGCTGCGCAATGAAATCGTCATTGAGAATATCCTTCATATCGCCTGCGAAGAACAGGGTGTTTTCGATATTGTTAATCTTCGAATTAACTTTGGCGTCCTCGATGGCTTCCGGCACGTACTCGATGCCGATGACCTGCCGAGCCTGCTGCGCCACGAAATTGGCAATCGTTCCGGTCCCGGTATAGAGGTCGTACACCAGAGGTTTAATTGAGAATTGAGAATTGAGAATTGAGAATTCTTCAAACGCGAACTCACGCGCCACTTTGTATAACTCGTAGGCTTGCTCGGTGTTGGTCTGGTAGAACGATTTGGGACCTACCTTGAACCGCAGACCCTCCATCTCCTCGATGATATGGTCCTCGCCGAAATAGACTTTGACCTCCAGGTCTCCGATCGTGTCGTTGAATTTGGTGTTCTCCACGTAGAGCAGGGAGATGATCTCCGGGAATTCGGTATGGAGATACTCCAACAGACTGAAAGCTGACAGCTGATAGTTGCTTCCTTTCTCCTCCCTTGAGGGGAGGTCGGGTGGGGTTATTCTCTCTCCAAAGGAGACGATAAGCATCAATTCGCCTTTATGGTTGTTGCGGATGATGAGGTTTCTGAGCAGTCCTTCGTGGGTGTGTTCGTTATAGAAAGTCAGTCCGTGCTCCTGTGCGTACGTTCGTACGGCGTTACGGATCCGGTTGTTGATATCGGGCATGAGGTGGCATTCCTGAATATCCAGCACTTTGTCAAAAGCGCCGGGTATATGGAAACCGATGCCGGGTTCCTGTTTTAATTCGTCATTTTTAATTTTTAATTCTTCCAACTCGTTGGAAGTAAGCCACCGCCGGTCTGCGCAGGTGAACTCCAGTTTGTTGCGGTACCCGTAGATATGCTTGGAACCGAGGATAGGGCTTATCTCGGGCAGTTCGATTTTGCCGATACGTGTCAGGTTGTCTATTATCTGCTGCTGTTTGTATTTCAGTTGCTCCTCGTACGGCAGAATCTGCCATTTGCATCCACCGCATACACCGAAATGCCTGCATCTCGGCTCGCAACGGACAGGGGAGGGTTGTACGATCCGCAGCACGCGGGCTTCCATGAACGAGTGTTTCTTTTTGGTCACCTGCAGATCCACGATGTCCCCCGGCACGCAGTTGGACACAAAGACAACCATCCCTTTGTCACTTGGTACTTTGTCACTTGGTACCTTGGCAATGGCTTTTCCTTCTGCGGCAACGCCGGTGATCTCGATATGCTCTAAAATCGGAAGATTTTTCTTTTTTCCCATAATTAACAAATTTGCGTGCAAATTTAGTGTTTTTTTTTGACATATGCAAGAAAAAAGCGAAAAATCGCCTTTTGGGGAGGCGATTTTTCTTAGTGGAGCGCGACCTTTGGTCGCTGTTGAGTGCCTGCGGCTGTTGAGATATCATTTATAGTAAATTACAAGATAGATATAAGGGGCATTGCCTATGCATCTCGGAGTCATTGGCTATGCAATAGCAGTGTAACGGTTCTTCCTAGATACCCCACCATCTCTCGAGAATGGTTCGATAAAGGTTCGATAATGACCGCTAAACGAGTCGTAAATGTCCCGTGTGACTCGTTCGCATCTCGTTCGCATTACGGACATCTGCGTCACGTCTCTTTCATTTTTTTATTGCTCTGTTTGTCTTGCCGCTTGGCTGGGCTACCCGCCAAAATTTATCGTCGGCTCTAATATAAAAACCCTCTCCGAAAGGTTAACGCGTTTCATCCTCTGATAAACCTCCGCTGCCGGTTGCTGCAAAGCCGTAAAAGGTACAACAAAAAAATGACACTCGCAAATAAAAGTGTCATTTCGGGTTATTTTTCCAACAGCCATTTGATGGAGTAGCGGTATATTTTGCTGAACTCGGTGACAGCTTCCAAAGGGAAGCCATAGACCAGTGTCTTTGCCCCGGATTGGGGATGGCTGTATCCGACCGCTGCCGGACAGCGCATGTCCATGTACTGAGCCATTCGGACCGCCCCTTTCTCCGGTTTAAGCCCTTCCGGATGGCAGGTGAAGAGCTGCTCTTCGTTTGGCTCTAAATATAATTGAAGACTTGAGGGCTTGAAGGTTTGAAAACTGATTTTACCGCTTCGGGTGGCATGGGCGGCATAGAAAGAGGCATGCAGGTTCTGTTTAGCCCAAGCGGGATCGATAGCTGAGAAATGATCGGTTGAAAGCAGGAGTCTGCCTCCGCCGGCGATGAAGGTACCCAACAGGCTTCTGAGCGAGTCGGGGAGCGGATTGCGCTGTCTGCCGCAGATGAGATCAAGACAAGTACCAAGTGACAAAGTACCAAGTGACAAAGTACCATTTACCATGCCGGCTGTGGAGGAAGTATATGAGATATTCATCTTCCGCAGCACACGTCCGTGCTGTACCGCCCAGTCGCGTGTGTTACCGACAGTGATCTGTCCGGCATGGTCTCTATAGCAAGCACCCCATCCGCAGTTATCATCATTGACCCAATTATGCGCGCGGACATAATCCCATTGCTGTCCGATATAGGCGCAAGAGAACCGGTCCTCGCAAGCATACGATCCGGGTACGATACCGGCAAAAGCGGAGTCGGCAAACCATTCCGGTCCGTAGGTGTCGGAGAAAGCATCGATGATATGTACCATTGGGTCATTTACCATTTGGTCATTTACCATTTTGTCATTTACCATTTTGTCATTTATATATGCGCTGATGGTAGGGCTGGGGAAACTGAGTCCTCCGTCGTTTCCCGCCACGACATAGTAGTCATACCTGACCCCGGGTGTGATGGGGAGTCGTATCTGTGTCCCTTTCTCTACCTGCTGCACATCCCATTCTCCGTCGTTCTCGCGGACATAGACCATATAATAAGACGGTTCAGCCGCAGGCTCGATGGAGTCCGTAGGAGCCTGCCATCGGAGCAGTCCGGTATGGTCAATAGCCAGTTGGGTGACCGGCATAGGCTGGACGGTGGCGTCTCTACCGTTGAGGAATCGCAGTATCCCCTTATAGACGGCTCTCGCCGCTGCGAAACGGAAAGCGGGATCCAGTCCGTAGCGCATGTCCGCCATGTTCTTATGGCTGAGCAGTTCGAGGATGACAGAGGGCACGACCGGCACTCGCGATTCGCAATAGTTAGCTTCCCGGAGTTGGCGTCTGGTCCATTCCGGCGCAAGATGGCGGAGGTCCTCTGTGACCTGTGTCTGGATCCAGTCGGCGAGATTGCGGTTGATGGTCTCCCTGTCTCTGCCGTCCCTCAAGGTAGTATTGCCTTCATCGTCCTTGGCGGTATAAATAACGAGTGTACCGATGATAGTGGAGTCATTTCCGCTGTCCTGTCCATCGGTATGGAAGGCGAGACATAGATCCACCGGTTCCTCCTGCGCGTTGACCCACATCGCCCGGCATTTCATATCATCCTTGTACTCATCTCCGTCATAGAGGTTCCATAGGGTAGAGTCGGCACCTTGGTTCACGAGCCAGTATCGTGCTCCTTCCGCCCATCGTGGCATGCCGGAGGCACCGGTCTCCTGTTCCTCCAGTCCGGCACGGGGCATGATCACATCCGCTCCTGCATTCTCCAGCATCCGTTTGACGAGGCGTACATACTCCTGGCTGTATAGATCCTCGACGGTAGTCCAGAGTGTAGCCCGCTGCCAGATCCACTCATCGCGTTCCCGGTTATAATACATCCCATGGCTCGGATAGATGACGATTGTCTTATCGGTCAGGTCACAATAGCGGTCCGAAGAGAGTTTGCATTTGGTCTCCGGTGCCTGCGACCGTGCGCAGTCCGTGATAAGTGTCTCTATATTGACCCCATCCGCATAGATAGTGACCTTACCGGAAGGTGTGCCCGTCGTCCAGAGGCTGACCTTTTGTTTCAGTTCCTCGAGGTTCTGAGGAGTCCATCGAAAGTCCTTGAGCGTAGCGTTGGTCTTGATCGTGACGGCATCGCCGTTGACGCGCATGCTCTTGACCCTCACTTTGGGACTCCAGACGGGCGAGAAACCCGTATAGGCCATGAGCGAATCGCCCAACTCCCGCATGCCAAGCGTTTCCGCGCTAATTGAAAATTGAAAATTGAAAATTGAAAGGATGACTAATCCTAACAACCTATACCTATGTTTCCTTTCTCCTTTCATTTTTCTTATCTCGCTCTGCTCGAACGATTATTGCTACGCATTTTTCACCTTTCACCTTTTTAGAAATCCTCATCGCTCAAGTCGGTGTTGCTCTTTTTGTTGTTGAGGGCCGCCTCTTGGTATGATTTCAAGAGATCCGCCGCCATTCTGGGCTGGTATCCCTCGGCGATATCATAATCCTTGGCATCATTGGCTTTGAATACCACTCTGACCTTGATCACAGCTACTCCGGACTCCAGTTCGGCAATCACCTCCGGCGAGACCTCATAGGTGGTCTCAGTCCAGTATTTGGTGAGCGTAGAACGAGCGACCTTCTCGGTTCTCTTGTCTTTCTTAACCTCCATACCCGGCACGCGGTTGAGGCGCACTACCTTGCCGTCCGCAAAACGCAGCAGGATACGGGACTCGTCCGAGAATTCATTGAACTCGTTGGTGTTGACGGTCTTGACGATCATAGTGGTGACATCCTTTCCGTCTTTGTGCTCCTGGCAGAAAGCGATCTGCGGTTTCAGGTTTTTGTTAACCGACGCATCCACATGGATAAACTTGCCGCGCTGCGCAGCGTTGACATTCATACTCAGCGCCATCAGAAGCGCTACCATTACAGAAAATACCTTTTTCTTAGCCATAAAGGCACGATTAACTTCGTTTTTCATTTGTGATTTGTTATTTGTAGTTTGTTATTTTTTTTTTTTTTAATTTTTAATTTTTAATTCTTAATTCTTAATTTTTAATGTCCTGTTGACAGGCCTTACTCGGTATCCGGCAGCCCGTAGGAGTTGGAGGAGCCCTTTATCTCCGCCGAGGAAGACAGCATCGAGAGTGATAAACGCCCCTCCTTCCGCCAGAATCGGTTTGAGCCGCTTCACCCATTGCTCGTTCCGTGCGCAATAGACCTTGTAATCCGAGAAAGAGACGGAAGTGGTGTTATCCGGTCCCTCCACCTGAAAAGCCATGTCCGCGAGTCTTCCGAAACGGTACATCTCCCGCAGCGTCCGCTCCTGTCTGACTTCGTTCTCCGGATATTCGATCACCTTCAGCAGTTCCTTACACTGCCAATGGAAAGGCTCTCGGTCGAAAAGCATATACATGGTCTCTCCTATATTATCCAGTCCGACGACCGGCATGTTGCGCTCCGCAGCAACGGATTCGAAGAATCCCACCATCGACTTTTGCTCGTCGTATTGCATCCATTGCTTCATCAGTTCCGTCCGGTACATCTCGGTGAGGTAGGATGGTTTCATCCGGCAGAGTTGTTCCAATCCCATACCTAAATTGATACGAAGGGAGTTGTTTATCAGTTCGTATTCGCTTTCGCTGTAGAAATTGTTGAGTTTGACAGAGTCGGGCAGGAGCGCCGCTTTGCGCAAAGCAGCCAGCGCTTCGTAGTCCTGCATCGCAAACTCCGTGACCACTTTATGGCATTTCCCGAAGCATTTGAAGACATTCGGAATAGTGTCAATAAAGGCCATATCAACGAACCTGTTGGTAGCAAGCACGTAGGATTTATGGCGCGCTCCGCCTTTGCTGATTTCATAGAGCACCTGGGCATTGAGAGTTGAGAATTGAGAATTGAAAATTGTGAGTGCAAGGACGAAAAGTCCTCGCAGCCACATTGTACTATGTATCTTTCTCCCTTTCATTTTATCCTTTCATCTTGCACCTTATTTGAACCGCGTGATCATGTTATACGCCTGGTAAATACCTAATTCTCCCGCTTTGGAAAGATCCGCGAGCCCTTTCTCGTTCTCTCCGGTATAGATATAGGTGAGTCCTCTGTTGAAATACGCCTCGGCGAAGTCTGCATCCAGTCTGATGGCACGGGTGTAGTAGTCGATAGCATCCTTGTATTCCTTCTGTGCGCATAGGATGTTTGCCTTGTTATAGAGCGCAAAGACAAAATCCGGCTGCAGCCTGAGTACCTGGTCATAATCGCGCAACATAATATCAAAATCCATGTTGGCAGTAGCGTCTTGTTCTCCGATAGCGCGTTGATACTCCAGCAGCCTGTACCTCCAGTTGGCGCGGCAGAAGAAGAGCAGGGGCTCCAATTCCTTGTCGGCGATCAAGACCGCTCTGGTGCAGTCATCGATAGCAGAAGTATAATCCTGAACGATAGCAAACTCCATCGCCCTTGAGAGGTACAGGAGCGCATCCGGCTTCTCGTCCAGAAGTTGGGAGAGTCGCCTGATCTGTGTGAAATGATAATCCACCATTTCCGCCGTAAGCGCCAGTTCCTGGCTTGTGAAACGCAGAGCAGCCGGCAGAGCCTGCATTTTGTTAAGCCGATCCACCAACGGATGGTAATAATTGGTGCGCCGCAGAGAGAGGTCCTGGCTGTAATACGAGAGGACGATATTTTCTTCGTTCACTACGTCCTGATTACGTTTCTGGACCGTGCCGCGCGTCTGGGAGTCGTATTTCTGCTCCTCATCGGGAATCTCGGTCTGGTTCTGTGCGGTATTGGCGGAGAACTCCTTCCTATGGTCTTTCTTCTGCGGCTGCGCTTTGGCAATGGTCAGATCCGTGTTCGGCTGTGCAGCCTGCTGCGCCTGTATCTGTTCCTTACGGGACTCCAGTTCCTGCGCTTTCTGGCGGTACTGGAAGGCTCCTTTCTGGTCTCCCTGTCTGGCTTTGGCTTGTGAAGCAAGATAATAGGCCGGCAGGAAATACGGGTATCTCTCTATCATCTCCTGCATATCTTTCACGACGGCTCTCCATTGTTTGAGTTGCATCTCCACGAGCGCTCTCTGGTATCGCATCTCGGTTCGTTCCGGAGCGAGTGAGATAGCCGTATTCAGATCCTCCAGAGCACGGTTATAATCTCCTACCTCCTGACGCATCACACCCCGGTTATAATAGCAATCCGCATCCCGCGGCGCTATCTTGACCGCCTGGTCATAGTCCGAGAGTGCTCCCCGGTAATTATGGCGGCGATAATGGATAACGCCCCTGTTGATATAGTCTCCCGCCCATTTGGAACCGAGGTTGATAGCCTGGGTCAGTTGGACGTATGCGTCATCCTCCCTGTCAAGCATGAGGTTCGTCACTCCGAGCGCAGACCATACAGCAGGGTTGTTCTTGTCGTATTTAGAGGCATGCTCGAAAGCATCCAGTGCAGCAAGGGTGTCCTTTTTCAGGATACAGATATGTCCTTTCTCGCTCCAGACGGAAGCGGACGTCGGTTCGCGTTTGAGCATCTGGTCGATATCATCCAGCGCTTCGTCATAATGCTTCATCTGTGCGCGTGTGTCCGCGCGGAGAAGCATATATGTCCGGTTCTCCGGCGAGAAATGCAAAGCCTCCGTATAGTCGGCTTCCGCTTCCTCCAGCCGTTCGAGCTGGCGGTAAATATAGCCTCGTGCATAATAGCATCCCGGTGAGAAGGGGTTGCGCTCAATAGCCGCATTACAGTCGTTCAACGCTCCTTGATAGTCCTCCAGCTGAATCTTAGCAATAGCGCGGTAGAAATAGGGTTCGGCAAGGTAGGGCTTGAGATGGATGACCTGGTTGAAATACTGGATAGAAAGTACGTAGTCCTCAAAATACAAGGCATTCCGCCCGATCGCAGTAATACGGTCGGTGTTCAGTTGCGCATAAGTACCAAGGGACAAAGTACCAAGTACCAAGGATAATATAAATCTCTTAATTCTCAATTCTCAATTCTTAGCCCACAAGGGGCACGATTATTTCTCAATTCTCAATTACTCGCATCCTTCGTTGGGATCAAACCACTTCGGTATCTCAAACTGCTCCGTAGGACTATAGCCCAGATCGGGATCCTCCAGCACTTTCTTCAAATAGAGCGCACTGATAGGCAGAGCCATTGAGGCACCTTGTCCTTCTGCCATATTATCAAAATGTATGCCACGGTCCTCTCCTCCGACCCAAGTACCGCAAACCAATGAAGGAGTGAAGCACATAAACCATCCGTCGGAGTTGTTATTGGTAGTACCTGTCTTGCCTCCCATAGGTGCGTTGACACCGTATTTGAAACGCACACGGACACCGGTACCGTGATCCATTACAGCCCGGAGCATGTGGATCATCTTATATGCCGTGGTCTCGCTGATAATTTCATGCGTGCGGGGCGTGAACATACCGATAATATTCCCGTTCGAATCCTCAATACGTGTGACATACAGCGGTTCGGTACGGATTCCCTTGTTCGCAAAAGTGGTATAGGCATCCACCATCTCTTCGACGCTCACTTCGCAAGGTCCCAGACAGAGCGAGATAACAGGATCCAATTCTCCCTGAATACCGAATGACTGCATCATTTTGACGAGTTGCTCCGGTGTAAAGAGCGACATGAGATAGGCAGATATCCAGTTGGACGAGTTCATCAGTCCCCATGTGAGGGTCACGGTGTCTCCTCTGTATTTGTCATGTGTGTCCCTGGGTGTCCATTCGCGCCCGTTAGCGTCATAGAGAGTGATAGGTTCGTTCACCGTCTTCTCGCACGGCCACATCCCTTCGTCCATCGCCAGAGTATAGAGGTAAGGCTTAACGGTAGAGCCCACCTGCCGGCGGCCTTTCGTAGCCATATCGTATTGGAAATAGGAGAAATTAGGTCCTCCTACATATGCTTTGACATGTCCGGTATGCGGATCCATAGACATAAACCCGCAGCGGAGGTAACTCTTCAGCCATTTGATCGAGTCATAAGGGCTCATGAGTGTGTCTATCAGCCCTTTTTCGTACGAGAAAATCTGCATCTCGCGCGGTGTATGGAACGCCGCCATAATGGAGTCGTTGCTGATCCCGGCGCGTTTCATACTGCGGTAGCGGTCGGTCTGGCGGATGGAACGGTTCATGATACCGTCTATCTCCGCCTGGGTCAACGAGCGGGAGAAAGGAGCGTTCTTTTTCTTCTTCAGCTCCCGGAAGAAAGACTTCTGCTGCTCCTGCATGTGTTCGCTTACCGCTTCCTCTGCATAACGCTGCATGCGGGAGTCAATAGTGGTGTAGATCTTCAGTCCGTCCTGATAAAGGTCATACTTGGAGCCATCGGGTTTCTTGTTCTTCTCGCAGAAACCGTACAGCGGGTTGTTGTCCCATTGGTTCTTGTCCAACTGATATTGCTGTTTGTTCCATTCCGAGTAGTCGCTCTCCTTCGGCTCTTTAGCCGTCAGTACACCTCTCAGGTACTCACGGAAATAGGGTGCAATACCTTGTTTGTGGTCCACAGAGCTGTAATGCAACTCCAACGGTAGCGCCTCAAGCGAGTCCCGCACCGCCTCATCGATATAGCCGTACTTCTCCATCTGGTCAAGCACGGTATTCCGGCGGTTAGTGGCCCTCACGGGATGGCGGACAGGGTTATAGAGAGAGGGGTTCTTGCACATACCTACCAACATCGCCGCTTCCTCGATCTTGAGATTCTTCGGGGTAGTGGAGAAATAGACCTGGGACGCAGACTGGATACCTACTGCATTATAGAGAAAATCAAACTGGTTGAGATACATGAGGAGGATCTCATCCTTGCTATAAAGGCGCTCCAGTTTGGTAGCAATGACCCATTCGATAGGTTTCTGCATCGCGCGTTCGAAGATGTTATTTGCCCTCGGAGACCAGAGTTGTTTAGCCAACTGCTGGGTGATGGTAGAACCTCCTCCGGCGCGTCCCAATTTGAGAATAGCACGGAACATGGATTTGAAATCCACTCCGGTATGCCGGTAGAAACGTGCGTCCTCAGTCGCTATCAGGGCGTTGATCAAGTCCGGCGAGAGATCGGTATATTGTACGCCGATACGGTTCTCATACCGGTAATAACGTCCCAACGACTGCATGTCTGCAGAGATAACTTCACTGGCGAACGTGTTTTTGGGGTTCTGCAACTCCTCCAGCGGCGGCAGATAGCCCAATGCGCCTTTCGTGATAAGCCAGATTAGCAGAAAAGCAACCAACATACCTCCGAGGATAATTCCCCAGAACCAAAGTAAAAAAGGTTTGTACCAACTTTTTTTCATATCATTAGGTCTTCAATTATTCTATTTAACACATGCAGTCCCTTTTGCGTCGCTACGATGCGTTTTTCTTCCGTCTCCCGAAGGAGTCCTTTTTGTATGAACGAGTCGAGAACGAGTCGTTTATGAGTCGGTAAAGTGGCCGGTATTCCTCTGTTTGTCCTAAGTCCTAACATGACCTGTTCGTTATACCGGTCTTCGTCGGACAAAGTCTCGCTCTCCCGCACTAATGTGCTGTCTGCTATGCCTTGTATATAAGCATCCAAATCATCCGGATTCCAACTCCGCACGCACCCTATATAACTATGCGCGCCCGCGCCTACGCCTACATACGGAGTGCCGTTCCAATAACTGCTGTTATGCAGCGCTTCGTGTCCCGGCAGAGCAAAATTGCTCACCTCGTAATGCACTAATCCCGCGTCTTTGAGCCGTGCGCATAGGTAGTCATACATAGCCATCTCCGTGTCCTCGTCTATCGGCTCCAACTCGCCTGCATCCCTCCGTCTGGTCAACTCCGTACCTTCTTCATACATCAGTCCGTAGGACGATATATGCTGTACGTTCAGGCTCAGCGCCGTCTCTATATCCGCTTTCCACATGTCCATCGTCTGCGTCGGCAAAGCGTACATCAGATCAATAGATATATTCCCGAATCCCGCCTCTTGCGCCATGCGGACGGCTTCTATCGCTTGCCGCGCATCGTGTCTTCTGCCGACCAGATGCAACAAACCGTCCTGAAACGACTGGATGCCTATGGATAGCCTGTTAATTCCGGTTTCCCGCAAGCGAAGAAAATATTCTCTCGTTGCATCGCCGGGATTGAGCTCCATCGTTATTTCCTCCGCGTCAGCAGCTCCGGCGGCCTCCAGGAGCCTTGATACATCCTCCGCCCGAAGCGTACTGGGTGTGCCTCCTCCTATATATACGGTGCGGATCGGTTCTCCCGCTTCGCCCCGCCGCGAATCAATCTCTTTTATAACCGCTTCAAGGTATTCCTCCTGCCGCTGCAGAAGGGTAGTGGAGAAAAAATCGCAGTACAGGCAACGTCTCTTGCAAAAGGGTATATGTATATACAATCCTGCCACTATTCTTTCTTCCAGAATATCGTTCCTACCAGTTCATCCGGCAGGTATTGCTGTTCTACCCAATGCCCCGGAAAATCATGCGGATACTTGTACCCGTCCGAATAGCCGAGTTCTTTCATTAAGCTCGTCGGAGCATTGCGAAGATGCAGCGGGACGGGCAGATTGCCCGTTTCGCGCACTTTTGCCAGCGCTTCGTCTATCGCCAGATAAGCGGAGTTGTCCTTTCGGCAAGTAGCGAGATAGATCGTTGTTTCGGCTAAAGGAATGCGTCCTTCGGGCCAGCCGATCTTATTGACCACCTCGAAACAGGTGTTAGCCAGAAGCATGGCATTGGGGTTTGCCAAACCTATATCCTCGCTGGCAGAGATCACGAGCCGGCGCGCGATGAATTTGGGATCCTCACCGCCCTCTATCATCCGTGCCAGCCAGTAAATAGCCGCCTGCGGATCACTGCCGCGGATAGATTTGATGAAAGCGGAAATGATATCATAGTGCATCTCCCCGTCCTTGTCATAAGCTACAGGGTTCTGCTGGAGCTGTCTGGTGACCGTCTCATTATCAATAACCTTAACACCGCTGTTGCTGACCAGTTCAATGATATTGAGCAGTTTACGCGCATCGCCTCCGCTATAACGCAAGAGTGCTTCGGTATCTTTAACTTCTATTCCCAATGACCGGATATAGTTGTCCCGGGTCATTACCCGGTGCAACAATTCCAACAGATCTTCTTTTCCCAAAGACTTGAGTACATAGACCTGACAACGGCTGAGCAGAGGAGTAATCACCTCGAAACTGGGGTTTTCAGTAGTTGCTCCTACCAGGGTGATAGTACCATCCTCCACGGCGCCGAGCAGGCTGTCCTGCTGGCTCTTGCTGAATCGGTGAATCTCGTCAATGAAAAGTATCGGACTACGGCTGTCAGCAGGTGCAAAGAGACCATTATTGACAGCGGCATTGCGTTTGGCTTTATCGATCACATCCCTTACTTCTTTTACGCCGCTTGTGACCGCACTAAGGGTATAGAACGGCCGTTGTAGCTGGTGTGCAATAATGCGCGCCAAGGTTGTTTTACCGACACCCGGAGGACCCCACAGAATGAAGCTGGCGATATTGCCGCTCTCTATCATCTTGCGCAAGATAGCGCCTTCGCCCACCAGGTGTTTTTGACCGATATATTCGTCCAGCGTCTTCGGACGCATTCTTTCTGCTAATGGTAACATAAAGTCATTTGCAATTTAGTCATTTTACCATTTACGATTTATATCCCAGTAACTGTTTTGCCGTCAGGAGCGCTGCTTCGGTGGCTTGCTTTCCGCTCAGCATGGATGCAATCTCCGTGACGCGTTCCTCGTTATTGAGGAGACGGATATGTGTCTCCGTGCGAGTAGCTGTATCCGCCTTATATACTTTGTATTGTTGTTGTCCCAGCGCAGCTATTTGCGGCAAGTGGGTGATAGCAATGATCTGGCGGCTCTTGGCCATTTCGCGCATGATAGACGCCATTTGCGTAGCTATATCTCCGCTTACGCCGGTGTCTATCTCGTCGAAGATAATGGTAGGCAGTCCTTTCGTGGAGGCGATAAGCGCCTTCACGCACAGCATCAGACGGCTGATCTCGCCTCCGGACGCCACCTCGCTCACAGCACGCAGACTTTGGTTAAGGTTGCCTGCAAACATCAGTTGCATTTCGTCGCATCCGGAAGGAGTGAAGTCCTCGGTAGCACGAACAAGGATCTCTACTTTAGCATGCGCTACTCCGAGCCGTTTGAGTCCGTCCGTCAGCCGCTCGCATATCTGCGGAATAACAGCCTTGCGACTCTTTGTCAGAGCTTCGGCAGAGCGGGTGAGAGTTGCTTTCTTTGCCGACACTTCTTTCTGTGCCTGTTCGATATCGAAATCAAAACTATCCAGTCTGTTTACCTGTTCCGCCAGTTCGTCCCGCATGGTAATGAGTTGGTCTATCGTCTCTGCGCTGAATTTCCGTTTCAGGTTCTCCAGCATTGCTATTCGTTCCTCAACCCATTCCAACCGCTGCGGGTCCATTTCTATCCGGTTCAATATATGCTCCGCTTCCTCCGCAATGTCTCCGATCTCTATGCGTGCGCTGTCTATCCGTTGTTGTAACTCCGGCGCAGCGTCTTCTATCCGGCATGCCCGCAACGCCTCCATGGCGCTTCCTTGTTCTCCGTTCAGCGCTTCTACAGCCGTCATGAGCGCCATGCGGATCTCTTCCGCATGACTCAACCGGTACTGCTCTTGCTCCAACTCCTCCAATTCTCCTTCTTGCAGTCCGGCTTCGTCCAACTGCTTGTATCGGTATTGGATGTAGTCCGCGTCCTGCTGGCTTTTCTTCGCCAGAGCCTGCAGTTTATGCAATGCCTCCACCGCTGCTGTATAGGCTTCATAGTCCGTACTATATGTATCCCTGAGTGTCTCGTTGAGCGCAACGGCATCCACTACTTCCAATTGAAAATCAGCGTTTTCTATCAGCAGGTTGGCATGCTGGGAGTGAATGTCTATCAGTTTGTTTGCCAGTACTTTCAGTTCCTGCAAGGTGACCACGCTGTCATCCACGAATGACCGGCTTTTCCCGTTGATATACAACTCGCGGCGGATGATCATCTCGTCAAACTCCGCTTCGATAATACATTTATCCTCCCCGTCCGTGATAGCTTTGCTGTCAGCTCGCGCCCCCAGTACCAGCGCCAGTGCACCTAATATGATACTCTTTCCGGCTCCGGTCTCGCCTGTGAGCACTGAGAAACCCGGTCCGAAATCAATATCCAAACGGCTTATCAGTGCGTAGTTCTGTATGTGTAAATGCTTCAGCATAGTTATTGATTGATGCGGTCGTATGTGTTCTGCCGTGTAGGATCAATATCCATCAGAAGATCATATACGGCTTTCTTTTCTTTGTCTGTACCTTTACAGAAGAGGTCCGCCAGCTCATCCGCTTTGGCGTCAAGAAAGGTGTTAATCACATATGTGGCAGGACGGGCGCGATATACCTCCTTGAGGACAGGCAGTCCTTCTGCAATACGTGCGCGGCCATTCGTTACATTGCCACTCATCTCATCCAGCCCCAGACGGTGATATTCGTAGTAATAATTGCGGTATTTCTTAAATGCCTCGTCCAACAGATTGTTGATCAGCGCATAGCGGTTTCTATTGCTATCGAACGCCAACCATCCTTTTTGTTCGGCATTCTCCATACTTGCGCTCTGGCAGGCATTCACGATCTCCTCGCATTGCTGGAAGAAAGGAGTGCCACCCATACGCTGAAAACTATCTTGGTCATGACCGATAATGAGATAACAATAATATGCCAGCATAGCCGTCAGATTTGTAGTGAATGTATTCTGCTGATATTCAATACGGTCGAACTCCTGGTAGGTGAAATTAAAATTGTTGTCCTTGAAGTTAAGCAGCGGAGTAGTGTATGTAGTACCAAAGACCGGCCTGCGGCTCTGAAGGGTCATCTCGCATTTATACATGTTATCTGCCGCCTCTTTGACCACAATCAGCATGCTGCATTCGATCTTCTCTTTCTCGGCGTAGGTCATATTGGTCCAGCGGTTTTGGCTCATGTATTCCTCTATCGCCTTTTTTAGTGTTTCATACACTTGTTTGTTCGAACCCTCGATCTGGTCCGAATTGATGGTCACGGTGCAGTTTAGTTCTTGCGCAGATAGACAAACTGCGAGCATGAGAGCTGATATAAATGCTAATTTTCTCATTTCGAAATAGAAACAATATTTCCCGTTTTCTCACTAAAAATGATTTTAGGCAACTCCGAGCCTGTGAACATGTCTTTCGGCAGAGGGACATCCACGCCCGTTTGCGCCAGGGGGATTTCCTTTTCTGCCAATCGTCTGCCTTTGTATCGAATCTCCACCAAACATTGTCCCGGCAGGTTATAAACTATTTCAGACAGTTCGATTTTCTTCTTTTTCCCCTTGGCGTTATTGGAGTCGTCGGTATAGAAAGGAGTGAAAGACGGACTAACCGTGACCCGAATGGTGTCCGCTTCAATGTTTTCGGCATTCGTAAATCCGTTTCCCTCGGAGAAGAAAAGAGGATAAACGTATCCTTTTAACGCAGCTCCTTCTTTGCGGTGAATATCAATGTGATCGTAATATATTCTCTTGTGTTTGGTCACCTTGCTTCTTTTACCGGTGAATAACTCGGTCAGCGCTTCTTCCTGTTTGTTCAGTTCATTAAGCACCAACTCCATTGCTTTTCCGTCAGCAGGAGCGTTTTCTACCTCTCCGCTGAGGAGATACATACGTGTCTCACGGATATGGAATATCTGTTTGGCTACTTCATATGCCTGTGCCTCCTCTCCATTGGCTTTCAGTACATCTTCGGGGTAGGGTACAGGACGGCTCTTGGGTTTTGCTTCCTTAGACGGAACGGAAGACGATTTGTGTTTTTGTTTCGCAACAGTCTCCGGCGCATTATAGCCGACCAGCAGTCCTTTCTCGTTGATATTCAACAACAGAGGAATACCGTTTTCCGCGCTCACTTTATGCGGCCGTGTCCTATCCGCAACAGTATTGGTGCTCACGGTAGCGCCTGTGAGGGTACAAACCGTTTGATTTTCCTTTACAGCGTCCTCAATACCCAGCATTGCCTCTGCATATTCAGCGTATGCGCCCTGTTCCGCTTTTTCCACAGTGTAGGCGAAATCAACTACAACTATGGTCTTTGGGCTGTAGTACACCAAAGCGGGTTCTCCTTCTGTAAGCACTTGAGCGCTTAAAGCGCCTGCAATAACCGCTCCAAAGAGCATTAAAAAGATTCTTCTCATATATTATCTGTCATATTTATTATTCCAAATTTTCCATGCGGCTTGTGCTTGCCCCACTAACATCTCCATTCCGTTCCGGATCGTTGCATCTTGCGCTTTGCCTTTTTGCAGAAACAGCGTTTCCTCCGGATTATAAACGCAGTCAAACAGCAAATGGCGTGCCGAAATCCACTGGTAAGGAATAGCGGGGAATGTATCTGCTTCCGGCGCCATCCCGAGCGGCGTACAGTTGACGATCACCGTATATTCTTTCATTATAGGTTCGGTCAATTTGTCATACCCCAGCATGCCGTCTTTCGGCGTACGGCTGACAAGAGTAGGGGAAATACCCAATTTGCGCAGGCCATAGCAGACTGCTTTGGATGCCCCTCCGGTGCCTAAAACAAGCGCTTTCTTATCATCCGTGCGAAGTAACGGGCGGATGGATTCGATAAAACCCAGACAGTCGGTGTTATATCCAATGCGGTCATGAATGACATTCACAGCTCCGATTGCCTCCGCCGTTTCGTCCAACCGGTCCAAATACTGAATGACCGTCTGTTTATACGGCATAGTAACATTCATGCCGTCTAATGAACGCATAAGCTCGTTCATTTTCTCTTCCGTTAATTTCTCCACAGGATACAAGCTATACTCCGCTTCTATCCCCTCGCGCACGAACTTCTCCGAGAAATATTTCGCAGAGAAGGAATGCAATAGTGGAAATCCTATTATACCAAAGTGACGCATAATTTTCCTTTCCTTATTGTTGCTTTATGGGTTTTGGATGTGAATATTTTCCCTCCCTCACCTTTTTGCAACGCATCGTAAATTTTATCAATTTCGGCAAATCCGTACCCGCGAAGTTCTTCGTATAATTTTGCAATACCTGCTTCGCGCGTGTTTTTGCCTTCCAATATATCTACATACCCTTGCATGTATTCTGCCGTTTGGGCCATGTGCTCGATCTCCGTTTTGCTGTATTTTTTCAGTTGCTCACGGATTGCATTGCGGGGAATGGATGTGTCTGCATTGGTGCTGTCCGTCACCCACCTAAGTCCGCGTTTGTCCCGCAAGTAATACTCGATGTAGTCTCGCGTAGTACAAAGGAGCGGTCGCACAACAGGCACGCCATCATTCGCCATAGGATTGGCACTCTTAGGCCGCATTCCGGCTAAACCTCTCAGTCCTGCCCCTCGTTTCAAGTTCAGCAGCAGTGTCTCCGCCTGGTCGTTTTGGTGGTGTGCCACTGCGACAGCCTGACATCCTTTTTCCCGTGCCACTTGTTCAAACCAAGTGTATCGAAGTTCGCGTGCTGCAAGTTCTATTCCTTCATTATGCGCCCGCGCGTAGGATAAGGTGTCAAAGTCCGTCACAACCAGTTCTACATTCATCTTTCCGCACAGCTCGCGCACGAAAGCTTCGTCCCGGTCACTCTCTGTACCCCGCAAATGGAAGTTGCAATGGGCGGCAATACATGAATAGCCGGCACGGATGAGTACATCCAATAGCGAGACGCTGTCTGCGCCGCCACTGAGCGCTACCAACACCGGTTTGTCTTTTTGCAGCAAATTCTGCTGTCGGATATATGTACTGACACGCCGTAACACCGTTAATCCGTCAAGCCTCTGTATTTGACGCGTTTAGGCTGGCATGCTTCCTCGCCCAGACGCATTTTCTTATTCTCCTCATACTCCGAGTAACTACCTTCGAACCAGAATACTTTGCCGTCTCCTTCATATGCCAGGATATGCGTACAGATACGGTTGAGGAACCAGCGGTCATGGCTGATTACGACAGCACATCCGGCGAAATTCTCTAATCCTTCCTCCAGTGCACGGAGCGTATTGACATCAATATCATTCGTCGGCTCGTCGAGCAAGAGCACATTAGCTTCGGATTTGAGTGTCAAGGCCAGATGCAGTCTGTTCCTTTCTCCTCCAGAGAGGACTCCGCATTTCTTCTCTTGGTCCGCCCCGGTGAAGTTAAAACGGCTCAAGTAAGCCCGCGCATTGATTTCTCTGCCGGCTACACGGATAAACTCCGTGCCACCGCTAATGGTCTCAAAGACGGATTTGTTAGGATCTATGTCTGTGTGTTGTTGATCCACATAGCCTATTTTGACTGTTTCGCCCACAGAGAATGTGCCTTTGTCTGCTTTCTCGGTACCAATAATCATGCGGAAGAGGGTAGTTTTACCGGCTCCGTTCGGTCCGATCACGCCTACAATGCCGTTCGGCGGCAGCATGAAGTTCAGATCCTCGAACAACAGACGGTCTCCAAATGATTTGGCTACTCCTTCTGCGTTAATCACTTTATTACCCAAGCGAGGTCCGTTGGGGATGAATATTTCCAGTTTTTCCTCGCGCTCTTTCTGCTCCTCATTCAGCATCCGGTCGTAGGACTCCAGACGCGCTTTCTGTTTTGCATGCCGTGCTTTGGGTGCCATGCGTATCCATTCCAACTCGCGTTCCAGTGTTTTACGGCGTTTGGAAGCTTGTTTCTCTTCCTGCGCCATGCGGTTTGTCTTCTGCTCAAGCCACGAGGAGTAGTTTCCTTTCCAAGGAATGCCTTCTCCTCTGTCCAGTTCGAGAATCCATCCTGCCACATTATCGAGGAAATAGCGGTCGTGTGTGATACAGATCACTGTTCCGGCGTACTGCTGCAAGTGCTGCTCAAGCCAGTCTATGGACTCTGCGTCCAAATGGTTTGTCGGTTCGTCAAGGAGAAGTACATCGGGTTGTTGGAGCAATAGCCGGCATAGCGCAACGCGGCGGCGTTCACCTCCGGAGAGGGTAGTGACACTTGCATCGTCCGGCGGGCAACGGAGCGCATCCATCGCCCGATCCAGTTTCTGGTCTATATTCCAAGCATCGGCAGCGTCCAGTTTGTCTTGCAGTTCCGCCTGGCGGGCTAACAACTTATCAAAATCCGCATCGGGTTCCGCGAAAGCCATGTTTATCTCATCGTACTCGCGGAGCATATCCATGACGGGCTGTACACCTTCCTGCACCACTTCGCGCACGGTTTTATCAGGATCCAGTTTCGGGTCCTGCTCCAAATAGCCGACGCTGTACCCCGGCGACCATACTACTTCGCCTTGGTATTCTTTCTCGATTCCGGCTATAATCTTGAGCAAAGTGGATTTACCGGCACCGTTGAGACCGATAATACCGATCTTAGCGCCATAAAAGAAGCTAAGGTAGATGTTTTTTAATACCTGTTTTTGCGGACCGAAACTTTTGTTCAGTCCAACCATTGAAAAGATAATTTTTTTATCGTCTGCCATAAAAAATATTTACAATTTGATCATTTACAATTTGGTCATTTGTGCAAATACTCTGCAAAGGTATAGTCGTACGGGTTTTTATCGTCCGCTTCGTGTCTTTCTGCGCTGATCAGTTTCCATTCACTCTCTTTGATCTCGGGGAAGAACGTGTCTGCATCCTCCCACGAATGATGGATATGGGTGATATAGAGTTTGTCTGCACGACTCATCATCTGTCGATAGACCATTCCTCCACCAATAACGAATGCTTCTTCCTCCGGCGATACCTTGGCGCAAAGTTCATCCAGCGAATAAACCGCTTCGGCTCCCTCAAAGGTTTTGCCAGGAACGTCCGTTAGGACGATATTCCGTCTGTTAGGCAGCGGATGTTTGGGTAGCGAAAAGAACGTGCGCTCTCCCATTAAGACCGTACTGCCGCTTGTTATCTCCTTGAAATGCTTCAAATCCGCCGGCATATGGCACAACAAGTCGCCTTTTTTACCGATGGCATAGTTCTCTGCTATTGCTACAATAATGGAAATCATAGGTGTTGAACTGTTAAATCGTTAAAGTGTTAAACTGTTAAAGTGTTAGACTGAAACTTGTCCGGCAATATGCGGATGGGGATCATATCCTTCCAATGTAAAATCTTCGTATTGGAAACTAAAGAGGTCTTTTACCTCAGGGTTAATTATCATTTTCGGCAGAGCGCGCGGCTCGCGTGTGAGTTGCAGTTTGACCTGCTCCAGATGATTCAGATAAATATGTGCATCTCCCAAGGTGTGAACGAAATCACCGCATTGGAGTCCTGTTACTTGCGCCATCATTTGCAAGAGCAGGGCATATGAAGCGATGTTAAACGGGACGCCGAGGAAGATGTCTGCACTACGCTGGTACAGCTGGAGGGACAACTTGCCGTCCGCTACATAGAATTGGAACAGGCAATGGCATGGCGGCAGCGCCATCTTCTCCACTTCCGCTACATTCCAAGCACTTACCATCATCCGCCGGCTATCCGGATTCTTCTTGATTGTCTCTACGATATTAGCGATCTGATCTATTGTACCTCCATTATAATCCGGCCAAGAACGCCACTGGTGTCCATAAACAGGTCCCAGTTCTCCGTTCTCATCCGCCCATTCGTTCCATATACGAACGCCATGCTCCTGCAGGTATCTGACGTTAGTATCTCCCTGCAAGAACCACAAGAGTTCATAAATGATGGATTTGAGGTGCAGTTTCTTAGTGGTGAGTAAAGGAAATCCATCTGCCATACTAAAGCGCATCTGGTGGCCGAAAACGGAAATCGTTCCCGTTCCAGTGCGGTCATGTTTTACGGTGCCCTCATTCAGCACACGTCGGCATAAATCTAAATATTGTTGCATATCAGTATAATTTGTACGTTGTTTTAACGACTTTGAATTCGGTTCTACGGTTGATCTGGTTGCAGATCTCCTGTTTGTCTGCAGGCAGAGAGAGGATATAGGTTTCATCCAATACTTGCTCTACCGGAATCCACGGATATTGCTTGTTCAGCGCTTTGTCGCATACAACGGGTTTCGTTTTGCCGTATCCGACAGGCGTCAGCCGGTCCGCTTCAATCCCATGTTTGAGCAAGAAATCACAGCAGCTTTGCGCACGTTTCTGCGATAGTTCGTTGTTAAACTCATCTGTACCTTTCAGATCCGTGTGCGCGGATAACTCTATGGTGATATTGGGGTTGTCGTTCAGCAGTTTGACCAGATGCAGCAACTCCGTTTCGGAAGCTTTGGTAATTTCCCATCGCCCGAACTCATAGAAGATATTTTCCATTTTAACCGGTCTGCTGATCGGATTAAGCGTGAAGTTAATGGTGTATGTCTTACTGTCTTTCAGATTCAGAGTGGTCCATTGTTCTTTAGCATTCAAATGGCCGCGACAGGTAGCCAGCATGACATATTTGACATCCTTGTTCAGTTTTATTTTATAACTGCCGTCCCGACGTGCATTCAGTTTGCTGTTCGTGCCATCCGAACCCACCAATCTCAGTTTTGCATCAGAAAGCGAGTTACCTGCTTCGTCCGTGATAGTACCTTCTACGACAAACTCCATCTCGGGCAGGGTAAACCGATAAATCTTATCATATCCTTTCTTGTCCCCTTTGTTGGAAGAAAAGAAACCGTCCTGTGTGTTACCGGCAAAAGTGATACCGAAATCGTCTCCGACACCGTTGAAAGCCGGTCCCATATTATATAGAACCCAAACGGTAGAATCCTTGCTTGTTGTATCCCTTGCGGCTTTATACAGGTCCAGTCCTCCATATCCCGGGTGTCCGTTGGAAGCAAAATAGAGTGTTCCGTCCTCATGCACATAAGGGTACATCTCATCGGCTGAAGTATTGATTCCTTTTCCCAGAGGCTGCGGATTGACCCATTCGGATCCATCCAGTTCCGCCATCCAGATATCTTTTCCTCCTTCGCCTCCCAAAGCATCGCTTGCGAAATACAAGGTGTCACCCGTAGCATTCAATGCCGGATGTCCGACGGTAATCGAACTGTCGTTGAACAGCTTCACTTCCTGCGGCTCTCCCCATTCACCGCTGGCACGTTCGCTCTTATATATCTTAGCGCCAAGATCTTTTCCGTTGATAGGTTTGGAGTAGGTGAAATACATCGTTCTACCGTCTCTGCTGAAACAGCATACGCCTATTTCCGCAGTTCCTGCCTGTTTGCCTCCTGCCGAGTCGTTCTTTTGCTCATTTTCCGGTGCGTCATACAGTCCTTCCGCCAATTCGATCTCTTCCCATTTTCCCGCAGCATTCTTGCGCGTCTGGTATAATTGGAAGAGTTGCTGACCGGTCACATTACTGGGGCGTTTCAGTGTCTTCTTGCCGTTCTTCTGCTTCTCCTGGCGATTAGAAGTAAACATGAGCGCATCCGTATTATCTCCGATAAACATCGGCGCGAAGTTACTTGTCCGTCTCTGGTTGAATTCCTTCGCCTCGGAAATCTTATACCGTGAACCTTCTTTCTTCCATTCGTCGATTTTGCTGCAAGCGTACTTTCCGGCTTGCGCTACATAGTTATCTGGATGAGCCTGGAGGTACAGATCATAGCTTTTAGCAGCATCTTTGTACTTTCCCTGATATTGCAGAGCGAGTCCGGCATTGAGGAAAATAACGGAGTCCTGAAGCTGGTATTTGCATCTGAGCGCAGACTGGTAACAGTTAGCCGCGCGCGGATTGTTGATGAGGCGGTAACATTCGCCCTGACGGAATGCCACATATCCTTTCAGTTCCCGGTCTTTCTTTGTACTAAGCCGGCTGTAGCAGGATTTATAGATATCCGCTGCATCATAGTATTCACCGATGGCGAACTTCTTGTCAGCCAGTTTGATCCGCTGCTTTATGCTACATCCGGAAAGAACAAGAAGGGCAATAAATATATAAATGATTTTTTTCGTCATTCTGGTCTGTATCGTCTATCCGCCGTCTATTCCAAGCTATGTACCACAAGTCCTGAACGCAGTTTCGGTTCGAACCATGTTGTTTTAGGCGGCATAATGTTTCCTGAGTCCGCAATATCAATGATCTGTTGCATCGTAACAGGGTAGAGCGCAAGCGCCACTTTCATCTCTCCGCTATCCACGCGCCGTTTGAGTTCTCCGAGTCCTCGAATACCTCCGACGAAATCAATCCGTTTATCCGAACGAAGGTCTTTTATGCCAAGAATCTTGTCCAGAATCAAGTTGCTGGAGATAGTGACATCCAGCACTCCGATAGGATCCGCATCATTATACCTGCCCGTTTTGGCAGTTAACGAATACCATTTGCCGTCCAGGTAAAGGGTAAAATTATGGAGCATTTTGGGTTTAACTTCTCTGAAATCTCCGGACAGCCCTGTATTCGGATATTCCGAGATGTCGAAGTCCTCTTTGAGGGCTTCAAGGAATTGCTCGGAGTTCAGTCCGTTCAGGTCTTTTACCACGCGGTTATAATCGATGATGTTAAGTTGGTTATCGGGGAAACAAACCGCAAGGAAGAAGTTGAACTCCGCGTTTTTGTCTCCTGTAGCCCTCTGTTTCTCCGCTCCGACTCCAGCAGCCGCTGCCGACCGGTGGTGCCCGTCAGCGATGTACATTGCGGGTATTTGCGCAAAGATCTCTGTTATTTTAGCAATCGTTTCTTTGTCGTCAATGACCCAGAAGGTGTGTCTGAAACCTTCGGGCGCAGCTACGAAATCATATTCCGGCGTGTTTTGCGTTATTCGGGAGACGATAGCATCCAAGTCGTCGCGGTGCGGGTATGCAAAGAACACCGGCTCCATGTTGGCATTGAGTACGCGCACATGTTTCATTCGGTCTTCCTCTTTGTCGCGGCGCGTGAGTTCGTGCTTTTTAATTCTGCCTTCCAAATAGTCATCCACCCATGCTCCTACGACCAAACCGTACTGCGTCTTTTCCTTGCCGCCGGAAAGAGGGTTGTCAGCCAAGATCGTTTGGGCATAAACATAGTATTTTTCCTCTTGGTCCTGCACGAGCCAACCGTTTTGGCGGAACAGTTTGAATTGCTCCACAGCGGCATTGTACACACGCGGATCATGTTCGTCCGTTCCCGGCTCAAAATTGATTTCCGGCTTGATAATATGATAAAGGGATTTGGGATTTCCGGCAGCTTCAGCACGTGCTTCCTCTGAATTCAGCACGTCGTACGGGCGGCTGCTGACTTGCTCCACCAGATTTTTAGGCGGTCTGATTCCCTTGAATGGTTTGATCTTCATAATAGGAACGAATAATTATTTTTTCTCGGAAGAGGCTGCAGACTGCGATCCCATGGCGCATGTGCCGTTAAAGAGCGCGCCCGGCTCCACGATAAGCGTCTTGGTATGTACATCGCCGTGGATTTTTCCGCTGGCACGGAGGGAAAGCTGCTGGTGGCATGTTATTTTTCCCTCCAAGAGACCTAATATCTCCGCATTGCCGCAAATAACCGTTCCTTTAATCCGTCCGCTTTCTCCGATCACCACTTTTCCCGAGCAATTCAGGTCGCCCTCAATCAATCCATCGATACGGAAATCGCTGTCCGCCGTAATGTTTCCTACAATCTTACTTCCTGCGGTCAATGCATTGAACATCAGTCCGCTTTGTTGTTTCTCTGAAGCCATATGTTTTATGAGTTTTAATGATTTAACCTTTTGACGTCTTATAAAGACACACAAATTCGGGTGCAAAATTACAAAAAAAAAATGACATATGCAAGCATATGCCATTAAAATATTCAAAAAAATGCTTTTTACGCTTCTTTGTTGAGGTTCATTTCCATCGTGATATGAGGAATTCCCGCTTCGATGAAAATGTCTCCCACGGTATGGAAACCGAGGTGTTCGTAGAACGGAACGACTTGCGTTTGGGCGTGCATCCGTAGCGTTGTTCCTCCGCGGCGGAGAACGTCCGTAACAATCTGATTTATAATGTATTTGCCGTAACCTTTGTTTCTCTCAACAGTTAACATTCTACCTATACAAAAGACGCCTTTTGTTTTGTCGGGAAAGAGGCGTGCATAAGCAAGGACGAGTCCTTTCTTGCGGATGGCGAAATGGGTAGCGATGTAGTCGGTGTTATCTTCGTCCAGATAGCGAATATTCTGTTCGAGTGTGAATACTTGAAATCTCGCTTTAAGTATTTCGTATAACTCCGCAGATGACAGGTCGGAGAAAGCTTTGATTTGTAGCGTTATACCTTTTGGAAGCCTGAACGGCAGTTTTGCTTTACGCCGCTTTGCGGCGGGTTGCTGTTTCAACTGCTCGCTAATGAAGGCATAAACGAATGACCGGACAGTTACAAATCGCTTTTTTTCGGGCGTTTTGAAGGGAATGATACTCCGGTTATATGCCTCCATCCGCAGTTCCCATTCTCTCACTTGTAACGGATCCGCCATAATGGCATTCACCAAGGAATTGGTTTTCCCGAAGATAGCCCGTTGTGCTTTCTGTGCGGCAGAAGGGGTGTCTATATACTCTTTTTCAATGGTATATACATGTTCTTTGCCATTTGTAACGCGGTGCACTTCCTTGCTTGCCCGGTTCAGTTTCCCGCTTACTTTTCTGCCGTCGCTGTAGTCGATTTTTGCCATAAATCCGAATAAATTGTATATATATACTATGTATATATATAGTGTTAGTGTATAATTGTTAAATTTTTCGTTTTATCCTTGGGTTATCCTTGGGGAATCCTTGGGTTATCCTTGGGTAATGAGTCTATTCTGACTCTAAAACCGGGTGCAAAGGTACTATTTTTTTGTGACATATGCAAGTGTTGAGTTACAAAAACTGTATTTTTTTTGTTGTACTTTAGAGGGCGATGCCCTCTCTTTTAGGGCTACATAGCCGTCCCTTATGCAAGCATAGTGCCTGCTATCTATCCCTAAAAGAAGTAGA
>ERZ842401.675-NODE-675-length-50141-cov-6.015933_pt1 | contig 50141 bp, 37 predicted proteins | sample MGYA00521270_ERZ842401 | MGnify/ENA primary metagenome ERZ842401 (study PRJEB31892, sample SAMEA3878208) | bioreactor metagenome | biome: Moose rumen | place: Sweden | collected 2011-10 | study: EMG produced TPA metagenomics assembly of the PRJEB12797 data set... | reverse complement strand
TATTACCGCGGCTGCTGGCACGTAGTTAGCCGGGGCTTCTTACTCAGGTACCGTCATCCCCTCTTTCGAGGTCTTTCTTCCCTGCTGATAGAGCTTTACATACCGAAATACTTCTTCACTCACGCGGCGTCGCTGCATCAGGGTTTCCCCCATTGTGCAATATTCCCCACTGCTGCCTCCCGTAGGAGTTTGGGCCGTGTCTCAGTCCCAATGTGGCCGTCCGCCCTCTCAGGCCGGCTACTGATCGTCGCTTTGGTAGGCCGTTACCCTGCCAACTGGCTAATCAGACGCGGGTCCATCTCATACCTATAAATATTTTCACACTGTATCATGCGATACCGTGCGCTTATGCGGTGTTATCAGTCGTTTCCAACTGCTATCCCCCTGTATGAGGCAGGTTACCCACGCGTTACTCACCCGTCCGCCACTAAGTTTAACAAGATTTGGCCGAAGCCTCATCAGCGTTAAACTCCGTTCGACTTGCATGTGTTAGGCACGCCGCCAGCGTTCATCCTGAGCCAGGATCGAACTCTCACTTTTAAATGTGTTTGAATCACTTCGTGATTCCCGGTTCGCCGGTTCAGACTTACACTGACTTTAATCAGAATAATTCTGCTCCTCTGTTATTTTCATAACAGCTTGATGGTGGCTAAACCATCAAAAATTTACTTTGGTTTTTGTTCTTCTGAACTTTCTGTTCTTCTTATATAAGAAGAACTGGAATTTTCAGGGTTGCATTACTGTTAAGTTGTCAAAGTGCTATGTAGTAATCCTACATCTGTAAAACAGATGAGCGCAGAAGGAGGGATTTGAACCCTCGCGCCGCTATTAACGACCTGCACCCTTTCCAGGGGTGTCTCTTCAACCACTTGAGTACTTCTGCAAAAAGGTTGATTCATAGATCATATTCTTATAGAACTTAGACCTAATCTTTTAATTAACAGCGGACGATATATCCTGTCCTATGCCGCTTTGTGATTACAGCGGAGCGAAAGGGATTCGAACCCTTGTGGCGTTGCCGCCAAACGGTTTTCAAGACCGCCTCGTTATGACCACTTCGATATCGCTCCATCTAAGCTATTCATTTATCAGCTTTACGCTTTGTGGCTTTTCGCAAGAAGCGTTATCGCCGCAGCGCAAGTAATATATTATCAAACGCCCCTTAAGGTGTCAAGCAATTTTTCGAATTTTTTTTGATATTTTTTTATCGTTAAGTTATGATTTGTACTTCGTTTTTCAAAAGACCATAAAATATAGCTTATACCCGTTGAAAACAGCGAATTAACTTCAATATTCATGATTCACTTCCCACATAAAAAACGACTTCTTGAGCGTAAATTTCCAAAATCATACTTTTTATCTATCAAAATGTTCTCACCAAAGTTTCACTTTTTAACTAAAACTTCCCGCTTGTCAAACTGGCACCAACCCATTTGCTGTTATGAAGCTACAGACAGTTTATAAAGTTTTTCGCGTTCTCTTGAAGGTGTTATTAAATTCAGGATCGTGATATCTGGAACTTTATATTCTTCTTGGGGTTCGTTTGTGTGAGCGAAGAAAGTTTCGAACCCCAGAATATAAAGTTTTAGATATCATGCCATAAATTTTTAACAGCTTCAATGAACGCGAAAAGCTTTATAAACTGTCTGCAACTTCATAACAGCAAATAGGTGCACCAGTTTGGCAAGTGGGAAGTCTGCAATTTTTAATCTTTTTGTTCTATGCCTTGCTCTCCATACCTCTTTTCATGCAGAACTTTATTCTAAATATCATCTCTGAGACAAGCACTGACGCAACTGCTGCAATTACAGGTTTAAACCACATATATATTGTATTTTCTTCAAATACATACAAGCTCCTACTTATTATAGAAATTATCATTATGTGATAATAATAAACGGATGCAGATAGATCTTTTCCCAGATGGCACAAAGGACTTATTGCTTTAAAATTACTTCCCGGCTTTCCATATGCTTCCCCAAGAAGCATTATCGCGCATATGATAACAACAGAACCTAAATATACTGTCATCTCTCCAAATCGTCTGTACTCAAGGATTGACATAGCCGCTCCCAATGCAATTAGCACATACAATAAAAGCCTGTTTCTATGCGCATTTGCCCCTGTACTGCATGAATCAACAATACGTCTGACCATATTGGACGCTTTTGAGTCCCGGTTATCATTCACTGCCGTATCAAGCCAGACACCACCCATGATAAACGGTATCCCTTCAAAGAGCCAGTTCCTGACGACATACCAGGTTCTAATACTTATATCAAATGGTCTGATTGGATAATATAACTGCAATAGTTCTGCAAAAAAGAGCATTCCTGTGAAAAAAAATGTCAGAAATCCGCTCCACTTTTTTGCAACCCCTGCAAAGATATATATTAGTACAAAGACATAGAGTACTGCATAAAGATACCAGAGGTGATCTATATCATAAGTATAGTCATAGATTATTTTTCCGGAATTGAACATCAAAAGAAGCCATAGTTCATGAAGGTTGTATTTCTGGGTAACCAGGTCTTTAACTCCATAGCCATAAATCACAGCAACAATTATGGAATATATGTTATATAAAGCTGTTAATCCAAGTGTAACTGCCAGCATGTGTCTTATCTTTAATGCCATTCGTTTTCTTATAATAGAAGGGCTTGCGTCCGATGGGATACCACTCAATAAATATCTACCTGAAATCACAAAGAAATAAAGCACAGAAAATCTAGATAATGCTTGAATATCCTTGCCTAAAATCCCCGGAAAAATGCAATGAATAAAAATCACAAGAATACATGCCACGCCTTTAACCATGTAGAAAAAGCTGTTATCAGCCTTTGAAGCGCCCGTCATATAACCTAAACTCCTTAAAAATCGGCAGCCTTTAAAGCTGCCGTTTATAAAAACTACTTTCAACTTCCTTATTCTATCTTATGACCATTTGTCCAAGTCATGCATTATCTGTTTTTATCCATGATTATCTATAAAGTGCGGTTGGATGTTGGATGATTTATTCATTGTAACATGATAGTTTAGAGCTGCTGCCGCACTCTTTTTACCACGCTTCATTTCTTTTCTTGTATTGGAAAAATAATTATCGGCAAGTTCCTTGTTTCTGGTCTCCTGTATTTCAAGTGTATTGGAAAGATCTGTTACATCGCGGATAAGATCTTGCATACGTCTTATCTGATCCTTGTAATTTTCCTTATTGTTATCAAGTTCAATTTTGACCTTATCATACAAACTTGCAAAGCCATCATTTAGCTCTGTAAGCTTATCAATAAGATCGCCCTTAATTTGCACAGCATCATCAAAGGCATCATCATCAGGTGTGCCTTCTCTCTCAAGAGCATTTTTTTGCCTGATATTTTGAGTTTCAATTTGCTGCATTACTTCGATTTTCTTTTTAAGGGAATCTTCCATCATATCTAAATATGTTTTGGTCATATTCACCTCCAAGTCTGTAGTCGGTTATATGTTAACTATATCACGTATTATCATTTGTGTCATAAAAACTTCAATACTTAATATGGTACCTTACATAACCCCCGGATGTAAAAAATATCCTAAATTGCATGATACAAACAAATAATATCATCTGTAATTCGTATAAATAACCTAGGCTTCTCACTTGCCATACTATTGCACACCTTTACTGCCGGGCAAGTGTGAAGTTTTAGTTACTATCTCAAACTTCACGCATCGAAAACGGCGGCACCTCGCATCCTAGCCGGAGCTATCGCCGTTTTCGATGTGGGAAGTTCGAGTTACTATTTGATACATTCTTGAAAAACCATTTCGGGAATGTATCAAATTTTCAGCTGAAACATCGAAACATCTGTACTTTTGGAGTAAAATATATACATAACTTTTACTTTTTATAACAAACTTTTTCAGCTATCATACCCTGAATTATAACCCCTTCAATGAACGCGAAATACTTTATAAACTGACTGCATTCGCATGACAGTAAAGGGGTGTGCCAGTTTGGCAAGTTGGAAGTTTAAATTATTATTTGCACCAAATATAAAAAGGGCATTATAGGGATTTTTATGAAAGAACACATAATTACCACTCTTTGCTATTTAGAACGCGATAACAAATACTTGATGTTACATCGAATCAAGAAGAATCACGATATTAATAAAGACAAATGGATCGGAGTAGGCGGGCATCTTGAGGTCAACGAAAGTCCGGAAGAATGCATAAAGCGTGAAATTTTCGAAGAAACCGGCTTTGATATTGCACTAGAAGATTTAAGATTTAGGGCTGTTATTACTTTCGTATCGGGATGTAGTGATTATGAGCTCATGTGCCTTTTTACTGCAAAAAGCCCTGAGGGTGAGCCTATGGATTGTGACGAGGGCGAGCTTGTATGGGTTGATAAAAAAGATATTTTCTTACTTAACTTATGGGAAGGCGACAAAATATTTTTGGATTTGCTTGATAAAAGAGATGGTTTTTTTTCTTTAAAACTGGTATATGATAATAACGGCAAGTTAGTAGAGTCTGTGCTAGATGGAAGGGCTATACCGATAAAAAGTGATGATTGAAACTCTACTCTTTCAACTTGCAATTTTAGACTATACTTTGGCAATTTATAAATTCGTAACTCAAACTTCGCACTTGCCAGACTTCGCACTTGCCAGACTGGCGCCGCCCTTTGCTTTTATGCAAGTGCGAAGTTTTAGTTCGTAAGTCCTGATTTATGCTAGCATTTGCATTATTTGTTTTTTATGTAGATATTTTTATTAACACAGGCTTTTAAGGCTAAGGAGATGAGATTATGGCAGAAAGATATTTTGGCGAGAGTACGCCCAAACTTGGTTTTGGGCTAATGAGACTTCCCAGGCTTGATGGAACAAATACAATTGATGTAGAGCAGACTTCCGAAATGGTTGACATGTTCCTTAATGCCGGGCTTACTTACTTTGACACAGCCTTCGTATATGAGGGTTCTGAAGAGGCAACAAAAAAAGCTCTTGTAGAAAGGCATCCAAGAATAAGTTATACACTCGCCTCAAAGCTTAATGCAGGCTACTCGGGATGCAAAAGCGCTGCAGATGCCAAAAAAGAACTTGAAATAAGTCTCGAAAGAACCGGCGCAGGCTATTTTGATTATTATCTTCTTCATGCTTTGGGAAAAGGTAATATCGCAAAATACGACGATTATGGTATTTGGGATTTCGTAAAGGAGATGAAGGATAAGGGGCTTATAAAGCATTGGGGATTTTCTTTTCATGATACTCCCGAATTTTTGGATGAGCTTCTTAATAAGCATCCTGATGCTGAGTTCGTACAATTACAGCTAAATTATGCAGACTGGGAAAATCCATCTGTAAAATCAAGAGCATGTTATGAAGTTGCCAGAAAACACGGAAAATCCATTGTTGTTATGGAACCTGTTAAGGGCGGTGCTCTTGCAAATCCTCCAAAAAGCGTACAGGAAATTTTGAAAAATGCCTCGCCAGATATGTCTTTTGCGTCCTGGGCTATTAGATATGTTGCTTCACTTGACGGTATTCTGACTGTTCTCTCCGGCATGTCCAATTTGGAGCAAATGGAAAATAACATTTCTTATATGAAAGATTTTAAGAGTCTTGATGATGACGAACTGGAAGTTATTCACAAGGCTCAAAAGGCGCTTTCGGCTGTTGATTCCATTCCTTGCACCGCTTGCCACTATTGTACCAAAGGCTGCCCCATGCAAATTCCGATTCCGGATATCTTTGCAGCAAGAAATAAACAGCTTATTTGGGAGCAATTTCAAAAGGGCGAGGAAGATTATAAGCGTGCAACTAAAGACAAGGGACTTGCTTCGCAGTGCATAGAATGTGGTCAGTGCGAAAGCGCCTGCCCGCAGCATATTGATGTAATTGAAAGATTGAAGAGCTGTGCTGCCGCATTTGAATAGGGAATTTCATTTTTTGATGTTTATTGAATAGAAATTTATAACTTAAAATACGGAAAGAGAATGACATAAGTAATGAGTACTAATAAACTTGAGGACTTAAAAAATTATTTGGAATCACTTGGAAATATAGCTGTTGCTTTTTCAGCAGGGGTAGATTCAACTTTTCTATTAAAGGTAGCGCATGACGTTCTGCAAGATAAGGCGATAGCTGTTACGGCAAGGTCAGCTTCTTTTCCCAGGCACGAATATGAAGATGCTGATGCCTTTTGTAAAAAAGAAGGGATTAAACAATTTATCTTCGATTCAAATGAGCTAGAACTTAAGGACTATGTCGAAAACCCAAAGAACCGCTGTTACTATTGCAAGCAAACTCTCTTTAAGGGGCTTATTGATATTGCTAATGATAACGGCATTGAAAATGTTGCAGAGGGCTCTAACATGGATGATCTTGGTGACTACAGACCCGGGCTTGAAGCCGTTAAAGAGCTCGGCATCCTTAGTCCTCTTAGAGAGGTTGGGTTAACTAAAGCTGAGATAAGAGCATATTCCAAAGAACTTGGTCTTCCTACATGGGATAAGCCATCATTTGCCTGTCTTGCATCAAGAGTTCCTTACGGAGAGCGAATTACAAAAGAAAAGCTTGAAATGGTGGAGAAGGCCGAAGCTCTTTTGCTAAAGCTTGGATTTATGCAGTACAGAGTGCGTGTTCATGGGAATATTGCAAGGATTGAGGTACCGGAAGATGATATTCCAAGGCTTTTCGAAAAGGCTGTAAAAAAAGAGATTGTAAATAAATTCAAGGAGTTTGGATTTGCCTATGTTACAGTTGATATACAGGGCTATAGAACCGGAAGTATGAACGAAGTTCTAAGAACCACCTAACCATATGTAATGTTTGGCAAGTGCAAAGTTTGAGTAAAAATATTGATTATTGGTAACACTATGCTATAAGGGAGGCAATTGTGGAAGATATCCATGAAATGCTGTGCAAACTAAAAAATGGTGAAATTGGAATAGAGGAAGCCGAACTTGCACTTAAAAAAGTGCCATTTGAAGATATTGGCTATGCGAAAATTGACACTCATAGAAAGCTTCGAAAGGGTGTCAACGAGGTTATATACGGGGCAGGCAAAAGTGCTGATCAAATAGCCGGCATTGTAAGAGCAATGACATCAGGCGGGCAGAACCAAATTCTTATTACAAGGCTTGATAGAGATAAGTTTGAGAAGTTAAGAAAAAATCTATCTGCAACTATTGGATTTGAAAGCAGTAACGAACATATTACTACTAATCAAATAGCTTTCTCATCTGAAAGTACTTATTCCGAGGGCAAAAAAAGTGCTATCCAAATCGAGTACCATGAGGATGCCGGAATTGGTATTATTGGGGAAATAAAAAAAGCAGATGGTCTTGGTAAAATCGTCATTGCCACAGGTGGAACGAGCGATGTACCTGTCGCCGAGGAAGCTGCTCTTAGTGCAAAGTTTCTTGGTAACGAAGTCGTTAAGCTTTACGATGTAGGTGTAGCAGGAATCCACAGAACGCTGTCGCATATGGACGATATAATGAGCGCAAAAGTCATTATCGCAATTGCAGGGATGGAAGGTGCTCTTGCAAGCGTTATAGGCGGCCTTGCAGCTTGCCCTGTGATCGCCGTTCCTACGTCCGTAGGTTATGGTGCAAGTTTTGGCGGTCTGTCTGCTCTTTTGTCAATGCTGAATTCCTGTGCAAGTGGCGTTTCTGTTGTAAATATCGATAACGGATTTGGAGCCGCTTATCAGGCAAGTCTTATAAATCATATGAAATAAGCCCCGTAGCTTATTCTATAAGGAGTTTCTTGTGAAAATACTATATTTGGATTTGGGAATGGGAGCAGCCGGAGATATGCTGACGGGCGCTCTTCTGGATGCAATGGATGAAAAAGAGAAATATGACGCCATAAAGGAAATCTCTTCGATTGACATCCCCGGGGTATGTTTTGATGTTAGTAAATCTCTTAAATGCGGCATCAGCGGAACTTATGTAAACGTGAAAGTTTCGGGAAAATCTGAGGCAGATGAACTGTATACAAGTAAGCATGAATACGGTCAACATGAGCATGACTTTTACGAGAATGACCAGCATGGGCATGGTCAACATGAGCATGGTTTTCACGAGAATGACCAGCATGGCTTTCACGATCATGGTCAGCATGAGCAAGGTTTTCAACAGCATGACTTTCACGAGTATGAACATAGCGAACATAATCACGCAAGTCTTCAGATGATTGATGATATTATTGAAAAACTTAATATCACCGATCAAATTAAATCAGATGTCAAATCCGTTTATAAAATAATAGCAGATGCTGAAAGTCATGTTCACAACAAACCGGTAAGTGACATTCACTTTCACGAAGTTGGAACAATGGATGCTATCGCCGATATTGCAGCTGTATGTATTCTCATACGAAAGATTAATGCAGACAAGATTTATGCATCCCCTGTACATGTTGGAAGCGGACAAGTAAAATGCGCCCACGGAATTCTTCCTGTTCCGGCGCCTGCTACTGCTTATATATTGAAAAATATTCCAATGTATAGTAGCAGTATAAGGGGAGAATTGTGTACTCCTACCGGCGCTGCACTACTTAAATATTTCGTGGATGAATTTGGTTCAATGCCTGTTATGTCATCTGAAAGCATTGGATATGGTATGGGATATAAAGATTTCGAGAGAGCTAATTGTGTAAGAGCTATTATTGGTTCTAAGGTTGACATCAATAGTGATGTTCATAATGATATCCCGAGTGATAACCAAAGTGACATTCTGAGTGCTATTAAGAGTGATATCCATAGCGATGTCCAGAGTGGTATCCAGAATGATATTCAAAGCAATATCCAGAATGGCATCCAAAGCCAAAGTGATATCACCCCTGTTACCCATAAGTCAGATTGTTCAACGAACAGTTCTTCATGTAACAGCAATTTAACTGATGAGGTTGTAGAACTTCGCTGTAACATAGACGATATGACCGGTGAAGAAATAGGCTTTGCCTTCGAGCAACTTATGTGCGCAGGAGCCTTGGACGTATTCACAAGTTCAATATACATGAAAAAAAATCGTCCCGGAGTTCTCCTTACAGTCATCTGCTCATTAAATGACAAGGACAAAATTGTAAAAGAGATTTTTAAAAATACTACAACTATTGGCATTAGGGAAAGTCTATGTCAGAGATATATTCTAGGCAGAGACGAAGAAGTTTTAAACACAGCTCTTGGACAAGTCAGAAAAAAACATGTCGCCGGCTACGGAGTAAGCCGGTCAAAAGAAGAATATGAAGACATCGCAAAGATTGCAAGAGATACCAAAATGAGCATTATGCAGGTTAAGAATATGACTCGTAGCTAAAACAAACTTCCTACATCGAAAACAGCTAAAGCTCCAATTGAGAACAAAGGAAAAAATTTCATGCCCAAAGTCCTCCTATCTTTTCAAGAAGGTTTCCAAAGATAAGGAAACACTTTCCATGCGTTAGGGGCACTTTTGCAATGCCATCATTTTCGTGGCGGACATCCTTGTTTTCCCTCATTCCATCAAAGCCTTATTTCTGTCTAAAAAAAGTCCTTGACTTTTGAACCAGTATATTGTTCTTGATTGGAGCTGGCGCTGTTTTCGATTTGGGAAGTTTGAAATTGCTTATCCTTTATAGTGCCTTGTATAGGGTTCCCAGGTCTTATCGCTGATAATATACCTTGGTCTATGCTTGCTTTCCATATATATCTTACCTATATATGTTCCTATTACTCCTATTGAAATAAGCTGAATCCCTCCAAGGAAGCAGACTATACATATGGTAGATGCCCATCCGGAAACACCTCTTCCTGTTACTGCAACAATAAATGCCCAAATGATGCCTATAAATCCAATAATGCTAACAGCACTTCCAAGCCCGGTGATTATAGATATAGGTTTTATAGACAGAGAAGTAATTCCGTCAAATGCAAGATGAAGCATCTTGCTAAGAGGATAATGACTTTCGCCTGCCATTCGTTCATGACGCTCATAATAGACCTTGGCTGACTTAAATCCTACAAGAGGTACCATGCCTCTTAGATAAATATTAACCTCTCTAAAATCGGCAAATTCTGCAAGAACTCTGGACGATATCAATCTGTAATCCGAATGATTATAGACAACTTCAGCTCCCATCCAATTCAAAAGCTTATAAAAAGATTCTGCTGTAAATTTCTTAAAAAAGGTATCAGTATCTCTCCTGGATCTAACACCGTATACAACTTCTGCTCCGGATAAGTACGCATCAACCATCTTGTCCATTGCTTCGATATCATCCTGCCCGTCGCAGTCAATCGATATTGTTATATCGCATACATCTAAAGCCTCCATAAGTCCTGCCAAAACTGCATTTTGATGACCGCGATTTCTGCTTTGAGATATTCCGATATAATGTTCATCCTGATCTGCCAATCTTTTTATAATATCCCAGGTGCTGTCCTTAGAACCATCGTTTACAAAAAGTATTCGGCTTTTATCTGAAATTTTGTCTTCCTGTATCATCTTCCCAAGTTGTTGCAGGAAAAGCGGCGCAGTTATCGGAAGTACATTTTCCTCGTTATAACACGGAATTACAATCCACAAAATCGGTCTAGACATATCTTTACCTTCCTATTATGACAAGTCTTAAACATAGATTTTTAAGGTCTTATATCCTGCTCCAATAATCGCCTGATATCAGTCAACCTCGTTCCCTTCATCCATTTTCTCTTCGACCGTAGCTTCGTGGTATTCCTTCTCTGTATTAACATTCCAGATTGCAGTCTTATCAGTTGAACCTGTCATTATACACTTAACAGCTTCGAAGGAAGTTATCATTGAGTGATCGATGTTGTTGTATCTGTGCTGACCATTACGTCCTACGCAAAATAGGTTGTCAATCGTATCGAGATAGGATGTAAGGCTGTCAATTTCATCATAGGTGTCAAAATATGCAGGATATGCCTTTTTAACTTTTTCCATATGAGTATCAAGTACAACGTCCTTGGAATCAATAAGTCCAAGCTTTATCATCTCTGAAACGCCAAGATTAGAGAACTCTTCTTCTGACATATTCCAGTACTCATCACCTTCGTTAACAAAGTATTCAAGGCCGAGCCAGACTGTATTCTCAATATCCTTAATAAGATAAGGTGACCAGTTATTATAAATCTGAAGGCGTCCCATCTTAACATTACGATCCTGAACATAAATCCAACAGTCGGGAACTATATTGGAAACAGTCTTAAGATTGGTCTCGTTTTTAAGATTAATGCGAGATACTAAAACTCCAAGTGTCATATAATCCCGATAAGGAAGCCCCTTGGCTATGCGGGCAGGCTCTTTAGGAACATCATTCATTCCGCCGACAAGGTCTTTGATTGGCATTGATGAAATAAAATAATCTCCGTTGGCGACACGCTTCTGACCGTCAAGTTCGTAAGTCAGTGATACAAGGTGATTGTTATTGTCCTTGCTAAGACCTATAACTTTCGCATGCTTTATAATCCTTCCGCCAAGCTTCTCAACTTCTCTTGCCGTTACATCCCACATCTGACCGGGACCATATTTGGGATATTTGAATTCCTCGATAAGTGAAGTGTTGACCTTACGGTTCTTGACATGGAATACCTTGCCAAAATAATCCTTCAAAATTCCAAAGATAGATAGTCCCTTGGTACGTTGTCTTCCCCAGGAAGCATCTATTTCAGAAGGATGTCTTCCCCAAAGGTTCTCGGTATAGTACTCAAAGAACATGCTATAGAGCTTACGACCAAATGAATTAATATAAAGATTCTCAAGATTATCCTCGGGTTTTTTATGAAAAAGCGCTGCAAGATATGAAAAACCAACCTGCATTGTCGTAGTAAATCCCATGGTTTTGATGGTTTCCCATTTGAGACTTATAGGATAATCAAAAAACTTACCGTCAAAGAGAATACGGCTGACTCTGTGCCTTGTAAGCATTACATCATCCTCTTTTTCAGGGTCAGGACCGCCGTTTGATAGAGGCATATGACGTTCTAACATGATATCGTCTTTGGTAGGTGCCCCTTGCATAGGAAGCATTTGATCCCACCATTTATTAACTTCGGGAACCTTGGAAAAAAGGCGATGACCGCCCATGTCCATACGATTACCTTTATAATTTACTGTTTTGGCAATACCGCCAAAATCATCTGATTCTTCGAATACGACAACTTCAATCGGGTCGTTCTTTTGACCGGATTGTTTTAATAATTCGTACGCTGCCGTAAGGCCGGCAGGTCCGGCACCAATAATAAGCGCTCTTTTCATATATACCTCTCGTTCTAATCATATAATGATGTATGTATCAAAAGTTCATTTTGATACCATGTGACGACCGAATCGCTCCGTTTCTACGAAAACATCACAATTCTCAAACATTTACAAATCGCACTATGTGCTACCTTGTTCATGTTTGACTTCGCTTTATATCCTTATATTCACACGTAATACTTAGATATTATATACGTAATCAGCCAAAAAAGCTATTCATTTTGAGCCTTATTTGCAGACTTCCCACTTGCCAAACTGACGCTGCACCTTAATAACAGTAAAGGGAAGGGGCGGCGTCAGTTTGGCAAGTGGGAAATTTGAGTTATTTATAGCAAACAAAGAATCTTTATGCTACAATTGCCTTTGTAATATTTTCGTAATATTTACAGGAGGAAATATGTCATACAGTAAATTTGTATCTTTAACATCAATTATTCTCGCTGCTTCTCTTTTCACAGCTTGTGGCTCACCATCTATCTCATCGATAGGCTCTGATGCAGGCTCTGCACAATCGCTTGAAGATAACCAAAGTTCGTCAAATGTATCTATTGAAGATATCTCATCTGAAGCTCCATCGCTATCTTTGGATGAATCATCCGACACTTCTAACTCTCAATCTTCTGCAAGCGCTTCAACTACGGAAGAATATGAAGTTGTAAAGGATCCATATGGCGGCGGTAATGAGCCTGTTCCTGACGGGGATCTTCAACTTGTTTTCATAGGAGATAGTCAGTTCGACAGATGGAGAAATTCCGGAACTTCCATCTCTGAACTTGTAGGTGAAGATATGAATGCTCTTCATTATAATCTTGGCATCGGGGGAACCTGTGCCGCGATTGAAAGGACACAGAGTGGAATTAACACAAGTTCTGACGATAATGATTACGAAGAAGCTAATTTCACTGCAATCTGTCATATGTTAAAGGGAGATCTTAGTCCTTCAAGTTATGAAAATGTCCTTGATGAAGAATTCACTTCGGTTCTCTACTCTATCGACCCACAAAAGGTAGATTATTATATCATTGAATACGGATACAATGATTATTATATGGGGCTTGATATGTACAATGAAGATGATCCTTATGACGAGCATACATATTATGGTGCTCTGAATCTTGGAATAAAGATGTTAAAAGAGATTTCTCCAAGTGCGCATTTCATCATCTGCACGCCGTGTTATTGCAGATTCTATAATGGCTCGGGGCAAGATATGGGAGATGCTTATAATGTAACTAAGGGGATTGGTTCTCTTGCATTTTATGCTGATTATGCGCTGAGGCTTGCAGATGATATCGGTGCAAGGAAGCTTGATGCAATAAGCGGAACAACTTTTAATCTCAATTCATATACCTATTCGGAATATCTGGAAGATAACGTACATCTGTCTTACAAAGGCAGGCAGGTTTATGCTAAGGCGCTGAGGCGAATCATTCTTGACGATATGGGAATATACAATTCCGAAGGCGAAGGCGATATAAATACAATGCTGTCCATAGCTGATTTCTAAATAGATATATCGAAATTTGAACCATTATGTTAATCGCACCATTGAAAACATTATTTTCAATGGTGCGATTAATTTTTGCTGTGATAATTCTACGATGTGGGTATCAAAAATTTCTTATGACCCTTATAACATACTATCATTAGTATGAATATTTACCTATCATATGCTTCTGAAACCTTTTTCCAATTGATTATTTTGAATAGTTCATCGACATAGTTTGCTCTTAGGTTTTTATATTTGAGGTAATAGGCGTGTTCCCATACATCTATGCACATAAGAGGAGTATTTCCTGTACCTTCTGATATAGGATTATCCTGATTGGGGGTCTTAGAGGTGACAAGTTTTCCGTCAGGAGCTTTGGAGAGGAATGCCCAACCTGACCCAAATTGTGAAAGAGCGAGAGCTTTAAGCTCTTCCTGCAGCTTATCAAGGGAACCAAACTGTTTGTTGATTTGATCCAAAAGCTTTCCTACAGGCTTATGCACATCTTCCGATAATGGAGCAAGGGTTGAAAAATAGAGGTTATGATTATAGAATCCTCCGCCATTGTTACGAATAGGTGTTTGCTTGGATTCGTCTATCTGTGATAATCCGGCAAGGAGTTCTTCTATTGTTCCAAACTTATCCGATGCTCCTGCCTCTTCCAACAGCTTATTAAGAGTTGCAGTATATGTTGCATGATGCTTGCCATAATGTGTTTCCATAGTAAGTGTATCAATCACCGGTTCAAGTGCATCAAAAGCATATGGTAGTTCTACTTGTTCAAACTTTGACATAACGCAAATCTCCTTTCACTCTAAATATGGTTATTAAATTATCGCTCATACGATTATTTTACCATACTAAGGGACTGTTAAGATATAACTATCTCAAACTTCCCACTTACCAAACCGGCACCACCCCTTTACTGCTATGTGAATACAGCCGGTTTATAAAGTTTTTCGCGTTCTCTTGAAGGTGTTATTAAATTCAGGAGCGTAATAGATGAAACTTTATAAACCGGCTGTATTGCGTGACGGTTATTGATTAAACGAATTCAGAGCATCTATTACATAACTTTGTTCATCTACAGACATTCCGTTATACATTGGGATTGATAATACTTCATTTGCATATTCTTCTGTTATAGGATAATCGCCTTTTTGGTGTCCAAGGTATGCATAGGCTTCCTGAAGGTGAGGTGGAACGGGGTAATGTATGATGCTTCCGATATCTTTTTCATTAAGATATTCGACAAGCTTATCACGACACTTACATCTTATGACATATTGATGCCAGACGGCATAGCTTTTATCCACTTCTACGGGAGTGATTATTGCCAAGTTACTAAGTTCTGCCGAATATCTTGCTGCAAGTTTTCTGCGCTCATCAGTAATCTCATCCATATATTTAAGTCTGACTTTAAGAAGCGCAGCCTGAATCTCATCAAGTCTCGAATTGGCTCCGACGACTTTATTATAATAATGTTTATGGCTTCCATAATTGCGATAGGTCTTAACATCTTCTATCAATTTAGGGTCATGTGATATAACAGCGCCTGCATCACCGAATGCACCCATATTCTTGGTTGGATAAAAGGAGAAGCATCCAACATCACCAAATGTGCCAACCTTCTGACCTTTCCACATTGCTCCATGCGCCTGTGCACAGTCTTCTATAAGGAACAAACCATGTTTTTTGCAAATGTCCACTATTCTGGTCATATCGGTAACCTGCCCATACAGGTGAACAACCATAACAGCTTTGGTTTTGCCGGTAATGCTCTTCTCAATAGCGTCTATGTCAATCTGTGAATTGTCGTCAGGCTCTACAAACACCGGTGTCGCACCATTCATTGTAATGCCCATTACGCTTGCAATATATGTATTGCCTTGGACTATGACTTCGTCTCCTTCTCCAATGCCAAGCATACGTATACCAATCCAAAGTGCATCCAGACCTGATGCAAGACCGGCACAGTATAATTTAGAGCTATCACAAAACTGTGTCATACCTGTATTACAAAATGAGGGCGAGCCGTCAGATACAGCTCCAATCTTATTATATTCCGCAAATTCTTCTTCAAAAGATTGCAGTTCTTTTCCAAGGATATACCAGCCGGAGCGAAGGACTTTAAGTGCTGCCTCCTCATATTCGCGCTGATGTTTTTGAAATCCAAGATCCATTCTGTTTGCTAATATTTTCATTACTGATTATCTCCATTTATTTTAAGTGGGGCATATTTAGATTTGCCAAATATTTATCTACTTTTCTATACCACTTTCATTTTTTTCAATAGTATCAATTACGAAAGGCGGCCTGTTCCTAGACTCTTCAAGTGCTCTCCAAACATACTCTCCAATGATTCCAACTACAAAAAGTATCAAGCCAGAGGAAAACAGAAGAACGCACATAAGTGATGCATATCCCAGGATTGGAGTACCCTCAACAAGTTTCTCATGAATAACAAGAATCATTCCAACAATTGCGCAAATATCAAAAAGAGCACCGATTACTTCCATAAACCGAAGAGGTACATATGTAAAACTCATCATAGAATCAACAACGAGTTTGAATTTCTTAGAGAATGTCCATCTCGATTTGCCGACTTCTCGATTCTTACGGTCGAAATATATCTTATCAGATCTAAAACCAAGCCACATAACTTGAAGAGTAAGAGATGAATTCTTCTCATCCATGCGCTCAAGCACATCTATAACCTGTCTATCCACCAGATAACAGTCGCATCCACCTTTGGGCATATCCTTATTGATAAGCTTACGTACAATTCTATAGTACATTCCGGCAAAGAATTTCTTGACAGCCCCCTCGTCTCTGGATCTTCTAATGGCCAGAACGACTTTATTGCCACGTTTCCAGCTCTCGTACATATCAAGAATAAGAGTAGAATCCTCCTGAAGGTCAGCCTGCTTGGTTACAGCACAATCGCCACTGCATACAGAAAGCCCCGCAAGAATGGCAGCATGCTCGCCAAAATTACGTGAAAGCCTAGTACAAACAACATTTGGATCACGCTCTCTTATCTTGTTCATAACTTCCCACGAATTATCGCCCGAACCGTCATCAACAAATACAATCTCATAATCGCCAAGCTTATCAAGAATCTTGGCTTTCATATCATCATATAGCATCTCCAGAGTATCCGAATTCCAATATACAGGTACTACAATTGATATCTTGCTCATTTCTAACCTTCCTATTCTGTCAAGCCTGAAAAATAAGATTTTTACAGGCTTTTACGATTTTGTCATTCCACATCATCCTTACGCATAAACTAAGTATCTTTTTTCAGATACTACTTTTTTTAACCTCTTTTAGAAATTCATCATAATCACGAATGTATTCTGACTCCATGTAGTGCTCACTTGCAAGACACATGAGAACGGAATCTGAAGAGAAATGATACATTTCTTTCCAAACCATTGTATCCAAAAATAGAGCCATTCTAGGCTTGTCAAGTTTGATTATCTCCTTGTGAATTCCATCATCGACCATTACATCGCTAGATCCTGCAACATTTATAAGAACAAACTTGGTAAGTCTGTTTGCATGCTTTCCACGTACTACTTCAGAATCAGAACCGTATATGTAAAACGCTCTCTTTATAGAAAATGGAATATCCTTGCCGTCTCCTTCGGCGACAACAAGGTTGCCCCGTTCATCACCATATTCTTTAAATTCGAGAGTTCTATATCTTTTTTCCATTTAATATATATTCCTTCCTGTCATTATAAATAATCAAGTTATTATACACATTATAATAGGTATTTTAAAGCAGGATGCCAGTTAAAATCTTATGGCACTTATAAAAAGTCATTATCAAGTTTTATGACAATGTAAGTAAATCTATAAAAAGTAATTTGACTCAAACTTCGCACTTGCCAGACTGACACCACCCCTTTGCTTTTATGCAAGTGCGAAGTTTGAGTAATTTGATTAAATATGTAGATCCAATAATCGAGTTATATGCCTGCCAAAACAGTTATGATGCATTGCTTTGACTATCAATAGGCTCTGACAGTTCATAAACATATACCTCGTATGCAATGCCCTGCCCTTTTGTTACAAGGCTCAAGCTTACATCCTCTGCATTTGTAATCTCAACTCTTGAAAATACATATTTACAACCAAGGTCATATAATGCCCTAGCATCCACATACAAATCATCTTCTGTTACACCGCCAAGATTCTTTGAATACATCGGTACTGATTCGTAGTTGCCTGAATAAAGAATACATCTTATTCCGGAATTATCAAAATATGCCATGGACAAGGGCTGCATTTCGAGAGCAGGTGCTATAACCTTGCGCCATTTATCTTTGTATTTTTGTGAATAGAATCCAAGATAACCATCAAGTGTTGATATATCATTATATTCAAGCTGTGCCGGGTACATAAGATATGCTACGCACATCTGTCCTTCCTCGTATCCTATTTCTTTTTTTAGAGATGTAAAAAGATCTGTATCGTAGAACTCTTTATAACTTAAACTAGATACGCTGCTTTCTCCATCATGACACGCTTTAGAATACTGACCATATGCTGTATAAAAGATGTCGTCATATCTTGCACTTTCTCCAAATGGAAGAGCCGGCTGTAACAAAATGACTCCTATCGACAAAAGTACAAGGGCATAGGTAAATAGTTTTATTATTGCAGACTTTACTGCGCTAATGTTTTCTTGCTGTATGCGAGATATTATTCTGTAGCATACTATAAAAAATGATGCATACCAAAGAAATGGATTAAAGAAAATCGTTCTGTTAAACTGCCAGCCTTTTAGGGGCGGAATAAGCGTTTCAAATAACGTTCTGACAATTTTGCAGTCATAAATACCATATACCACACTGTTAAATGCAATTATAAGTGCACACAGATTATAATAATCATGAACTATACCTTCTGCATTGCCGTCTTTTATGTATTTAGCATTTAAATAAAAGAAATATATGATACAAACAGGAAGTACAATATAAAGATGAGCATCATTGGCATGCATCATTCCGTTTGCCCATGCCGATACTATTTCTTTGGCGATTTCCAAGGCAGACAAATTGGCTTCTACCATTGTCGATCTAATAGTAACTTCACCGGAAAAAAGCATGGTTGCAAAGAGTCTGTATTCACAAATAACGCTTCCGGCTGCAAGTAAGAACAGACTAAGCAAAAGCTGCCAGGGAAATTTCCTATTACGAATCCAAATAAAGAGGATAGCAATAAAAAGATATCCCATGATAAAAATTCCATGGTACGAGAAGTATGACAAGAATGGATAGCAAAATATCAACAAAAATTTCCAGAAGGAAGGCTCAAAATAGGCGCTTCTAAGGAGATATATTATAAGTGGTATAGCTGCAAAAGGGATTCCAAATGCAGGAAACAGATTTAATATTCCGTAAGCAAACGATATCAAAACGGAAAGTGTTACAGCAAAAGAGTAATCTCGCTTTATGGGATGAATATAATAAACGCCCCTTTTTGTCCAGGTATCAAGGCCTTCATGCACTATGATATCATATGCAAGAAGAAGACTACCTATCATTGCAATTATAATCTTGATAAAATAACCGGTAATATAGGCCCAGAACGAAGGTAATATCATATACAAAACTGTATACAAAGAAAACTCGGATGGCAAAACATTTCTGCTTATACCATCCAGAAAATCAGAACTTGCATCAAGCAAAAAGAAGGTTCCATCATTTTTCATCATCTGGAACTGCGGAATAAAGAGGTCAAGGTTATCATGAATAGCAAGATAACTGTCTTCTCCTGCGCTCTTATATAGAACTGCTGCACAGATCAAAAACGCAGCTACAAGGATAAATGACCAGAATTTTCCAAAAAATTTTGCTATCGTTTCAAAAAAATTCCGCATAAGAAAACTCCCCTGTCACAATTATTCTCATAAAAAGATGAAAAATCTTATTAGCAGGAAACCGAAATCCTTTTCAATTCTGCCTTATTTTTCTTCTTTGAAGAATTCCATACGCTCCTGTCCGCCAATATTATGAGCAGCCTCTTCACCATATTTCAAGATAGCATTAACAAGCTGCATTCTAAAGCCGGCATCTATAAAGTCACAGTGTTCACAGAATTTATAATTCTGCCTTCCGGATGCAATAGCCTTTCTTGCAGCCATAAATCCGGCACTTGCCCAAGCTTCTTTTAAAGGCATCTTACTAAGATCACCAAAGTCAGTAACCTCAAAATTATCGCAACAGCAAAGACCTATTTTACCATTGGGCATAATCCACATATCGGTAAATGGAAGAAGACAAGTCTCCTTTATCACCTTTACTGCGCCCTTCTTATTAGGAGCACTTCCTGCACGATTGGTCAGCACTTCCTGAAGGTATCTCATCTGAATCTGAATATCAAGGTCTTCGAATTCCTTAGGATTAGCCTTCACATAGTCATATATCTTCTGTATGTTGGGATGAAGCTTCATCTCCATAGAATAGTTATTGATAATAAGTTGATTGATATACGGCTGAATTTCTCTGACTTTATCAAGCGTTAGTATAAGGCCGTTAGTAGACATAAAAATAAAACTATCCGGAAGCTTTTGCCTTGCATACTTATGGAATTCTACTATTCTTGTATCAAGCCAGGGTTCATTATTGCCATAAAGAGTAAGGTGTCCTTTATACCCCCAGTCGGCGAGCTGATCGATTATCGAATAATAGAGATTGTCGTCTATCTTGGCAAGCGGTCGCTTTTCGGCATGAACATTTGCTGTGCAAAAGGCACATGTAGAATTACATCTATTAATTGTCTCAATATTAACAACATTAGGTTTAGGAACATCATTACTGTTCATGAAATAATCAACATACTTCTTCTGAGCACGCGATCTTGTAACAAACTGAAGTTTAAGATAAGCATTACTGGCAAGATTTGGAAAATACTTTCTGGCATTCCAGCCAAGCTTACCCATGAAACTGTTAACTCTTATTGGCATAAATATAACTTCTTTCTATATTATCAACTATACAAATTTATTCTAGAAATATATTCCGAAACTGTGTTCTAAAAGGCATCCTAATACTCAACTCAGAAATATATTAAAAATCTTTATATAACTATCACACCTACTGTCCTACTCATTTTGATCTGAAATCAACGACATCTTTTTTCTATGGAGCCCATTAAGCTGCATTTCGAACATCCGTCTGTTATTGATTGTCATGTTCTGTAGCATGAGGCCATTGAAAAAGGCAAGCAGTGCAGCCATCATTGTAAAGCCGCATACGATAAGTGTTGGAAATCTTCTAACTTCCCCTGTTGTCCAGTATTCAGTAAATACCGGAATTATGAATATTATAGCCAGAACTGCAAGCACAAAAGCCATAACAGAAAAGAACTGCAAAGGCCTATAATCCCTGTACAATCTGGAAATAGTTCTTATGACCTTAAATCCATCAGAATAGGTATTGAGTTTAGATTCTGACCCTTTTGGCCTGTCTCTGTATTCTATAACAACATTTTCTATTTGCATATTGTTGGATACGGCATGAATGGTCATTTCGGTCTCTATTTCAAAACCTTTTGACAATACAGGAAATGTCTTTACAAACTCATAGCTAAAAGCACGAAAACCTGTCATTATATCTCTTATATCACAATCAAACAGTTTATTAATTGATCCCCTTACAAGGCTATTGCCAAAATTATGGAAGGGTCTTTTGTTTTCTGTAAAATAGGTTGATGAAAGCCTGTCACCAACTACCATATCCGCGTTGTGCTCAAGTACCTTTTTTACCATTTCAGGAGCTGATTCCATAGGATAGGTATCATCACCGTCTACCATAATATAGCATTGAGCCTCCACTTCGCGGAACATGCGCCTTATAACATTGCCCTTACCCTGCATATATTCATTTCTAACAACAGCTCCTGCGCTTTTTGCAATTTCTGCTGTGTTGTCAGTCGAGTTGTTATTGTATACATAGATAACGGCTTCGGGCAATGACTTTTTGGTATCTTCTATAACTTTTTTTATTGTCTTCTCTTCGTTATAACACGGTATCAAAACTGCTATCTTGTCCATAAATCCTCTTTTTCATTCAATATTTGCTTGGATGTCTGTAAATTCTCTTCACATTCAAAAACTGCCTGTCTAGTTATCAATAAAATCTTTTTTTCATTTGAAACCTGTCTAATCGTCAGTGATGTCCAATTTACGTTCGAAGCTTGCCTTTCTAGTTGTCAGTAAATCTTAAAAACTTATAGATTAAGCCTGCAGCTGCAATATTTAATTTACCTTTTATATCTTACTTAAGCAATCTTATAATATTCCTTATACCATCTGACAAAAGAATTTATCCCATCTTTTAGAGACGTTGCCGGTTTAAATCCAAAATCCTTCTCAAGATCGGTCACATCGGCATAAGTCTGATAAACGTCGCCTGCTTGCATAGGAAGGAATTCCTTGGTGGCTGTAACTCCAAGAGCTTCTTCCAGGTATTTTACCATATCCATAAGAGGCTCCGGATGGTTGTTACCGATATTATAAACCTTATATCTTGCACCTTTCCCATTATCCTTAGGTGCGCTTGGCAGTATGTTCAGAATCCCTGTAACTATATCATCTACGTAGGTAAAATCTCTCTTCATATCACCATTATTGTATATCTGAATAGGTTTCCCTGCCATAATCTTATCTGCAAATTTAAAAAGCGCCATATCCGGTCTTCCAAGAGGTCCGTAAACTGTAAAAAAGCGTAGTCCTGTTGCAGGAATACCGTAAAGCTTTGAATAAGCATGTGCCATAAGCTCATTGGACTTTTTGGTTGCTGCATACAAGCTTACCGGTTCATCAACCTTATCTTCTGTCGAAAAAGGGACCTTGGTATTGCCTCCATAAACAGAGCTGGACGATGCGTATACAAGATGCTCAACGCCGTTATATGCATTGCTCTTTTGGTCATAGCTATGTCTACAAGCTTCAAGAATATTAAAGAATCCTATAAGGTTCGACTCTATATATGAATCAGGATGATCAATAGAATATCTAACCCCTGCCTGAGCTGCAAGATTAACAACTATATCAGGTTTATATTCATCAAATACTTTATCTACATCTTCTTTATTTTTGAGGTCACCTTTTACAAATATAAAAGAGCCGCTTGTCTGAGATGTCTTTTCAAGCAGTCTTAACCTTTCCTCTTTAAGTGTTACATCATAATAATCGTTCACGTTATCAAAGCCTACAACCCTGCCGCCTGCTTCGAGAATTCTCTTCGAAAGATGATATCCGATAAATCCTGCTGCCCCTGTAATTAAATATGTTTTGCTTATATCTATTGTATCCATATATATTCCTTTCATTCTATATGTTATTATCAATTGCTCCAGGTCTTCCAGGGCGCAATGCCGCTTGCCCAAAGCTCCTCAAGCCTGTCTTTTTCTCTCTTAGTATCCATGCACTGCCAGAAACCATCATATCTGTATCCCATAAGCTGCCCATTTGCTGCAAGCTTTTCAAGGACATCTTTTTCCAAAATTGTGGTATCGTCCTTGATATAGTCAAAAACCTCGGGCTCCATAACCATATATCCGGCATTTATCCGGCTTCCATCTGTTTCATTCTTTTCACGAAAAGAGGTTATCTTAGAGCCTTCCATTTCCATTGTTCCAAATCTCTGACCTATGTTTACGGAAGTAATAGTTGCGATTTTGCCATGCTCCTTATGAAAACGTAAAATGTCGTTCATATCAACATCACTTACGCCATCACCATAGGATATCATAAAGGTCTCGTCGCCAATATATTTCTGTACCCGCTTTATTCTACCGCCGGTCATGGTATCTATTCCGGTATCGACAATAGTAACTTTCCAAGGTTCTGACATATTGTTATGAATGGTCATTTTGTTATTGCAAGTAAGATCAAAAGTCACATCACTGTTATAGAGGTAATAGTTGGCAAACCACTCTTTGATAACATATTGCTTGTATCCGGCGCAGATTATAAAGTCATTAAAGCCGCAATGCGAATACTCTTTCATGATATGCCATATAATAGGCTTCTCGCCTATTTCAATCATCGGCTTAGGCTTTAAGTGACTTTCTTCGCTTATTCTGGTGCCATAACCACCTGCTAGAAATACTACTTTCATTCGTAACCTTCTTTTTATTCTACTAAATAAGAAGCCCTTCATGAATACGCCTTGACATTTCTTCAAGCATATTCTCATTCATACCCGGATATACTCCAATCCAAAAGGTATCATGCATAATTCTGTCAGTGTTTGATAAACTGCCTACTACTTTATAGCATTTTACATTGTCCCTTATTGCATCAAAACAAGGATGTTTTAGAAGATTGCCCGCAAATAACATTCTTGTTTGGATTTTGTTTTGTTCAAGATAAGAAACAAGCTTTATTCGTCTATCTTTATTTTTACATGTTATAGCAAATCCAAACCAGCTGGGATTTGCGTATTGAGCGGCTTTCGGAAGTATAAGCTCATCTTCTGTATCAGCTAAAAGAGAGGACATATATTTAAAATTATGTCTTCTTTTTTCTACAAAATCGGGAAGTTTTTGAAGCTGTGCGCATCCTATAGCCGCCTGCATATCTGTTACCTTAAGGTTATATCCAAAGTGCGAATATACATACTTGTGATCATACCCTTTGGGCAGAGCTCCAAATTCGCCATCGAAACGATGACCACACATGTTATCATTCCCGGGAGGACATATACAATCCCTTCCCCAGTCGCGCATAGAACGGATTATCTTATTAAGAAGAGGATTGTCTGTATATACAGCTCCGCCCTCTCCCATGGTTATATGATGCGGCGGGTAAAAGCTTGACGTTCCTATGTCGCCGATGGTCCCTGTCTTTTTGTATGAACCATCTCCCATATCATATTCGCTTCCAAGCGCATCGCAATTATCTTCTATAAGCCAGAGATTGTTCTTCGTACAAAAAGACTTAACAGCTCTTAAGTCAAACGGATTGCCCAAGGTATGTGCAATCATTACAGCCTTGGTATTATCTGACAGTGCTTCTTCAAGTACAGATACGTCAATATTGTACTGCGGGATAGTAACGTCCACGAATACCGGAATCGCCCCATATTGTATTATAGGATTAATCGTTGTTGGAAATCCTGCCGCAACCGTAATAACCTCATCTCCCCTTTTAATACATCTGTCTCCAAGAAGGGGTGATGTAAGTGCCATAAATGCAAGAAGGTTGGCAGATGAACCCGAAGATACAAGACTGCAATATCTTATTCCCAGATATTCTGAAAGCTTTCTTTCAAATTCACTTGTATATCTTCCGGATGTAAGCCAGAATTCAAGAGATGAATCTACAAGATTTACCATCTCATCATGGTCATAAATTCGAGATGCATATGGAATCCTGTCACCTTGCTCATATTCTTTTTTGGTATGATATTTATCACAGTAAGCTTCAACTTCTTTTAAAATATTTCGTCTTGCTTCCTGCTCGCTCATATTTTCAAACAATCCGGCACCTACTCATAAATTTCTTGTTATGCACGATTATGAATCAACCTACATTAACCTGTATTACTCTGTAATATTCTGTATTACTCTGTATTACTCAGCATTACTTTGTATTGCCATATATTTCTGTGCATTCCTTATCATTACTCTGTATTGCCCTGTATTGCCCTATATTTCTCAGCGTTACTCTGTACTATTACATTATATAAGGCATCACGTTTTTTCTAAATATCCGACTCAAGAATGGACATGAAAATAACTGTCTTATATTCACCATCAAGCTTAACCATATCCCTGAATTCGCCCTCTTTATGAAATCCAACTGAAAGGTAGGTTTTTGCAGCGGCAGCATTACCTTTTACAAGCCTTAGCTGTATACGGTGAAGCCCCAGCTTTTCAAAACCATATTTTACAAAAAGAGCTGCTATCTCTTTGCCATAGCCCTTGCCTCTGGCATCGTCTTCTCCGATGAATATACCAAATTCGGCACTATCGTAAGCCTTGTTCACATCCCTATAATAAACTGAGCCTATTGGTCTTTTGGAATCTTTTTCTTCGACAATATACTGAATTACCTGACCCGTCTCGACCTTATCATGCATCCATTTCTCATGCATATTTTTGGTGAACTTCTCTCTAAAAATAAAGTTCTGAACTACTGACGGGTTGTTACGCCATTTAACAATAAGATCTGTATCGTCAAGTGTTATGGGCCTAAGTATTATCTTTTTCCCGGTAATTGTTTCTAAACTCTTCTCATTCATTCAAGTCTTATCTCCATATGACAAGGCACATGCAACGCCATTTCCTCATATTAAGCTTCTAAATTCAAAACTCCGGAAAAGAGTATTTGATTTTATCTTCAACTGTAATCTCATGTCCCATCTGAACTTCAATTATCTTCATGTGGCTTTTGGCAATGACTGTGTGTTTGCAGCCGGCAGGCATTCTTATGACATCGCCTTCTGATACATCTCTTCTTTTGCCATCCAGTATTACAACGCCTTCACCTGTCATTATAGTCCAGACTTCATCTCTATGCTCATGGCTGTGATAATTGAGTTTGTGTGAAGGCTTTAGTTCAACTCGTATAGTCATTGCCTCCGGCTGAACATCTATTACAGTAAAGCTTCCCCAGGATTTCTCGGCATATCTTATATTCTGGGTCATCTTCTCTACATAGGGCTTAATATAGCTTGACTGAGTCTTGTCAGAAACCAGAATTCCGTCATTGGATGCAGCTACTATCATGTGCTTAAGCCCCATACCAAGAATTGGAACATTTAGCTCATTAACTATGTTGCTGTCTTCACAGGTATCATCCATTTGAGCATTGCCTATAATCCTGTCAGGCATCTCTTCTGCAAAGGTATTCCAGGAGCCGATATCCTTCCACTGACCGTCGTATCGTACAACTCCTATAGACGATTCGTGCTCAACTACGGCATAGTCAAAACTTATCTTCTTAACATCTGCATAATTATCTGATAGATCCTTGAAGTCTTCAAAGCTTAGTAATTCATGAGCCTTGTCAAGAAGGTATCCAAGCCTAAATGCAAATACGCCGCAGTTCCATAAAGCTCCTTCTTCAAGATATTTGGTGGCAGTTTCAACATCGGGTTTTTCTTTGAACTCTTTGACGCTGCTTATATGCTCTTTACTATTTGGAATAATATAGCCATACTTTTCACTTGGGTACGTGGGCTCTGCTCCCATTAAGTTAAGCAGGTACGTTCCCTTTCTTGTCATCTCATCAAGTTCTTTGAAACACTCAAAATACTCCCTGTCTACATACGGATCTACAGGGCATACGATAACAGTATCGTCCTTGCTTACATTCTTTTCATAATGAAGAAAGCTTGCTGCAAGTGCTATAGCAGGGAATGTATCACGTCTTGCCGGTTCTACGCATACAGAAACCTTGTCACCAAGCTGATTCCTTATAGCCGATACCTGGTGACGGCTTGTTGCTATTGTAACATCTGCGGATTCATCAGATTCTTTGATCTGCCTGTAGACACGCTGAACCATGGATTCTAGGCCGTCAGGATCTGTTGAATTGTCATATGAGTCTTTATGAAACATCTTAATAAACTGTTTGGAACGAATATCATTAGAAAGAGGCCAAAGGCGTTTACCGCTTCCTCCTGATAACAATACTATATGCATTGCATAACTCCAATCATACTATTTGGTCACATTTATAGCTAAATTAGTGCTTGTCAAGATCTGTTTTAAGTTTGGCTCTAAGCTCTTCTATTGACAAGAACACTTCATTGTTGCCAGAAGTATACTCAAATTCCGGCTTTACTAACTTTCCACCCGGAACAATCATAGAATCGCTCCACCAATTGTAGTGAGGATAGATGATATAATTTTTCTCATACTCATAAGTACGTGCAGAATCCTCCGCCGTTATCATGATCTCGTGGAGCTTCTCACCTTCTCTGATTCCAACCTCTTTGAGCTCACAATCAGGCTTCATGGCTTTGGCAAGATCTGTAATCTTAAATGAAGGAATCTTGGATATAAAGGTTTCACCGCCCTTGCTGTCTTCAAGCGCTTTGATAACAAGCTCAACACCCTGTTCAAGACTTATCCAAAATCTCGTCATACGAAAATCTGTAATAGGAAGCTGTGATCCGCCATTATCTATAATATTCTGGAAAAAAGGAATAACAGAGCCGCGAGATCCTGCAACGTTACCATAACGTACTACTGAAAATCTAGGTCCTCCATCACCCGAATATGCATTGGCAGCGCAAAACAGCTTGTCTGATACGAGCTTGGTACCACCGTATAAATTAATGGGATTGACAGACTTGTCCGTAGAAAGAGCTACGACCTTCTCTACCCCTAAGTCAAGACAGGCATTTATTACGTTCATGGCACCATTGATATTGGTCTTAATTGCTTCATTGGGATTGTATTCACAGGCAGGTACCTGCTTGAGTGCTGCAGCATGAATCACATAATCAACGCCCTTCATAGCTCTGTGAAGACGTTCCTCATCGCGCACATCACCTATAAAGAATCTAAGAATTTTGCTATACTCTTTATAGTCGTTCTGCATATTGAACTGCTTGAATTCATCTCTGGAATATATAATAATTTTCTTTGGCTTATAATGAGCCAGAACATAATCGACGAAATGATGTCCGAACGAACCTGTACCGCCCGTTACAAGAATGGTTTTGTTATTAAGCATAAATTATCTCCTTAATCTTCGTAGGGATCAGCTATAATGATATCTACATAGTGCCCACCAATTATTTGGGGCAAAAACAAAGAATATTATAGCAACATTATACGCTATTTGCAATTTGCAGGCATCTTCAAATAAAACTATAATATGAGAAGTATTTGGACGTCTCTATTGCCGAGACTAGTGTGCTTAATCGTTCATATTGGGTCAAATTATGAAACCTTATAAGAAATAGATTCGAAGGCAATGTAATCATTGCAATGATTTTATGACGGGATGTAGATAAGTTCGCGGACACGTAATTTGATCAAATACGAATGAGTCATTCCGCTGATAATCAATCAAGAAAAGGATAGCATAATGAAAAAAAGAATTAAGATCTTTATCCCTTTAATAACAATATCTTATATTATTGCAGGTTGCAGTGCAGATACGACATTAAAAAGCTCTGTGGACACTTCAGAAACTGTTGTCAAAATAAATGACTCTTCAAATGATGCGACTATTGAAAGTACTGCAACCGAAAATTCTTCTTCAGACGAGTCTGATTCTGATGTAGTTTCTTCACTTGAATCATCAACTTCTACTTCTTTTGAGGAAGATACTACTATATACGACTCATCTCTCCCCACTGTAGTGTTCCTTGGTGATGACCAATTTGATCTTGGAAGAAATGAAAACACTTCTATTTCATATTATGTCGAGTCCCTACTCGGAACAGATGTAAATATAATAAATCTTGGTTGCAGCGGAGTAACTGCAACTACTGCTTTAGGGACAGATAATGATACAGGAATGAATTTTGTAAATATTGCAAAATTCCTCAATGGCGAAATGGATAATACCTTCTTTAACAACTTCCCAGATGCCAAAGAAGAAGCATTTATATTCGACCCTTCCGAAGTTGACTTCTACGTTGTTGAGTATGGTATCAACGATTTCCTTCAAAGCAAAGCTCTTGTAAATAATATAAAAGAATCTGATACAACCTGCTATATAAATGCTATGACGGTAGGCTTGGATATACTTGTCAAAACAAGTCCTAATGCAAAAATCATCCTTTGCAGTCCTATATACTCCATGTTTTATGCAGATGATGGCTCAGTTCTTGGAAGCGGCAATATATATTCAAACCCTTTTGGAAAATATCTTGACTACTGCGCTGGATGTACTCGACTCAATTCACTGCATAATAGCATAGGATTTGATGCCTTTGGAAGTGCGATGATGAATATAAATGACCAGACTATAAGCGACTACATGGAGGAGGACGGAATACATCTTTCCAGAGCCGGAAGAAATACTTTTGCAGCTGTTGTAGCACACATGATCAATAAGCAGCTAGGTCTTGATAACACAGAAATAGAAATCGCCTATAATATTGATGACTATAAACTGGAAAACGAAAAGTAATAGTGATATCTTTGTAAGTATATGATCAGCACTATACAATCGCAGTTCAAAACGATTAAAAACAGATTCAAAATTAAAATATTATTATCATAAACAACTGAAAGGTAACTAATTAAAATGGAAAAACTTGCAATAGAAGGCGGCTCATCTGTTCGTTCCGAAAAATTATATTACGGTCGTCAGTGGATTACTAAGGAAGATGCTGAAGAAGTCACAAAAACTCTTCTTAGTGACTACATCACATGTGGTCCCAAAGTTGATGAGGCAGAGCAAATGCTCTGTAAATACACCGGAGCAAAATATGCTGTAGTTGTTTCAAATTGCACTGCAGCTCTTCACCTCGCAGCAGCTGCTGCCGGTGTTTGCAAAGGAGACGAACTTATTACTACTCCTCTTACGTTCATGGCAAGCGCCAACTGCGCTCTTTACTGCGGAGCAAGACCCGTATTTGCTGATATCAATCCAGACACTTACAATATTGATCCAAAATCAATTGAGGCGCATATTACTCCGAATACGAAAGCTGTAGTTGCTGTAGACTTTACGGGGCAGGTTGTAGAGGCTGACCGTATAAGGGAAATCTGCAAAAAACATAATCTCGTCTTCATAGAGGACGCAGCTCATTCAATTGGTAGTAGCTATGATGGACAAAAAGTCGGATCGATTGCTGATATGACATGTTTTTCTTTTCATCCCGTCAAAACTGTTACCTGCGGAGAAGGCGGCGCAATTCTAACAAACAATAAGGAATACTATGAAAAGCTCATGCTTCTTCGATCTCACGGAATGGAGCATGATGAAAGCAAGATGCTTGAAGGACCCCATGAAGGAATCTGGTATTATGAACAACAGATACTTGGTTTTAACTATCGTATGACAGATATACAAGCAGCTCTTCTATGCAGTCAGCTAAGGAAAATTGATTCTTTTATAGCCAGAAGGAAAGAGATCGTTGCCAAATATGATGAAGCTTTTAAGGACATACCTGAGATTATTGTTCAGAAGAACACTCCTAAATCAGACACATCAAGGCACCTATATATAATTCAGCTTGATCTTGATAAGCTCAATTGCACTAGGCGCCAGTTCTTTGATGCAATGAGTGCCGAAAATGTTCAGTGCCAGGTTCACTATGTTCCTGTTTACTGGTTCCCGTATTATAAGAGTCTGGGATATGAAAAGGGATTATGCCCAAACGCAGAAAAGGTCTATAAAGGAATTATGAGCATACCGCTCTATCCAAGACTTACAGATAAGGACGTAGATGATGTAATCCATGCAGTTAAGAAGATAATAGAACACTATAGAAAATAAGACAATCTAGTAGAAATTAAAAAAGGGCGATATGATCTTAATACCTCAATGTATTTCAGATCGTATCGGCCTTTTTATCACCCTTTTTTATCATTCTTTTTTATTATCCATTTTTTATTATCTCTCTATTTTAAGCTTATTTCTTTTAAAGTTTCTATCTTTCTTTTGAAGATCTTATTGCATATGCGATAACTGCAAATAACATAAGGGCAAGTATTATATTACAAAAATCATATTGAATCACTGCACCCGTAAAACCTGCTACGTCAATCAATATCTTACTGCTAAAAATACATAATAAAGAACATATTATATAGCAAATAGCAATAGTCCTCTGCTTACGCATAACAGTCAGTATTGCACAGGCAAAGCTTGCGAGGGCATATCCAAGCCCTCCAACAAGTAGCAACATAAACTGCGTTTTATATCGTGTAAGATCTGTACTATATAGAACGGAAAGAACCGGAATACCAAACACATATCCTCCTGCCAGTATGACCAATGCCATTATCAAAACCATTAATAGCTGCTTATATATTTTTTGGCCAAATGCTCTATTATCTCCTTCGATATACAGATCACTTAGCCCAGGAAGTATTGGTCTATATACAGAATTACTTAGTATAAGGATTACAAACGATGGCATCAGAATGTATCCAAATATTGCTTGAGAACCATCATCCATAAACAAATCTATAGAATACTTGGGAGCATTTCCAATGTAATTGCCAAGAGCACCGCTTATAGCAAGAGGCAGACACTGCCTTAGAATCTGCCTTGCGCCTGCTGCTACGCCTACGTTTATCGTCTGACTATTACTGCTATAGAGGATATCAGTTTGCGCACTGCCAACACAAGGATAGGTTAGCCTGAAACTAATAATAGTTGCCACATAGCTAAATATACACACAATCACAAGGATAGTTATAAGATCAAGTCCTGTAAGCGTCAAAGCACAAAAAAGCATTGTAGATGCAGAAAGTCTGACAGCGTAGGTTCTTGCTCCAAGTGCAAGAAATCCTCTTTGCTGATACATTCCGTATACTACATCTTCAAATACACTATCAAGTTTCCAAATGCATATAAGTATTACAGCAAGAGCTTTAGAATTAGTGTAGCTGGATCTTGCAAGAAGGAATATTAAATAAATCCCCACGATACAAAGACTTGCAAAAACCGTTATGAATCTGGCCACAAGATAGGATTTAAATCTAAATTTGTTTGTAACATCAGTAACCTGATAATTACGAACTCCGTACATTCCGATGACGCAAGCAATTGTAGAAATTGCATATCCTATAGAAAACACCCCTGCATCACTGATACTCATCGCTGCAGATATAAAAACAAGAATAAGCGCAGACTGACCTGCGCTTATTCCTTCAGCTATAAAATTCCAAAGAAAATCTTTTTTTAAACCTTTTTTTGATTTGGACATATATTTTTCCCATTGCTATTCATTAGATTATAATTTTTTATATTTTGATGTATGTGTCAAAAGTTCCTTTTGATATCATATGACGACCGCATTGTTCCGTTTCTACAAAACTAACGCAATTCTCAAACATTCGCAAATTCGGATCTTGATTATGTAAGTACCTCAGTTTCTACTATAGGATCAGCAAGGACAGGATATCCATCAGTTACAATTTCTAATGATATAGTATCTCCTTTATCATAATATCCCAGATCTATAACTTTCTGGCAAGAAGCATTTCCGTACATTGAAACAAAGGAACCATTCACATATATCTGAAACGCTCTCTCTTCCATGTTTACACGGTTCAAATAAAAGTACAGTTCACCACTTGACTCTGCGTATATTGTATAACTGGATTTTTCGTTTGATGAGTCTTTTTTGTCTATTCTTGCATCTACAAATATATTCGCATTATCATGATTTAGATAGTTGCTAAGTTTCTCCTGTACTTCGAAAGGACTATCATCATCTTCTATTATTCCAAGCAGCTCCTTCACATTATCAGAAGTAATAATATTGTCCTTGGATACATATATGTTCTCTAATATATTATCAGAAAAGACTATCTGACCATCTGAAGGCTTAACAATTCCATCTGTAATAATGTATCTGATACCAAGAAGCTTATCTGCTGTTCTGGTATTCCCGGCCTCATATAGAGCATATAATCCGTTGTCATTAAAACCCATTCTAAATAAAAGGAGTCTGTTTTCAACCTTCAAAAGGCTGTTATATGCTGTTATCCCGCAGTACTCAAAGTGAAGGCTTTCATTGGGCGTCATAGGAACAAGTGATTCTATTCTATAGGTATCATCACCATTTTCCCTAATATATGCCAAAGACTCTTCTACTTCATCAACCATTTCGCAATACTCAGCTACGCTTCTTGCCATCATTGATGATGATCTGTAAACCTTAGAAAAGTTTACAGAAAGGTCAAACACAAGCACTAGACCCAGTAAAAGAAATATATATTTTTTTATTGGCCTTGAATACATGACAAGAAGCATACAGGAAAATGATACGAAAACAATAAAAATATTCGTAATTAGAAATCTTCCTGATATAAGCCTGCTAGCGGATTTATAACTTATAAACAACAAGACAAGCGTTATTAGTAAAGAGATTGCCATGCTTATCAATCTGTATTTATCCCTAGCAGGCTCATAATCTTTTTTATTAAAATAATACAGTTCTTCATAAGAAAGGATAATACATATAAACGAGAACAAAAAAGAATATCTGTACAAGTACCCATACGGCTGCGTACCGCCATGAGCAATAACATTTAAATATTTATTACAAAAAAAGAGTATCAGCACGGACAAGCTTGTCCCTGCTATGAGCTTCTTTTTGGTCTTAATCCTCTTATTAAAAAAGAACAAGATACTTGTTATTATAAGTGCCGTACCAAAGTATATATTGGGAAGTCCCTCCATAATCTCGATACTGTCATAGCTTGTGCTAAAAAGCTTGATTATAATATTAAAGGGCGATAAAAATGTTCCACTTGAACTTGATACAGGGAGATATTTTTCAAATATCTGAGCACCTATCCCTGCGTGATCCTTGTTACTTCCAAGAAGGGATATAAACGAAGGTATCAAAAACCACAGATCAAATGTTATTGACAAGAAAACGCTTCCTAAAAGCCTTAGAACATCATTGATCCTAATTTCTCTAAACAGGAACAGAATTATAGTAAAAATTCCTGCAAATAAAAGCGTTATGGCGCCAATGTAATAATTAGCATATAGCATTGCCATTACTGATAATACCAGATATAGCATCGCCTTATGTTCATGCCTTAGAATCCTCAGATAAGAAATAGCAAATAAAGGCATGATGATCAACACATCAAGCCACATAGAATTAGTCATATTGGCTACTACAAAGCCACTATAGGCAAATGCCGTAGAACACATTATTGCCATTACAGCTTGCAAACTGACAAAGCCAAAGGATGTATCATCTTCTTTTTCCGTATGGAAATTACTTAGAAAAAGCCACGTAGTAAAACCTATTGAAGCAATTTTTAGCATGGTCATGATCGTTACCATGCAAGGAAAATTGTACTCCGAAGCAACAAGAAACACGAGAAGAAACGGGCTTGTTAGATAGTACGTCCATGTTCCGATCATGTCCGCTCCCAGTCCCGAATGAGCAGAATAAAAAAATCCATCTCTGCCATAAAATACTGCTCTATAATAGGCATAAAAATCTATATACTGCTGTTTCATGTCTTCATACAGAAATGTTCTGTCTCCAAAAGGAGTTATATTATGAACAAGGCATAGAAGCAAGAAAAGAGTAGCCGGAATACAAAAGGCAAGTACTCCTTCTATTAGTTTACGATTCTTAAGACTTTTTTCTTGAGAGGTCATATGCTTCATCCCGGGATTTCAAAATCTATTAGTGTCCATATTATCACATGTTTTAGCATAATCACTTATCCACCTTATTATTACCCTCATCAAATCCCGCCTTCATACGCACGATATACTGAGGTTTACGGCTGGTACACATATATTCTCTTCCAATGTACTCACCCATTTCTCCGATACAAAAAAGGATAATGCCCCCAAGAAATGCAAGAAATGCGATCGTCGAACTGTATCCAGCCTGAATAGCTGGATTTACAAGTTTTCTGATTATAGTTACGATTGCAAATATGATTCCGAAAGCCGCAAAGAAAAATCCCATGGCCGTAGCAAATCTAAGCGGCAGAATTGAGAATGATGTGAAGCCATTAAACCATAGTCCGAGCAGTTTTTTGAAGGTATATCCGCTTTTTCCTTCTTTCCTTTTCCTTTGCTCAGCAGGGAGGTTTGTTGCATTATGAGTTATACGGAATATAAGACCACTTATATAAGGATAGGGTCTATCATACTTGACCATATTATCCGCAACGTATCTTCTCATGCAGAAGAAACTTGCAGTCTCAACTCCTTTGGGCTTTTCAGTTAGTACTCTTGCCATCCAAGCATTAATCCTTGAAGTGAAGTTGCGGAATGAATTCTGTTTTACCTTATTATACTTGGCAAAGACCACATCGTAGCCTTCATCAATTTTATCAAGGAATCTTCCTATCTCCTCTACAGGAGCCTGTCCGTCATCATCCATACAAAATACATAATCTCCAGAAACCATAGACAGTCCTGCAAGAATTGCAGATGCCTGACCGAAATTTTTGGAAAAAGATGCAGCTTTGACGCATGGATTCTTGGCACACAACATTTGCAAAGTCTTCCAGGTTGAATCTGCTGAGCCGTCATCGACAAGAATAATCTCATCGTCTATATCGTTGTCTGAAGCAAATGAGCTTATTTCAGTTGTTACTGCTTCTATAGTCTTTTCACAGTTATAACATGGTATTACAAAAGATACTTTTCTCAAATTACTATCTCCCAAAATTTCGCAATTCTAATCTACAGTTTGAAGTCTTATCAATAGTTTAAAGTCTTATCAATAGTTTAAAGCCTTATCTACAGTTTGAAATTCAGCTTCTTGAATCCGGTCTTCATAGTCTTGTATCAGGTCGGTCAAGCTTATAGGACTTTGGCGGAACCATCGTTGTACCGGATATGGTGTCATGTCTTATATATGCTCCGGCACCAACAAAGGTATAATCATTGACTGTAACCCTGTTCTTTATGATAGCATTATTGCCTATATAGCAGTGACTTCCAACGCATGCGTATCCAGACAATGAAGCTGTCGGTGCAATATTATTGTAATCTCCAATGCAATTATTGTGCGGAAATACTACCCCCGGCCATATGATATTTCCATTGCCTATATGAACATCATATCCAAGAGATACATTCTGCATTATAATATTACCTTCTCCTATCTCTGAAGCATAGGAGATATCAGTATCTATTACATTAGTAAAAAGATACCCCAGCGCCTTGTACTCATCACACTTTTTCTCCCTAACATCAAACATTGGAGAACCGATAAATCCAACCACAAGCTCTACAAGGTCAGGAGTATATGTTTTAATAAGTTCTGATCTGCCTATAACAGGAATATCCCAAAAAGTTTTGTTGCCATCTGTACGGTACTTCTCATCCACACTAAAACATACGATATTTCTTCCGTGCTTTTTTAGTATCTGATATACAATTGAAGCAAAATCTCCTGTGCCAATGACTGCAACATCCTTCATCAACCAAGTCTCCCATAGGAATGTACTATTTCATTTACAATATTTATTATATATTTTATATCATCTTTATCATATCTCTGATCAATAGGCAAGAAAGCAGTATTCTTAGATAGTAAATATTCATCTGTACCAGAATAGATTTCTTCAAGGGTATCGGCCCAAAGCGTTGGTGCGAATATCTTATTAGCAATAAGCTTCTTTCTGATATCGATTCCTAAATTTAATGGATACAGATATGGAACAGAATCTTCATCTGGTCTTATAAGATTGTCAGCTCCAAAAGCCTCCTCATATAGCTTTAAGTTTGCTACTCTCTTACTCTTGACTCCTTCATAGTCTATAGTTTTGATCATCATTCTGGTTATTGCAGATGCCCCAAGCCTATTGGCAGCAATCTCTTCATCCACTTCTTTCTTGCGCTTATACCACTTGTCAGTTCCTTCAACGAGACTCCCCAAGAGATAATCGCATTTAGCTATACCATTTTCCTGCTGCAGATGATAGTCTTTGACGTGCTCTCCGATTACAAAAGCCCCATCAGGTGTTCCAAAATCCTTTTTTAATGAATAGAAATTAAGCACCTTGTCCGCTATAACAGGTTCTGAATAAAAAGCCTGACAATTATCAATAATGAGATTAAAGCCTGTTTTAAGCCACCTGCCAATATATGATCTGCAAACTCCAAAGTAGTTGACCAAAAGGATAGCATCATCACATGTAATTTCCACATTATCAGCTATAAAGTCTACAGTATCAGGTGTTCTTACATTACACAGAGCACAGAAATCATTATCCTTATTTCTTGTCTCTTTTTCTGTAGATCTGTCAGGACAATTAACTGATAGATTCCTACTTACATGATAATAGATGACCTTGGTTCCTATATCAGCTGCTGCCTTCTCAATAGCTCTTTTAGTCGAAGGACAATAATATCTTGGGACAAAAAGCCTTTTGGGTTTCATCTGCATGATGCAATAATATGCCGCAGTCTTGCCGCTATTATAGTACTGAATCTGCTCCTTATTATATTGGTAATATTCATGTCCTCTTCCTAGTTCAAAGGGAAGGAATCCGCCATAAGTCTTCTCATCTTCTTTCATGCATATCCTCTTATAAAGTATTATTTAATTCTACAGCATAATGCATTATCTATAGGTATTGTAAATCCGATGTACTTGTAATACTCAATCTATAGAATAAGTCTTCTTGAAATACTGCCTGAAGCTGTATGGGTTGATACCTGTATCAACAGGAAGTGTATCTGCAACTTTATATAGAAGATCATAATCCATTGACTTCTTATTAGCATCTGCATATGCGATTATAAGCCTGAGGGGATCGACATTTTTTTCCTCACTGCACTTATATATATCTTTGAGATATCCTGAATGGAATCCTGCATATCCGCAGATAAGATCCAAGGGATTCTGAGGAGTTCTGTCAGTAGCATTCCTTATAAATGTAAATCCGGATTCCAGAAGTCTTGGAATATCAATATCTGTTCCTACATCTATGCCCTCGCGAAGAGCTGACATTACAAACATCTCTGTCGCTGTGTTACCAATGCTTCTGCCAAGACCCTGAAAAGTAGTGTCTATGATATCAAAGCCGTCCTTAGCGCAGGCAAGTGAGTTACTTACTGCAAGGCCTATATTGTTGTGACCGTGATAGCCAATTGCTATATCGCTCTTTTCTCTAAGTGCTTTCTTGTAAGCAAGTACATCTGCTTCAAGCATACATCCAGCAGAATCCACCACATATACGCAATCTGCTCCGGCTTTTTGCAAAATAACTGATTTTGAAGCAAACTCTTCAGGATCTATGATATAAGTTTTCATGTAATTAACTGTAACCATGAGGCCATTTTTCTTAGCTCTCTCGATATAAGGAATGGTATCCTCTATCTGATCTGCATTATCTCCGATCCTGACAAAAGAACCTCCATTTGCTGCAAGAAGATCCAGATCTTCAAACGAAGCAACTGAAGGAATGCAGAAGAAACCAAACTTGGTGTTCTTAAGATTCTCCCTTGCAGTATGCATGTACTCTTCATCAGTGTTAAGAGAAAAGCCGTTCTCAGCATTACTTGCGCCAAGACCTCTGCCATGACCAATCTCGAAATAGGGGATACCAAGTCTTTCTACTGCACGTGCGCACATTTTGACATCGCTGCAGGAAAATTTAAAATCAACGGCATAGCTACCATCTCTGATTGTTGTATCTAATAACTTCATATAAGCTCTGACTCCATTTTTATAATATGATATCCATAGTAATCGACTTAAGAAAACGCTTTTGTCAAGCTTTAAATGCCCTATTTTTAAGCATTATATGACTAACATGAAGCTTTTTTTAAAGCCGTTTAACATTATAATATCAATAAGATCCTACGTTGATCACTCGAAGTTAACCTTGACCTTGTCAATAATCTCCAAAGCCTCTTCTTTAAGAGAAGCATAATCTTCACTACCAATGATAAAGTGACCCGGGCGAAGTCGTCCGTAGCGTGGATTTTTGAGTTCATCACCAGGCTTAACATTTAGTTGATAGTCAATAAGATTCTTGGAAGAAAGAAGGAAATCTCTACCTTCTACGCTCTTAACCTTACCTTCTCCAAAATCAAAAAATCTCATAATAACAGCCCTGTTCTTAGGAAGATCAAGATTTTTAAGAGGCTCCTCGTCGATAGGTTCTCCCAAAACACTCTTTATATAATATTCATAGTTGTCAACACCGCTCATAAACGGAACTATCTTGCCTGACAAATTGCTGCCGCCGCCTCTTGCACCTGCTTCTATAAGATAATATTTGCCATTATGACTTCTATACTCAGAGTGAGTAAGACCAAAGGGAAGCCCTGCCTTCATTATAAGATCTCTATTAGTACGTCTTAGAAGATCATAATCATGATCAGGACTTGAATATGTGTAAGTCTGAGTCTTAGAAATATTCATATTCTGCTTGTACATCTCTTTTACAGAGATACATAGAGGATAATGATTGCCATTAACCACAAGTCCATCTATTGTGAATTCATCACCGTCTATATATTCCTCTGCGAGGAATACCTTCTCCCTGTTGGAAAAAGAGACTGTCTCTTCAAAATGTTCAGCCAGCTCTTCTCTACTTGTTATAGTAAATACACCTCTGCTTGATTGAGAATCAAGGGGCTTTATAATAATTCTCTTGAACTGTTCAAGCATATCGTAGGCATCTGATGGATTCTTACAGACTTTGTATTTAGGGATATTGATACCGTTCTTTTCTGCAAACTCTCTCATGATACCTTTATCTGTAAAGAGTCTTGCCTTATCGGTTCCGATACCTCTAAGTCCCATCTTCTCACTTACATATGCAACTGTAGGAACCGCTATATCGCTCTGATCAGATATTACTGCATCGGGCTGATACTTCTGAGCAATCCTTAAATTACCTTCCTTATCAAGTACGTTACATACCTCGCATGCATCTGCATATGGGAATGCAGGCGACACCTCATAAAGGTTGGAACATATAACATAATGTCCCATAGCCTTTGCTTTTTTAATAAGTTCTATCTGCCAGTCACCACCGGCTACAACCATTATCTTAGCCATATTTTAGCCTCTGAATTTTAATTTATTTCTATTATTGCTTTACTTTTTATTCTTTACTTTTTTATTCTTTACTTCTTTTTTCTTTACTTCTTTTTTTGCTTCTTTTTTCTTTGCTTCTTTTAATTTCTTCACTTTTTATTTTTTGTTTCTTTTCATTTCTTTATCATTATCAATAAAGTTTTTTAGATAATTCTTCTGCGAACCATCTTTATCATTTAATTAATGATCTGTCTTTACAGAATTCTTGCCATAATAATCTGCTACAGCTGTGTTGTACCAATCGTTTGGATCGCTTGTTATAAAGAAAGGGTTGAACGTATCCGGACACTCCGGGAGAGTATCTATTACAACATCAGCTTCATCTGAATTCTCAATAGTATCAAGAATCTCATTAACTGATTTATTATAGTCACTTATCTGTCCATGAGCAATATCGGACAACATATTCTTCCAGGAAGCATCCTGGAACATAGCACCGGCATCAGAAAAAGCTATAAATATAATAATAGCTGCTGTAGCCACTTTAAGATCAGGAGATACTGATAATCCGCTCCATCGCTTAATATAAGCACCACAAGCAAATGCACATACAACAAGACAAGTATAGGTTACAAAGTCAAAAACGAACATACATCTTACAGGAAGAGCTTCAATACTTGATGCGCTATAACCAAGAAGTACAGTAAAACAGGTAGCTATCATCATCATGAATGATACAACGGAAGTCAATGTAAACTGGTATCCATTAACCTTAATATCCTTTGATGACTTAATACCAAGAAAGAGCATGATTATAAGCCCTATCAAAAGATATGGATTGTTGAATGCTGCCATAAGCTCATCTGCTGCCGTATATATGCTGTAATGAATTGCAGAAAAAAGATGAAGGCCTGTTGAATCCAGCGAATCATGCCTTACAAAATTGCCTGGTGCAAAGACATGTATAGCATATCCAATTACTGCCATGATTGAAGGAATTGCATAAGCAGGCACAATCTTCTTATGACGCCTTATCTGGTCAAGATTTAGTATCAGCATGAAGAAGCACGCAGGAAGACCTGACTGAATGGACATTCCCCCCATAAGAAGTGCAAGTAAAACCACAGGAACATACATCCACTTACGACTCTTAATATTACCAGCTATACTCTTTTTGTCTAAGATCATCATGCATGAAATAACAAGAAGATTAATACTAATAGAAAGATCATAGGACAGATTTCCAACAAACCAGTACATAACTTCGGGGTATGAATTATATCCAAGGAATGGTACCAGAATACAGACAAAAGCCCAGAACATTATGTGTCTTTCTCCGGACTTTATAGAAAAATAATTCATAAAACATTTGATAAATAGGCGAAGAGACGCAAGAAATATTGCAAACGAAATGATAAGACTTATACCTACAACACTTCTATTCTTCATAATAAACCAAGCAATAGTATACTCGATTATAATCCCGCCATAGCCTGCTGACCACTCAAAATAAAGCCTTCTCACGGTATTTATGATCTTAACAAGAAGGATCCCCCCCTCTGCATCACGAATACTCTTCATAGCAGAGAAATCATCCGCAGACAAAACGGCGTATCCTGATGCAAGAAAAACAGGAACAATAGTAAGTATAAGAAAGATAACTCCTACAAGATAACAGACATCTTTTCTTTTTAGATTTGTAATTTTATCATATAGCAGCTTCAAGCACTTCAATACTGTTCCTCCATCATAGCTCATCATATGAGCTTTTTGTTATCTCCAAAACAAGCTAATAAACCTTAACCGTATTATTATACCTGCAGTAAAAAGCTATTTTTATTTATATTTATGTTTTTGCCAACAAAACAATAATATGATACCATAAAGCAGGCAAAATTCCACTAGGTAATTACCCTTTCAAAATACTATAGCAGGCTAATATATCACATTTAATACACCAAAAGAACTTTGAGCAAATAATATAAAATCTCAATCTTAGGAGAATATTATGTCTATCAACATCAATAATCTTAAAAAAAGATTCAAGAACAAAAAATACTTTAAAGCATTGCTTATCGCTCTCATAGCACTTATTGCAGTAATCTACATACTTCCTGTAGCAGGCATCTATACTATAGAGCAAGATAACGAAAAAAGGCCTGAAACAGGTGACTATACTTTATGTGAGATAAGCGAAGGCAATGCTGTATGTCAGACTTTTACTGCAAAAACCAGACGACTCTACTCTATGTATTTTTATATACTGAATCTTTCAGATGAAGCGCTATCTGATACGTCCTATATAAAAATCCAGCTTCTTAAAGGAAGCGTGGAATCAAGTAAAGGCGGACATGTTATAGAATCTCATACTATTTTGATGTCCGATATACCTAATGGTGAATGGTTTGAAGAAATATACAACAGAAGCCTTGCAAAGGGAAATACATATACGGTTAGAATTACTGCCTATAACTGCTCTCCATCTATTCTTATAAGTGTAAGTGGATCAACTCTTGATATTGTCGGTGAAGCTTCCATGCTATACGTAGATTCAGAAGAAGTTACGGGAAGCCTTTATATGGACATGCGTTATGCAGTTCCTGCATCATCAGGCATAAGACTGTTAGTATGCGCACTTGTGCTTATAATAGCTTCTCTCTCAATTTATAGAGTATTAGCATCAGGTTCTTGCTCCATATCCAAACCGGAAACCTATCTTATTGATTTTATATCCAAGTACCACTTGATAATACTCTATGCAGTAGTAGCAATTATGGCTTTTGCAGCCCGCCTTTGCATGTTTGATGATATAAGCGGTGATTATATGGAATGCTATGGCCCCTGGTACGATGAAATCAAGGCCAATGGTAATCTCTCCGGACTTGTAGGAGACTATACTCTCCCATATCAGACATTTGTTCTCCTTATGAGTAAAACTGGCATTAACCCCCTTTATGGATATAAACTCTTCTCTGTATTTTTTGATTACTTGTTAGCTATAGGCAGTGCACTTCTTGTCTATACTATTACAAGCCAAGAAGATCATTATCAGAAATATAAGACTTTTGCAGCTTTTTCAATTGTGCTGCTGTCACCTCTTGTAACACTTAACTCCGCATCATGGGCTCAGTGTGATGCCATATATACATCATTTATAGTACTATGTCTTCTCTGTCTTGAGAAAAGACACTATCTCCTTATGTTTGTTATATATGGTTTGGCATTTTCATTCAAACAGCAGGCAATCTTACTCCTACCATTCATTTTTCTTGTATGGTTTGTAACAAGAGCTTTTTCGCTTTTGTATTTTGCGATTATACCTCTCGTAATGGAGATCACTGCCATCCCCGGACTTCTAGCCGGACATAGTCTTGAGACACCCTTCTCAATATATCTAGATCAGCAGGCTGAATTTCCAAATTCCATGACACTCAACTATCCGGGTTTTTTCAGTTTACTTGCCGAGGATATGAGTACTTCCAATGTTCCTTTCTTTAAAACATGGCAGATACTCATTACAGCTACACTTCTACTGATATTGTGCGCATTTTTGTTTCTCAAAAAAGTCAAACTTACAGGTAAACTGATGGTGATATGTGCCTTTATTACAACCTACACCTGTGTATTGTTTCTTCCTGTAATGCACGAAAGGTATGGAATGATATATGAGATACTTGCTATTATTATAATGATTCTTGATATCAAATTTGCTCCTATAACTATAACACTTAACTGGATAGCTCTTTGCGTATACTGCAAATATCTGTTTGCACTTCCCGTCAATCTGCCACATCTTGCTATAGTTAATACTATCTGTTATCTTGCATCATTGTATTATACTTATAAATCGATTGAAGTTAATAGCAAAACGGAACAGGTGTACCAGTAGTATTCAAAACCCTTGCAACTGTTCCATCAGTATACCTGGCCACTATATATTGATTGGTATCCATAAAGTTCCATGTATCATTTCTCCATATAGCATCACCGGTAAGCGTATCGCCATCTCTCACAAGTGGATAAGAATAAATCGCTCCGGTTGATGCATTCTCAATATTTATATAGTATTCTATATCACTATCTTCCACATATACCTTTGCATCTATGTGTACTACTTGATAATTATCATTTTGTTTACTACCGTCAACGTAAAGAGATACATCTGATAAAGAATCATCAAATCGATCTTCCGTAGCCTCTACAGGAGCAACATATCTTATAAACTGAGTATTTGATGGTTCATATACATCTACTATCCCCGCTGATACATACGGATTATAGTAATCGCACAGATATGATATCCATACCTCAGAATACTCTGTATATATATCATCACGAGTTAGCATATTAATAACAAACTGTGACATATCACTTATACCCACAGCCTGAAGATCTGCATTTCTTCCCTCATTATATCCTGCAAAAACAGTAAATTTGTTATCAAGATATCCAGGCGCCCCGACATACCATACATTATGCGATGCATAATCATAGTCCTCAGTGAAGTATATTATGTCCTTATTAGAATCCATGTAATCCATAAGGCCTGCTCTCGACTCATCAGTTATCGCCGATTTTGGAACAGCAAAGCTCTTGGTACTTGCAATATGTACTCCGACAGATATAAAGCAGATTACAGTTACCACGCAGCTCATTATATATCTTATCCTTATATTTTGGCTTAACAATTCGGCACTTCCATTACCAGCTTCTGCAATTTTTGCATTATTGTGTCTTACGAACTCATCAAGCATCATAAGACACATTACTACACATGCTACAGTAACCCCACCTGATACTCTCCATGCATATCTTCCCACATGAACAAAATAAAGTCCGCTTACAATGAATACTACTACAGCTGAAATTATAGGAATTAAACTTTTTCTAACCGAAGTAAGAATTCCTGCAAGAACCATAACAATAAGCCCCAACAAAAGTGCACCTTTATAACTGCACATTTCATTCATATATCCTGCGAATGTTTTGGTAGAAGCACCTTTGAACTGAATCGGCACTGACATTGTATCAATATTAAAATAGTTGGTATCTGCTATATAATAATTAGTAAGCATAGCATACCAGGACGCCTTAATACCTGCTGCCTCATATACATCCTTAACTTCACTATATTCTGGATACATATCAAGATAATCGTATACCTCTCTAGTAAGATCAAAGGTATCTTCAAAAAAAGCCATGTTAGGATTTATATACCTGTATACTTGATGAATTCCATATGAGCAGGTAGCAGTACATATTATACCGATAAAGGGAACTGCAACATAAGAAAACATCTTTTTCTTAAAATCAGCTTTTGTGATCTTAGCTGGTCTAACCAAAATCAAATTTAGTAACCTTATGCCAAGAACAACTAGTGCAAAAGGAATACACAAGATCATAGCATCAAATCTAAGGGATCCGGAAATAAGAATATAAATCACTCCAATAAGGCCGCAGCAAAGCCTTCTTTTAAGTCTGAAGTGCTTTGCCATAAGAAGAAAAGCACTAGTCCCTGTTATTCCTGATAGTATAGCTGTCTGAGTGAAGTTAATTTCAATACTGTATGCTGTCTCCCACAGAAAAAGGGCAAATACTAGCGCTATAACAATTCCTTTACCCCCGTCAAATAGCTCTTGTATGAATAGTGTCATAAAGAAAAGGCTACTAAACATCATGAATATCGAAAATATTGTCCACCAATTAACAGTCGGAAAGAACTTCACAAATATTTTCAGAAAGGCTCCAATCCCCCAAGATATTGAATTAAAACCAGGTTCTGCATTGGATGCCAGATACTTGGCTATACTACCATCGCCAGCATTAGAATATACAGGTTCAGTAAATAGGAATATCATTAAAAACAATATAGTTATAATCCCTGAAACAATAATTTTCTTCTTCATAGAATCCCCTTTTATGGTCATCAAAAGATATATTTCAATAAATCTATATAACTTTGCAGTCCTTACCATTATACCGCCCATAAGAAGGTTTTAACATCCTATGTTTTCTACAAATCCTATCATGTAATCATATTAAAAAGATTAGCTCAATAAGTATTTTCCTTCTTTTGGAGGATTATAATAAAAGATATAATTGACATAGGATTATGAACTCTTTTATATCAAAACAGACGAAAGAGTATATAATAGTAGCAAGGAACCGGCGTATTCTCAGTGTGTCTCGGAGATTATTTAAAGCTTCGTTATATACTTGATTATTACAGCCAAGAAGATACATATACGAAATGGGGTGACTTCTCTAATATGGCAGATAACGTCAATATCGATGTTCTTAGTAGCTAACAATCCATATGCTTACCCCAAAACGGATCAATAAAGCATCTCAATACAAAAAATCTAAGATAAAAGGTCACTACATGAAAAGGATTACGTCTTCAATATTCATTGCTCCAATAATATCTGTAATAATAATGATACTGATGTCAGTATCATTCATCACAAAGTCTCTCTCTTATTATGAAGGTAACGCTACAGATCTGTCTTCTGATCTTGGAATATTACTTTCTGAATTCCCTGATCATCCTAAGGAAGGAATATATATAGACAACAGCCTTGGAGAAGGAAGCATTAGCATCGTCACCAATTCCAATGCTCTTAATGCCGGATCATATAACATCACTATATATTATCTGACAGAAAGTGATATTAATACTATCACACTCTCTTCAGGAAATGCTAGCCATCCTATAATCTCAGGATATGAGAAAAAATCCATCCCTTCAAGCGATGGATCAGGATATGTGTTTGAAGTCAATACTCTTACAAATCTTAGAGATTTTACTATAACAATAGATTACGAGGGTGATGGATACATATATGTCACAGGATATAGCATACAGGAGACACGTCATCTGGCAATGCGCGTGATTGAAGGAGCTTCATTAATCCTTGTTTTGATCAACTTAATAATAATCTATCTGTATAAACAAAGAGGCAAAGCTCTGAATAAGTCTGTCATTAGCTGTAATGAGGCTTATAATAACATATTTCCAAACTTCAAAGACCCAAAATTATATGATATAGCAGCCTTTATTGTGATAATAATAGGAGCTCTTGTACGAATAATACACCTTGGATATATCCCTGGATGGGGAGGCGTAGCCCAGGATGAAGCCTTCGCAGGATACGAGGCATACTCTCTTTTAAGCTACGGAATAGATTCTCATGGCTATAGCATGCCAGTCTATCTCAAAGCTTGGGGAAGCGGAATGAACGCCCTGGAAACATACCTTGAGATACCATTTATTAAACTCATGGGTCTTAATAGTCTGTCGATACGTATACCACAGATGATAATAGGCATACTCATACTCCCAGCTTTCTATGGATGCTGCAAGATGATAAGAAATGAAAGCTTCGGTCTGATAGGCCTTATAGTTCTTGCTGTTAGTCCATGGCATATTATCGCATCACGATGGGGACTTGAAGCTAATCTCCTGCCTGCATTTCTTGTATTTGGAACTTACTATCTGCTTAAAGCTACCCAAAATGAATACATGCTATACCCATCAATGATATTTTATGGTCTATCTTTGTACTGCTATGCAGCGGCCTGGGTCATAATACCGCCCATCATAGGCTGTAACCTCGTATATCTGATCCTAAAGCGATATGTCTTAGTAGATATGCATCTGTTCATATCATTGTTCATACTGGCAATAATGGCTTCACCGCTTTTACTATTCGTACTTGTAAATACCGATCATCTTATAGAAATTGTTACACCTCTTTTGTCAATTCCTAGACTTACCGTATTTAGAAGTAGTGAAGTTGCCATAACGCCTTCTGTAATGATGCAAAATCTATCAAATATGTTCAAGCTGCTCTTTATAACACAGAATGACAACCTTGGAGTTAATGCCGTTCCTGAATATGGACTATACTATTTTACAGGTCCTATATTCATCGTAATAGGAATAATTGTTTCAGTATATAAGTTTTCCAAATCAATAATAACAAAAAAAGATATTTTGTCCCTCAATACAGTTTTTATCATATGGTTTGTCTGGTGTATACTCCATGGATGTCTTGTTGAATCAGATATTACCAGAATCAATGTCATATATATACCACTGACATATTTTATCGTGGAAGGAATCTATTCAATAATTAGTAGTCCTAAAAAGATAGCCGTAAATGCAACTAATGCGGTCGTTATAGCTTCACTTATAATAGCAATTGTTTACGTCGTATTATTTGCACGATTTGAGCTTACATATATGTCTAAATCTTATAATGAAGAAAATGTAACTCATTTTGATTATGGGCTCTCTGAATGTCTTGATATAGCTTATGACAGTGATTATAAGAAAATATATATAAACATCTTATATCCAATGATACTGTTCGAAGACAGATTTCCAGTGCCTGATTTTATAGACACTGTAGTCTATAAAGATGTACATGCAGCATTTTTAGAACCTGAAAGTTTTGGCAACTACTATCTGGGGGATTTCACAGACTCTGCTCCGGAAGAAGAGGCAGTCTATATCTGCAAATACACTGACAAAGAAGCTATTGCCTTCTTTACGGATAATAATATGAAACAGGAGCAGTATGGGACATATATAATAGCAAATTTGTAGGTATCCCTGTATGTCATAATAGTTGTCAGTGAAGCATATAAGTATTATGACATACAGAGGATTTCGACCACCTACTTATCCAACTTCTTCTCCTTAGCAATATATATAGGCCTATTCTTAACCTCCATATATATCCTAGCCAAATACTCCCCAATAATCCCAAGGAGCAAGATGATAACACCACCAAGGAATAGCAATAGCAATATAATAGTAGTCGTATCCTTCCAAGGACGAGCACCTGTAATAGACATCACATACAATCTAATAGCATATACAAATGATACACCTATTACCAGAAATCCCAAATAGATTACAGCCCTTAGCGGCGCAGTTGCGAATGCAATAATACCGGTCTTAGCATAATTCCATAATCCTCGATAATTCCACTTGCTGTCACCTTCAACACGTTCAACATTCTCATATTCTATCCATTTGGATTTAAAGCCAATCCAGGAATATATACCCTTGATGAAGCGCTCGTGCTCTCTCATAGATACAATAGCATCAGCAACCTGCTTCTTCATAAGCCTGTAATCTGTCATACCATGAGCCAGCTTCATACCGGTAGCCCAGTTAATAGTATGATAGAAGGCATTGGAAAAGAAATTCCTGATCTTAGACTCTTTCTCTCTATTCACTCTCCTGGCTGTAGCGCAGTCATAGCCTTCTACTTCTATTGCATGCAGCATATCCACAAGAAGGTGCGGAGGATGCTGGAGATCGGCATCCATAAGAGCTACATAGTCACCGTCAGCATTCTCTAGTCCAGCATATATGGCAGACTCCTTACCAAAATTCCTGGCAAAAGATATATATCTTACTTTACTGCTTTCCATATCAGCAAGCTTCACTATACGCTCTAAAGTATCGTCCTGGCTTCCGTCATCAATATACAATACACTCCAGTCATAAGCCTTAAGGTCACTGCTGAACAGATCTTTCAAAGCATTATATATAAGCTCTACACATTTAGATTCATTGAAACATGGTATTACAATATCAATCTTGTTCATGTCATTATCCCCTGAAATAATTTAAATACATTTTTGTAGAAAATATATATTTTTGAACGTTTATAATGGTAGCGTAATTTAAGACACTTTTTGAGACATTTTATAATGAATCTGA
>ERZ842401.674-NODE-674-length-50145-cov-5.702356_pt1 | contig 50145 bp, 43 predicted proteins | sample MGYA00521270_ERZ842401 | MGnify/ENA primary metagenome ERZ842401 (study PRJEB31892, sample SAMEA3878208) | bioreactor metagenome | biome: Moose rumen | place: Sweden | collected 2011-10 | study: EMG produced TPA metagenomics assembly of the PRJEB12797 data set... | reverse complement strand
ATCATATATACAGGGGTTGATGGTATTTTTTACCCACCATTACCCCTGAAGAGCCCTATTTATCTAACTGAAACTTCGCTGTTATAAAACTGCGAAGTTTCAGTTATCTAACAAATACTCAGAAAAGCCATAAAGAAGATCATCTGATTTATGAATAACCTCATGTTCATCAGTAAACGTATCACAAACTGCCCTATCGATTATAAGCCCTGACTTCTTATCATATACAACAAAATTTATACCTCGACTATTCATTGAATATTCAATTCCGTTTATCAAAATAGAACTGCGATTTCCGTCTAAATAACCAGCACTAAAAATTTCAAAAGTGTCATTTGCAAAGCTAATTTCATAGTAAAGTCTCCGATTGGATGCAGATTCGAAATCAGAAATTCCACTATTTATCACACCTATAAATGAATAACCATATTGAATATTGCTGAAATTAGTTTTTAGCCCAAGTTCATTAAGTTTAGCAATTTCCTCTTCTGATAATCCAGATATCATATCATCCTTGGCCGATATAAACACATACAACTCCCGATCTGTTTCTTTAAGCTTATTTATATAATCCACTAAGTTATAGCTCATTTCTATATGTGCAATATCAGAATATTCCCTATACAATTTCAATTTATTTTCATAACTTTTATTATCCTGTGCTGGAATATCATAATTTTCTCTAATATACTCTCCAATGTACGTTGAGACTTTTTCGGCACCAAGCAAGTTCAGATGACGACCGCCATCTTGTGTATCATGGTTCCAATCTAAATCTATGTTCGCGTCAAAAGATAAATCCCAAAAAATAATTCCTTGTTGATCAGCCAAGTTTTTAACACATTCATACCTTGGCAAACTCCAACTAGAAGAATAATCAGATGCAAATGTCATAACTGGAATCTTAGTCAGTAATAAACTACAGCCATTTTCTTTGCAAATTAAATTGATTTTCTCAATAAAATATATATTTCTATCGCAAATTTCTGTAATATACCATTCATCATCTGACAAATCTTTTTCATCATTAAGCTGAGATGATTGATTCTGAATCATCCAAGAAGCAACCAATTCAACACCTTCCTGATTGGCGAGCGAAGCCTCAATTGTTGGTCTGTTAAAATATCCTTGCATAAAATATTTCTTGTTTCTATTACTTTTAAAGTCACTCACATTCAGGGTAGCCCATCGATCATGATATTTAATCAAGGGGATCATAAAACTACCCATATCAGTCATAAAGCCTTGCATCGTTACATTAGCATCTTTAATCTTAGAATATTCCAGTGCCATACCAAAAAGATTTTCGTCTATTTTTAGATTATTAGTTATTAATCTATAACCCTCCTCATTAGTGCTTTGTAAAAACAGATTCGAAACATCAAGCACAATAAGTTTAGGATTATAACCTCTCTTAAACATTTCTTTCACAATGTAATAAGTACCTACGATTGGTTGGCTTCCTGTAGCAATATTATATCCTGTAATTTTCTGTTTTTCATATAGAACCATTGGAGATATCCCTTGCTCCATATGACTTGTTCCTAAAAAGAAAACGTCTATATCAGTATTTCCCTTTTCTACAATAGATTTCAGTTTTATCCCTTCATTTTCCGCATACATTGGATAATTCCAATTTGGCACTAATAAAGAATTCACTATTTTAAAGCCTAATAATAATCCTAACATAAACACCATGATTCTTTTCATCAAAAATCTCCACTTCAAATACAAGCTCGCCAAAATCATACATTATCTACAGATGTGTGTTTAAAAAATAATTAAAAAAACTTAAATCGCATATTATTAGCTGAAATAGTTTTTATCTGAATCCGCTATTTTAACCTAGTGTATAGAAAACAGACCACCTTCACGCATATTTATTATTACTCGTTATGAGAAATCATTTTTGCAAATGTTCACTCATAGAAAGCTCATTGCTTTTGAGTAAATAATGTCTTCCACCAACGCTTAAGGAATTCAAATATGTTTTGATTAATTAAAACATCATATTCCACCTGTAATGTATTATATTGCACACTTAATACCTCGTACTTCTTTTGAAATAATCCTACTTCATTACATAATTGTTTATTCTCCATTCTATGCCGCTCTAATAATTCAAGTAACTGCTCATACCTTTTCTTCAATAAATCATATTCTATTATGTTTTGATTAAATTTTTGCTTTAATGGAATTAACTCATCTAGAAACATCCTTCCATTTATGATGTTATCACTGTTACGAGTCATCCATCTAGTATCTATATTTCTTGCTTTCATTAAGGCAATATGTGCATTATCTTGAATCTCTCCATAGTATTCTTGTGTATATCTTTCATAAATCTCCCATACTCCTACTAACTCAAATTTATGTTTCATTCTTAAACTCCATGAAACATCGTATTTAAAGAGATAAGCAATAGATTCAAGATATTCTATAGCTCTATAAATCATGTATTTTGCCGGCATATATTCCTGTACCATTTCCAAATCAAAAGCCAACAATCTACCTTTATCATCTATAAAACAATTCGATGGTGTTAGTTCTATATATAGTTTCTTTACTATTGGCCCATAATCTAAATTATTGACTCCATATTTCTCTTTTATGAGAACATTTGTTTCTTTTTCTACTTCTTGCGAAATACTTAATATGGCTGCGTAATAATTATCTAAATATCTTTCTAGATTTTGAAATTGCTTCTTCTCAATGCAACTCACTAATACACTTAGTAAAGATGGGTAATTACAATAATCCATAACAATTTTATTTCCATCTATTTTACTGCTCAATGCGCTTATCAAAGATGACTTTTTCTCAATAATTTCTTGAGAATACATTTGACAATTAATAATTTGCCTATATCCCTCAAAATATATTGCTGTTTTCTCTACTCTTTTTGTATTAAGTATTGTAGTACATGTCTGATATTTCTTTTTTCTATCAGTGCTAAGAGATGCAAAAATAACTTCGTTATCACGTTCTTCCACGGTCCTAACTTCTATCAAAAATGAATTTGCAAAAAAACCAAAAATATTATTTTTGAAAAGATATTTATATAAGATTCTTTCATCAGCCAAAAGGCTTTTTTCGCCTTCATTTTCTGGATAATACGGCCTAACTCCTAGTCCATATTCATTTGAAGGCATATATTCATCAGACCATATAATTTGAGGTAATAGGTAATTTGGCATTGGATAATAATAAAACACATGTTTATATCCACACTTCAATAACATTTCATTAAGCTCATCTTTAGAGAAGGTACGAGCCTTTCCGCCTAATGAATAATTTCGTATTCCATCAAATGGGACTTTTGTATGATCTTCAGGTGCTCCACAAAAATACTTAATACCAAATCTATTTTCTATAGCCAATAACAACTTCCCATCTTCTTTTAAAAATTTTCTTGTATTTCTAATGAATCCGGCATATGGATCCTTACTTTTGTCTCCCATACATCCCTGATACTCCAGAATACCCACTACAATCACATAGTCAAATTTCTCAGAGCATAAAAAATGCTCCAAATCTGAAACTACAACTTCTAAATTTTCACATTTCTTATGTCTCTCAAAGAGAACTTTTGCTCTACTTTCCGATGGTTCTAAAGAAACAACTCTTCTCCCCTTTGAACATAATACACCAGTAATGCTCCCCATCCCACCGCCAATTTCAAGGATACTTGACGCTTCATTAAATGGATACCAAGAAAGCAAAGCACTTCTCATTGGACTTACATGATATGTAGTAATGATCCTAGAATCTTTAGAAAGCAAACGATCTACATTTCTATCATTCTTCCAAAATTCATATAACTCTTCTTCTAAACTGCCATCGCTAAAAAACGAATTTTCCGTATATTGAATAGTAAATTTTGCCATAATAAATACCTTTGTATTAGTAACAAATAAGTCACGATTCTTTAAATTCATTTATACTGTTTTTCTCATCTATATCCATATGTAATATAAACATTAGATGTTACTTGAAGCGCTGCCTTCTTTCCTTCTTCTGAATCTTCAAATATTACTGTATCGTTTGGTCTAACTCCATAATGAGCCATAGCTTTAACAAAGCCTTCAGGCGAAGGTTTATTCTCAATAACATCTTCTCTAGAAACCACAAAATCAAAAAGATCCGTAATATCAAAATACTCCAATAGTTGCCTACAATTATCTTTTGACGCAGTAGTTACTAACGATATCCTATACGATGTTTTTAAAGCTCTTATGATATTTAAAAGATGTTGATTTAGCAAGGCCTTATTTATATACTTAAAATACACATCTTTTTTTATTCTATGAACAGTATCCATAACATTAGACAGATTATTCTCTGGAATACCTCCTTTAATCAATATTGGAGGTAAGAAATCCTTATAGGATTTACCATTGCAGTTGTTTCTAAAATATTGCATTTCAAATGATATGCCATATTTGTTTAATGCTTCACTATAAGCAAAATAATTAACTTCGCATGTATTAACTAAAGTTCCATCCAAATCAACAATTAATAATTTCACTATAAATTACCTCAAGAAATATTTATATTTAAGTTCTTCATATGAAGCTATATATGACTTGTTCATTGTGCAATTGCATTCATAAATGAATATGAATTTTGAACTATCTTTATGAGCACCTAAATTCTGACACAATTCATCTTCTGTCTTCGCAGTAACTCCTATTATCATTGCTCCATCAGCAGCCATTTCCTTCAACATTGACCAAAATTTTTCTTTTTCAAATGCAGATTCAGCAATAATCGCGTCAAGATCAATAAATAGAAGTGCATACTTACTCTGTACTTCTCCCCACGACTTCTCGTCTGACCAACTTTCAAAATCTCCTGCTTCTATATAATGGAATATTTTTTCACTATACCCTATCAAATAAGCAACAACATGGCTAATATATAACCTATTGATAGAATAACAATCATCCTTCAAATGCCAATAAGCCATGATAAAATCATTTATTTGTAATCCATATAGACCTACTCCAATATATTCAGATTTTATTTGCTTTTCTATAATATCTAAAACCTGACTTTGATCATTTACAGATATATAACTTTTATTTCTTAAGTCATGTACATCCCGTTTAAAATTTGATATATTTAAACCGACTATGAAGTTTTCACTCCCTAACTCAGGTACAACAATTCGATTGGTTACATCTTTTATTGCTAAATGTCCAAGCAAATTCATTTTACAAATCGTCAGATAAACAGTATCCGCAGCACCTGCTGTTTCTTCTTGCAGAAAACAGATTTCTACATTATCAATATCATACAGTTCCTTTTTTATAATTTCTGAAGCGTTATACATTTTATCGTCTTTCTCTAAAATTGAAACTATTATTCTATCAAAACATGTCAATACTAGTCCATCCAATGCGCGTCTAAGAACAATCCTTCCCAAAGGATGTCTATTAAGATATAGCGGTAAATTTCCTATCGTTTTTCCACCGGCACATGGTATTATAAGGTTATTCATTGCCAATATTCTCCAAAAATTCAACCAGTTGCTTTGTTTTAGTACTTAAAAAAGCATATGTTTCTTCATCACTTATGTATGGATAAATTCTAATAATCTTAAGCAATAGCGCATAATATATTTCAATATATTCATTTCCTAATATCTGTTTTAATTCATCAAGTAAAACATCTCTAAATACTATCAAACGAATTAAAGTATTAATACTTGATTTTTTTTCATATCTATACGCCCACAGCAACTGCGCATCTTGCAACAATGTTCCCATATCAAAAATCCAGCAATCGTAAAAAGAATCCAAAAAGTCAATCAGATATACATCATTATTTCTTATGATTATATTTTCCAAAGTCAAGTCCCCATGACAATAACTTTTACAAAACAGAGACCAATTATGTTCTTTTAATATTTCTATTGCTTTCTTCACATCATCATTTTGTAAATCAGATAATTTTCCCTCTAATTCAGAAATTTTATTATAAAACTTTCCTTCTTCGACGTCGTCGCCCTTATCTTTATGTGCCATTCCATATACTATCTTGCGAACCACATCGCCAATCTTACTAACTTCAATTGTTTTGATATATTCTGCAAGGGTATTTCCATGCACATATTCCATATCAAAATAATAGCAGCCATCGCTCGTGTATCCATCAGATATAACCTTAGGAACTTTAATACTTGATGACACAAAATTTTCTTGTTTTTTCTTCTGAATAATTAATCTCTTATTGTAATCTAAATCTTTTGATATTTTTCTAACATAAGGGCTTACATCTTCTGGTTCGCACAATAAAATATGACATCCAGAATGCCCTCCTAATTCTGTAGTTATCATCTTTATTTTTATTCCTCGCAAAAGTCTATAAAATGTTCTGATTTTTTTGCTAATTCAAGTTCTTCTGGTGTTCCAAACTCTACATGATAATCTAATGTATACTTATTTATTTTCTTATTTTCATTACACAACACATTATATATTCCGCTCATGTAGTACTCTGTATATTCACAGTTCTTTATATATTCTTCTGCAGCATTACAAAATATGCCTTTATTTAAGAAATAATATGCACCACAAATTGCATCGTTACTAACTACTTTCTTCTCGACCGTTCCTACTATATCTCCATCGTGATATTTTATATAACTATACTGGGGTGCTTCTGAAAAAAAAGATAACAAAACAGCTTCCGAATCTTCATTCCCATCAGAGAGTGCCTTAGCAAAAGATATGCTTCTAAACATGTGATCGCAATCATTAAAAATAATTGGATAGTCATCAACTATCTCTTCTGCTCCCTGAAGGCAAGTTAATACCGGTCCACCTAATACATGATCTAATGAAAGTATTTTTGCATTTGGAAAAAAATCTCTTATCTTTTTATCTATTTCATTATATTTTATGTGCTTATCTAGCACTACAAATGAAACATCTTCAACATTGAAATCTTTAATTATAGACATTGCAGCCCAGTAAAAAAAAGGCTTTCCATTCAAAACAACCAAGGGTTTGGGATTCACGATTCCCTCTTTGGCAAATCTAGATCCCTCACCTGCCATTGGCATTATTAAATGTATTTTTCTCATATCTTCCCCTTTGTCTGAATGACCAATCTACTCGTTTGTTTTTTTTATAATTTTTTTTCTGTAATTCAATATTTAGTAGTCCACCTACAATGAGGTCTGCAACAGAAATTTCATTTTTATCCTTTAATCTACCCAAATTTCTATCATATAAATTATTAATACTGATTATCATCAATTTATCAGTCAAGGATTTATAAAAATATGCATCTAAAATAGCTTTTCTTTCTACACTAGAAATATTTACTAAATCGAAATTTGGATTATTCTGATATCTATTACAAAAATAATCATCCGCAAATTGATTGTCAGAAATTATAATGCATCTACGAGGTCTGTACTCATTAAAATACTCATTCAAATATGCATAAAAGGCACTTATTTCTTCTTCATTTGAAGTATTAATTAAAAAAAAATTATCTATATACCTCCCATATTTCCCTAACTTTTTCTTCCAAATAATCGTCCCGAGTATTGCATTAAGCATTTTTTTGTTTCGCACTATCCGCTAACTCCCTTACCATTTTGTTTAACATTTTTCTGTTGTTGTTTCTTTTATATTCGTACTCACTAACAAATATTTTTCTTTCAGGACAATTCAAAGTAAAAAAATTTTTATAGCTACCATATTTATAATTTATAAAATCAGGATAAAGAATATATTTATTACAATTTGATTTGCTGATAATGTCACATATTCCGCTTCTTATACTCACGAAGAATCCACAATATTCCGCGAACTGACTCATTATATTGAATGGAACAAAAATTGATTTTGATCCCTTAATTGCTTTTTCACCTTTTCCACAATTAGTTACTACTACAAATCCATGATTTTTTAAATTAGCAACCACGTATTCCCATTCAGATAAAGGAAGGGTGTCTATTGAATCTGAGTAAGGTGCCACAATAACTGTATTTCCTTTTTTTACAGGATAATCAGCAAAAAAAACATCAAAGTCCTTTATATCGTTGGGAATAGATTCATACTCGATTGGAGCACTTTCGCCAAATACAAGGTAATCGTAAAAATCTGCAAAAGTAAGATTTTTAAACCCCGCCAAATTATATCCTGTATTACTTTGTATATTTTCAGTTGCATAATGAAGAACATGTATATGTGAATCCTGAATTATTCTACAATAATCTAAAAATAATGACATTTCTCTTTCGTTTATCACCTCAACATCATCAAGTTCAAACCATGAAAATATTTTTTTATTAAGTTCCCTTGGTACTATAAAAACACCTTTTTTAGCTGTTTTTTTCATATAGTTACCAACTATATAAGAATCTCCCGTCCCTCTATATGGACAAACAAAATATTCTGTTGCATACGGATATTTATTTGCTATTCTAGAAAATATTTTTTTCCCTCGTATCACATGATTGATTTCAAATGAAATAATATGCAATATAGGATGCTTTGCAATAAGGCTCGTTATATGGCTCTTGACTATTTCTTTTTTTCTTTTTGAAAATAGCCTTATTTTATCTAATACCCTATCACAAGAATCCTTTATCTTTCGAAATCTTCTTTTAATATCAAGATAATCAAATACTAACTCTTTTTTTCCAAACGCCTTATTATATAACCTTTTATAAATGCTATTGCGATATAGCCCTGTCCATAGGTCATCATTAAGAATGTATATCTTTTTGGTAAACGTGCCAAATTTTGGGAGATGTATACCATATTGATTGGGGTCCAGTATGATAAAATTGTTAATCAGAAAATTCTCTGATAATTCATCGGATATATTTTCAAAATCAAAAACATTATAAATTTCAATATTACTAAATTTTCTTTTGGCATATTCTACGCCTATATACTGCTCAGCAGCCATTTTTCTGAACCACGAATCCAACCACCATCTAGTATCATATGGGATTATATGCTGTCTGCTATCATAGTATCTTGCAAAAGCATGCAAATTTTGTACAATCGGACATGATACAAATTCAAGCACATCTTCTCTAAATCCGAAACAATACCAATCCGAAACATGAAAAGGTGTACTTATTTTTCTGTGTTTCTTCCCGTCACCTAAATATGCTAATGTATATACGCTTGGAATGATCAATTTGTGACGAGCTAGTGTATATTTTTCATTTCTTTGTGAAAATGAATTCCAATATTTCAAAAAATTAAAGTTCTCTATTTTTACATCTGTACGACACTTCAAAACATATTTATGCCTTGCAGCCGCTACACCATTTCTAGATGATACTATCCATCGATTTAAATTTAATGCACGCTCATATTCTGCACCATCGTATGCACATCCAGGATCATCGTTGAAAATAATTTGGTCAGCATCAATTGTATCAACTTCATTATCTTCCCAAATAGAAAGAACAACCTCTGCTCCCGGAAGTTCCTCTCTAACTCGCTTTATTGCCTCTCGAGTATACTTACTATCCATTGGTCCTTGAAAAACCACAGATATTTCGCTTGGATGTACTACATTGGAAGTTACTTCCATAAATCTTGTTCTCCTATTTCAATTACCCTTCTTCATTGATATGGATGGAGATATCTACTTCACCATCTCTCTTGCTATTCACCACATGTGCCATTTTTAATCCCGAAGGCTTATCATCATTTATTAGAATCCTCTCGCCATATGGTACCTCATAAATAATGTAATCATATTTTATGTGGTTTCTATTGAGAAAATCCTCTGTTATTTTCTTGTACTCAAGCTTTCTCGATGTCAGAAAAATAATCATATCGTTTTCCGGAATAGACTTTAGAAATTCTTCCGCACCATTAAGTAAAGTATCCTCTCCATTGATCTTATATCCATTATGTTTGACGATGCTTCCATCCAAATCCAGAATCCATGTGTGTCCAAGTGATGATAACGTAAGATTTTTTTTCATAATGGAAGCTTCTCTCCGCGCAGCTTTGCTCCAATACCTCCCCCTGGATGATTTTGTTTAAATTCATCCAGAGTTACATTTAGTCTGTCGCTAATCCGAAGCGCCAATCCCTGAAGTACTATCAGATAAACTGTTGTAGAATTGTTAGGGATTATATCCCACTTATCTCCTTCATTTTCAAGGTGCATAATTAGTTTATTGTCAAGCTTTTTGGCAAGATCACTGTCATCATAAAATCCTATAAGCCACGTTTCTGTTCCACGCTCCAATAAATAATTTGCCAGTTTCACTGATTCTTCTGTCCGTCCACCCTTCGAGAGCATTAGAACAATATCATTTTTTCTAACCATTCCCAAATCACCGTGAACGGCCGTGTTAGTATGAAGAAACCTGGCATCTAGCCCAAGTGAATTCATTGTTCCAACAAATTTTTCGCAAATAGGAACATTTTTTCCAAGTCCTGTTGCAATTATTTTGCCGCCACACCGCACACATTCTGTACAATGCTTTACTAATTCGTCAAATTTATTCTCATCAATTGATCTAACAGCTTCATCTACTACATCAAGAATGTTTTCAAAATAATCAACCATATAAACCTCTCTACATTTGTAATTAAATAATGGAATTATTGACAGTGATTCAAACTATTTACGATTACATAAATTCATTCAAAAGCATTGTTCCGTTATAAAATGCTCCACATATCGAATCATAATCTTCCCACGCATATGTTGTCAGAGAAAGCCAAATAATGGAATGTATGAACTTGATCTTTTTGACCATCACCTCATCAAACTTCTGCAGATAGTAATCAGCTACATCTCTCCAACCATTGGTTTCAATTGCCAGCCTAACATCACCCTCCCTGATATCAAGTGAGAATTCTTTATTATTGAACATGTCATAATCACCATAAATAGAGTAATATGCCTTACTCCAGTCATATGCAGCGTCTCCAACCATCTTGGTATGCCCGAAGTAACCTCTGGGATCGAGAAATATGACATTAAGATCCTTATCAACCATTGTGTTAGAAAATGTGCAATCTCCGTGGATAAGAACGAAATCTTCATCTGTAAGGAGTATTTCTTTTACCGCCTTTCTAAGCTCCTTTTTGTAAAAATATGGATTTTTGAAATCTTTACCATTTATAGTGATTATCTTTTTCTCCGCAAATGGGATAAGATCTCTTATTTTCCCTAGCCTGTTTATAGTCTTGGTATAGTAAGCTTCCATATTGCTATACTGATCCGGAGATTCATGCCTAAAACTATGTAGAGTATCAAGCGAATCTACAAGATTATCTATGACCTTTTTCTTTTCAGATAAAGACAATTTCGTATTGTAAATATTTACTCCATCTATCTTTTGCATCTTCAGTGGTTCATATTCATATATTCTGGGAATCTGTTTAAAGCCGTATTTTTTAACTTCTTTGTACCAATCCCTTTCATCAATAGCCAATTTTTCTCCCTGGTCATCTATTGGTTTTTTTACAATAATGTCCCCTTCTATATCCATGTTATTAAATGGTCTGCACGTAAAGCCTGTTTTATGGTTAGTTTCATAGGCCAGCATAGTTCCAATTTCTTTTGTTCTTTTTAAGGACAGTTCTTTGAACTTAATTTCCTGATGCTCTGAAAACCATCTGACAAGTTCTCCCTCTCTAGGAAGCTTTGAAAGAGTCTTTTTATCATTAAATATGAACAATCCAGCGATTCCATATTCCTTAGATCTTTCCTCGATATACTTTCCACTTTTGAAAGACCACCGGCATTCAAAATCTTTTGATATTCCCATGAGGTTTATTGCATCATCCTTATCAATATCAAGTTCAGGATCAAGGATAAGATCTGACCAGACTATCATGAATCTTTTACCACTGGGGATGAGTCGTAACGCATCTTGAATCCCTGCACAAGTGCCTTTTTTCTCTGCTCTGACAGTCAGATAATCTACATCACAAAAGCTCTCAAGATACTCTTCAAGCACCTCATACTTATAATCGCCAATGATAATGAATTTTCTTTTGGGATATTGTCTAAAAAGATGAAAAATTATAGGGAGATTATTCACCGGAACAATACCCTTTGGTTTATTATGAGTTAATTGTCCAAGTCTTGTGCCTTTCCCTCCCGCTTGAATTATTATATAATCTGTCATACCCCGTTATCTCCTGATAAAACCCAAAATTTTCCTGCAATCATATTCATCATTGCCTGATTGCACTATTTCTATATGAGCAGCTTTGGTATTAGGCAACATATCAAGCGTAAATAAATTTCCAAAATCACCATCTTTTGGATAAATTGCAACCACTTTACAATCTTGATACATCATTAAATCATGTAGTCCACAACGTACTCCTACTATTGCACCATTACCAATAAAATCTCTTAATTCATATATTTCCTTATACACCGGTAGAGTGCCGTTTATACATTCCGATTCTCTTTTTGCATTCGTATATACACTATACCCAAGTGATTTAAGTATAATTGCAATTCTTTCATATATAGTTTTTATGCCAATTCCTACTGTTCTTGATTCTAAAGTTAATAGGGCATTTTTATAGTGCAATTGACTATTTTCCCTTTTAACCTTTGGTAATGAAATAAACTCTGCATTATTCCCTAGTCCATAACAACCACATCGAATCATTTGTTCAAGATTCATATTTGGAAATTGCTTCATATAATTGAATCCAAGTCTTAGTGAATCAGCCGGATTTATAAACGTTACATTTGGATATTCTTTGATCAGATATTGTTCGCCAAAAGTTGTCGCACCAAGTAGAAATATTCTATATAAATCATATCGAGGAATGAATGTTATTTTGTCATATTCACTTTCGTAATGTTTAGAAAAGTCTCTATATCTATCAGTAATAACTATTTCTATTTTTTTGATATTATTTTTCAATCTGAACGCTCTCAAATAACCAATAGCGATTATGAAATCTCCTATATGATCATTTATGAATACGTAATGAGTACTTTCATCAGTGCAAATCTTCGAAAGCCTGTGAATAGCTTCAAATGTATCTTTGGTATGCAATCGAAGATTTTCATAAAATAGCCTTTTGATAGATTTTGATGATCCCATTATTTTCTTTTTATTCATTTCTCTCGTAAGTGTATTTTCCAGCTATTTGTATAAGCAAATAATATTTGAGTGAGTATGCGCAGATAATATATTGGATGATTTTTTATTTGTAACATATACTTTTGATATATGCTCTTTATTTCGTCTTTATCTCAAACGGAATCTTCTTCTCCCTTATCACCGCCTTAGCAAACAATTTAATCGCCCCGGAAGCTGTGATTCCCATTTCATCGCAGATACCTTCAAATTCGTCTTTGATATCCTTGTCGATTCTTACATGAATCATTGTGCTGTCATCTTGCATTTATTTCTTTCTCCTATGCCGTATTATTGTTGTGTCGTATTGTTATTAGCACGCCAAAAGCACCACCATAACACTGCGTTCAGATATTACAATATATCTGAATGCACTACTATGGTGGTGCGGTCTATTTGGCTGTATCTATTTCTATAAGATGGAAATCGTATAAAGAAGAGGAAACTATTTCAGAATATTCAGTACCCCCCTCGATTTTGCAATTTGTCAAGCCCAGTATATATCTCATATTGCCGCTCCTATGTTGAATTATTATTGAGAACTACGGATTCTAAAATGCTTTCTTGAAATATTAAATGATACGAGTAATTCGATTTTATGATATTGGTACTAATGCTGATACTGATACTTATGTCGATATTGAAACTGATAGTGATAGTGATACTGATATTGGTATTGATACTGATTCTGATATTGATTCTTAAACTGATACCGGCACTGATATTACAGTTTTTAATATGATTACTGCTTAGCTTTAGATATTACACTTTAATACAGATGTTACTGTTTTGATATTTATATGACCATTTCGGTACTAGATGTTATTAATGATATCTCTTTTTGGTTTAATAATCAACCTTTTTTCGTCAAATCATAAGCAAACATAAGCAAAACTTTTTTGTGCCCCAAAAACAGTGGTTCGTACCTTCATAGATACGAACCACTGTAGGTATCAAGTATATTGGATATTGCTGTTAAGGAATATGCCAAGGGAATGACTGACGTAATAACGCCTCTGGCAATTAACTTGCCGGAGGCGCTTTTACGTAAAGATTTAAGAATTTGAATCTTCGAGTTCTTTTAGCTTTAATTGCAATTGGATAATTAACTTATCCTTGTCGGCAATTGCAGCATCCTTCTCAGCAATCTCCCTATCTTTGGCATCAATTTCCCTATCCTTGGCATCAATCTCAGCTTTCATTTCATCAATCATGTATGTAACTGTGTTATGATCAGCAATTTGAAGTTCTTTAGAAAACATATTCATGACTCCTTCCGTATTAAGACACATTTCGTAAAGGTCGTCATACAAAGGCTTGAAGTATGGATACTTTTGTATAAGCGTAGCAATGTACTTGGGCTCGTTGCAATTTTTGTTTACTTCCTGTAAATGAAGGCAAAAACAAACTTTCATGCTTTTAGCTTATTTGTTATTATTTAGTTCAGAGCCAACTGAGTCGAATCTACTCCGTCCATTCCTTATCTGTATAGTCCTGTCGAAGGTTGTATAGTCGGTGAAATAGATTGTAGATGCGCCGGCGGTCTTAAGTTCGCTGTCTTCCTTGCCTTCCATGTAGTGGTGAGCACCAAATCCCGGGCCTACGATTATCGCATCTCTGTCATTAGATACGGTTGTCATTCCGTCCTTGATGGTGATAGTCTCGCTGCCATCAAGGTTTGTAGCGATGTGGTCGTTTTCTAGAAAATCGCCACCTATAAATGCAAGTTCTACTCTCCAAGGGCCTCCTTTGACAGCATCTGAGCTTGTTACAACTCTTACATCTATTCCATCGTCTGTCTTAGCATCAGTTATATATACGTCTATATCAAGGTCAGGGCCAGAGAGTTTATCTCTTGAGGCATTGTCCATATCCCACCAGTTGCTGGTTGATGGTCTCTTATCATCAGTAAAGGGCAGGTAATACCAGCCTTTCATTGTCTGATGGAGGTGGAAAGTGCCGTTTTCTTCTTCCATCTTCTCACTAATGAAGGCTCTGTGCTCACAGAATGAGCCTGCAACTTTCATAGCAAGCTGCATTGTTCCTACGTGGAAATATAAGAAGTTGGACTTTCCGCCCATGACTGTATATGTATAATATTTATTTCTAACTCTAGCTATATTTGAATCCTTGTAGAACACTCTGTAATCGGGATTGTCATAGCTCTTTTCATATTCAAAACTTCTCCAGTTTGGATATTTAAGGAAGTATATGAGTACGTCAGGTGCTTCTAAGTCTCTGTCTCTTACTATATCCATTATAGTATTGCACATGGACAGGAATACTTCATTGTGTCTCTTAACTCCCATCAGCATATATTCTGTATAGTAGCTAAGGGGATATACTATTCTGTCCTTGTCAAATCTTGTCGAGTTAGCTGTGAAAATACTGCCGTTTGGTTCCCAGTAGTGCAGCATCATAGTAAGGTTTCTGCATACGTTATCTTCATAGGATTCATCGTCTGTTGCTTCTGTGAGCATTATCATGGCGTCATTATTGACGGAGTTATAATTGCCTGCAGACTTCTCCGAGTATTCGCCGTCTTCATTGCAATCTATGCCTTCTGCAAGGTATCTGTCAGCGCTTTTGTACATCTCGTTGTCATTAAAGAGTTTGCCGCAGAGTTTGAGCATTCCGGATATAGCCCATCTGTGGTTGGGTGTGTGAAAACCTCCTTCCATGATACCTTTAGCGCCGTGATAGATGATGTCGCCAAGTTCATGGTATATATTATCTTCCTGCTTTGTTCTATCATTCATAGCTTCAAGGCACTGGTATGGCGGCACGATCGCTACTAGGCAGAACGCTGTATCAGGTGCAGAATTGAAATTACAGCTTACATAATCGAACATTCCGTTTGGATGCTGCACGCTCTTGACGTATTCAATTCCTGCCATTATACGCTCATATACATTTGCATTATGATAATATTGGCTGTCACTGCAGATATAGCAGGCAATAATTGTTTCAAGTCTGTAAAGCGTGACTTTAGCTTCGCTTACGCCTCTTCTGTCTATAAAGGCTCCATAGTACGGGCTGTCCTTATCAAGAATCTGCTCCTGAATGAAATATACGAGTCTTTTGTCCGAATCCTCTAATATTCTCTTATAATGCTCTTCCATAGTTTTAATCATTCCTTTCGCCTTTTAAAAGCACCAAATGCCATATGATAAAATAGTATTGCTGTCTATATTTTAATCTCCGATAGCTTTATCTGCCTCTATGAGGAACAGCATTGCCATTGCCTGGCCGTATGGCATGGGTTTAATAGGTATCTGTTTATAGAAATCCTTGGTATCTCTCCCCATCGGTGTTCCATAGGATACGTCGGCTACTACGCCCTTGTCATCTATTCTGTCCATAACTGCTGATAGTGCCTTTAATGCATACTTCTGATACTCCTTTGGAAGGATTCCAAGTCTTACACTCTTTAGTATACCGTATCCGAAGCCGCATGTAGCACTTGTTTCCAGATATGATGTTTCATCATCCACAAGGGTATGCCACATTCCTGACTTATCCTGGTATTTGACAAGTGCATCGACCTGACCTTTTAATGCATATTTAAGGTATTCTGCCGTATGTTTTGGCATATCCTCTACGATTTCGAACAGTTCAGGGATCGATGCTGTAAGCCAGCTGTTACCTCTCCCCCATAGGCCTTCTGCAAAATTATGTCTTCCATTGAAGGTCCATCCATGGAAAAAGAGCCCTGTTTTCTTGTCCGTAAGATATTTGATATGCACCAGATACTGATAAAGCGTCTCTTCTATATATTCCTTTCGGCCTTCGATTCTGCCCATATTCGCAAGAAACAAAACCGCCATATATAGAGTATCATCCCAGAGTTCGCCATTATTAAGTGAATCGCTGGTCCTGTGTATCATGCCATTTTCTTCACTTCTGGGATATTCTTCCATTACGCTTTTGGCCCAGCTGCGGCATACGTCCATTTTGGTGTTGTCTCCTTCGCTTTCTGCAAGGAAAGAAAGTGCAAGCATTGGGGCTGTTGTATTTATATTCTTGGATGGAAGTCCTGTTTCGAAGGACTTTGCATAGTATTTATCAAGGATATCCTTGTAGGACTCATCTCCTGTTTCATGATAGAGCATCCACATTCCGTATAGTCCTACGCCTTGTGTCCATTCCCAGTGCTGATATTTTCTTATATCATCACCGGCGAGGTTCTTATCTTTCATGCCATCCATAAACTTATCGTCGTCTTCATATAATATATTTTGAAATGACTGTGAGAGAATCTGCAGAGTCTTTTCAATCTGAGCTTTGTTAATTGTTTCTGCCATCTCCGCCTCCATAATTGAATTCTTTGAGTTTTTTGTGTTGCATTATTTTTTACTTTGCAGTATTTCTTTATAACTTTTCTTTGTAACTTTTCTTTGTAACTTTTCTTTGTAATTTTTCTTTGTAATTTTTCTTTGTAATTTTTCTTTGTAGTTTTACTTTGTTGTTTTTCTTTGTAGTTTTACTTTGTAGTTTTACTTTGTAGTTTTTCTTTATAGCTTTTCTTCAAGCTCCTGTAACAGTTTTGGCAGCTGCGATGGATGTGATATACGATAATCAGGTCTCCAGCTTTCTTCTTCGAATTCGTGAAAATATCTGGGGGACCAGTCAAGCCATATAGATGTTATTCCAAAGTCATTGGCACCTCCTATATCTTTCCTTAGGTTATTGCCTATCATGACAATTCTTGACTTATCATCATCTGTTAGTCCAAGCTTATCCATAGCTGTTTGGAACATGACCTTTGCCGGTTTCTGCATGCCCACGCGCTCTGATACTACCCATGCATCAAAGCAGTATGAAAGGCCGTTTTTTCTATAAACATTTTGGAAGGAATCCCATTCGCCGTCTGCTACAAGGGCAATGGTATATCCGTCGTCATGGAGCTTTTGTAATATCTCTCCGGCATTTTCGATAAAATCAGCTTCTGATACTATTTTGGGATCTTTTTCGTTATATTTCTGGGTTGATTCATCGATAATTGTGTCACCGCTGTCTGTGAATATAATCAATCTTTTTTTGTTATCCATACGCGCCTTCTTTGATGTTTTTATATGATTTTTTTGCGCAAAGAGCCCGGAACCCTTATAAAATCGGATTCCGGGCTCTTAAAAAGTTACTATTTGTTGTGCAAATACCTTATGTCATGTTTATCATCAGTTAACTGAATCGTAGTATTCGCCTCTTGCTTCGATGATTTCTGCAAGTCCTGAGTTATTAAGCTCTGCCATACCATTTGTATATGTTGTCTCGAAGTCGCTTGCAACTATGCACTGATATACGAACTGAACCATCTTGTTCTCAACGTCTGTGCCATAGGTCTGTTCTGCTTCTGAGAGGTTAGCATATGTAGGATATCTGAACTTACCAATCTGGCAGGTCTCATAATAGAGTTTGTACCAGTCTTCGGTAGCCCATGCAGATGACTGTGTTTCAAGGTTTGTAGCAACAAGTACGTCATAGTCGTTAACCCAGTCAAAGTTGAGGTTCATGATGCAAAGGTCATCACAGGTTCCGGGATATCCTTTTTCATTCTTTTCATCTTCTGTAGGCTCTACTGCTACGCCGTTGTCTGTAGTTGTGTAATCAGGTGTATAACGAACCTGAACTGCATTGTCAGGGTTAGCAAGCCAGTTGAGATACTTCATACAAGCTTCAGCCTTGGTATCATCTGTTGTTGCAGGGATCATTACGTACATAGCATATCTGTATTCATAAGGTGTACGATATGTTCCGTCTGAGAGTTCGAAAGGCATGCAAGGGATAAATGTCTCGTCAACACCAAGTGTGTTATTGAGAACTTCGATTTCATCCCAGATAGCTGTTGTATCATCGAGTACGAAACCAACCTGTCCGTTAGCAACTGCTGCATTGTAAACATCTTCGCTTGTATCTGTAGCAAAGTCAGAGCTGATAAGGCCGTCCTTGTACCATTCATTGAGCTGCTCAAGACCTTCCTTAGCATCTTCGTTGGCAATGATGTAAGCTTCGTTGTAGCAATAAGCTTCTCTGTCATCTTCAAGATCTACATAAGATCCTACAAAATTCAGATACATCTTCTCTGTGTCTTCTCTTCCTGACATAGCCCACGGAATAGTATTATCTCCGCCAAGTCCTGCTTCTTTGACAGCATAGAGGTACGCGCCAAGCTCTTCCTTGGTTGTAGGTACGTCCATTCCGAGTTCATCGAGCCAGTCCTTACGAATATATGCTGTATGACGTGCATTCTCTGTACCTCTTTGCTTCATAACAGCATATCTTGTGTCGCCCATGATACCCTGTGCTTCAGCTTCTGAACAGTAGGTCTCGATATCTGAGCCATACTCTTCATACAATGCTGTGAGATCCTTAAGAGCACCTGATGAAGCGAAGTTGGAGAACATTGCCTGGCTGTAAGTGAATACGATATCAGGAGCCGATCCACCTGCCATCATGATGTTGAGCTTGTCATCAGATTCTGAACGAGGAACTGCAGTGTAGTTAACTGTAATGTTGAAATTCTCAAGCATCTGCTCCTGAATCCACTGTGTGAGCGCATTGTCCTCTGTTGTTGTTCCGGGTGCTGCATTGCCGCGGTCCCAAACCATTACGTTGATGGTAACCGGATCACCCTTTGCATCTTCAGATGAAGTTGTAGATGTAGTTGTAGTTGTCTGCGTGTCTGCGGAACTGCCACATGCTGCTGTTCCAAGTGCCATAGATGCGGTCAGACCTGCTGCGAGAACTTTTTTTGCAAATGTCTTTTTCATTTTTTCCCTCTCCTATAGTTTACTTGTTATTGCACCATTTATACCTTAAACGGCTATAGCCGCTCTGGTCATAGATTAACCTTTTACTGCTCCTACCATGATTCCTTTGGTGAAGAATTTCTGTACGAAAGGATATACTATGAGCATTGGAAGCATTGAGATAACGATTGAAGCGGCCTTGATATTATCTGCTACAAGGTTAGTCTGAAGTCCCTCTTCTACCGATACGTTGATTGCTTCTATATACTGCTTGAGTACCATCTGCACCGTGAACAGTTCTGATGAATTGATGTAATATAGTACATCAGAGATTCCGTTCCATCTTCCTACTGCATAGAAGAGTCCAAGTGTTGCAAGTGTAGGATATACAAGAGGAAGAGCTATTCTTGTGAGTGTCATGAATTCGCTGCATCCGTCAATCTTGGCTGCATCATAGATTGCATCATCTATTCCTTTGAAGCCGTTACACATGATTATCATGTTATAGGCTGACAGAGCGCCGGGGATTACGAGTGCCCAAACGGTATCGATAAGTTTGAAATCTCTTACGTTCAGGTATTCCGGAATTGTACCGGGATGAAGGTACATTGTAAGTACGAAGAGTGTCATAATAAGGCTTCCGCCTATGAGGTTCTTCTTGGAAAGCGGATATGCTGTCAGAACTGTCATTACAAGGCTAAGTGCTGTAGAGCCTAGCATCAGAACTATAGAATATCCAAATGCTCTTACAAAACTTCCTGTCTTAAATGCCCTTACGTAAGCTTCTGTATTGAATCCTATCGGCCATATAGAAACCGAACCTGCTGTAATAGCCGATTTAGAACTGAATGATACTGCTACTACTCTGAGAATCGGTACCATTGCGATACATGTTATTAGTATGAAGAATATAGACCATCCAATCTGAAATATCTTTTCCTGTTTACTATTAAGAGAACCCATCAGACAATTCCCTCCTGTCCCATCTTTTTAATAACTCCATTAGCTGTCAGAACAAGAACTACACCTACAACTGTCTGGAACAAGCCTACTGCTGTTGCAAAGTCGAATCGTCCTGCTGCAAGACCTGTGTTATAAACATATGTACTGATAACTTCCGATGCATCCTTTACAAGTGAATTACCCATCATATAAGGACGATCGAAGGAAATGCTTACAAGTTTGCCGACCTGCATTATGAGAAGTACTGTTATGGTCGATGAGATCTGAGGTATTGTTACATACCAGATTCTCTGAAGCCTTGTAGCGCCGTCTATGTATGCAGCTTCACCAAGCGATGCGTCTGCTGCCATGAGTGCTGCAAGGTAGATGATGAGTGAATATCCTGCACTTTGCCAGATTCCGAAGAACCAGTATACGAAGCGCCAGATAAATGAGTTACTCAAAAAGTCAACCTTTTCTGCGCCAAGAGCCGTTAAAAGATTATTAACAAGTCCCGAACCTGAAAGGAGCTGAACTGCAATACCTGATATGATAACCCAGGACATGAAGTTCGGAAGATACAGAAGTGTCTGTGTTGCCTTTCTAATCTTGCTGCTACGAAGTTCGTTCAAAAAGATTGCAAGGAATATAGGAAATGGAAATCCGAAAACCAAATCACCTATATTAAGAATCAGCGTATTCTTAAGTGCTGACCAAAATGCTGTCGAGGAAAATGCTTCTTTGAAGTTCTTAAGTCCAACCCATGGGCTGTCCCATATTCCCTTATATATATTGAATTTCTTGAATGCTACTACTACTCCAAGCATTGGTTTGTACTTGAATAAGATCATATATATAACCGGGATCAGTAACATCAGGTATAGTTGCCAGTTGTTACGTATATATGTCTTCATGTTTTTCTGGCCGTCCGGTCGAATTTTTGTTTTTTTGCTCACTCCAGTACCTCCTGGCTATTTCTTAATCGTTATATTTATTCTATATTTTTGCTAATTCAAATTCTATTTAATTTTTATTGAACATAGCCAAAAACATTGCATTTTTTGTCATTGGTTAATATAATGATGTAGGTGTCAAAAGCTTTCTTTGACACCATATAACCTAATAAACTGTCAAGGTGCAATCAAGTAGGCTATGCTTTTTGATGTGTTCAAAGGACTATATATGCTTATAAACAACGAGTTTCAATACGAAGATCAACATTTTATTATTATCAACAATTTGGAGAACAATATTTACTACTATTTAGATTATGACAAAAGAAGTGTTTCCAATAACATGGAGTTCCAGCATTTACATCCTTTCTATGAGATTCTGATCTTGCTGGCTCCAAATGCTTCGCATCTTATAGAAGGTACACCTTATAATATACACGCAGGTGACATGGTACTACTGGCTCCTTCTGTTATGCACAAGTCAATCTATTACAAGGGCGAGCCGTCCAGGCGTATTGTTATTGACTTCATGTTCCCAATTAATAATCCTGAGAGCAGGGATGCATACAAGACTATTCTTTCGCCTTTTTATGCTGATGTTCCTATTCTGCGGTTTGATTATGATGATAGAAAAAAGTTGGTAGATATCCTGAACAAAATTTACACATTTACAGATAACGATGATTATTATGATGATCCGGCCAAAGAGTTTCATATTCATACTCTTTTTAGAGAGTTTCTATATACTCTGTATGAGGTCAGTCCTAAGAATATATACTCGGATGATCAGTCCTATACTTCGATTGAGCACAAAATATATGAGATTACTTCTTATATTCACAACAACTATGACAAGGAGCTTTCGCTTGAACTTCTGTCGCAGATGTATTATCTAAGTCCAAGCTATCTGTCACGTGAATTCAAGTCAATAACTCATTTCAATTTGTTAAAATACATTCAGCTAACAAGAATCAAAAATGCGCAGTACAAGCTTTCAAGCACTAATGAAAAGATTTCTGTAATTGCGGAGAGTTGCGGTTTTACTTCATTTTCACAGTTCAATAGGGTCTTTAATCAGCTAACCGGATCGTCGCCAAGAGCCTACAGAAATACTATGTCGCATAAGCTTAGCTAACTCAAACTTCCCACTTGCCAAACCGGCGCCACCCCTTTGCTATTGCGTAGATGCAGGCAGTTTATAAAGTATTTCGCTTTCATTGAAGGTGTTAAAACATCGTATGCCTTTTTTGATATAGGAAGTTTTTGCAAGTTAATTAAAATATGGGTTGGTTATTGCCATATTAGTGCAGTCATCTGCGGCTACGAAATAATACCAGTCTAACTTTAAAAGCTTGTCATCTTTGAGGCTGAAACTATAATCGTAGAATTCGCAGTTATCCCTCTTTAGGAGCGCTTTGTTTGAATCAAGTTTTATTTCCCGGTATAAGCCTTTTGGTGAATATATGCGTAAATACTGCAGCGGCCTTGCAGACATTAGTAATAGATTCCCTTTATAGTCTTCGTTCATAGCTTCACCATTACAAGGATTGTATATAAGTATCGGGCCATTAGTTAAAAAAGACTTTCCTTGTCTTAGGCCGTTCATGATATTGACTTCTGTAATTTCGTCTTCTACATGAACATAGGTTCTGACGCAGCCGCTTGTAAGGCACATTTTAGCCCATTTTTCCAATATGGCTTGTGCTTTTTCAAAGATCAGTTTTACTACGTGTATTTCTTCTTTGAATTCAGGATATTGGGAAGCTGATATAACTTTGTATAACTTTTGGATAAGCTCATAATAGTCATTGTAATCGTCTGCTTTGATATTGTGGGTGTCACTTCCTGTTGTTGCGGGTATATAGATTCCTTGTTTTAAGAGTGAAAGCCACAATTCATATGCCTTATAATTGGTTGATCCTTTGATCATTGGAACTGATCCGTTCCAGATTTCTATGGTTTCAAATATATCTATAATGTCTATATATTCGGGATTCCAGGATATTGATTTGGATAGGTCGCAGGGGTGGTTGAGCTGGGCTAGTCCTCCCAATTGCTTGATTTCGTCTGTTATCCTTATAAATTCCGAGCGCATGTATTCATCGCTTCTGTCTTTTTCGTCAGGTATTCTGAATATGACATCATTCTTTGCGCCAAGAGCTATAACGTGCCCGTTTGATGTAGATATTTCTTTGGATACTATAGGCAGGAAATCTTTGTTCTTCGTTTCACGCCATTTTTCATGACATAAAATGTTATGATGATCGCTAAGTGCGCCGTATCTAAGTCCCATTGCCATCATTGAGTTTGCAACTTCCATAGGGCTTTCTGTAACGTCATCATCTCCCTTGTAGACAGGGCTTGAATATATGCTGTGATGATGTATGTCTCCGGCGTACCACCCATATTTACTTAAATCAATAAAACTTTTTAAATAGTATTCCTTGTTTGTTATACCATATCCTACTTCAATATAGTCTTTTATTATTCCATATTCGCTTCCTTTGGATATTTCGACAAGGTACCTTCCGCATAGAATGTCCGCTTCTAAGCTTCCATCAAGTCCTGTGATAAAGCGCTCCATGTTGATTTTGCCTGTGAAGGATTCGTAGTCATATGAATTCACATCATCATGTAGTCTTTCGCTATCACAATGTTTTTCATTATCATAAATTCTGAAGAACTTAACCTGCGCCGGAGTCTTTTCATTATTTTCGTTATATGTTGTGATTGTTATATGACCTAAAGGCTCTTGTTTATCCTCTTTATACGTGATCCCCGAATCATTGGACGCCTTCTTGAAAAGCTTGTGAATAGAATTTATATCTGCATTTTGAACAGCGTTGTCAAGGATGCCTTCCTGCTCAAGCATTCCTTGCAATATTTCAACTGCAACTGTTAGAAATTTACGTTCTTTGCCTTCGGCATGCTTTATCTTACTCATGTCTGTCCTCACTGTTTTGGGTTTTGCCACTTGTTTGTTTTCTATTGTTCGTTTTAGTATATTGTTTGTTCTAGTATATTATTTATTCTAATAATAATATTTTTTCGAAGTTCTTCCCATGGCATTAATATTTCTATTCCCGGGTCATATTCTTCAAATTTAAATGAAGGTGTAAAGGCATAGTTTGCGGCAATATATTTTTTTACTTTTTCGTCTGTATCTTCATCCTTCTTAATTTCTCCTTCCAGAAAATAGGGAATGAGTAGTCCGTCTGATCCTGCAAGTTCGCTACAGGATGTTTTATAATGTGGAAAAAGATTAAAGAGGCTTTCATCCGGCATTATTGCATGTTTGCCGGGTTGCAGATAAAGTATGGGTCTTGTATTTTTATAAAACGAAAGGGGCTTTGCTAAGGGAAGTATCGAATTAAAGAATTTGCCATGAAAGCTTGACTCGACTGCGCAGACTTCTCCATCCATAGATACATAAACAAATACATGCTCAAGGTCATATAGATGCTGTATATCATAATCAAAATATATGGCATATTCTATCATGTACTTTACGAATATTCCCTCATTTTCAAAATCTTTAAAATGAAAGGTGCGTCTGCAGGATGAGCTTTGCCCATCTTCATAGAAAACAGTATAACCGATTCCTTTTATGTCAAAGGGTTCTTTTTGATCTCTCATAAATACCGGCATATATTTCTTGGCAAATAAATATTCCTGAGACTTCGTATAATCTGATGTTATTTTGCTATGTTCCAAAACTTGCCTCCTTAATCAGTATACTATATTATTACTATTTTTAATCAAATCAGGATAATTATATAACTAAAACATCCCACATCCTGCGAACGACATGTGCCGCAACCGATGTGGGAAGTTTGATTTAGTTATCTTCTATAAGTGAATTTATTTTGGTTGCCATAACGTCAAGCGCCATGTCATTCATACCGCTATTGATGACGATATCTGCATACATTTTGGTTGGTTCTACATATAGGTAATGCATTGGCTTAACTGTTGACAGGTATTGATCAACAATATTGTCGATATCTCTCCCTCTTTCTTTGACGTCACGCACTACTCTTCGTAAGATTCTTTCATCCGCGTCAGCTTCGACGAATATCTTGATATCCATCTGATCACGAAGACGCTCATCAGCAAGTACCAGAATTCCCTCAAGGAGGATTATATTGCTTGGCTTAACCACTGTTACTTTTTCAGAGCGGTTGTGCTGCGTATAATCATAAACGGGACACTCAATGGAATTACCTGCCTTAAGTGCCTTTAAGTGTTCAAGGAGTAAATCTGTTTCAAAAGCATCAGGATGGTCATAATTGATTTTCTTTCTCTCTTCAAAGGGGAGTTCGTCATGAGCTCTATAATAGTTATCGTAATACAGAACAGTCACCTGATCCTTGAATATATGCTTAAGTCTATTAGTAAAAGTAGACTTACCCGAGCCTGTTCCTCCTGCAATTCCTATGATAAATGGTGTCTTGGACATCTCTTTCCTCCTGAAAATATAGAACAAAACATTATAAGCTCACATAAAAAAATGATGATCCAAAAAAAATCATCGTGATACAGAATATCTCAAAATGCATATTCAAGTCAAGACCCTAATCAATTTTGAGAGATATTTCCCAATTATTATGACATATAAGCAGATTATTTGGCAAAAAAGCTAGACCATTTGTTCAAAAAAGCGTGTCAGAAATCAACAATGTTTGTTATCTAAGTCGTGTCAGAAAACAACGGTATATGATGCATTATTTTTGCGCATAATACCATTTACATCTGCTCCTGTCGGGATTTTGTAACAGTCTTCTCCAAGATTTTTTTCCATGGCCGGGTCAAATACATAATATGTCCCGTCTATTTCAACCTGAACCCAGGCGCTTGCCTGGCTTATGCCATCGCTATTAGTAACAACTCCTACTATAACTCTTGTCTTATAACCAAGACTCTCAGCTACGTATGCAAAGGCAGCGGATATTCCATAAGAATCCCCTTGTTTGGATGAAAGTGTCGAAAGAGCCTTCTCAGCTGTCCAGTTACCTTGCGGATAATAGTAATAGTCACTGTAGGTTATTGTATCTATAATCGCTTCGTAGCAGCTCTTTAGCTGCTCATTTTGTCTCATACCATTTGTAGTATTACTTTCTACAAACGAAGCCACCTTAAGGAGCAGGCCGTCATTAACCGATACTATATTGCCCTTGCCATCATCCCACATAAGGCCATTTGCTGTATGTACCAGGTGCGGGTTTATAATATCCTCTTCGTTTTCGCCTGCCTCGCTGTTATAAGCAACTGTTGTCTGAATTAGTTCTTTTAGATCCGTACTCACACCATCAAGAGCATCCTCTCCTATTGCTACAACGCTGTCAGGAATATACGCAGATTGCCTGGCCTGAGGAAAGCACAACAGGGTTGTCTGTTTTTTATCATAAAGGCAGCCCGAATAGGACGAGTAGTACCTGTTATCGGAACTTACCGTTATCTCTTTTAGATTGAACATGTTAACAAAAGAATTGCTGGATATCTGTTTGACATCTTTACCGATATGAAGTGTCGTAATCTTGTCGGGATTTTTGAAGCTGTTGACATTTATGGTTGTGAGGCTATCTTTGGCAAATGATTCTATGGGAGAAATTGTAAGAGCAAGAATAACAGCAAGAATAGCCGCAAGCATTATTGATGCGGCTTTTCTTGTAATGGTGAGGTATTTTCGACCTTGTTTTAGGTTTTTACGATTCATTTTGCTACATTTTACGAGTTTTTGCATTTGCACTTCCAAAAATCCATAAAAGTTATTTTATTAGTATACACTGAACATAGATCTTACGTCTGCGTAGCTGATTTCATCTCCGTCTCCGCCTTCAAGCGAACTCTTGCCATATCCTGCAACGCCGTTAACTCCGTCGGCATAGCCTTCCTGGCTGTCAGCTATAACTCTGCACCACTGATCGGCGTAGGTTCCAAGATTAGCATGTTCCCATCGAATCCCAAGATAATCAAGGATAAGCCCAAGTGCTCTTGTAGCTCCTTCGCTTGAATACTCACGTGCCACAAAGACCCCATAAGCATTTCGATAATTCTTGCCTGATGTGGTATAGGTTCCGTCATTGCAATATGCCTGAACAATTCCGGCAGCATATGCACATTCAAGGATTTCGACTCCTACACTTTTTTTGGATGAATAGCCTGCAGCAGCTTTTTTGATCTGTGTTGCTATCTGGGAGGCTTTACTTCTGGCTATCTGTTCCTGCTTGGCTGTCATTCCGCCGTTGTCATGGGCAGTTATCCCCATTACTGTAACTGAGTCATCTCCTGATGGAACGACGACCTCTTCTGTAGCAATGAGTCTGTTGGCAATCCTTCCTTCAAATCTTCCATAAAGAGCATAATGCATTATAAGCGCATAAGGATCCATGCCAAAAGCATTTCTAATGTCAGCATAATTCTGATAGTAATAATATGCGCTATATTCCGAACTGTAATCAACTCCGTTATAAACTGTAGTTGCCGAAAGTAGTATCTCATAGGGATCCTCGGCGCTGCTTGTAACGGAAATATTTCCAAACATCATTAAGAAGATAAATGCAGCTGCAACTGTCATAGATACAATTTTTTGGTAAATAGATTTTTTCATAAAGACCTCCGAACACAAAGTGTGATACCCATACACTGTTTTTATCGGCTTACTTTTTGAATTTATTGAGCCAAACTTCCCACTTGTCAAACCAGTGTGCTGACACGTTCATATTTGATCAAATTACGAAGGATATGGATTTATATACAAGGAATAAAATCGAAGGCAATGTAATCATTGGCGAGATTTTATGACGATGTAGATAAATTCATAGACAAGTAATTTGATTAAATATGAATGAGCCAGCACACTAGCCTTCCCCATTTAACATTTTCATATGCATAATGGTAAAGAGAGCGTAGCGCCAGTTTGGCAAGTAGTTCGTGTTATTTCAGTATTATTTCAGCATTATATGATATTATAAAATTCAGAAGGCTTTTTACTATTTTACGGAGATGATATATGAGAATTCTTGTTGTCGAAGATGAACAGATTTTGGCAGATTCGATAGTTGAGCTGCTTAAATCCAATAATTATGAAGCAGAAGCTGCCTATGACGGCGTTGACGGGCTTAGTAAGGCTCGTCTGTTGATTTATGACCTTATAATTCTTGACGTCATGTTGCCGCGCCTAAACGGTTTTGAGGTTGCTACATCTCTTAGACGCGAGCATAACGGCATCCCGATTCTGATGCTTACAGCAAAGTCTGATTTAGATGACCGTGTAAAAGGGCTTGATAGCGGTGCTGATTACTATCTGACAAAGCCTTTTGAATCAAGAGAGCTAATAGCCTGCGTGCATGCTCTTACTAGGCGCCAGAAGGATCAGGTCGACGAAATAACTTTTGGAGATTTAAGGCTCGACCTTGCAGGTGTAAGTTTATATTGTGGTGCCGAAAGTATCAGACTTTCATCCAAAGAGTTCGATGTAATGCGACTCCTAATGCAGGCCGGAAGTGGTAATATCCCCAAATCCAGAATTCTTGATCAGGTATGGGGATATGATTCAGAGGCTATAGAGAACAATGTAGAGGTCTATGTTGCTTTTCTACGCAAAAAGCTCAAGAACCTGGGTAGCAGCGTATCAATAAATTCAGTCCGTGGTGTCGGATACCATTTGGAGGCTTGAACTTGTTATGATTAAGCGATTGCAAAGAAGGTTTATAATAACCGTAATTGTACTTGCAACGATTCTGTTGGGAATACTCTTTTTTAGTATTCCTATTCTTGAATCTAATTTTGCCAGCGATAATGCTTCCAATGCTCTTAATGTTATTCTGGACAAGCCGGAGGAAATCCTGTCTCCTAAGGATAACCCTTCATCGCTTGTATACTCTGCTTTTTATGTTAATCACGTAGGCACTATTACAAGATATTACAGCATGCAGTACAGCAGATCTCAGCTTGAAAGTATATATCGTGAGATACTCATGGACTTTTATACAAAAGGAACTTTCCAGATTGCACATGAGCATCTGTATTATAACCTCGCTCAGACTTCATCAGGTACCTGGTATGCTATCGTAGACTCAACCGAAGATGAAAAGTATACAGCGTCTCTTTTTAGAACTTGTATGATTATGTATGCTATATCAATAGTTTTGGTATTCATAATAACTACAGTTCTTTCTAAATGGATTATAAGACCTACCAAAGAGGCCTGGGACAAGCAAAAACAGTTTATAGCTGATGCTTCACATGAATTAAAGACGCCTCTTACGGTAATTCTCACAAACGCTGAGCTTCTAAACAAGCATGAGCAATCCAATGATTCCTGTCAAAAATACGTTTCGAACATACTCACAGAGTCTCATCAAATGAAAGCTCTTATAACTCATCTCCTCGATTTGGCGCGCATTGACAGAGGTATACCTCAAGAGAACTTTGAAAGTGTCAATATGTCAGAGCTTGTAAATGACGAATCTCTTGTGATGGAGGTCGAGCTATACGAAAGAGGTCATATCCTGGAAACATCTGTAAGGGATAATCTGTATGTAAAGGGTGATATTAGCAAACTACGAGAGGTCATAGATATCTTTCTTGATAATGCCGGCAAATATGCATATAAGGGTACCAAAATCAATATGACCCTTTCAAGGCAGGGAAATAATTATGTGCTTCTGTCCGTTTCAAACAAGGGAGATAAGCTATCTTCCGAAGATTTAAAAAACATTTTTAGACGCTTCTATAGAGCCGATGGTTCCAGATCTCTTAATGGAAGCTACGGTCTGGGACTATCTATCGCCAAAGAAATTACGCGGCAACATGGTGGTAAGATATGGGCTGTATGCACCGACGATAATAATATAACCTTTAATGCCAAATTCCCTGCTATAAATTCAAAAAACAAGAAAAAGAGTTCGAATACATTGCATAATTAGGCTTATGCTTTTCATCGAAAACAGTGTACGCCTTTTGTAGGATGTGAATTTTTCGATTGGGAAGGTTTGCTAAAAAAAGGAAGAATACCTTTAATTTACAAAGGTTTTCTTCCTTCTTTTTTGCTATAAACAGGTTTTGTATTTTTGAGTTCCTCATACAGAACTTTATAATTCTCATATCTTATTTGGGAAATGAGTCCCTTGTCTACTGCTCCTTTTACAGCACAGTCAGGTTCTGTAATATGCGAACAGCCGCCAAATCTGCATTCGGGTTCATATATATCGAATTCCGGATAGTAAAGCGGAAGATCTCTTAATGCTACGTCCTTAAGATAAAGGGATGTAAATCCCGGAGTATCCATAATATAGGTATCCTGGCCAAGTCCTTCAACATGAAAGAGTTCAGAGTGCCTTGTAGTATTTTTGCCTCTTTCTATCTTCTTAGAAAGTTCTCCTGTTTCCATTTGTGCTTTAGGGTGAAGGAGATTTATAAGCGACGACTTACCTACTCCGCTGGGGCCTGCGAGAACTGTTGTCTTTCCTTTAAGAAGTTCTTTTAGCTCATCTATTCCATTTCCATTTGCTACGCTTATAAACAGAACCTTGTATCCGCATTTTTCATATGCTTTTTCAAGTTCAGCCTGTTCCTTCTCTCCTGCAATGTCCTGCTTGTTAAAACATATTACTACGGGGAGTTTTTGCTGCTTCATCATGATTAGGAATCTGTCAAGAAGATTATAGGACGGATTAGGATGAACTATCGCAAAGAGTATAAGAGCCTGATCGACATTGGCAACAGGCGGTCTTATAAGAGCATTTCTGCGTGGGAGAATTTCTGTAACATTACCGCTTGCATCATCTTCTGAAACAACATCCATACAGACATCGTCGCCAACAAGTGGTTTTATTTGCTGCTTCCTGAATATACCCTTGGCACGGCATTCATAAACCTTGCCAAGAGGCGTATCGATATAGTAAAAACCTGCAATTCCTTTTATAATCTTCCCCTGCATTAAATCTCCATTATGAAGCAATTGTCACTGCATTTGCGTAAGCGTAACTGTCCTTGTAACCGTCTGCGTCTGTGTGCCCGAATCCGTATTGACAACAAAGCTCATCTCAAGAGTTGCTGTCGTTGCTGATGTATATGCCTGATTCTGACTCTGAATTACTGTTATAGGAAAAGAACTTGTAGCTGTGCTGAACAGAAGTGTCCCATCAGCAGCAGTTATAGTTACATTAACTGTCGTAGAGCTTGTATAATATGAATTCTCTGTCGGAGCTTCGATACTACCAACGAAAACATAGGCACCTGTTGCAGAAGGTCCTACAGATATCTCAAGGTTAACTGTCGAATCCGTTGAGACGGTTGTCCCTTTGGATGGTGTCTGATTTATAACAAGATCCAATAACGAGGTGTCATCATTATTAACATTCACCACATTGATATTGCTGTTTGAAAAACCAAGCTCAACCAGTGCAAGTCTTGCAGAAGCTTCATCCAAACCGATTACACTTGGCATTACAACTTCATTGGCGCTTGATAGTGTAGAAGCTGTGTCGGATGCATCGGCATTTAGGCCTGTACTTACTGTAATCGTAACTGTAGTACCGCTTGCCTGCCTTGTATCCTTGTCAGGCGTCTGAGCAACAACAACATTCTTTGCTTCAGCGCTTTCGTTATCATCAATTTTCTCAACTTTAAAGCCCTTGTCCTGGAGCGTTGTCTTGGCTTCTATATAGGACATTCCAACGACATCAGGAACAATTATTCCGGAAGCATCAGATTCTGCCAAGTCTGTGGAAGACACTGTTGATGAAGCGCTTGTGTCTTGACCAAACATTCCCATCTGCCCGCCGATTATAAAGATAATAATGATAAATACGAGTATTACTGCTATTACAGCCATTATCATCATAACCTTATCAAGGTTATCATCCGTTCTCATAGTATTACGTCTTTTTCTGCCGTTTCTTGAGGTTCTGTCATAGACATAATCGCCTTCATCGTACTCATCATGGTATTTGCTATCATTAGAAGGCCTTATAGTGCCTTGACCATTCATAGCATCTTTAGCGCTCGAAAGATTAGTGCCTTTCTTAGACGCTTTGGCAGCATCTATCACTCCCGTATCATTAAGTCGCATCTCTCCTGTTTTACCGCCTTGAGAATTGCCTTTTCTGATCATATCCTGCTCAGAATCAGAAGCGATTCTTGTTGCGCCTTCTTCATCAGGATCAACTAGTACCACAAAATCCTCATTAGGAGTAATCAGCGACCTTTTTAAATCCTTTATAAGGTCTGTCGCAGTCTGATAACGTCTGTCCGGTGACTTCTGACAGCACTTTAATATTATCTTCTCAACACTTATAGGAAGATCAGGGGCATAAGTTGATGGTGATGGAAAAGGCTCTTGAATATGCTTAATTGCTATTGCAACAGTCGTATCTCCGTTAAAAGGTACGCGCCCTGTTACCATCTCAAACAAAGTCACACCAAGAGAATAGATGTCACTCTTAGCATCAGAATATCCGCCTCTTGCCTGTTCAGGCGAGGTGTAATGAACCGATCCCATAACATTCGATGTGATTGTATTACTGGATGCAGCCTTGGCAATACCAAAATCAGTAACCTTGACCTTACCGTCTTTACTGATCATAATATTCTGGGGTTTGATATCACGATGAACAATGCTATTCTTGTGGGCTGCATCAAGTCCCATAGCAACCTGTATGCCTATGCTTACGGCCTCTTTGACGGTAAGCCTTGATTTTTTTTCGATGTACTTCTTGAGTGTTATTCCGTCAACGAGCTCCATAACGAAATAATATATCCCTTTATCATTGCCTACATCGTAGACATTTACTATATTGGGATGCATTAGACCTGCTGCGGCCTGAGCTTCTGAACGAAATTTCTGTACAAAATTTTGATTTTCTGAAAACTCCTGTTTAAGTACCTTTACTGCAACAGGACGATTTAATTTATGATCAAGTGCTCTGTATACATCTGACATTCCGCCGGTTCCGATTTTTTCCTGAATTTCATAGCGGTCGCCGATGATCATACCGATTCTAATCATCTATTTTCCTCCGAGATTTCAATAAGGATAACTGATATATTGTCCTTACCGCCATTATCATTGGCAGTCTTCACAAGTATTTGGGCCTTATCCTCTATCTCACCCTGCCCGTTGACAATATCTCTGATATCTTCATCGCTTAGCATATTCGTAAGTCCATCTGAACACATCAGAATCTTATCGCCAGCATGAAGCTCTTCCTGGAAGAAGTCGATATCCAGTTTGTCTGTAGCACCTACAGCTCTGGTTATTATATTCTTGTCAATGTGATTGCGCGCAGCCTCTCTGTCAATTCCGCCCATTCTGACCATCTCTTCAACAAGAGAATGATCTTTGGTAATCTGCCTGATATTTTCACCATTTATGATGTAAAGTCTACTGTCTCCGATATTGGCAACCTGCAAAAAATGCCCCATAACAGTTGCGGCAACAAGGGTGGTTCCCATACCTTTCATGCTTATATCATCTTCAGCTTTGCGACGAAGAAGTGTATTGGCATTCTGTATTGCATAATTAAGAATTTTAACAGGACTCTGTTCAAAAGAGCCTGCAATGCCTTCGACTATTTTATTCACACTGAAACGTGACGCATAGTCGCCTGCATTATGTCCTCCCATACCATCTGCCACAATGAAGACATTTGGCAAATTACCAATTCTCTCCTGGGATTCAAAAACATAATCCTGGTTCAGCTCGCGCTCTTTTCCAATGTCAGTAATGGAAAACGATTTGATCAAGATACTCCTCCATAAAAACAGCAGGAAAATTTAGCTAAGATGCTTCCTGCGAAGTTGTCCGCATGCACCATCTATATCCCTGCCCATTTCCCTTCTAATAGTAACATTTATTCCACTTTTTTCAAGTTTATTTTTAAAAGCGAGGGCATTTTCACGTGTGGGAGCCACAAAATCCCGCTCTTTTATTGGGTTAACAGGGATAATATTAACAATTGCATTTATCCCTTTTAATAGCTGTGATAGCTCCATGGCATCCTTGTTTGTGTCATTAACTCCTGCAACAAGTGAGTATTCAAATGTAAGCTGCCTACCGGTCTTTTCAAAGTAATATTTGCAGGCATCTATAACATCAGAAAGTTCAAAGCTTTTGGCTATAGGCATAAGTTCCTGTCTCTTAGCCTGATTTGAAGCATGCAAAGACAGTGCCAGATTTATAGAAAGCTGCTCTTTTGCAAGCTCTTTTATCTTAGGTACAATCCCGCAGGTTGACACCGTAAGGTTCCTCTGACTCATATTCATGCCATCCTTGTCAGTAAGCATATGGATGAATACAAGAAGATTATCATAGTTATCAAGTGGCTCTCCTGAGCCCATAACTACTACGTGGGATATCTTTTCTCCTGTAATACGTGATATAGCATATATCTGATCCAGCATCTCTCCCGGCAAAAGAGATCTTACAACGCCGTCAATGGTAGATGCGCAAAACCTGCATCCCATACGGCATCCAACCTGTGAAGAAATACATACGCTGCATCCAAACTTGTATTTCATGAAAACGCTTTCAATTACGTTTCCGTCAGATAGTCCGAACAAAAACTTCTTGGTATCATCAATCTTGGATTCTTGTACTTCGACTTCCTTAAGAGAAGTAAAAGAATATGAGGCTTTAAGCTTTTCTTTGAGATCCTTGGGGATGTTAGTCATCTCATCATAGCTTCTAACCATCTTCTTGTGCATCCACTCATATAGCTGCTTTGCACGAAATTTTGGTAGTCCAAGCGCTACCACTTCCTGTGTCAGCTCCTCAAGCGGCATCGATTTAATGTCGGGGAGCTTATTTGCTATTGTGCTATCTATACTATTACTTTCAAACATCTTTACTATTTATACCTTATCCCATCAAAACAGGCCAGTTCTTTACTGCTCATTTATACTCTCGCAAGTGGCAACCACCCTATACTCTTCTAAGCTTTGCCAAAAAGAATCCATCTGTATCATATTCGCCCGGAAGAAGCAAAAGATATCCATCTTTTAAGCTTTCTATACTCTTTAGCTCATCAGGCACAAGATCAGTAATGTCTACCCTTTCAAATGAGAATTCTTTACATATGTATTCCAACATCTTCTCGTTCTCATAAGGATTGATCGTGCATGTAGAATACATCATTATTCCGCCCGGTTTTACATAATTATAAACATTTTGCAGTATTTGCTTTTGAAGTTCTGTCAGCGATTTAAGCGTTTCTTTGGAAATACCGTACTTTATATCGGCTTTTCTTCCAATAATGCCAAGTCCGGAGCATGGCAGATCGCAGTAGAGAACGTCGCATTTATTTTCAAACGCTTCATCATGTAATCTTGCATCATGCACTTGGACGCTTACCATGTCTGTAAGGTTCATCCTGCTTACATTTTCTTCAATAAGATTTGTCTTAAATTGTGTAAGATCACGTGAATACACATGTGATCTTCTAGGAGAATCACCTGCCCTATTATCAAGCACAGAAAGCTTTGATGCGGCATGAAGGGCTTTACCTCCCGGCGCGCTGCACACATCTATAACTACGTCTCCTTGTTTAAGACCTGCAACCTGACTTACAAGCATGGAGCTTACATCCTGAACCATCCACTTACCTTCATCAAATCCCGGAAGATATTGTATATTGTCAGTGTGAGTCATCTCATATGCATAGGGAAGGAGTTTATGCTGCTTTATTCCAAAGTCGTCACCCGAATCTTCTTTCATAAGCGCAACAAGCTCATCGATTTCTTCTTCTGTCTGTCTTTCGTCCATTCTGATGATAACAGGTCGGGGATTTAGAAATGAACTTAGGATTTTCCTGGTCTTTTCATATCCGTAATTATCAAATAAAAGCTCACATATAAACTTTGGCATAGAATAATTGACGCTAAGACTTAAGATATGGCTTCTCTTATCATTATCCAAAGCTTTTGGAAATTCTATACTGTCCTTTTTTCTTGATATATTTCGAAGTACCCCGTTAACAAAGCCTTTAAGGTTCTTAAAGCCTCTTTTGCCTGCAAGGTTGACCGCTTCATTGATTGCGGCGCTGTCAGGAACCTGATCCATATAGAATATCTGATATACGCTCATTCTAAGAAGGTTTCTTATGAGCGGCTTTTGTTTAGCTGTTTTTACAAGTGCAAATTTATCTATTATATAATCAAGTGTTATGCGCCTTTCAAGACTTCCTGTTGCAAGCTTTTTGATAAAAGCTTTCTGTCTTGGCTCTAAATAGTCGTATTTTCCAAGGACATCACGAATAAGGGAGTGCGATGCATCCCCCTTATCTTCTTCCATCATTATATCAAGTGCAATTTCACGTTCGCTTATCATCTTCGTCTATCTCTGAGAATCAGGAGTCTTGCAAGTTGCATAATAGATGCAGCAGCTGCTGCGACATAGGTAAGTGCTGCTGCCTTAAGAACTTTTCTGGCACCACCAATTTCGCCTTGTCCAAGAAGCCCATATTCATCGAGCATTACAATCGCTCTTCTTGATGCATCAAATTCTACAGGAAGTGTAATTATCTGGAACAGAACCGCAAGAGAAAAAGCCCAGATTCCTATTGTTATTATAGGATCAATTGAAAAGATAAGTCCCAAAAGAACTATATATATTCCAAATCTCGAGCCTATATTGGCCACCGGCACAAGTGCTGTGCGTATACTAAGAGGAACATATCCTGTCTCATGCTGCATAACATGCCCGCACTCATGAGCCGCAACTCCAAGAGCAGCTACCGATGTTGAATTATATACTGAGTCTGACAGATTGACTGTCTGTGTTCGAGGATCATAATGGTCTGTAAGCTCTCCGCTAACATGCTGAACCTGAACATCCATAACATTATTGGCTTCGAGTATACGTCTAGCCGCTTCTGCTCCGGTCATTCCACGCATATTAGCGACTTTTGAATATTTTTTGTATGCTGCCTTAACATTAAAGCTTGCAATTATACTTATTATCGCGCCAACGATAACAAGAATGTATGTCCAGTCATAATAATATCCCATGTTATTACCTCCTGTGTTAGTCACTCATATATTATGCAATTCATCTATATTCAAATCTGCTGCCATTTTCAAGGTGATTGCCTCTCAGAAAATCACCTGCTGACATACGCTTTTTACCTTCAAGCTGAACTTCAAATACTTCAATACTTCCACTTTTACAAGAAACAAGGAATGAATTCTTGTAAACGTCGAATACTACGCCCGTTTCTGCCTCATACTTTTTTGAAGAAGGTTTTGCTTTCCATATCTTTAAAGTCTTATTATTAAAGTGTGTATAAGCACTTGGCCAGGGATTCATACATCTTATAAGCCTGTCTATATAAGCTGCATCCTTGTTCCAATCTATAAGTCCCATTTCTTTTGTGAATTTACCAACCTTGGTTGCCTTTTCATTGTCCTGCGGAACTGCTATAAGTTCGCCATTCTCAATCTTTGGAATAGCTCTTACAATCATATCTGCGCCAAGGCTCTCAAGTTTATCAAAAAGGCTTCCTGCCGTATCTTCATCTGTAATGTCAAGGCTTTCCTGCATCAGAATATCGCCCGTATCCATTCCGGCATTCATCTGCATTAGGGTGACACCGGTTTGTTTATTACCATCAAGAAGTGCCTGCTGAATCGGAGCCGCTCCTCTGTATTTGGGTAGCAAAGATGCATGAATATTGATGCATCCGTATTTAGGAATATCAAGAACTTCCTGCGAAAGTATCTGTCCAAATGCTGCAACTACATACAGATCAGCAGATAGACTTTTGAGATAGTCTACGCTTTCACTATTTCTGATCTTTTCAGGCTGAAATACAGGAATGTCATGCTCAATAGCAAATTCCTTCACCGGTGAAAAGACAAGCTTGTCACTTCTTCCTTTAGCCTTGTCAGGTTGGGTTACGGCGCAGACAATATCATGTCCTGCCTCATATATAGCTTTTAATGCTCCCACAGCAAAATCGGGAGTTCCCATGTATACTATTCTCAAGGAAAGCCTCCAAATTATATTTATTCTTCGCTATTACTAAGTTCTTCGTTGTCTACAAGCCCGTCAATACCACCGGATACTTTTTCTACATACATATGTCCATCAAGGTGTTCGCACTCATGACATATGGCTCTTGCAAAAAGTTCCTCTGCTTCAAGAACGAATTCGTCCATATTACGGTCAAATGCCTTAACCTTAACATGATTGGGTCTTGTCACTACACCGCTCTTACCGGGTATAGAAAGGCATCCTTCATATCCTGTCTGCTCTCCGCTCGTTTCAAGTATCTCAGGATTAATGAAAACAAAAGGATCTTCACCTGTACAGTCTATAACCATGATTCTTTTCAAAATTCCGACCTGAGGAGCAGCAAGTCCTACACCATTTGCTTCATACATTGTTTCGAACATATCATCAATAAGTTCTTGTATGGAATCCGTCATTTCCTTTACAGGTTTACATTTCTTTTCCAGAACTTCATCTCCATATTCACGTATCTGTCTTATAGCCATTTCAAACCTCCAAATTAAATTTTGGCACTATTTATGGCAAATATCGCACAAAAAGTAACCTACTATGCATCAAAGCTCAAAAACTCTTAATATATAACCCAGATCAATATTAAAGCCTTGGCCTTGGGAAAATGCATTAAAATTCAAACGCACTTAATATATAACCATCAAAAGCCATTAATCGGATCAAAATCAAATTGTACAGAAAAGCCACGATATTGTCCAGCTTCTATTAGCCTTTTGGTATATCGTTCTATTCGATCCTTCATATCTGTTAATATAGCATAATCTGCCGACTTAACATATATTACAAATCTGAAAACATCATTAATTTTTGATATACTGGCAGCTGCAGGTCCAATAATTACAGGTTTCGAATTCTCCATAAGACTACCTTTTACGTAGACAGAGCCTTGTGTTTTATAAGCATCGGCGCTTGTCTTATCTTCTAAAATCCCGCCGCCTTTTTTATCATAAAAGCCCGGAATACCCGGCTGTTCAAGTATTGCCCGAAGTCTGTTCGAAAATGCAACTCCTGCTTCTTCATTCTTAGAGAAAATCATTATCGCCATCATGTGTGCAACCGGAGGATATGCAAGAAGTCTTCTATAAGAAATCTCTTCCTCATAAAAAGCATTATAATCCTGCCTTGCAGCTGTTTGAATCGCATAATGATCCGGCTGATAGCTCTGCACTATAACTTTGCCTGGAAGTTCTCCTCTTCCGGCTCTTCCTGCTGCCTGAGTAAGCAGCTGGAAGGTTCTCTCTGCTGCCCTATAGTCACTTGCATACAGCGACATATCAGCAGCCAAAACGCCTACCAGTGTAACCTTAGGAAAATCGTGTCCTTTAACAATCATCTGGGTGCCGACAAGCACATCACCTTCTTCGTTGGCAAAAGCCGATAGAATCTTCTGATAGCTGTCCTTGGTCTTGGTGGTATCGGCATCCATCCGAAGAACCCTTGCTTTTGGCCATTTCTTAAGGACTTCTTTTTCTATCTGCTCGGTTCCTGCACGAAATGCGGACACATATTTAGAGCCGCACTCGGGGCATATTCTGGTAATAGGCTCAGAATAGCCGCAATAGTGACATACAAGTTTGCCGCCCCTGTGCTCGGAAAGCGAAACATCGCAATGAGGACATTTAAACACATGCCCACAGCTTCTACAAGACACAAAGCCTGCAAGACCTCGTCTGTTTATAAATAGCATGATTTGCTCATGTTTTTTTAGTCTGTCTTCTATACTTTCCTGAAGACTTTTTGAAAAAATAGATCTGTTACCGCTTCGAAGCTCATCCCTTAAATCTACGCATTCAACATCTGGAAGCCTGCCACCGGTAAGCCTTTTGGTTAGTTCAAAAAGCTCTATGTCACCTGTCATTGCTCTGTAATAAGCTTCCAAAGATGGCGTTGCACTTCCAAGGACTACGCTTGCACCTTCTTTTACAAGGCCTGCAAGCGCTATAGCTGTCTCTCTTGCGTGATATTTGGGCATTTGCTCTGATTTATAAGCCGGTTCATGCTCTTCATCTATTATTATCAGCCCCAGATTTGGAAAAGGTGTAAAAAGAGCTGAACGCGGACCTATTATTATATCAAGCTGCCCGTTTCTGGCTCTTTCAAACTGGTCATATTTTTCTCCGGGAGAAAGGGTTGAATTCATTACCGAAACCCTATCTCCAAAATGTCGATAAAAGCGCATTAGTGTTTGATAGGTTAAAGAGATTTCCGGAATGAGCACTATTGCCTGTTTTCCTCTTGCTATAACCTGTTCAATCATGCGGATATAAACTTCCGTCTTACCGCTTCCTGTAATACCGTGAATCAAATATGTCTTTTTTATATCGTTGTCAAAATCCTGTATTACCTTATCGACTATATGCTGCTGTTCATCGGATAGAAATAGCTTTGGGGCATTGCCTTCGTTTATGTTAACAGGGTTACGATAATACTCCTCCTGCGTTACATTTATTATGCATTTTTCTTTCAGGCTCCTAATGGTAGCAGCTGATACATTGAGCTTAGCTGTTACCAGTTCATATGGAATCCGTTCTTTAGGATTTAACAAAAGTTCAGATAGGAGTCTTTCCTGTGCTTTCCTGTTCTTAATCTTGCACTCATATAGGTATTCCTTCGCTTTACTTTGTGTCATGCGAAGCGATATATATTTGTGCTTTAACGTCGACTGTTTCTTGTGAGCAGGCAGCACCGTCTTAAGCGCAGCATACATGGTGGATCCATATCTTCTTTTCATCCATGCCGCAAGTTTTATGAATACATCCTCTGCCGGGAGATTCTCAGTAGCAATTGAATCTATCTCTTTAATCTTATCAATATCAAAATCGGCAGTATCTGTAAGTTCCATTACATAACCGGTTCGAAAATGATTCCCTTTGCCAAATGGCACAAGGACGCAGCTCCCTATATCAATACGCCCTATAAGTTTATCCGGAACTTTGTAGCAAAAGGTTCTGTCAACCTGCTCATGCGATATGTCTATTATTATCTTGGCAAATATCAGATTATTTTCTGTAGTATTGTCCATAATTATCCTTATGTCTAATAAAAACGAGCGGCTAATGGATGCTTACTTCATATTACGTTCTTTCATTATATCAGCTATAAGGTCTCTTTCATCCATTGGATATTTGACACCTTTTATCTCCTGATAGTCTTCGTGCCCTTTTCCCGCAAGTATTATAATATCTCCCTTTTGAGCATTGTCAATTGCATAGGCTATGGCTTCTTTTCTGTCAGGAATCTCGATATATTTGCCATCTGTCTTCTTCATGCCGATTTCGATGTCATGAATGATATCAAGAGGCTCTTCAAATCTCGGATTGTCAGATGTGATAATTGTAAAATCCGCAAGCCTTCCGCTAACTTCTCCCATCTCATAGCGGCGAAGCTTTGATCTGTTACCGCCGCAGCCAAAGAGGCATACAAGTCGATTAGGTCTATAATCTTTGAGTGTAGACAAAAGACTCTTAAGCGCCATTGCATTATGAGCATAGTCAATCATAAGTGTAAAGTCGTCTGATACATTAACCATCTCGATACGCCCTTTTACCTTAGCATTTCTAAGTGCCTGTATTATTTCGTCCTGACTACATCCAAAGTGTCTTGCTACTGCTATGGCACAAAGAGCATTATAAACTGAGAATTTTCCCGGAGTTCTTACTTCTGCATGTAGTTCAATAAGTCCGGTTGTATCAAAAAATACTCCAAGTTGACCGGGTTTTCTGATATAAGCAAGATTTATAGCGCGAAGATTTGCATTTTCAGAAAAGCCAAAGGTCTCAATATCACATGTATGTCCTTCGATAACCTGATTTACATGCTCATCATCAGCATTGACTATTCCAACTTTGCACTGTTTAAAAAGAAGTCCCTTACAATGCATATAATCATCAAAATCCTTATGTTCATCAGGTCCAATGTGATCAGGTTCTATATTGGTAAAAAGTCCAAGGTCATATACAAAGCCCTGGCTTCTGTACTGCATAAGAGCCTGTGATGAGACTTCCATGACAAGACTATCGCACCCTTCATCCACCATTTCTCTCATGTATTTCTGTAGGTCTAAGGATTCAGGAGTTGTATTCTTAGCAGGAATATGCTTATCACCTATAATAACTTCAATCGTTCCGATAAGTCCAACTTTATGTCCGGCATTTTCGAGCATACTCTTTACAAGATATGTTGTAGTCGTCTTTCCTTTAGTACCGGTTATACCAACTGTCTTAAGGCAATCCGCAGGATGTCCAAACCATGCCGCAGAAATAAATGCCATTGCATATCTTGTATCCTCTACACGTACAAGTGGCATAGTGCAGTTATCAGGAAGAATTACATCATCTTGAACAAGAATTGCTGCAGCCTTCTTATCTGCCGCCTTAGCTGCAACGCTGTGTCCATCAAAGTTAGCGCCTTTTATGCATATAAAAAGACATCCCTCTTCAATGTTGTTAGAATTATTGACTACATCTTTTATTTCTATTTCAGAAATATCAGCTTCTTTTTTTGAATTACCAATGTAAGCCTTATATTCGAGTTTTTCAAGCAATTTAATAAGTTTCATATGCACGTCTCCTGTCTGTGATTATCAAAATGCCACAACACTTTATTAGTTTTTTAGCATTTGAACACAACTTAAACACAATTATACTTTATAGTCTTATTCAAGATAGTTGTTGAAACCACTATCTCCCCCTCATAAGATTTGAGCTATATTGAATTCTGAGAAGTTCATGAATGCTCAGCAGGCGCCCACCGCCCAGTGGGCGTTTTTGCATGTTCTTAACAGAAATCAGTCATAACAATCTGAAGACTTTCCCTGTTCTGCCATGTATTGATATCAGGATAATAAGCTATATTAAGTACAATATCTTCTTTTACACTATTATTATATAACGCATCAATTATATCATTTCCATATCGCTCTATTAGGAAATCGTGCCATTTTTCCATATTGCCGAAATATACCATTTCGTAATCATTGCCATCAGAATCTTTGATTTTATATTTGCCGCAATTTCTATTCTTGCCCATAATGCGTCCATTTATGATATGGATATCCCTGGCCGCAAATGAAGGCTTTTCGTTTGCATTTCCAAAAGGCTCCAATATATCAAATTCCCTTATAAGCGGTATACTAAGGTAACTAAGTGGCAGAATCATATCAAGGTGCCTTGTTTCTACAAAGTCTTCCTCTGTAAGCCTGCAATTCTCATTGAGTCTTCTCCTTAGTTCGTCAATGTTTTGCACGCAAAGCGACAATCCCGCAGCCATTTTATGTCCACCAAATTTTGTAAAAAGATCCTTACATTCAGATAGCTCTCTGAACATATCATAATTTTCAATTGATCTTCCGCTTCCTTTGGCACCTTCATTTGCATTTGTTAGAATAATGGTGGGTCTTGAATATTTCTCACGAACTCTTCCTGCAACTATTCCGGCTATCGATTCGTGAAGATTAGGCTGATATAGAATTATGACCTTGGGAAGGTTCTCTCCGTATTTGGCCATCTCTAGTCCTGCGTCATCCACGCCTTTTTGTGTCATGGTCTTGCGGCTGTCATTGAGCGCCTTAAGATCGCCTGCGATATTAACAGCCTGCATAGTATTATTTGCCGTAAGAAGCTCTAATCCTCTCATGGCACTGTCAAGTCTTCCTGTAGCATTAAGACATGGTCCGATTACGAATCCTAAGTGATATCCCGACATTTTACTACTATCCAGACCATTAACAGTTATAAGGCTGCTAAGACCTAGATTGTGAGAATGCTCCATCTGTTTGAGTCCCTCTTTTACAAGAATCCTGTTCTCATCTTCTATGGGCATTACATCACATACTGTAGACAGCGCAGCAAATTCCAGCATCTCATTAAAGAAGTCATCTACATCATCAGAAGAATAATTCCAGCCTTCCTTTTCATATAGTTCAAACAGTATTTGGAGAAATTTGAAGGCTACTACGCCACCACATATCTCTTTGAATTTTATGTTACAATCGTGCCTTTTTGGATCTACAACTGCATCTGCGGGCGGAAGAATCTGCTCTTGTCCCTCACTTGTCTTTTCAATAGGGACTTCATGATGGTCTGTAACAATAACAGTCATTCCAAGCTCTTTGGCAAGCTTAACCTGGTCATAGGCAGCTATACCGTTATCGCAAGTTATTATAGTATCAATATTGTCATCATATGCTTCTCTTACCAGTCTGTCATTAAGACCATATCCGTCTTTGATCCTGTCAGGAAGCTTGTAATCCGTTACAGACGAACCTGCCAGAGATGATTTCGAACCTTTGCTTGCAAAGTTCAGGCCTGCATAGAGAATATATGTAGAGCATATACCATCTACATCATAGTCGCCTATGATTCTAATCTTGCTCCCTGAGTCAATCCTATCTGCCATTATAGTTGCAGCTTTTTCTATATCTGTAAGTTCGTGAGGGTCTCTTAGATTATCAAGTCCTCCATAAAGGTATCTTCTGATATCTTCAATATCAACAAGACCCCTGTTCCTAAGAAGTCTGGCTGTAATTGGGCTTATATTAAATTCCTCTGCAATTTTATTAAAATCAGCCTTCTTGGCTGCAATCATCCATTTTGACATTTTTATTCATCGCACCTTGACTAATAAAAATGGACTGCAGAAAGCTTATAAACTTCCTGCAGTCCGAACAAACAACAAATAGGTTAAGCTTTTTTTACACTTCTTTTTTTCATAGTGAACCAAAGCTGTGCTGCTATACAGATAGAAGAATATGTACCACTTACAACACCAACCATAAGAGGAAGTGCAAATGTCTTTATATCCTGAACACCTACTACATATAAGCAAAGAACCATGATGAAGGTAGTAATAGATGTGAACAGTGATCTTGTAAGAGTCTGGTTAACAGATTCATTAACAAGATCTTTGAGCTGCTGCTCATTACGTATTCCGTGCTGGTTTTCACGAATTCGGTCAAAGGTTACGATTGTATCGTTAATAGAGTAACCAATGATTGTAAGAACAACGGCGATAAATGTACTTCCAACTTCTATTCTCGTGAATGCATAGCATACGGTAACCATCAATGCATCATGTGCCAGAGCAATAATTGCACTTGCGCCAAAACGAATGTCTCTAAATCTGAAATAGATATAGATGAGCATGAGGAAAAGTGCTATAACTGTAGCCCAAATTGCATCATTTGTCATCTCATCACTGATAGTTGCACTGATTGTCTCATATGTTACATCAGTAGCTCCATAGCTTGTTGTAAGCAAATCGTTAATAGCCTGTGAAGCCTCTGTAGAAAGGCTCTGGGTCTTGAATACAACCTGATCCTGATCATTAACAATCTGGTGAGAGATTGAAAGATTGCTAAGGCTTGAATCCGCACCTGTTGCTGCATCCAAAATAGCTGGCTCAATTGTGCTTTCAAGTTCATCTGCAGAAGGTGTCTGCCCATCTTCGAAAGTAACTGTAGTTGCTGTACCGCCTACAAAATCAATCGAGTAATTGAATGCATGATTACCTGCACTGTGGTTATATACACAAGTTCCAATTCCGGCAACAATTATAATAATTGAAATTGCATACAATATCTTTCTGCGAGAAACAAAATCGATTTTCCTTGGTGCTTTTGCTTTTCCGTAGAATTTCTCATTTTTAAAGCCTAAGTTATAAAGGATTGAAGAAATACCTCTTGTTACAAACAAAGCAGTAAACATTGAAACTACTATACCAAGAGCAAGAGTTATTGCAAATCCTCTTACAGTACCTGTTCCGCGAAGTCCCAAAACTCCGGCAGCAATAAGTGTAGTGATATTTCCATCAAGGATAGCAGAAAGTGCCTTGGAATATCCTGACTTCATAGCCTTATCAACAGCAGCACCTGATGCAATCTCTTCTCTGATACGTGCAAATACGAGAACGTTAGCATCAACAGCCATACCGATTGAAAGGATAATACCTGCAATACCCGGAAGTGTCAGCGTAATATCAAATGCTGAAAGCAGTATTACCATAAAGCAGCAATAAAAGCCAAGTGCAATTGAAGCAGCTACTCCAAGTATTCTGAATACAAGAACCATGAACAGAACGATAACAAATAGTCCTATAATAGCAGCAATTTTACTAGTATGAATAGCGCTGGCACCAAGCTGAGCACCTACAACATTGGCACGAAGTTCTGTAAGTGATACATCAAGTCCACCAATACGAATAGTAGATGCAAGATTTTCTGCGTTTTCATATGAACTCATTCCAGTAATAGAAGCCTTACCGTCTGATATAACAGCCTGAACTGTAGGAACACTTATAAAGGATCCGTCATAATAAATACCGATTGACCATCCATTAGCATAAGCCTCTTGTGTTGCCGTAGCAAACTTAGCAGCTCCATCTGATGTAAGAGTAAGTTCTACAACATAAGATGTTGATGTTCCGGAATTATCGATTCCTGCCTGCGCATCAGCTATGTCCTCACCGGATAAAACAATGTCTCCACTCTCTTGAAGAGATTCGATTGTAACTCCGTCTGCGAGGGTATAAAAAGCTGCATATCCCATCCCATAAGGATCATAGTAGTTGGCAGTTCCTTCGTCATTATACTCGCGAATGAAGTACAGATTACCAGGTGTAGAAAGAGTTTCGAAAATCTCATCAGTTGCACCCGGAATTTCAACAGTGATACGGTCTGAACCTTCCTTGTAAACAGAAGCTTCTGTTGTATTAAGTTCAGATGCAACACGCTTGGAAAGCTTGGAAACTGTATCATTCATCTCCTGAGCTGTTGGCGTTCCGCCATCTTCACCGGTAACCTGATAAGTAATACTAACACCGCCGGCAAGGTCAAGACCGAAATTGATGTCGTGCATAGAGCCATCCTGTGTTTCCCCAACTCCATGCCAGGCAACGTAAAACAATCCGACCAGTACAGCCAATACTACTACTAAAGGCAGTAGCTGCTTTAACTTTTTCATTTTTTATAACCTCCGTTAACCCGCTTTTTAGGCATCTGCTTCTTCTGCAAGTGCCGCTTTTATCATAATCGCACATTCTATGCGCTTACGTTGAAGTTCACAGCCCTCTTTATAAACTGTGTTGATATTGCCATTGAAATTATATGCATTGGCACTACATCCACCACTACAATAGTACCTTGCAAAGCACTTCTGACATTCAGGTCTTGAATAAACATTGCTTTCTTTGAACTCTTTCTGAATATCAAAGCGCTTTATTCCTTCGAAGACATTTCCCATTATAAAGTCTTCGTTACCAACAAACTGATGGCAAGGATAAATATCGCCCCAAGGGGTTACGCCTACATATTCGCAACCACTCCCGCACCCTGACAGGCGTTTTGCAACGCATGGACCTCCTGAAAGATCTATGTTGAAATGGAAGAAATTAAAACCTTTACCCTCTTTTCTGTACTGAAGATAAAGCTTTGCAAGCTTGTCGTACTCTTCCTTAAGTTTAGGCAGATCTTCGTTTTTGATTGCATACCAATCTTCCGGCTTGGCAACTACAGGTTCCATCGAAATCTGTTTAAATCCAAGATCAGCAAGATGCTTAACATCTTCTGAAAAATCGAGATTGTTATGAGTAAATGTCCCCCTAACAAAATATCTTAGCTGATGCCTTGACTTCGCAACCTTAAGATATTTGGGGACAATAGTCTCATAAGTTCCTTGACCACCTGCTCGCGGTCTCATCTTATCGTTGACCTCTTTGCGACCGTCAATAGAAAGAACTATATTGCCCATCTCTTTATTGCAATAGTCAAGAATTTCCTGAGTAAGAAGAGTTCCGTTCGTAGTAATAGTAAAACGGAAATTCTTGCCAGCCTCTTTTTCAATGCTACGTCCGTATTCTACAATCTGTTTGACAACCTCAAAGTTCATAAGCGGTTCACCGCCAAAAAAATCCACCTCAAGATTGTGACGATTACCGGAATTCTTTACCAGAAAATCCAGAGCTGCCTTGCCGACTTCAAAGGACATAAGTGCCTTACGACCATGATACTCGCCCTCATCAGCAAAACAGTATTTACAACGAAGATTACAGTCATGAGCAATGTTCAGACATAAAGCCTTGACAACAACATCACGTGATTTAAATTCGTCAACGTAATTCTCGTATATATCATCTGTATAGAGCTGTCCGTCCTGACGAAGTGAAAGGATTTCTTCAACAGCTTCTAATACTTCATCTTCAGGATATGATGTGCCTTCATCTATAATTCTGCCAAAAACAGTTCTTACGAGCTCTGTATCAAGCGTTCCATGCTCCTGTTCATCAGGAATCTGAGCAGTTCCAAACATCTGCGTAAGAATCTCTTCTACAACAGGAATCAAATCATATACAATCACATCAACAACGTGAACACTGCCGCTGTTCACATCCAGAACGATGTTATAACCATTATTAGTAAATTCATGTACCATTAAACCTATAACTCTCTATCTACCAGTAAAAATAAGTTGTTTTTTGTGCATACGCACACAGAAAACAAGTATAGCAATATACCCGTCTTTAAATACAAGGAATATCGCTATACATGCTCACATAAGTCCCTTAAGATTAATTACGGATTACTGGGATCCGACCTTCCACAAAAGGGATAAATCAGAATCCAAAACAGTTGCAAATATAAAGTAATAAAAGTTTAGTTCTTTGCAAGCTGCTCGCAGCTCTGGTTACCAACTGTGCAAGATGTCTTGCATGCAGACTGACAAGATGTCTGGCATTCGCCACAGCCACCCTTCTTCATTGACTCTTTAAGATTTCTTGTAGCAAGTGTCTTAACGTGCTTCATGGTAATACCTCCTAAATAAATAAAAATGAGATAATCTCATACATCTTATAAGTATATCATAGATTAAATCCTATGTAAAAGATTTTTGGCTACTTTTCACAGCTACTTTTCACAGAATGATTTGGTGGTATGAATTGAAACTGTTTAATAGATCAATTATCCAGACTTCACCAATTTATCTATGAATAGTAAGGGTTTATTGCCCTATTTCAAAAAAATAACTTTCACCATGAATATATTAATTCATAATGAAAGTCATACCCTATAACTATTAAAATTAACATTTGTTCCTTCAAAACCGAACACTGAATTTCCAAACTTCATAGTTCATTGTCTATCTTCCGGATTCATATATCATTAAAATCTTTCTTGATAAACTCTCTTAAACTATTATAAGACTTTTGGTTAAGTCCTCGACCTATTAGTACACATCAGCTGAGAATGTTACCACTCTTACACCTTGTGCCTATCAACCTCGTACTCTCCAAGGGGTCTTACCACTTGCGTGGGGATATCTCATCTTGAGGGGGGCTTCACGCTTAGATGCCTTCAGCGTTTATCCC
>ERZ842401.673-NODE-673-length-50208-cov-16.054653_pt1 | contig 50208 bp, 37 predicted proteins | sample MGYA00521270_ERZ842401 | MGnify/ENA primary metagenome ERZ842401 (study PRJEB31892, sample SAMEA3878208) | bioreactor metagenome | biome: Moose rumen | place: Sweden | collected 2011-10 | study: EMG produced TPA metagenomics assembly of the PRJEB12797 data set... | reverse complement strand
TATCCACGTTGGGTCAGGATAAGCGCTGAAAGCATCTAAGCGCGAAGCCGTCTTCAAGATGAGTTTTCCCTTGAGGGTCGTGGGAGACTACCACGTAGATAGGCAGGATGTGTACGGTCGGTGACGGCCTCAGCAGACCTGTACTAATTGCCCGAAAGACTTTCTCTTGCAAGAGAAATATACGCCGAAAGAAAGGATCTGTCTGTAGTGGAGCCGAAGATCTGTTCTCTCAAGTAATATATTGCCGTGGTTATAGCGGTGAGGATCCACCTCTTCCCATTCCGAACAGAGAAGTTAAGCTCACCCACGCCGATGGTACTGCCCCACCAGGTGGGAGAGTAGGTAGCTGCGGTTCTTAGGAAGCCCCGATCGATCAACGTCGACCGGGGCTTCTTCTTTTTAGATTTTCACCAGCGCAACCTTGGTTTTTGTATCGCCGTATTCCAATATGGCGGTATATTTTGCGGGGGCAAGGGAAGTGATGTCCACCGCCAGCGGAGCGAATATGCCCGCCTGGCCTTCCAATGTTTTCACCAATGCGCCGGCAGCGGAATAGACGGAAACCTTTATGGTTGTCACCTCCTTGGTCTCCGGCCAGAAATAGACCGTTGTGGAAGCCGGTACCGGATACACTTCCACGGCAGCGGAAGAAAGCCTTACCGCCACCTGGAACGTGCAGGAGGCGCTTTCTCCCAGGGCATCCGTCGCTTTCAGCGTGATGCTGGTAATGCCGCTCTTGAGCGGGAGCAAGGTAAGCTGGTTTTCCCCGCCAAGGCCGGGCTTCAGGATGGCAGGATCGGCCGACATTACCGAGAGGCTTGGCGTTTCTCCGTCTTCGTCCCGGAAGACCTTGCCCACATCCAGGGTGGAAGTGATGTTCAGCGCCTTCAGGATCTTGTCTTCCGGCTGGGAACTGATTACAGGTGCATGGTTGGGCAAAAGCGTATATTCAAGCGTGGCCGAAGAAGTGAGCCCGTGGCTGTTCCTGGCCTCAAAAACCGCCTTGTAAGTGCCCGCAGGAGCGTTCCTGCCAATAATTTCGGCCGTGAAAGTGTCCGGGTAGAACACCAAAGCGTCTGACCCCGGAGTACAGCTCACCGTCACCGGGTCTTTGTTTATGCTCTTCACCGTAACCTTCACCATGGCCGACTCGTGGGCTTTTACGTCCAGGCTTTCCCTGGACAGGGAAATTTCCGGCGGAGTAATTTCTTCCGGGTTTTTCCCGGCCATTACCTCGAAGCCATACTCGAAAACAGAGGCGGCGTCCAGTCTTTTGCCGATGGGCTTGTTCCCGCCGACGACCTCTCCCAGCCCGCCCAGCAGGATGGTCCGGCAGTCTTCCTGGGTGAAGCCGGGGCCGCCGAAGTACGACACCAGCAGGGCCGCCACGCCTGTGGCATGCGGGCAGGCCATGGAAGTTCCGGCCCAGTAAAGGCCCGCGTAACCGCTGGAATTCACATCGGTGGGAACCGTGCTCCAGACACTGTTGTCGGCGGTCCTGCCGTTCCCGCCCGGGGCGGCTATGTCCACGTAACTCCCATAGTTGGAATAGGACGCCCGCCCGCCGTCCATGCCGAAGGCACCCACGGAAATAACTGGTTCATAGGCCGATACAATATCATAGTCGATAGCTTCGTTCCCGGCGGCGAAGAACACCAGGCCGCCTTTCATCGGCGAGTCCGGCAACTGCTTGCCCTCGTTGTCACAGCCAGCGTAAGTGATGAAATAGTTGATGGCCTTCTTATAAACCGCGTCCAGGCTCCACTTCTTGTATTCCGCCAGTTCCTCTTTGGATACATAGCCATCTTCTTCTCCGTCCAGGGCTCCGTCGGCATAATAGCCCCAGCTGTTGTTGCTGAGTACGGCTCCGTGGTCGGCCCCCCACTTGATGGCGGCCGCCGTCTGGTAGTCGCTGGCCGTTTCGTCTCCCTGAAAAATGGCGCAGGACATGATTCTTGCACCGGGGACTCCTGCGGCGGCATCCCCTCCGGCTATGCCGGCCACGCCCAGGTTATTGTTGCTCACGGCCGCGATGACGCCCGCGACATGGGTTCCATGCCCCGAGTCCGTGGAGATCAGGTAGCTCTGCTTGACGAAGTTGTAGCCCCAGTGGCCGGAGCCGTCGTTCCACATATTGGCCTGAAGGTCCGGATGATCACCGGCGACGCCTTCGTCCACCACGTTCACAATCACGTCCCGGGAACCGGTGGTGTAGGTGTTCCAGACGCTCTGGACATTGATGTCGGCCCCGGCATAGCGCTTGTTCACCATATTCCACTGGCGGGAAAACAGGGGGTCGTTGAACGTTCTCCGGCGCACCTTCCTTACAGGGCTTGCCGACACAACGCCGGGAACGGAGGAAAGGCCTTCCAAAGCCTTGGTCACAGGGGTTCCGCGGCTGTATACCACATGATAAAAACGGTGCAGGCCCTCCCGGCGGGTACGGGGCTCATACGGCCCGGCATCCGGGAAAACCCGTTCCAGCGACACGATGCCCATCTCCTGCAGGACGGAGTTGAGAGGGGCCGATTTGGTTACAAGGCTGCCCTCCAGAAGGGCTTCCTCGATTTGCGCAGTAAGCGCGTCGTCAAATTCCGCCACAGCCTCTCCGGGAACTTCCGCACTCATAGCGACAAGGGGCTCCGACATAATCGGAGCCTCTGTCTCTATGGGCTTTTCGGCCGAGCAGGAAAGTATCAGGATACTTACCGGCAGTATTTTAACGAAGTTTGGTATAGCCATAACGGGCTTCATCGGCCAGTTCTATCTCGATGCGCATGAGGCGGTTGTACTTGGCGATACGGTCCGTGCGGCTCAGGGAACCGGTCTTGATCTGACCGCTGTTGGTGGCAACTGCGATGTCGGCGATGGTGGTGTCTTCGGTTTCACCGGAGCGGTGGCTGGTAACGGTGGTGTAGCCGTGACGGTGGGCCATCTCGATGGCGTCCAGGGTCTCGGTGAGGGAACCAATCTGGTTCACCTTGATGAGGATGCTGTTGCCGGCGCCCATCTCGATACCCTTCTGCAGGTACTTCACGTTGGTTACGAAGAGGTCGTCACCCACGAGCTGGCACTTGCTGCCGATGGCCTTGGTGAGCTTCACCCAGCCTTCCCAGTCTTCCTCGGACAGGCCGTCCTCGATGGAGTCGATGGGATACTTGGAGATGAGCTGCTTGAGGTAGTTGATCTGCTGGTCCGTAGTGAGCTTGCGGCCGCGCGGGTCTTTCTTCTTGCCGTCCTTGAGCTGCTTGTAGTCGTAGAAGAACTTGCCGTCCTCCTTGAAGCAGAACTCGGAAGCTGCGCAGTCCATGGCGATGGTAACGTCCTTTCCGGGCACATAACCGGCAGCCTCGATGGCGGAGATGATGCAGTCCAGGGCGTCGTTGATGCCCTTGAGGGCGGGGGCGAAGCCACCTTCGTCACCCACGGCGGTGGACAGGCCACGGCCCTTGAGCACTTTCTGCAGGGCGTGGAACACCTCGGCACCCATGCGGACGGCCTCGGCCTCGTTCTTGGCGCCTATGGGCCGGATCATGAATTCCTGGAAAGCAATAGGGGCATCGGAGTGGGCGCCACCGTTGATGATGTTCATCATGGGAACGGGGAGTACATGTCCGTTGGTGCCGCCCAGATAGCGGTAAAGCGGGAGGCCCAGCTCGGCGGCGGCAGCCTTGGCAACGGCCAGGGAAACACCCAGGATGGCATTGGCGCCCAGGTTGCTCTTGGTGGGAGTGCCGTCCAGTTCAATCATGGCCTTGTCGATGGCGCGCTGCTGCGTGGCATCCATGCCGATGATTTCCGGAGCAATTACCTTGTTCACATTCTCAACAGCCTTGAGAACGCCTTTTCCGCCATAGCGCTTCTTGTCTCCGTCACGGAGCTCAAGGGCTTCGTTCTCACCGGTGGAAGCACCTGAAGGAACAGCTGCTACACCAACAAAACCGGAATCTAGGGTAACTTCAACTTCGATGGTAGGATTTCCGCGGGAATCCAGGATTTCCCTACCGAAAACAGATACGATTTGCATAATTTGATATAGAATTAAAAGTAGTTTCCTTTAAATCGTACAAATTTAAGAATTATTTCATATAAAAAAAACACCCTCCGAGTTTGCTCGAAGGGCAGTTTCTAGAGCGTGTCTTGTTTGAGGTCCTCTACGTAGCGGGCGATGCGGGCCAGCTGCGTGGGGATGGCGATGCTCTGCGGGCAGCGGGGCAGGCATTCTCCGCAATTGATGCAGTGGTTGGCCTGGCGGACGCTTTCCACGGCCCTGTCGTAGCTCACCAGATAGGCTTTCTTCAGCTTCCTGTACTCCTTCTGCTCGCGGGACTGGGCATAGGTGCCTTCCGTGATGGCCCGGTTGTAGTGCTGGAAAGTGCCGGGGATGTCGATACCCCAGGGGCAGGGCATGCAGTACTTGCAGTCCGTACAGTTGATCATGGGGTATTCCATCATCTGGGTGGCCATCTCTTCCAGGAATACCAGTTCCTCTTCCGTGAGCGGCTTGAAGTGGCCGAAGGTGTTCACGTTGTCCTTGAGCGGATCCATGTTCGTCATGCCGGAAAGGGCGCAGAGCACCCGCGGATGGGTTCCGCAGAAGCGGAAGGCCCAGGAGGCGACGCTCTTGTCCGGCTCCCGTTCCTTCATGCGGCGGGCGATGCTTTCCGGCACGTTGGCCAGCCGGCCTCCCAGCAGCGGTTCCATGATTACGATGGGCAGTTCCCGCTTGTCCAGCTCCTCGTACAGGTAGTCGGCATTCACGTTGCGTACTCCGTCGGCATGGGTCCAGTCCACGTAGTTCATCTCTATCTGCACGAAGTCCCAGAGCTGCTCGCCGGAGTCGTACATTTCCATGAAATAGTCGAACTCGTGCTTGGCCCCGTGGAACGAGAAGCCCAGGTTCCGGATCCGGCCTGCTTCCTTCTCCTTCCTCAGGAAATCCATCATGCCGTTCTGCACGTAGCGCTGGTTGAAGGCAGCCTTTCCGCCCCGGCCGATGGAATGGAGCAGGTAGTAGTCGAAGTAGTCTGTCTGCAGCTGCTGGAACGAGTCGTGGTACATCTTGATGGAAGCTTCCGGCGACTGGTCCCCGAAGTTGGACAGCTTGGTGGCAATGTAGTATTTGTCCCGGGGATGGCGGCTGAGGGCAATTCCCGCAGCCTTTTCCGACTGCCCCTGCAGGTAGGCGGGCGAAGTGTCGAAGTAATTGATTCCGTGCTCGATGGCATAATCCACCATCTCGTTCACGGCCTCCTGGTCTATCACGTCCCGCCCGTTGGCGTCCTTGATCATGGGCCAGCGCATGCAGCCGAAGCCTATCAGGGACACTTTGTCTCCGTTGCGGGGATTGGTGCGGTAAATCATCTCCTCCGGTCCTTCGTCCGGGGTTCCGCCTTTCTTCTTGTCGGCACCGCCGGCACAACCTACGGCCAAAGCAGCTGCTCCGGCGCCCGTTATCTTGATGAAGTCTCTTCTTTTCATGACTGTCTCCTCCTTTAAATGTGCTGTTCCCGGCCGTTCACGGTTATTGCGCTGATGGGGCGCACGGGGCAAAGGTTTTCACAGGCACCGCAGCCGATGCAGATTTCTTCGGCCACCACGGGGAACAGGAGGCCGGTCTCCCGGTCTTCCACCATCCGGATGGCGCCGCTGGGGCAGATACTGGCGCATTTTCCGCAGTTGGATTGTCCGCTGGCCGACAGGCAGCTTTCCTGGTTGACGCGGGCCGTACCCACGTGATACTGAGTCTTTTCCTCCCTGCCAATCTTGCGGATGGCGCCGCTGGGACAGAGTTCCGAACAGCGGGTGCATTCCGGTCGGCAATAGCCTTTCTCGAAGCCCATCTCCGGCTGCATCAGGTGGTTGAGGTCCGTGGACGGGCGAAGGACATTGTTGGGACATTCGGCCACGCAGAGCTGGCAGCCCGTGCAGCGGCGGTAGAAGTCTTTCACGCTTCTGGAACCGGGAGGGGTGAGGGGCGTTTCCCGCTCGGGGGCCTGCTTGGGCAGGACGCTGGCAAAACCGCCGTCCACCTTCTTCTCCTGGGCCCGGGCTTCCACGCCCTTGAGCGCGGCCGCCCCGATGGCCATTACGGCGCCGGTCATGAAGGCCCGGCGTCCGGCCTCCTGCGGCTCTTTTTTGTCATTCTGAGGCGCAGCCGAAGAACCTTTCCCACCCCAGGCAAAGCGGTATTTGAGCGCATCGAACTTGCAGTTGCCGATGCAATTGAAGCAGTCTACGCAGCGGCTGTAGTCGATGGTCTGGGATTCTTTGGTGATGTTGATGCACTGGGCCTTGCAATGGGTTTCGCAGGCTTTGCATTTTTTGCACTTGGCCGTGTCTATCACCGGGCGGAACATGGCAAAGCGGGAGAAGAAACTGAGGGTGGTGCCCACCGGGCAGATGGAGTTGCAGTAGGTGCGCCCGCCCTTGAAGGACAGCGCCACAATCACAACCAGCGTCACAACTGCCACAATGAAGGTGGGAAGGCTCCTGATCCAGACTTCCTTCTCATAGAAAGTATAGCTGCCGGCCCGTTCGCCGATGAGGGCCAGGAGGTTGTTCCCCCAGATATAGAGCGGCTGCAGCAGGTTCTGCACCATGCGGCCGTAGGCGCTGTACGGGGCCAGGAGGGCCACAAAAGCCTGTACGCCGGCCACCAGGGCAATCACGAACAGGGCCCATACGCCGTAGCGCAGCCATTTGATCTCTTTCCTGTACTTGTACGGCCGCTTGGCCTTGAGGGTGCCAAGATGGGAAACGCCGTCCTGGAACACGCCCAGCGGGCAGATGATGGAACAATAGCAGCGCCCGAAGATCAGGGTTGCGGCCACCAGCAGGACGATTACCGCCACGTTCAGCGCCATCACTGCGGGAAGGAACTGCACTTTGGCCATCCAGCCCAGCCAGCCGTGAAGGGCACCCGTGAAATCCAACAGCAACAAAGTAATTCCCAGCCAGAAAAGAACGGCCAGGATAACTCTCAGCTTCTTTAACATAGACCTTTTTCTTATTGTTGTATTTGCAAAGATAAAAATTTTTCAAAAATATTGCTATATTTGCAACCGCACAAAACAAAGCATTATGTTACCGAAAGCCAAAGAAATAGTGGATGCGGCTGCTGCAAAGATGCAGGATGCCGTAGACTACCTGGAGGAAGACCTCAAGAACTACCGGGTGGGCAAGGCCTCTCCGGCCATCCTCAATCCCGTGATGGTGGACTATTACGGCTGCGCCACTCCGCTCAACCAGGTGGCCTCCGTAACCACGCCGGATGCCAAGACCATCGCCATCCAGCCTTGGGAACGCAACATGATCGGCAAAATAGAGAAGGCCATCCTGGATGCCAATGTGGGACTCACGCCCTCCAACAACGGAGAAATCATCCGCTGCGTGGTGCCGGCCCTCACGGAAGAGCGCCGCAGGGACCTCATCAAGAAAGCCAAGGCCCAGGGAGAAACCACCAAGGTTTCCATCCGGAACATCCGCAGGGAAGGGATAGACCTTCTCAAGAAAGCCCAGAAGAACGAAGGCCTCTCCGAGGATGGGGAGAAAGAAGGGGAAGACGAGCTCCAGAAGGTCACCGACAAGTGGGTGAAGAAGGTGGACGAAGTAATAGCCGCCAAAGAAAAAGACATCCTCACCGTGTAACATGAGGGGGGGGTCGCCATCCAAGGATACAAGGGCTGCTTCCACGAACAAGCAGCCCGTTTATTTTATGATGCCTTATGATTGTCAGTCCAGCCAACAGGACCCTTTCGGTCCGGGAGTATTACTTCTCCATCAAGAACAAGGAAATTGCCCGTCTCAACGCCGAGCGTGCCGCCCGCGGCGAAGACCCCGTCATCAACCTGGGCATCGGCTCGCCGGACGGAGCGCCCTGCCCGGAGGCGGTGGAAGCCCTTTGCGAGTCGGCACATAAGCCCAATGCGCATGGCTATCAGAGCTATAACGGAATCCCGGAGCTCAGGGAAGCCATTGCCCGCTGGTACAAGAAGTGGTATGGCGTCCAGCTGGACCCCGCTTCCCAGATCCAGCCGCTCATGGGATCCAAGGAGGGCATACTCCTGCTCTCGCTCACCTTCCTGAACAAGGGGGACAAGGTGCTGGTCCCGGACCCGGGCTATCCCACCTACTCCTCTTCCACCCTCATGTGCGAGGCCGAGATGCTCAAATACAACCTGGTGGAGGAAAACGGCTGGTATCCGGACTTTGACGAGCTGGAGAACATGGACCTGGAAGGGGTGAAACTCATGTGGGTGAACTATCCCAACATGCCCACCGGAGCCCCCGCCCGCTGGGAGGTCTTCGAGCGCCTGGTGGCCTTTGCCCGCAAGCACAAGATCCTGCTGGTGAACGACAATCCCTACGGCTTCATCCTCAACACCCCGCAGTCCATCCTGTCCGTTCCCGGAGCGGAAGAAGTGTGCCTGGAAATGAATTCCCTGTCCAAAAGCCACAACATGGCCGGCTGGCGTGTGGGTATGCTGGTGGGCGCGGCCGACGTTATCAAGGAAGTGCTCAAGGTGAAGTCCCAGATGGATTCCGGCATGTTCCGGGGCATCCAGGAGGCTGCCGTGGCGGCTTTGGACGCCGGTGCCGACTGGTACGAAAAGCTGAACGGGGAATACCGGGCCCGCAGGGCCACTGCCTGCCTGATCATGGATGCCATCGGCGCAACGTACGACAAGGACGCCGGCGGCCTGTATGTCTGGGGCAAGGTGGATCCCGAGGCTTTTGAACCGGGAGAAAAATGCGTTGCAGAGCAGGTGTCGGACTACATCCTGTACAATGCCGGCGTGTTCCTCACCCCCGGCTTCATCTTTGGGAAGAACGGCAGCAATTATGTCCGGATTTCCCTCTGCGCCAACGTTCCCACCCTCACCAAAGCGCTGGTGAAAGTGCTTTCCATCGTCAAATGAGAAGGGTGGGAGTCATAGGTCTGGGCCTCATAGGAGGATCCATGGCCCTGGACCTCAAACGCCGCGGGTTTGCCCAGGAGGTGGTAGGTGTGGAAAGCGATCCCGTGGCGGCGCAGGCTGCGCTTACCATCGGCCTGGCCGATGAGATGGTGCCCTATGAAACCTGCATAGAAAAGGCCGATATCATAGTGGTGGCCGTCCCGGTGAATGCGGCCGTGAAGATGGTGCCGGATATTCTGGACCGGATTGTCCCCGGGCAGATTGTCATTGACGTCTGCTCCACCAAGAGCCAGATTTGCAGCGCCGTGAAGTATCATCCCCGGCGGAAGCAGTTTGTGAGCACGCACCCCATGGCCGGTACCGAGTACAGCGGACCCTGGGCGGCAGAGCCCGGGCTGTTCGACGGCCGCGCCTGCATTTTTGCCGATGTGGAGGAATCGGCTCCCAAGGCGGTGAAAACCATTGAGCAGATGTACGGTGTGCTCAACATGCGTCCCCTCTACATGAACTCAGGCCAGCACGACATCCATACGGCGTATGTGTCCCACATTTCCCATGTTACCTCTTTTGCCCTGGCTCTCACCGTACTGGACAAGGAAAAGGACGAGAAGCATATCTTCGACCTGGCCTCCGGCGGCTTTGCCTCCACCGTCCGCCTGGCCAAATCCAATGCCGACATGTGGGTTCCCATCCTCACCCAGAACCGTGACAACGTGCTTCATGTGATGGATACCTACATAGAAAAGATGCAACAATTCCGCGAAGCCGTCAGCGATTACGATGAAGACCGCATCCGCGAACTCATCCACGAAGCTAACCGGATCAAACGAATTTTAAGATAATGGCACATGAATTAGATATCATTCCCGGAACCGAGTGGGGATGCTTCACCCTTCCCAGGCCTATGTGCATTGCCGGACCGTGCAGTGCAGAAACGGAAGAGCAGGTAATGGAAACAGCCAGCGAGCTCAATGCCTTCGGGATTCACGTGTTCCGTGCGGGCATCTGGAAACCCCGCACCCACCCGGGCTCCTTCGAGGGAGTGGGCACCCCGGGCCTCAAGTGGCTCAGGCGTGTGAAAGAGGAACTGGGAATGAAGGTTTGCACGGAAGTGGCCACCAAGGAGCATGTCCAGGAAAGTCTCCGAAGCGGCGTGGATATGGTGTGGATCGGGGCCCGCACCACGGCCAATCCCTTCCTGGTCCAGCAGATTGCCGATTCCCTCCGCGGAACGGATATTCCCGTGCTGGTGAAAAATCCCGTGAATCCGGACCTGGAGCTCTGGATTGGCGCTCTGGAGCGCCTGTACCGGGCCGGCATCCGGAAACTGGGCGTCATCCACCGGGGTTTTTCCACATCGGCCCCCATTCTGTACAGGAATGACCCGGGCTGGAAGCTGGCCATCGAACTGCGCACCCGCTTCCCCAAAATGAGTTTCTTTGCCGACCCGTCCCACATGGGCGGAGACCGCAAATACCTGCAGGAAATCTCCCAGCGGGCCATGGACCTGGGCTTGGAAGGCCTCATGGTGGAGAGCCACTGCAATCCGGACTGCGCCTGGTCCGACGCCAAGCAGCAGCTCACCCCTGCCGCCCTCCAAACCATGCTGGAGAGCCTTACCATCCGCGAAAACACCTCTGACAACCAGGCCTACCGCGAGGGCATCGACACCCTCCGTGCCCGCATTGATGTCCTGGACGAAAGTCTCCTGAAGCTCCTGGCCGACCGCAACCAGGTGAGTAAGCTCATCGGCCAGTACAAGCGTGACCACAACGTGGCCATCCTGCAGGCTGTCCGTTGGGAGCAGCTGCTCACCGACATGGAAGCGAAAGGAAAGGCGCTGGGTCTCTCAGAAGAAAGCGTCAACGCCATCTTCAACGCCATCCACGAAGAGTCTGTAAGGGTACAGAACGAAGTGCTGAAAGGTTAAATCCCATACACCCCTTCCGCCTCCGGGGCCTCGGTGCCCCAGCGTCGGGCTATGTAGTCCAGGGTGGCGAAGATTTCTTCCGGGTCTTTGGAAGTGACCAGCTTGATGCGGGTTTCCTTGAAGTCCCGAAGGCCCTTGAAATAGCAGCTCAGGTGGCGGCGCATCTCGTACACGCCGGTAACAGGACCCTTCAGGTCCAGTGACAGCTGGAAATGCCGTTTGGCCAGGGCCACGCGGTCCCGCACGTTCATGGGCGGCAGTTCCTCGCCGGTGTCCAGCAGGTGGCGGATTTCCGTGAAAATCCAGGGATGGCCGAAAGACGCCCGCCCCACCATGATGCCATCCACGCCATAGCGTTCAAAGGCCTCGCGGGCCTTCTGGGCCGAATTGATGTCGCCGTTTCCAATGATGGGAATGTGCATGCGGGGGTTGTCCTTCACTTTTCCTATGAGGGTCCAGTCGGCCTCTCCCTTATACATCTGGCAGCGGGTACGGCCATGGATGGTAAGGGCCGATATGCCCACGTCCTGCAGCCTTTCGGCCAGTTCCGCGATAATCTTGGAGTTGTCGTCCCAGCCCAGGCGGGTCTTTACCGTCACCGGTTTGGACACGGCTTTCACGATGGATTCGGTAATGGCCACCAGCTTGTCGGGCTCCCGCATCATGCCGCTGCCGGCACCCCTGCCCGCTATCTTGGAAACGGGGCAGCCGAAGTTGATGTCTATGATATCGGCCCCGTGGCCCCCGGCCAGTTCGGCCGCCCGGTCGGCCATTTTTGCCGCATCCACCATGGCTTCCGGCAGGCTTCCGTAGATTTGCACGGCCACCGGGGCTTCCTCCTCCAGCGTGTGCATCTTGGCAATGGTCTTGGAAACATCCCGCACCAGGCCGTCAGAGCTGACGAACTCGGTCGTGACCATGGCGGCGCCCGCCTCCCGGCACAGGATGCGGAAGCTGGCATCCGTGACGTCTTCCATGGGAGCCAGCACCACAGGCCTCGGGCCCAGGTCTATATTTCCGATTTTCACGGTGCAAAGGTACGCAAATTTTGACTATATTTGTAAACTAAATACATCCGCTATATGGAGAGACATATCAAGACCATCGGCGTTCTTACTTCCGGAGGTGACGCACCCGGCATGAATGCGGCCATCCGCGCCATCACCCGCACCGCACGTTTCCACAGCATGAATGTCATTGGCGTGATGCGGGGCTATCAGGGCTTGATAGACAAAGAGTTCGTCAAGTTCACCTCTTCCTCGGTATCCAACACCATCCAGCGGGGCGGCACCATCCTCAAAACCGCCCGCAGCCAGGAGTTCCTTACGGCGGAAGGCCGCAAGAAAGCCTACGACAACATGGTGGAAGCCGGAATAGACGCCCTGGTGGTCATCGGCGGAAACGGTTCCCTCACGGGCGCCCAACTGTTTGCCCGGGAGTACGACATCCCCATCATCGGCCTGCCCGGAACCATCGACAACGACCTTTACGGCACAGACTCTACCATTGGCTACGACAGTGCACTCAACACCATTGTGGAGTGCGTAGACAAAATCCGGGACACCGCCAACAGCCACGACCGGATCTTCTTCATTGAAGTGATGGGCAGGGACGCCGGTTTCCTGGCCCAGAACAGCGCCATCGCCTCCGGGGCCGAAGCGGCCATCATCCCGGAAAGCAACACCGATGTGGACCAGCTGGCCGAATTCATCGAGCGGGGAAAGCGCAAGAGCAAGAACAGCGCCATTGTGCTGGTGAGCGAATCCCAGAAAGACGGGAAGGGCGGCGCCATGTACTATGCCGAAAGAATCCGCAACGAATATCCCCAGTTCGACGCAAGGGTAACCATCCTGGGCCATCTGCAGCGGGGCGGAAAGCCCAGCGCCTTCGACCGGATCCTGGCTTCCAGGATGGGCTATGCCGCCATCGAGGCCCTGCTGGAAGGCCAGCGGAACGTGATGATCGGCATCAAGGACGACGAAATTGTGTACGTACCCATTTCCCGGGCCGTGAAGATGGACAAGCCCATCAACCAGGAGCTGATAGCGGTGCTCAACGTGCTTTCGATGTAGTATGGTTTACGGGCTCATACTAAGAATCAGGCATTTCCTTTACGACAAAGGCTGGAAGAAGTCTTTCCGTGCCCCTGTCCCCACCGTCTGCATCGGCAATATCACCGTCGGGGGGACGGGCAAGACGCCGCACACGGAAATGGTGCTCAGGACACTGCTGAAAAGCGACGACTGGGCGTACAGCAACCTGGCGGTGCTCTCCCGCGGGTATAAGCGCAAGACAAAAGGCTTCCAGAAGGTGCCCCGGGAGGGGACGGCCCTGCTCTACGGGGACGAGCCCCTGCAGATGGCCAAAAAGTTCCCGGCGGTGACGGTGGCCGTGGACAAGGACCGTGTGGAGGGCCTCCATTTCCTCTCTCGCCCCGAAGAGCTGGAAACCGCCAAAAAAGCCCGCCGCTGCCTGGACAAGGCCGTGCCAAAGGCCCATCTGGTGGTTTTGGATGACGCCTTCCAGTACCGGAAGCTGAAGGCCGGCCTGAACATTGTGCTGGTGGATTACAATCGGCCCGTCCATAAAGACCGCCTGCTTCCCTGGGGAAAGCTCCGGGACCTGAAGAGCCGCCTGAAGGCAGCCGACATGGTCATCGTTACCAAGTGCCCGGCCTATGTAGATGACTGGGAGCGCAGCCAATGGAGGAAGTATCTGAAAATCAAGGATACGCAGAAGCTGTTCTTTACCACGCTCAGCTATGGTGGCATGGAGCCGGTGTTCCCGGAGGGGGATGTCCGCTACACCTATTCCAAGCGCCTGGTGCTCTTCACCGGGATAGCCAACGACGCTCCGCTCAGGAGCTATCTTTCAGACTCTTACAAGATTGTCCGGCGTATTGGCTTCCCGGACCATCACAAATATACCCAGGCCGATATCCGCACGCTGGGCAGCGCCGTAAAGGAGTTCCCTACGGCCTGTCTGGTCACCACCGAAAAGGACGCCCAGCGCATCGTGGATGCCAAAAAGGTTCCCGAAGAGCTTCGCAGGCGCATTTTCATGATGCCTGTCCAGGCGTCTTTCCTTACTCCGGAAGAGGAATCGGCCTTTGAGCAATCCCTGCTGGAGCGTCTTCGACTAACCACTAGCACCCAAGAAATATGAAAAACCTGAACCTGGCCTCTTCGGCCCTGCTTGTCGCCCTGGCCCTTTCCTGCGGCCAGCCTGCCAAAAAAGCGTTTGACGGTCCGGCCTATCTGGACGAATCCCTCCCGCTGGAAGAGCGCGTGGAGGACGCCCTGTCCCGGATGACTACGGAGGAAAAAGTAGCCCTGACCCACGCCCAGTCCAAATTCAGCAGTGCCGGCGTGCCCCGCCTGGGCATTCCGGAGGTCTGGTGTACCGACGGCCCCCACGGCATCCGCGCCGAAGTGCTTTGGGACGAGTGGGACCAGGCCGGCTGGACCAGCGATTCCTGCACCGCCTTCCCTGCCCTCACTGCCCTGGCCGCTTCCTGGGACCCGTCGCTCGCCGGCCTGTACGGAACGGTGATCGGCGAAGAGGCCCGTTACAGGAAGAAGGACGTGCTGCTGGGCCCCGGCGTGAACATTTACCGCTCGCCGCTGAACGGCCGCAACTTCGAATACATGGGTGAAGACCCCTTCCTGGCCAGCCGGATGGTCGTTCCCTACGTGCAGGGCGTCCAGAGCAACAACGTGGCCGCCTGCGTGAAGCATTACGCCCTGAACAACCAGGAGACGGCCCGGTTCTTCACCAACGTGACGGTGGACGACCGCACTCTGTACGAGATTTACCTGCCGGCTTTCAAGGCGGCGGTAGAAGGCGGCGCATGGGCTATCATGGGTTCCTATAACCTGTACAAAGGCCAGTGGAACTGCCACAACCAGTATCTGCTGAACGACATCCTCAAAGGCGAATGGGGCTTTGACGGAGTGGTCATCAGCGACTGGGGCGGCGTGCACGACACCGACCAGGCCATCACCAACGGACTGGACATGGAATTCGGCTCCTGGACCAACGGCCTTACCATGGGCATGACCAACGCCTACGATTCCTATTTCCTGGCCGCCCCCTATCTGGATCGCATCCGCAGCGGAAAGGTGGGCGTCACCGAACTGGACGACAAAGCCCGCCGCATCCTGCGCCTGATTTTCCGCACCAGCATGAGCCCGGAGCACAAACGGGGCAAGTTCACCTCTCCTGAGCACTATGCCGCAGCCCGCAAGATCGGGGCCGAGGGTATCGTCCTGCTTAAGAATGAAGGAGACGTTTTGCCGATCAAAGACGCCAGGAAGATTCTGGTGGTGGGCGAGAATGCCGTGAAGATGATGACGGTGGGCGGAGGCTCCTCTTCCCTGAAGGCCCAGCACGAGGTTTCTCCGCTGGACGGGCTCCGTGAAGCCCTTCCCGGTGTGGAAATCGTCTACGAGCGCGGCTACGTGGGGGACGCCGGCGGGGAGTACAATGGCGTTACCACCGGTCAGGACCTGTCTGAAAAACGTTCCGCCGCCCAGCTCATCGCCGATGCGGTCAAAGCCGCCCAGGGAGCCGATTACGTGATTTATATCGGCGGCTTGAACAAGAGCGACCATCAGGACGCAGAAGGGGCCGACCGTGAGCTATATGGCCTTCCTTACGGCCAGGATGCCGTAATTGAGGCGCTGGCCGCAACCCATCCCAAGCTGGTGGTGGTGAACATTTCCGGCAACGCAGTGGCCATGCCTTGGGTTTCCCGGGTTCCCGCCCTTGTGCAGGACTGGTATCTGGGCAGCGAGGCCGGCCATTCCCTGGCCGATGTGCTCACCGGCGCCGTGAACCCCTCCGGCAAGCTTCCTTTCACCTTCCCGGTGGCTATGGAAGACGGCCCTCTTAAGACGGCGGAGCAGTACCCCGGCGTTCCCGGCGACAGGAAGTGGGAGAGTTCGTTCGGCGCGGTCCCCATTCTGGAAGAAACCTACTCGGAGGGCATTTACGTGGGCTACCGCTGGTACGAGAGCAAACAGATTGCACCGCTCTTCCCCTTCGGCTATGGCCTCAGCTATACCACCTTTGCCTATGGCGAGCCCAAGGTGTCCAAGGCCGTCACCACCGACGGTTCCGTGTCGGTGAGTGTGCCCGTGACCAACACCGGTTCTGTGGCCGGCGCCGAGGTGGTCCAGTTCTATGTGGCCGACCCGGAAGCTTCCGTAGACCGTCCCGTGAAGGAGCTCAAGGGCTTCGACAAAGTGTGGCTGGAACCCGGTGAAACCAAGACCGTTACCGTCCAGCTGACCAGAGAATCCCTCAGCTTCTTCGACGCGGCCCGGCACGCCTGGGTAGCCGAACCGGGCCGCTTCGACGTCTTGGTGGGCGCCTCGTCGGCCGACATCCGCGGCACCGTGAGTTTTGAACTGAAGTGAAAAACGGCCTGTAAGCGCCATTCAGCAGACAGAGCTCAGCAGCACTTTCAGCGCCTTGTCGGGGACCAGGCAGAGGTCGTCGGCCGAGGCGGAAATAAGGAGGGTTTCTCCCTGGCGTACAGATACTTCCTCACCGTCCACTTCCAGGGTGCCGGAGCCGCGGAGGCACATTACCACTACAAAGGAATCCAGTTCCGAGAGGTCCTTGGCGTAGGGAAGCGTAAGGTCCAGCAGGCTGGTGGTGAAGTACGGGCAGCTGACCAGTTCCACTTCCTCGTCCTGTACGGGCGTATATTCCGTGCGGTAGCTGGGATACACTTTGTAGTCGATGGCGTCCTTGGCCAGCTGCGTGTGCAGCTCCCGGGGCTTGCCGTCCAGGCCGGGCCGGTTGTAGTCGAAGATGCGGTAGGTGATGTCCGAAGTCTGCTGGATTTCGGCCACAAAACAGCCGCTGCAGATGGCGTGGATGCGCCCGGCCGGCAAGAAGAAAACATCGCCGGGATGCACCTCGTGGCGAGCGAGCACTTCCGTAATGCTGCCATCGGCTACGCGGGCGGTGTACTCTTCCGGGCCGATGGACTTCGTAAGCCCGGAGAGCAGGTGCGCCCCAGGATCCGCCGCCATCACATACCACATCTCGGTCTTGCCCTTGCTTCCGTGCCGGAGGGCGGCCAGCTCGTCGTTCGGATGCACCTGGATGGAAAGGTCCTTCCGGGCGTCTATGAACTTGACGAGCAGCGGGAATTCCTCCCCCGTGCGCTCATACACCTGATTGCCAATCAGTTCTCCCTTGAATTCCTGAATCAGGGAAGTGACGGTGCGTCCCGCGAAAGGCCCTTCGGCCACCACGGACTCGTTGCCCTTCACGGCCGAAAGCTCCCAGCTTTCGCCAATCTGTTTCTGCCCGGTCTCCATTCCCTTGAAGGGGACAATCTTCTCTCCGCCCCAGACCAGTGTCTTGAATATCGGCTTGAATTTTAATATTTGCATCAGTTCATTTTTTTTGATGGAAGGGAATTGCTTTGAAAAACGTCGCTTCGCGACCCTCCCCAAAGGGGACCCCTCCTCTTATGCGGCCGAGGTTGGCCACAGTTTTTCAAAGCAATTCCCTTCCATCTAATTATCCATTGTATATTCCAGCGTTCCGCCGGCCATGATGTCGTGATAGTCTATATAGGGCTCGTTATACGGCTGGCCGTTCAGTTTGATGCCGCGGATATACGGCCCGCTGCCCTTTGTGGTGATAACAAACTGTTTATCGGCCACTTGCACAGAAGCCTTGTCCCAAAGCGGAGCACCGAACCAGAAGCGCGTGCTGGCCGGTTCCACCTGGTAGAAGCCCAGCGAGGAAAGGATGTACCAGGCGCTCATCTGCCCCACGTCTTCGTTGCCGGGAAGGCCTTCCTCACTGCAGGGGTACATGGTTTCGTATACCTCGCGGATGCGGCGGGCGGCCTTGTCCGGCTCTCCCAGCATGGAGTACAGATAAAGGGTATGGTGTCCCGGCTCGTTCCCGTGCGCATACTGGCCGATAAGGCCGGAGATATCGGCCGACGCACTCTCGCCCTCCACATGGTCCGGTGCTTCGAACAGGCCGTCCAGCTTGGCCAGCATGGCCTCCCTGGAGCCGAAGAGTTCCTGCAGTCCCTCTACGTCCTGCGGAACCAGCCAGATATATTGCCAGGGCGTCCCTTCCGTGTAGTCCGAAGTGGAATGGTGGGAGTAGATGGGGTTGAACGGTTCGGTAAAGCTGCCGTCGGTTTTCCGGCCCCGCATGAACTGCAGTTCCGGGTCCCAGTAATGCCGATAGGAGTGGCTGCGTTCCCGGTATTCGGCCGCCAGGGCTTCCTGCCCCAGGTACTCGGCTACGTTGGCCAGGGCGCCGTCGGCTATGGCGTATTCCATGTCGTTGGCCACGGATTCCACGTAGAGGTCGGCCGGGATGAAGCCGTACTCCATCCGGAGGTCCTGTCCGCGGTCCGGCTGCGTGGCAGTGGCCACCATGGCGTCGATGATCTGCCGGTCCGTGAGGCCCGCCCGGAAGCCCTTCACCACCGCGTCGGCAAACGAGACCAGCCCGGGGTTCCCCACCATGCAGTCTGTTTCGTTGCCCATGAGGTGCCACACCGGCAGGTCGCCCTGTTCCAGATAAATGTGGTAGAAGGTGGACACAATATCGTCCATCTTCTCCGGATGGATTAGGGTCATCAGCGGCATGGCGGCCCTGTAAGTATCCCAGAGCGAGAAGGTTGTGTAGTTCTGGAAGCTGTCTTTATACACAATTCCGTCGGCTCCGCGGTACTGCCCGTCGGCATCGTTGTAGGCCGATGGGGCAATCATCGTATGATAGAGCGCCGTGTAAAAGACCGAGCGCTTGTCCGGGTCCCGGGTCTCGATCCTGATCTTGCCCAGTTCCTTGTTCCAGGCTTCCCGGGCGGCCTGGCGGGTGGCGTCGAAATCCCAGCCGGGGAGTTCCGCCGCCATGTTGGCCCTTGCGCCCTCCACCGAGACGGGGGAAAGGGCTACTTTCACCAGGATCTGTTCCCCGGGCTCCGTGTGGCCCAGGGTGAAGTAGCCGTAGAGGGGGCTCAGGATGCCGTTGGCTTTTCGGGGATTCTCGGCCTCCGTGAAGGTGGCGGCGGGACGGGAGAATTCGGCCCAGAAGAAGATTTTCTGGTCCTTGGCCCAGCCGGTGGAGAAGCGGTGGCCGCCCAGCGCCGTCACCCGGCCTTCGGCGTCCTTCACCACTTCGAAGCCGCAGTCCACGGCCCGGTCCCAGCAGCCGCCGTTCTCCAGATCGAAGACCAGGACGGCGTCGTCGGCCTCGGGGAAGGTGTAGCGGTGCACTCCCACGCGGGACGTGGCGGTCATTTCCGCCAGAATTCCGTCGCGCAGCAGCGGTACGCTGTAGTAGCCCGGTTCGGCCACTTCGCGGCTTCTGTCGGCATAGGACCAGGCGCCCTCCCGTCCCCGTTCAGGGGCGGTGGCACCCAGCACCGGCATCACCGTAATGTCGAAGAGGTCGCCGATGCCTGTCCCGGAAAGGTGTGTGTGGCTGAAGCCGATGACGGTGGAATCGCTGGCGTGATAGCCGCTGCACCAGTCCCACTCCTGCGGGATGCTAGTGGGCCCCAGCTGCACCAGACCGAAGGGGACATTGGCCCCTACAAACACGTGTCCGTGCCCTCCCGTACCAATTCTGGGATTCACATAGGCGGCAAAGTCTTCTGACTGAGGGACACTACAGGCGGCGCAGAGTACCGCCAGGGCTATGGCAAGGACAGGTTTCATGTTTCCAAAACTATCTTCAGACAAATGTAGTGTTTTTTTGCAGATTTCAGAAATTTGTTATACATTTGAAAAAAGTGTTATATCATGGCGTACACGGTGACAAGAAAACAAACAGCCTTCCGGCTTCCTTCGGACTTGCTCGCAAGGGTGAAGCGGAGAGCGCAACAGGAGAATAAATCTTTGAATGCACTTGTAGAGGAAATCCTCTCGCAGAGTGTGCAGCGGGAATTGCCCGGTTTGCCAAAAGACTATGCAACCACGGCGGCAGACCTGTTCAATTACAAGGGACAAGTTCCGTCCCCTACCCGGGAAATGCTAAGGAAGGACCCTAAACTGGATCACATATGGAGCAAAGGCGTTTGAAAGTATTGATAGACACCAATGTCCTTCTGGATGTGATATGCCCGGATGGAAGGCCTTATGCAGACGCTTCGGCCAGTATTTTAAAAGCCGTGAGGGATGGTTACCTGGAAGGTGAACTTTCCACGCAGAGTATCATAGATGCCGCCTATGTCGCTTCACACACGGAAGGCGGTATGGTAGAAGCGTTCCGTTGCAAGATACTGGAATTGTCCACCTTTGTCAATATAGACGGTATGGATTTTTTCAGTGTCATGGATGCTGTGAAATACTGTTCGGGAGATTTTGAGGATGATGCCCAGCTTGCCTTTGCGTATAACACCGGTTGTGATATCGTTCTTACCGGAGATAAAGATTTCCAAGCCCGTAGCGGCAGGAAATATGATTATATACGCTTCTTTACGCCGCAGGAATTCATAGATAAACTTACTGCATAGTTTTTCTGTCCGGGGGGTGTGTTGTGCGTTTGTATTGTTCCTGCAAATCGCAGTTTGCATCAGATATGGCACTACGCAAAAACGGTCGAAAACGTGTAACGCGGTGTACCCGGGGTACAAGGCATTACGCAAAAACAGTCGAAAACGCGTAACGCGGTGTACGAAGGTGCAGCCTGGCCTTCCGGGGTACACCGGAAAGCGGCATCTGGGAGAGGTGTCGTTCTGATTCCGGCCCGGCATGGGCGAATCTTAGAGGCTGATTTTCAGCGCCAGAGGCTCCTGGGGCAGGTTCTTGGGCAGGGCTACCGTGACCTTTCCGTCTTTGACACGGGCTTTCATTTTTTTGCCGTTGTTCAGGAGGGTTACTTTTCCCTTGGGCAAGTTGCCGCTCCATTCCAGCGTTGCGGGGAGCTCTTCCCCGTCCGGGAGGGCATAGACCGCATATAGGGTTTTCCCGTCTTTGGAGGCGCTGAACCAGAGCCGGCCGTCGTTGTAGTCCGGGGTGATGCGGGTGTTGTAAAGGGCCTCTCCGCATCGGCCCAGCCACTGGCCGATTTCCCGGAGAATGACCACGGCGCGCTCTTCGATGAGGCCTTCCGGGGTGGGGCCCACGCCCAGCACCAGGCAGCCGCCCTTGGCCACAATCTCGGCCAGGGTGCCAATCACGCGGCGGGCGCTCTTGTACGGCTGGTCCTTCACCCAGCCCCAGTCGTTGCCCAGCGTGATGCAGGACTCCCAGGGATGGTCGAGCTGCCGATTGGGAACGCTCTGCTCCGGTGTCTGGTAGTTTTCATCCGGCCCCCCGATGGTGCGGTCTACGCAGAGGAGCCCCGGACTCACCCTTCTGGCCTCCGGCAGAATCTCCGGCAAGCCCACCTGCTCCCCGGCAATCCATCCGCCGTCCAGCCAGAGGATGTCCAGTTGTCCGTATCGGCCCCCGGTGAGCTCCCTTAGCTGGTTTTGGGTATAGGTCACGTATTTTTCCCACCAGTCCGGGTGCATGTCCGCCTTGTAATTGATATGGCGGTTGGGGGTGGCATAGTAAGGGTTCCAGAAGCCGTCGCAGTGCCAGTCCGGCTTGGAGAAATAGGCTCCCACCATGAAGTCCTGCGCCCGGAAGGCGTCAAAGACATACTTGGCGGCATCGGAGCGGGGATTCCCGGCAAACGGGCCGGCCTTTGCCAGGGAAAAATCCGTATAGGCGCTGTCGAAGAGGCAGAAACCGTCGTGGTGCTTGGTGGTGAAAATCATGTACTTCATGCCGGCGTCCCGGAACACCTGCGCCCACTGCTCCGGATTGAAGTCCACCGGGTTGAAATCGTTGGCCAGGCCCCAGTACCACTGCTTGTAGCCCTCGTAGGTGCTGTCTTCCGGCCGTACCACCCAGTCTTCGTTGCAGAGGTTCCAAGACTCCACGATGCCGGGCACCGAATAGAGGCCCCAGTGCATGAGGACGCCGAATTTCAGGTCCTGCCACCGGTCCAGTTTTTCCAGGACGGCCGGATCGGTGGGCCACACATATCCGTCGTCGGTGTTGTCCTGGGCCTTTGCGCCCAGCCCTGTGAGCACAAGCGCAACCATCAGTATAATTCGTTTCATTTGCATATGTAGCAGCGTTTTTATCTATTCAGACTCATGGAATAAGGCGCGTCTTCCGGGGTGGTCCCGCGGGTTTCAGACGGGGTTGCCGAAAGGGAGAAGTGAAGCCGGGCACCGCCGGCAATATCGCTGTGCCTGAGGTAGTTCCTGCTCCAGTCCCGGCCATTCAGGCTTAACCGCTCCACATAGTAATTTTCGGCCGAATTCTCCGGCGCCTCAATCGTGAGAACCCCTCCCGGGAGGTGCAGGGTGGCCTTCCGGAAGAGCGGCGTCCCCAGGGCGTACTCCCCGCTGCCGGGGCATACCGGATAGAAGCCCAGGGCGGAGAACACGTACCAGGCCGATGTCTGCCCGTTGTCTTCGTCGCCGCAGTAGCCGTCGGCCCAGGGGGAATAGAACTTCTCCATCACCTCCCGGACGCGGGCCTGGGTCTTCCAGGGCTGGCCGCTCCAATCGTACAGGTACAGCATGTGCTGGATGGGCTGGTTGCCGTGCGCGTAATTGCCCATGCCCATTACCGTCATCTCCGTGATTTCGTGGATGGGGAAGCCGTAATAGGAATCGTCGTAGTGGGGCGGCATGGCGAAAACCCCGTCCAGACGGGCGTTGAAGGCCTCTTTCCCGCCCATCTGTTCCATCAGGCCGCCGATGTCGTGGAAAACGGACCAGGTGTAGTGGAGGCTGTTCCCTTCCGTGAAATCTCCGCCCCATTTGAGCGGATTGAAGGGTCTGCGGAAGCTTCCGTCGGCCTTCCGGCCGTTCATGAGGCCGAATTCCGGATCCAGCAGCTTCCGGTAGTTTTGGGCGGCCGATTCATAGGGCGCCAGTGCCGTGCTGTCCTTTCCCAGTGCCAGGCCCAGCTGCCAGATGCACCAGTCGTCGTAGGCGTATTCCAGCGTGCGGGCGGCGCTTTCGTTGATGCCGGCGTCGCAGGGCACATAGCCCAGCGAGTCGTAGAGTTGCCATCCGCTGCGGCCGGAAGAAGACACGGAGGGATGCCGGGCATGCGCCCCGTGCGTAACCGCCTCCCAGAGCGCGTCCATGTCCTGCCCCCGGATGCCCTTGAGCCAGGCGTCGGCCACCACCGAGGCGCTGTTGTTCCCCACCATGCAGTCCCGGTGGCCGGGAGAGCTCCACTCCGGCAGGAAACCGCTCTCCCGGAAATGGTTGGCCAGCCCCTCCTGTACCCGGGCCGACACTTCGGGATACACCAGGTTCAGCAGCGGGAACAGGCCCCGGAACGTGTCCCAGAAGCCCGTGTCGGTGTAAAGCGGACCCTGCTCCACCTTGCCGTTATGCGGGCTGTAATGCACCTGCAGGCCGTTTTCGTCCGTTTCCGACAAGTCCCGGGGGAAGAGCAGGCAGCGGTACAGGCAGGAGTAGAAGGTTCTCAGGTGGTCCAGGTTCCCGTCCTCCACGGTTATCCGGCCCAATTCCCGGTTCCAGGCTTCCCGGGCCTGCATTTTCACCGCCTCAAAGCCTTCTGGGAGTTCCTGCAGGTTCCGCAGCGCCTGTTCCGGGGAAATGAAGGAGGAGGCCACCCTGAGGTTTACCACCTGCCCTTTCGCAGTGGGAAAGCCCACAACGGCCTGGGCATGGCCGGCTTCCACTTCATCGGTATCGGCAACAACGACTCCGTCGGCCACCACTTCCCGGAAAGTGAACGGCGTGTCGGATTCTATCACGAACCAGTTCCGGAAGCCCTCGGCCACTCCGCCATGGTTGTGGGTGCCGAAGCCCACGATGCGCTTCTCTTCCACTTTTATCCACGAGCCGCCGGGGAAGGCGTCCACCACCAGCCAGGAAGTTTCCTGCTCCGGATAGGTGAAGCGGAAAGCCGCCGCATGGGAAGTGGGCGAAAGCTCTGCGGTTACGTCGTGGCTGGCCAGGTAAATGCTGTAGTAATAGGGTGTTGCGGTCTCTGCCTTGTGGGAGAACCAACTGGCGCGCTCTTCCTGGTCATAGACCGGCCCCGTGGTCACGGGCATCAGGCTGAAGGCTCCGTAGTCGTTGATCCAGGGCGAGGGCTGATGGGTTTGCTTGAGCCCCCGGATGTGGGTGGCGTCGTAGCGGTAGGTCCAGCCGTCGCCGTCCTTTCCCGTCTGCGGCGTCCAAAAGTTCATGCCCCAGGGCACCGCTATGGCCGGATAGGTGTTGCCGGTGGAGAGGCTGTAGGTAGAGAGACTCCCCACCAGCGGATTCACATAGTCCACAGGCTCCATCCCCCCGGGCCCGGCCGTACAGCCTGCCATGCATAACATGGCAGAAACGGCTAACAGTGAGGCGCTTATGATTCTCATAGCTGGGTGTTTCATTTCCATTCCAGGGTGGAGGCGTTCAAGAGGTCGGCATGGGAGATGCGGTAGCCCTTGTTGCGGCCGTCCAGGCGTGCGCGGGTAGGGTTGGAGCCGCTGCGGGTTATCAGGAGCGTGTGCCCGTCGGGGAAATCCACGGAAATCCGGCCGAAGGCAGGGCGGGTGAGCGTGTAGGCAGGGTCGGCCGGGCAGTCCGGGTAGAAGCCCAGCATGGAGAACACGGCCCAGGCGCTCATGGTGCCGGTGTCGTCATTGCCCGGCAGGCCGTCGGGGGCGTTCTTGTAATGGTAGGTCAGCATCTTTTCCACCATGCTCCAGGTCCATTTTTCCTGGCCCTTGAAGCGGCTGAAGAGGTAGGGATAAACGATGTCGGGTTCGTTGGCAGGGTCGTACAGCTCTTCGTTGAACACCTTCTGGAGGCGCTGCAGGTACACTCTGCTGCCCCCCATCAGCTTGGCATAGCCGGCCACGTCGTGCGGCACAGCGAAGGTGTAGTTCCAGGCGCTGCCTTCGTGGAAGCCCGGCGCATTGGAGAAGTTGGCCCCGTCCTCCGGGTTAAAGGGCGTGAGGAAGGTGCCGTCTTGCCGAATGGGCCGCAGGGTGCCGTATTCGGCGCTGTAGTAGTTCCGGTAGCCCAGCGAGCGGCTCTTGAAGCGGGCGGCGTCTTCCTCGTATCCCAGGGCCGATGCCAGTTGCGAAAGCGCATAGTCGGCCAGGTAATACTCCAGCGCATGGGAGACGGAATTGTCGCCTGAGAAATCGGCCGAAAAATGCCCCAGCGGAATGTAGCCGTAGTCCAGATAAGGGTCGATGTCCGGGCGCATCAGGTTCTCCGCCCCGGGCGAATCGGCACTCTTGAGGAAGGCCTCGTAGGCGCTCTGCACGTCGAAATCCTGCAAGCCCTTGAGCCAGGTGTCGGCAATCACGCAGATGGCGGGGTCCCCTTCCATGGTCCAGGATTCCCGGCCGAAAAGCTCCCACTTGGGCATCCAGCCCCATTCGCGGTACATCTCCACCATGGAGCGCACCATGTCCAGCTGCTTGTCCGGGTACAGGAGGGTGAGCAGCGGATGCAGGTTGCGGTAGGTGTCCCAGAGGGAGAATACTGTATAGCGGTTTCCGCCGGCCACAATGCCGATTCCTTTCTGCCGAAGCCTCCGGAGCGGCTGTCCGGCGGGGCCGGTGGGAAGGGTGTAGAAGTCGTCGGCCGAAGGATTGCCGAACTCCATGAGCGGGTACTGTCCGTTCACGTCGTTCAGGATGTTGGGATGCAGCAGGCAGTGGTACAGGGCGGTATAGAAGACGGCCAGCTGGTCCGGGGTGCCGTCTTCCACCCGGATCCGGCCCAGGAGCTCTTCCCAGGCGGCCCCGGCGGCGGCGCTGACGCTCTCGAAGCGGAAGCCGTCCTGTTCGGCCTCCAGGTTCTCCCGGGCGTTGTCCGTACTCACGAACGAGACGCCCATCTGCACCAGTACTTCCTCGCCTTCCTGCAGATGGTCGTAGTGGAACCAGTAGCCGATATCGTCCCCGCTCAGCTCCCTGGAGTAGGCCTTGTACAGCTTGTAGGCCCCTGCGTCGGGGTCCCAGGCGGCTTCGGCGTCCATCGGCCGCTGTTTCTTCCAATAGCCGCAGCTGGAGGGCATTTTGCTAACCCGCAGCACAAAATAGACGGGGAAGACGGCCTGGCTGTTATAGCAGAATGTGCCCATGAGCTTGAATCCTTCAATTTCCGTGTCCGAAACCCGGCGCACGGTGGCCCCGCTCTCGTTGGTGAGGCCTTCGCCCAGGTTCAGGAGGATGTTGCCTTCGCCGCCCGGGAAGGTGTAACTTTCCAGGGAAGTGCGGGTTGTGGCCGTCACCCGGGCCCGGACGCCGTTCAAAAGAAGCGCCCCGTAGTAGCCGGGATGGGCCTCTTCCTCCGTGTATTCGCAGCCGTAAAGGTGGTAGTCGGCCTGGACGGGCCCGGTGGTGGGCATGGTTAGGAGGGCCCCCAGTTCCGGGCAGCCCACCCCGGAGAGGTTCACGTGCGAGAAGCCCGTAAGGTAGCGGTTCTCGGAGGTGTAGGGCGTGCTCCACCAGCGGCTGTCCTTGTCGTAAACATTCAATTCAGAGCCCATTACGTTAAAGGGCGACACGCTCATCATCCCGTTGGGCGTGACGGCCCCGGGGTTGCACGCGCCGTAATTGGCCGTGCCGATAAAGGGGTTCACGTACTGGCTCACCCCCGGCACCTGCAACAGGCCCGCAATCAGCAGCGTAAGGGCGGTTTTCATTTCAGCGTGGCTTTAAGGACGATGGTATCTTTCACACTGCCGATATCTTCGCCTTCTTCCTTGAGCTCGATGAGGCGGAACAGGTACTCGGCCGCCTTCCGGGCAATCTGCGGCAGCGGCTGCAGGATGTAGGAGATGGCCGGATTGAAGAAATTGTACACGTTGGAGTAGTCGAAACCCACGATGCGGATGTCCTGCTGGATGCGGACGCCCCTTTTGAAAAGCGCCTTGAGAACGGCCACGGAAGGCACGTTGGAGGCCGTTATGAGCCCGTCCGTCCCTTTTCGGAGCACCTCTTCCGCCACCTCGTCGGCATCGGCGTCCGTGAGGTTGAATGGCAGGTGGTAAATGTGGGCGTCCGGTCCCATGATGGCCCGGAAACTCTCTTCGCGGTCGGTCATGGAGGAGATGCGCATGGCATAGGATACCATCTCTATCTTCCGGGCCCCCTGGGCGCGGATGGCCTTGACGGCATCCTGCATGGCGGCGGCGTTGTCGGTGAGGACGGTGGGAACTTCAAAGTCCGGGAAATGCCTGTCTATCACCACGAAAGGCCTTCCGGAAGCCATCAGGCGCCGCATCCCTTCGGCCCCGTCCTGGGTGGGCACCACCACGAAGCCCTCCACGTCCTTCTCCAGAAAAGACTGCACCAGGCGGCTGAACTGCTCAGGGTCTTCCTCTGTGTTGCCGAAAAGGACCGTATAGCCGTGCAGATGGGCCATTTTCTCCAGGTAATGGGCTATGGTGCCATAGAAGATGTTCCCCATGTCCGAGAGAATCACCCCCAGTACGTGGGTTCGCCCCTGCCGCAGCATCCGGGCGGCCGAACTGGGCCTGTAATCCAGCCGCCTGGCCACCTCCAGGATGCGCTGCTTGGTGGCTTCGCTCACGCGGTACTTCTGCTTTCCGTCGGCGCCGATGCGGTTGTTCATTACAAAGGAGACCAGGGCGATGGATACCCCCGCCTCCTGGGCGATGTCCTTGATGGTGATGTTCTTGGGCATATCAGTAGGTATAAATGCTGGCTTGTGAATGTTTCTTTCCGGGAATGAGGGTGACGGCATCGGCCGGAACCACTTCCAGCGAAGCGCCCTGTTTCCGGAAATTGAAAGGCTGGTTCCCTACCAGGGTGAACTGCGGAGTTTCCAGCCAGGAAGTTTCTGTGTTCCAGTCCGTTCCGTCTTCCGTGGCCCGGATGGTCTTAAAGGGTTCGTCGGCCCGGCTGTCCGGCAAGCGGCCCAGGAACAGTCCGTCCCCGGCGCTAAGGCGGAAGCCCATTCCGTCCCGGCTCTCCACTTTGAGGATGCCGTTGCCGAAGAGGGTGAAGCGGACGGTTTTGCGGCCGCCATCCGAGAGCGGATACTGCGCCTGCAGCACCAGGCGGTCTTCCAGCTCCTGCCAGCTGCACTGGGCCGATGCGGCCAGAAGCGGGACCAGGCCCCCTTCCAGGTAGGTTTTTCCTTTGACTTGCAGGGACTTCACGCTGCCTTCGGCCCGGTCGAAGACCATTTCTACGTCTTTTCCGCGGATAACCAGCCGGGTGTCTCCTTCGGTGAGGGTGAGCGTTCCGGCGGCCGTCGGCGCATCCTTCCTGCTCCCCTCCTGCAGCAGGAATTCTTCGGTGGCCAGAACAGTCTCTTTCGCAAGCAACTTGCCGTTTTGCTGCGGGCCGGCTGCGAAGAACAGGCGGTATTCGCCCTTCTCTTTCCTTTTGGGAAGGCGGATCCGGAACTCCTCTTCCGCCTCCGGAGGCGTGTCAAAGTGCAGTTTCTTTTTGGGGAACAGGCCCACGGCTTTCCCGTCTTTTTCCACCCACCAGCGGACGGTATAGTTGCTCAGCGGGGAGAACTGCCGATGGTTCAGGATACTGAAAACGCCTTCCTGCAAGTCCAGGGGCCGGATTTCCAGCTCCTGCCGGGCCTGCTTGAGGGCCTGCGAGCCGGGATTCGGCCTGCCCAGGGTGTCCCATTGCGGATACAGGTAGAAACCGGCGCTGTCGGCCAGTTCGGCCAGCTCCCGGGGCAAGGGAGCGGTATTCAGGGCGTTCACGTTCAGCTGTTTGAGCCGGGAGAGCTCCGCCAGGGCCTCCGTGCGGTTCCGGGCCTTGAAATCGGCCCCCTTGAAGGGGACCTTGTGCCCGTTCACCCAAAAGCTGTCTTTCTTGTAGGGGCTAATGCGCCGGAACGCCAGCGGATGGTAGCTGTCCCTGCCGCCTGCCTGCAGGTGAAGGGTGTAGAACTCAGGCGTTTCGGCGTTCCAGGGCCGCACGTCCGGAAGGCGTTCCGGGCGCGTGGTAGTGAGGCTGTCTACGCGGTAGGCCGCATCGGTGAGCACGCTTCCGTCCCGGTCCAGGATTTCGTAAAACACCTCTACGGGCGTTTGGGAGCGGAGCTTCAGTTGAAAATAGCCGGTGTGCAGGTCTTCCTCCAGCCTGGCCGAAAGGTCAAAGTCCACCGCAGGAGCGCCGTTTTGCCGGTCTCCGGATATCCCTCCGCTGCAGGAAAACAGCAGCAGGGCGGCCCCTATGACGGCCAGCCGCCTCATTTTTTTTCTTCGTGCCCGGGTTCCACCAGTTCGTAGTCCAGCAGCTTCTGCTCCAGGTTGGTGCCTTTGACTCGGATGCGCACCCGGTCTCCCAGGCGGATGGATTTGTGCGTGCGCCGCCCCACGGCCCGGTAATGGTCTTCATCGAACACGTAAAAGTCGCTCTTGATGGTGCGGTAGGGGACCATGCCTTCTATCTTGGTGGGGTCTATTTCCACATAGACGCCCCATTCGGTTACGCCGGACACGTTGCCGTCGAACTCCTGGCCAATCTTGTCTTCCATGAACTCCACCATCTTGTACTTGATGCTCTCCCTTTCGGCCTCGGCGGCCACCACTTCGCGGTCTGAGGCGTGCTTGCACTGGGCTGCGTAATAATCGGCGCTCTGGGAATCGGCCCCGCCAAGGTAGAGGGACAGCAGCCTGTGCACCATCATGTCCGGATAGCGGCGGATGGGCGAGGTGAAGTGGGTGTAGAATCTGAAGGCCAGTCCGTAATGGCCGATGTTGTCTGTGGAGTAGCAGGCCTTGGCCATGGAACGCAGGGCCAGAATCTGGATGGCGCCCAGTTCCGGCTTGTCGGCCGCGTCCTTCATAAGGCCGTTCAGGGTTTTGGCAATGTCCTTTCCCGTCTCGATGGATCCCACCTTGTAGCCGAAGTGGCTGGCGAAGTCCCTGAGGCCGGATAGCTTCTCCAGGTTGGGCTCGTCGTGCACGCGGTACACGAAGGTTTTGGCCTTGGCGAGCGCCTTGCCGCCCATCTTGCCGCCGGTAGCCACAAATTCGGCCACGGTGCGGTTGGCCAGCAGCATGAATTCCTCGATGAGCCAGTTGGCCTCCTTGGAGAATTTCTGGTGGACGCCGATGGGCTTGCCGTTCTGGTCCACCTCCACTTTCATTTCCGGACGTTCGAAGTTCACTGCGCCGGCCTGGAAACGCTTTTTGCGCAGCTTCAGGGCCAGGTCGTTCAAAATCAGGATGGCCTCCTTGATCTCCGGGAGCACCATCCCGCTCTCGCTGCCGGCGCCGAACTCCTGCTCCATGGCCAGGGGGCCCGCCTCAATGATGGCCTGGGCGCCTTCGTAGTCGAAGCGGTAGTCGGAAATGATTTCGGTGCGGCCCAGCCAGGGGTTGATGACCTTGGCCTGCGGGGTTATCTCGAATACGGCCGAGAAGGTAAGCTTTTCTTCCTTGGGCCTTAGCGAGCAAAGCTTGTTGGAGAGCTTCTCCGGCAGCATGGGCACGGTGCGGTCCACCAGATACACGGAGGTGCCGCGCTCCTGGGCCTCTTTGTCCACCGGGGTTCCCGGCTGCACGTAATAGGTTACGTCGGCAATGTGGACGCCCACCTCGTAGTTGCCGTTTTCCAGCTTGCGGAAGCTGATGGCGTCGTCGTAGTCTTTGGCGTCGGTGGGGTCGATGGTGAAGGTGAGCACCTTCCGGAAATCCCGGCGATGCGCCCTGTCTTTGTCGGTGATGGTTTCGGAGATGCCGTCGGCCGCTTTTTCCACCTCCTGGGTGAAGCGGTAGGGAAGGCCGAATTCGGCCAGGATGGCGTGCATCTCGGTCTCGTTCTCGCCGGGCATGCCCAGAATATCCACCACATGGCCGTGCGGGCCGGCTTCTCCCCGGTCCCAACCGTCCACCACGGCGGCCACTTTCATGCCTCGCTTCCCGCCTTCCGGGACTGGGACGGAGATGTCGTAAGGCATGGTCTTGGAGCTCATGAGCACCCAGGCCTGCCTGCCCACGATGTGCAGGATTCCTACGAACGGCCGGGTGTTGCGCTCCAACACGGCCACAATCTCTCCGCTGCGGCGTTTGGCCTGCCCGGTCTTCTCCTGGGTGACGGCTACGCGCACCAGGTCTCCGTGCAGGGCGCCGCGGGTTTTGGACGCCTTTACGTAAACGTCCTCTTCCTGGCCCTCGATGCGCACGAACACAAACCCTTCCCGCGACATCAGGGCTTTTCCTTCATATTCTGGTACAATACGTTGTTTCTTTCTTTTCTTGCTTCCGGCGGACCTTCCGCCATTTTTTCTGTTGTTTCTTCTGGACATCTTCAATGGATTTGGTACAAAGGTACAAAGAATCTGCTAAATTTTTAGCAGATTCCACGGAATTTCCTCATGGGAAAAGGCTCAGCGGTAAAGTTCCCGGAGTACGGCCAGGGATTTTACGCGGATGGCCTGCTCGGTATGGAACTCCAGGTAGCGGAGAAGGTCTTCGCAGAGGGCGTTGCGGGTTTCTCCGGACAGGGGAATGAGCATGGACTCGCCGAAGCCGGTTTCCAGGAAACGCCTCAGTACCAGGGCGTTTTCTCCGGCGAAGGGGGCGATGTCCTGGAAGCTGGGCCGGAAGCCCAGGGCACCGGCGAATTCCAGCAGGAAGCGGATGTGGAAATTGGCATAATCGGCCTGGAGGGCGTCCAGGGCCAGGATGCTGCCCACGCACCACTCGTACAGTCCTTCTTCGTTGGCCCCGTCCCTGAGGGTGCGGAAGAGCACTTCCGAGAGGAAAAGGGTCATGGTGTTCTTGTGCAGGTCCCCGCGGATGCCGTTCAGGGTATCCCTGGCATGGATGTTCCGGATGCTCCAGAGCTCCGACTTGGGGTTCTCCACCACCTCCGCCTCCAGAATGTTCAGCGGCAGGAAGAGGGCGGCCCCGGCCTTCTGGGCCGATTGCACCAGGAATCCCCGTCGGCCCCACTCCTTGGAAAGGGTATGGACCACGAGGCCCTTCTCGCCCACCTTGGTGGTGGCCAGCACGATGAGCTCTGCGGTTTCCCTTGTCATTCTGAGCGTTTCAGGTACTCCGCCATCGCCCTGAGTGCCTTCCCCCGGTGGGAAATGGCGTTCTTTTCCTCTTCGCTGATTTCGGCCGCCGTCACGTTGTAACCGTCCGGGATGAACACGGGGTCGTAGCCGAAGCCGCCTTTCCCCTGGCGCTCCATGGCTATACGGCCTTCCATGATGCCGTCGAAAAAGTGCATTTCCCCGTTCAGGATCAGGGTGACGGAGGTGCGGAAACGGGCTTTCCGATTGGCGTGGGGCGTTTCCAGGCCCAGGTCTCTGGCCACCGAAGCCTCCTGCTCCCGCCGGGCCATCTCTTTCAGCAGTTTCCGGATATTGGCGGCCGGGTCTTTCTGCCCGCCGGCATAGCGGGCCGTGTGGATGCCGGGGCCGCCGCCCAGGATGTCCACTTCCAGGCCGGTGTCATCGGCAAAACAATTGAGTCCTGTTTTCTTGTAAATATACTCGGCCTTCTGCATGGAGTTGGCCCTGAGGGTATTTCCGGTTTCGGGAATGTCTTCTGCAATACCCGCCTGGGCAGGTGTAATCAATTGGAACCCTTTGCCAAGAATTTCGGCTGCTTCGCGGAGTTTTCCGGGGTTCCCTGTAGCAAATACTATCTTCATACAATACACTAAAAACCGCCGCAAAGATAGGCATTCTTTACGAATTCAGCACTATTTTTGTATATTTGTGGCCTTATGAAACGAATCCAAGTTATTCTGGCCGTATGTGCCGGCCTGGCCGTGGGAGTGGCCGCCGGGGCCCAATCCAAGAATTTCACCCTGGGACAGTGGGTGGAAATGCACAATGCCATCCTCAAGGAACTCAACCGCTCGTATGTAGACTCGCTGGAAGTGGGCCGCATAGAACGGGCGGGGATAGATGCCATGCTGGATGCCCTGGACCCTTATACCGTCTATGTTCCGGAAGAGGAGCAGGAAGACTTCCAGATGATGCTTACCAATACCTACGGAGGCATCGGCGCCATTATCTACAAGCCGGACATCCAGGGGAATGTCATTATCAACGAGCCGTATGCCGGTTCCCCCGCCGCCAAGGCCGGGCTGGTCTGCGGGGACGAGATAGAAACCATCGACGGGCTCTCCACCCACGGGCTGGAAAGCGGTGAAAGCAGCGAGAAAATGCGCGGCAAGCCGGGTACCACCGTGGTGTTCCGCGTAAAGAAACTCCGGGACGGCGCCACCTGGAAGGCCGGGGACGTAATTGAGGTTCCGGTGGTGCGGGAACGGATTGTGCGGCCCTCGGTAGAGTATGCCGGAATGCTGAACGAAAGGGACGGATATGTTCTCATGTCCAAGTTCACGGAAGGCGTAGGACAGGCTGTCCGTGATGCCTACAACAAGCTCAAGGCCCAGGGAATGCAGCGCATGGTGCTGGATCTGAGGGGCAACGGCGGCGGCGTTCTCACCGAGGCGGTGAACATTGTCTCGCTCTTCGTTCCCAAGGGCTCGGTGGTGGTTACCGCCAAGGGCCGCGCAGCCGGGGAGGAACGGGTTTACAAGACCACCAAAGAGCCTGTGGATACCGGGATGCCGCTGATCATCCTGGTAGATTCCGCATCGGCATCGGCCTCGGAAATTGTCTCCGGTGCGCTGCAGGATTACGACAAGGCCACCATAATTGGCACAAGAACTTATGGGAAAGGCTTGGTACAGAGCATAATGCCGCTTCCTTACGACGGCCAGCTCAAGGTGACCACCGCCAAGTATTATACGCCTTCGGGCCGATGCGTCCAGGCTATTGACTACTCCCACCGGAACGAGGACGGCAGCGTGGGGCACATTCCGGATTCGCTTACGCACGAATTCACCACGGCCCATGGCCGGAAGGTGCGGGACGGCGGCGGCGTAACCCCGGACTTCGAGGTGAAGGCCCATCGCTACTCCCGGCTCACCTATTCCATCGTGATGAACGGAATCGTGGAGCAGTATGCCCTCAAGTTCGTGCGGGAGCATGCTTCCATCCCCGCCGTGGAGGATTTCCGCTTTACGGAATACGAAGATTTCATCGCCTTCGCGGCCGACAAGGAGTTCGACTACCGTTCATCGGCCAAGGCCCTGCTGGACGAGGTGAAGAAGGCCCTGAAGGAAGACGGCCTGTCGGAGACGATGTCGGAGGAAGTGGCCGCGCTGGAGAAGAAGATGAACATGGACAAGGAGACCTTCCTCCGGCTTATGAAAGACGAGATTGTGCCGTTCATCGAGGAAGAGATTGCCGTCCGCTATTACTTCCAGGAGGCGGGCATCCAGGTGCGCATCCGCTACGACGAGCAGCTGCAAAAAGCCCTGGAGCAGCCGGCCATCAGCTGGTAACCCCATGGACAGGAAAGAACTGGAAATCATGGCGCCGGCCGGCAACTTCGGTTGTCTGGTGGCGGCCGTGGAAGGCGGGGCGGATTCGGTGTACTTCGGCATCGGCCACCTGAACATGCGTTCCCATTCGGCCAACAACTTCTGCCGCGAAGACTTGCCGGAAATTGTGCGGATCTGCCGCGCATACGGGGTGCGCTCATACATAACCCTGAACATCACGCTGTACGGAGAGGACCTGGAGGCGGCCTATGAGACGCTGGACGCCGCCAAGGCCGCCGGCGTGGATGCCGTGATTGCCTCCGACATGGCGGCCATCCTGCATTGCCGGAAGATTGGCATGGAGGTGCATATTTCCACCCAGCTGAGCATTTCCAACCTGGAGGCGCTCCGCTTCTACGCCCGGTGGGCCGACGTAGTGGTGCTGGCCCGGGAGCTGCGGCTGGACCAGGTGAAGGCCATCCACGAAGCCATTGTCCGGGAACGGATTACCGGGCCTTCCGGGCAGCTGGTGCGGATAGAGATGTTCGCGCACGGGGCGTTCTGCATGGCCGTTTCCGGCAAATGCTACCTCTCGCTGGCGGCGTACGGGGAAAGTGCCAACCGGGGTGCCTGCATGCAGGTGTGCCGCCGGGGCTATCTGGTCACGGACTACGAGACCGGGAACCAAATCCATATTGACAACAAGTACATGATGTCGCCCAAGGACCTGTGCACCATCGAGTTTGCCGACAAGTTCGTGGAGGCGGGCGTGAAGGTGTTCAAGATCGAGGGCCGGGCGCGGAGTGCCGACTATGTGAAAACCACGGCCGAGTGCTACCGGAAGGCGGCCGACGCAGTGGCCGACGGCACTTTTACGCCGGAGCTGGGCGCGGCGCTGAAGGAACGCCTTTCCACCGTGTTCAACCGGGGCTTCTGGGACGGCTACTACCTGGGCGCCCGCCTGGGCGAATGGAGCGCAGTCTATGGCTCCCAGGCCACCCGCACCAAGGTCTATGTGGGCAAGGTGACCAACTGGTTCGCCCGCATCGGCGTGGCCGAAATCCTGGTGGAGGCCACCGATTTGCACGCGGGGGATGACATCCTGTTCATCGGCCACACCACCGGCGTGCTGGAAATGAAGGTGGAAGACATGCGGGTAGACCTCAAGCCCGCCACCCTGGCGCCCCAGGGCGTCCGCTGCTCGGTAGGCGTTCCGCTGGACGCCATGCCGGAAGACCGCGTGAACCTTCGGCCCGAAATGGAGCCCGGAGAGCGTCTCCATCCCCGGCGCGGCGACAAAGTATTCCGCTGGGTCTCTGCCTAGGCATTTTTTTCGTAATAATCCGTATCTTTGTACAAACCTGCAAGACCATGATTTCTGAAGCTACCATCGACCATGCCATCAAGGAGCTTTTCCAGCATATCGAATTCCAGGCAGAGCCCACCAGGCTGTACGACCCTTTGCGGTACATGGTTTCCATCGGCGGAAAGCGGCTGCGGCCGCGGCTGTGCCTCACCACCTATGGATTCTATCAAGACACGCTGGGGCCGGAAATCCTGCAGCCGGCGGCCGGGTTGGAAGTGTTCCATACCTTCACCCTCATCCATGACGACATCATGGACCGGTCGCCCCTGAGGCGCGGCCACGAGACCGTCTGGAAAAAGTGGGACCAAGACACGGCCATCCTGAGCGGCGACGTCATGTACATCGATGCCTGCAAGCGCATCGCCCAGGTTTCCCCGGCGGTGCTTCCCGCTGCCCTGGACCTCTTTTTCACCACCGCCGCAGAGGTGATGGACGGCCAGCAACTGGACATGGACTTCGAGCGCATGGAAGTGGTACCCATGGAGAAGTACATGCAGATGATCGGCCTCAAAACCGCCGTCCTCCTGGCTTGTTCAGCCAAAATGGGTGCGCTCGTTGCCAATGCGCCCATGGCCCATGCCGACGCCCTCTACGCCTACGCCTATGACCTGGGCCTCGCCTTCCAGGTGGCCGACGACTACCTGGACGCCTATGGCGACGAGAAGGTTTTTGGAAAGCCCATCGGCGCGGATATCGTCCAGAACAAAAAATCCTGGCTCATTGTCAAGGCGTATGAATGTTTGCCGGAAGAGATGACGGCCGCCCTGGCCCTTCCGGCCGGTACGGCACAGGAGCAGGCGCACAAAATAGCTTCGGTAAAAGCCCTTTACGATTCGGCCGGCATCCCTGCGCTGGCCCGCGCCCAGATAGCCTCGCTCCATGAAAGCGCCATAGGGAGAATCCGGGATCTGGCGCCCGAGGCCCGCACAGTGCTGGAAAACTTTGCCCAAAAACTCGTGGGCCGCACAGCATAGGCGCGGCCTCAGAAATCCAGCGAGCCTCCCCGGTAGAAGTTCACCAGGCGGGTCTGGAAGAGGTATTCGTAGGTGGCCTGGACTGCGTCGGAACGGGCTTTCATGAGCTGGTTGCGGGATTCGTTGAATTCGGTGATGGTGGCTTTCCCGTTCTCGTAACGGGCCTGGATGAGGGTAAAGGAATCCTGGGCGGCGGCAGCGGCGGCCTGCGAGGCTTGGTATTTGGCCTCGGCGGCCACGGCGGCGTTCCAGGCCTGCTGGATTTCCTTGTACAGGTTCTGCTTCACCAGGCGCAGCTGCATCTCCTGCGACACCTGGTTCACTTTGGCCGATCTGACCTGGTTCCTGATGCTGAACTTGCTGAAGATGGGAACGCTCAGCGACAGGCCCACGTACTGGCTGAAGTTGTTGTTCAGCTGGTCCCAGAAGCCCATTCCGCCGAAATTGGAATAAAAGTTGGTTCCGAACCCGCCGCTGAGGGACAGCGAGGGGGAATAGCGGCTCCGGGCTATGGCGATGGAACGGTCGGTCCCTTCCAGGCGGAGCTCTTCGGCCCGGATGGCGGGACGGATGCCCAGCGCGTCCAGGTAAATGTCGTCCGGATTGCCGATGGCCATCGCATCCATGACCACGGAAGGCCGCTCGACGGCGAAGCCTTCCCAGTCGGTGAATTCCAGCAGCTGGGCCAGGTCCAGCACCGAACTGCGCACGTTGTTCTGCGCCTGGATGAGCGTCACCCGGCTCTGGGCCAGCGAAGCCTTCTGCTGGGACACTTCCGCGGCCGATGCACGCCCGCTCTCATACATCCGCTCCAGGCGTTCCACCTGCAGCGAGTCGATGGTAATCTGCTGCTGGGCCACGTCCCGGATCTCGTAGTTGTACAGGATTTGGACATAGGCCTGCGCCACGGCCACGCGGATGTCGTCCCGGGCCTTTTCCAGATCGGCCAGGGCGGCTTCCAGATTCAGGGAGGCCAACTTGCTTTGATTGTAGGTAGCCCCTCCGTCAAAGAGGCTCATGCTGGCCCCTACGCTGAAGCTGGTGGTGGAGGAGTTTCCGCTTTCGTAGGTGTTGTTCCCGCCCAGGCCGCGGCCGAAGTTGAAGTTCTCGCTGGCCTGTCCGCTGGCCTGCGGCAGCCAGGCCCAGCGGGCGGTGTTTTCCTCTATCTCCCGGTTCTCGGCGGCGGTGTTTTGCAGGGCCACCGTCAGGTTGTGGTCCATGGCCCATTCCGTGCAGCGGGACAGGGTCCAGGGGTGGGAGAAGTCGGGCTTCAGGGTGTCGGCCTGAGTGCCTGCGGCCAACTGGGCCGACAGGGCAATAGCTATAGTCAGCGCTATCATAATCAGTTGTTTATAATCTGAGGACCCCGGACCTTGTCCTCCAGGGAAAGGCCACTCTTGATTTCGATGTTCACTCCGTCTGAGAGACCGGTTTCCACGGGATGCTCCTCGTAGGAGCCATCGGCCTTGACCAGGTACACGAAAGTGCTGTCCCCATTGAACTGGAGGGCGCTCTCGGGGATGAACAGGACATCCTCCGCCCGCTGGAGTTCAATTTCGGCATTGGCGCTGTAACCGGAGCGGATGGTGACGTCGGAAGGGACTTTCACCGTGGCTTTTATCTCGAAGAGGTTGGTGCCGCCGGACTCTGTGGCCTTGGGGGAAATGTACTCCAGGACTGCATCGAAACGCAGGTCCTGCAGGGCTCCGACGGAGATGATGACGGGAAGGCCCACATGCAGGCGGCCCACCTCCGTTTCATCTATGTTGCCGTCGAAGATAAGGTCGTCCATGTCGGCCACGGTGGCGATGGTGGTGCCGTCGTTGAAGGTGTTGGCATTGATTACTGTGTTGCCCACCTTCACCGGAACGTCCAGGATGAGCCCGGCCACGGAGGAGCGTACCAGGGTGGAACTGCCCGATTTATTGGACGAGGAAACGCCATCCCGGATAATCTCCAGGGATTCCACTGCTGCTGCATGCTCTTCTTTGGCTTGTTGGAGGGCCTGGGTCACCTGTTCGAAGGATTCGGCGCTTACCAGCTGCTGGTCGTAGAGTTTCTTCTCCCGGTCGTAATTGGTCTGGGCCTGCTTCAGGTTCACTTCGCTCAGGCGCACCCGGCTCTGGGCGCTGGAAAGCTGGCTCATTTCGGGAATCACTTTGAGCTTGGCTATGACCTCGTTCTGGGCCACCATGTCGCCGGCCTGCTTGTACAGTTCGGCCACGATGCCGCTGATTTGGGCTTTCACGTTCACCTCGTCCCGGGGCTGGATTTTGCCGGTGACCACGGTGGATTTCGCCAGGGTGCCCATCTCGGGCGTGAGCTCCTGGTACCGGATTTCCTTGGGGCGGGAGCGCTGGAACAGGTATGCGAAGGTGCCCAAAAACACCGCCGCCACCAGGACAATCATCAGGATTCTGCCAAATTTTTTCATATTGCGTTTAGTTTTAATTATTCATCTCTCATGGCATCTACGGGTTTTATCTGCATGGCGCGGGCGGCGGGCATCAGGCCGGCCACCACGCCCAGCACCGCCAGGAGGAAGGCGGCCAGCAAGGCCGTCCCGAAGGGCACCTGGAAGGCGGCCTTCAGGATGCCGTCCTCGGTCATGGCCAGTTCCACCCCATATAGGATGAGCACGCTGAACACGATGCCCAGCAGGCCGGCTGCCAGGGTGAGCACGATGCTCTCGGAGATAATCTGCCCCAGGATTTGCCTGGGCGTGGCGCCGATGGCCCTCCGGATGCCAATTTCCGTAGTACGTTCCTTCACGCTCACCATCATAATGTTGGACACGCCGATAACACCGGCCAGCAAGGTTCCCAGGCCGATGAGCCAGATGAGGAAGTTGATGCCGTTGAACAGGTTGTCAACTATGCCGAAGATGAGCTGGGTGTTCAGCAGGAACAGGGCCTGCTCGTCTGTAGGGTCTATGTAGTGCCGCCGGGCAATCACCTCCCGAACCCGGGGCGTTATGTCGCTCATGGTGATACCGGGTTTGGCCGTGAAGCACAGCAGGTGGACGGTGCTGCCCAGGTTGTAGGCCCGCCGGGCCTGGTTGATGGGGATGGTCACCGCGTCGCTGGCGCTGCCGTTGATGCTGATTCCCCCGGCGTCTCTCCAATCCACGCCCACCACGGTGTAATAGCTGCCGTCTATGCTGATGCGCTGGCCCAGGGGGTTGCCGCCCTCGGGGAAGAGTTCTTCGTACACCCGCTTGCCGATGACGCACACCTTGCGTTCCTGCAGGTTGTCGGCATCGTTGATGTATCGGCCGTATTTCATCTTGGGCGTTTCGATGTTGGCGTAATCGGCCCGGGCGCCTTTCACAACGGCGCGGGAAGAAGTGTGTTCGTCCCTGGAAACGCTTTTCCCCCAGAGACTTACCGATGGGGTTACGGTTTCCAGTTCGGGGATCATGCTCTTAAGCCGATCCACGTCGTTGTAGTCCAGGTTCCAGGATCGGCCTTTCTCGAAGCCCTTGTAGGGTTTGGTGGTCTGGCTGGTGGCAATGATGCAGGTGTTCTGGGCAAAGCCTTCGAAGTTCTGCACAAGGAGGTCCTTGAAGCCCTGGCCACCGCCGGTGAGGATCATGAGCATGAACACGCCCCAGAATACGCCGAAGCCGGTGAGGAGACTCCGGCTCTTGTTCCGGAGGATGCTGTCCAGGATTTCCCGGAAGGTATCTGTGTCAAACCATTTCATTCGGCCCTGAGTGCTTCTATGGGTTTAACGCGGGCCGCTTTCCAGGCGGGGATGGCTCCGGCCAGGGTTCCGGCTATAATCAGCAGCAGGGTGGCTTCCAGGGCAACATCCAGTCCCACGGTGGGGCTCACCAGCATTTGGATGGTTTCCTCGCCGATGGTCACCGCCTTCTGCGCCACGGTCTTGTCCATCACCTCGCAGGCCACCATGCCCAGGAACATGCCCACATAGCCGAAAGCGGCCGTGATGGTGATGCTCTCGGCAATGATGAGCTTCATGATTTCCCTGGGTCTGGCGCCGATGGCTTTCCGGATGCCGAATTCGTGGGTACGCTCCTTCACGGTGATGAGCATGATGTTGGAAACGCCCACGATGCCGCTCACCAGGGTGAGGATGCCCAGGATCCAAAGGGCGGTGCGGATCATCCGCATGGCCTTGGTCATCTGCATGTTGTCTGTGTAGCCGTTGTCTATCCAGATGCCCCTGTTGTCGTCCGGTGCTATCTCATGGCGGGCTTTGAGGCCGCCTCCGTACAGTTTTTCAAAAGCCTGGTGCTCTTCCAGGGTCTCGGGACCGCTTACGGTAAAGCTGATGGATTCAATCTTGTCAGTGGGGTCGTAAATCCCTTTGTAGGTTGAGTAGGGGATGGGGCAAAGGCGCGTGAAACTGGATTCGTCGGTGTTGTAAAGGCCGATGACCCGGAACGAGATGTCTCCGGCATTCACCCATTTCCCCACGATGTCCTCCGGCTGTCTGGGGCTCAGTTCCTTGGCCTGTGCCGTGCTCAGGATAACCACCTTGCGGCGTTCCTTCAAGTCGTCCGGGTTCAGGAAACGTCCGGCGCTCATGCGCATCTTGACTTGCTCCTGGTATTCGGGCATCACCCCGCGAAGGGTCCCGGCTACAGAGTTTCCGTTCAGGATGAGGGAAACCCTGGTTGTAGCGGTGGTGCGGGATACATTGCCGATGACCCCTTTCCATTGTTCCCCTTCGGTATAGGCTACGTCGGCCTCGTTCAACTGGATATTGCGTCCTTCCTTGTAGCCTGCGTAGGGCTTGGAGGTGCGCCAGCCTTCCACCGTGATGCTCTGGCTGATGTAGTCTTCCATGTTGCCCATGAAGGAGTTCATCAGGCCGTTCCCGGCACCCAGCAGGGCAATCAGCAGGAAGATGCCCCAACTCACCGCAAAGCCCGTGAGAGCCGTACGGAGTTTGTTGGTGCGCAGCGTGCTGGCTATTTCATGGAAAAGTTCTCGCATCTTGTCATTTCATAATCGGCCCCTTCCAGGCATTGTGCCGGGTATTCTCTTCTATTTCGCCGATGAGACCGTCCTTGATATGGATGATTTTGTCGGTCTCGTTGGCCACGCCGCTTTCGTGGGTTACCACTATGATGGTGATGCCGTCTTCCTGGTTCAGGCGCTTGAGGAGCTGCATAACCTCTACGCTGGTCTTGGAATCCAGGGCGCCGGTGGGCTCATCGGCCAGGATAATCTGGGGCTGGGTAATAAGGGCGCGGGCAATGGCTACGCGCTGCTTCTGGCCGCCGGACATCTCATTGGGGAAGTGGTGCGACCAGTCTGTCAGGCCCAGCTTCTCCAAGTACTCCATGGCCCTGGCATGACGCTCCCGCCGGGAAACGCCCTGATAATAGAGCGGAAGTTCCACGTTCTCCACGGCGGTTTTGAAATTGATGAGGTTGAAGCTCTGGAACACGAAACCAATCATGCGGTTCCTGTAGTCGGCCGCCTGCTTTTCGCCCAGGTCCTTGATAAGGGTTCCGCCCAAGTGGTAAGTTCCTTCGTCGTAGTTGTCCAGGATGCCCAGAATGTTCAGAAGTGTAGACTTCCCGGAACCGGAGGCCCCCATGATGGACACGAATTCCCCCTTATCTATATTAAGGTCTATCCCCTTGAGCACGTGCAGGGGCTGCCCGTTGTCGTAAGTCTTGTGTACTCCTTTCAGGTCAATCAGCATTTCTTCCTCTGTATTAATTATCTGCTGTGTTTAGCAACTGTTCCTGCCATCTAAGCCTTTTCTTCGCCGCAGTTTCAGCCACGTTTACCGCGGTTTCTGCTGTATTAGTATTCTATTACATTACAAATATAGAACGTATTTTTGGATTTACCAAATCTTTCTGCAACTTTCGGTCCCGAATCTTCAGATTTGCTAAGGTCGCTACACGTTTTCTATCCCGAAACAACATCTCGTTCACGAATAACTGGCTTTTTCATGGACGAACTGAACTGCCGGCCCGGTTCGTCCACGGAAATGGGGTGTTTTCATGGACGACCGCTCCCGAAACAACACGCTGCGGGTGCTGGGCCCCGGCCTTGAATAATTGGCAATTCTTCCAAAGCCCCCTCTCGGACACAATGCATAGCGTGGAGCTAATGTGCTAATTAGTAGATTGTTACGTAAAACGACCCGGGCGGTTTCAGCCTGGGTCGTTTTGTATAATTAGCTGATAATCAATCATTTAACATCCACGAATATTAACCCCTTATGCCGACGCAAGCGATCTGAGGGCATGGCGTTACGCGAAAAGGGCTGGAAACGTGTAATGGGACTTACCGGAGGATGCAGAGCGCGTGTGTAGGGGGCCGTGGGAGGGGCTTAGCGGTTGGGGGCGTCCAGGTGGAGCGAGGGGTTGTGGGCGGAGACTCGGCGGAGGATGAGCGAGATGGCAACGGCAGCAATGCAAAGCACTACGAACATCAGCTCTACGCGGACAGGGCCGGTAAGCCATGCCGATGCAGTCCCGGCGGTGGTGGCGGCCGTTTCCCCGGCAGCCGATGCAGCCCCGGCGGTGGTGGCGGCCGTTTCCCCGGCGTTGCCCAGGATGATGCCGGCCAGCCATTTGAAGGACAGCAGGCCCAGGTTCTGCACCCAGTAGATTAGGGCAAAAGTGGTTCCGAGCACCTTGTCTGGGACAATCTTGGGGACGCTGGGCCAGAGGGCGGCGGGTACCAGCGAGTAGCCGAAGCCCAGGAAGACCATGGCCAGATAGCCCCAAAAGGGGACGCCGGCGGGGGCGAAAGCCAGCAGCAAGTGAGCCACCAGGGCCAGCACGGCGCCCAGCACCATCCAGCGGGTTCCCTTTCCGGCCTTGTCTACCAGCATGCCGAAGAGCGGAGCGAAAACGACCGTAGAGAACGGCAGCATGCTCACCATCCAGCCGGCAGCCGATGCAGGGATGTCGAAGCGGGGGATGAGAATGGCCCCGGCGAATTTCTTGAAGGCAATGATGCTGCTGTAAAATAGCACACAGAGCAGGCCCAGCAGCCAGAAATTCTTGTTCCCCAGCACGCCCAGCACGTCCCGGAAGCGGAACGCATCATCAGAGGCGGAGGAGGACGCTTCCGGCTCGGGAACAGTGCCAGAGGAGGACGCTTCCCGCTCGACGCCGTGAATGTCGGCAGAAGAGGACACCTCCCGGTCGGGAACAGTGCCAGAGGAGGCCTCCCGGTCGGCACGGGCGTCCAGAGCCACGAAGAAGGCCCAGAGCAAGAGGCCGAGCGCCATCAGGCCCATGCCGATGAGGGCGGGGCGGGCAGTTTCGGCCAGGGTGTACACATGGCCGGCCTGCTGCTTTACCAGCATCGGCGAGAGCACCAGGGCGAAGGCCGTTCCCAGACGGGCGATGGCCAGCTGAAGACCCATAGCCAGAGCCATGGGCCCGCCCCGGAACCATTTGGCGATGCTGCGCGTAACGGCCGTTCCGGCAATCTCGCTGCCCAGGCCGAAGAACATGCAGCCAATATAGGCCACGGTAAGCGAGGCGGGGGAGCCGCTGAGCAGGGCCCATAGCACCAGGCCCGCTCCGGCCGCCATCATGCCCACGAAGATGGAACCGGTAATGCGCACGCCCCACTTGTCCAGCAGGATGCCGCACACCACCAGACCGCCGAACACGCAGAGCACGCTGTAGCCGCTGGTGTACAACCCGTACCCGGCGGCGTCCCAGCCCAGCTGCGTGAGCCCCGGGGAGTCGAATAGGTACGAGATGCTGGAGAACATGTCGTCGAAGTAGTACGATGCGAACATCGGCACCACCAAACAGGCCAGCGCTATCCAAGCGGCTGACCTGTTGAACTTTTTCCGGGCAGGAACTGTCATCTTACTGGATGTTGGGCAGCTCCAGGCCGTAGCCTTTCTTGCGGTCCTCGGCCTTCAGGAGGATGGAGAAGAAGAAGGCAATGAGGCCGAAGCTGGCGAAGATGATCATGGGAACGGTGTAGCCGCCGGTGGCCTTTTCAGTGGCGCCGATGAGCAGCGGAACGCCCCACAGGCCGATATTCTGCACCCAGAAGATAAGGCAGTAGGCGCTGCCCAGGATCTTTTCGTCTATGATTTTGGGGACGGACGGCCACAAGGCGGCGGGTACCAGCGAGAAGCTGAGGCCCAGGATGAGGATCAGGGTGACGGCCAGCCACTGGGCCTTGTATATCGGCAGTACGAAAGCGAAGCACAGGTGGCACACCATCATGATGACGGCACCCACCATGAGCATGGTAGCGCCCTTGCCCTTGGTGTCCAGGAATGCGCCCAGGAAGGGGGTTAGCACCATGGCCAGGATGGGGAAGAAGCTGAACAGCCGGGCCGCCAGGGCAGGCTCGATGCCCAGGGTGACCTCGAAGTAATTGGGGGCGAACTTCTGGAAGGGGAAAATGCCGCTGTAGTAAAGGACGCAGAGGATGGATACTATCCAGAACATCTTGCTGGAGAAGATTTTCCCCAGGTCCTTGATCTGGAATTCGTCGGCCTTGGAGTTGTCGGTTTCGCCGATGGCGGCCAGCTCCGCATCGAACTTCTTGTCCATCACGCAGAAGACGGAGAAGGTGATGAGGCCGATGATAAGGAGAAGGGCGCCGAAGAGCACCGGAGAGCCCACGGCATCCGGGAAAGCCTTGGAAATTGCGGGGGAAATCCACATGGCGGCGAATACGCCCAGACGGCCGATGGACATTTCTACGCCCATCGCGAGGGCCATTTCCTTACCCTTGAACCACTTGGCAAGAGCCTTGGAGACGGTGGTGCCGGCCATTTCGCAGCCGCAGCCGAAGATCATGAAGCCCAGCGTGGCCAGTTTGGCGCTGCCGGGGAACGAGGTCCACCAGCTGTTGAGCCAGGCCATCATGGCCGTATCCTGGAACCATGCGCTTACGCCCACGTACTTGATAAGGGCGCCTATCACCATGAGGGAGGCGCTCAGGATGCCCGTGAAGCGCACCCCCATCTTGTCCAGGATGATGCCTGCGAAGATGAGGAAGAAAAAGAATACGTTCAGGAAATATTCACCGCCCGCGTAGGTGCCGAAGGTGGCGCTGTCCCAGCCCCTTTCCGTCTCCAGCAGGGATTTCAGGGGTGAAAGGATGTCCGCGAAAAGGTACGCGAAGAACATCATGAGGGCGATGAGGATGAGTGCGGTCCAACGGGTTGCCGCGCTGTCGTTCATCAGTTTGTTGATCTTGTCGGACATGGTTTTCGATTTTAAGCCCGTAAATATAACAAAAAATTCCTTATTATCCTCCTACCCGGACATTGAGGCCGGCGGCTTCCAGCTGCCGGATGCAGCGCTGCAGCACTTCCGGCGAGGGGGCGCTCAGGGGCAGGTTTTCCGGATTGTACGTGGTTCCCATGCGCTCGTGCTTGCCCTTGCCGATGTCGTGGTACGGAAGCAGGTCCACCACCTCCGGCCGGGTTTCCAGGGAGTTTAGGAAGCCGGCCGATGCGGCTATGTTTTCCTCGCCGGCATTGACTTCGTTGATGAGCGGAATCCGGATCCAGAAGGCCTTTCCCAGGGATGCAACCAGGCGCATATTGCTCAGGATGAGCTCGTTGGGAACGCCGGTATAGCGCCGGTGTGTGGCCGAATCCATGGTTTTCAGATCGGCCATGAACAGCTCGCATTCCCCGGCCACTTCCTGCACCAGCTCCGGCAAGGCATAAAGGGTGGTGTCCACGGTGCGGTGGAAACCCCGGGCCCCCAGTTCCCGGAGCAGGGGAAGCAGCAGTTCCGGATGTAGCATAGGCTCCCCGCCGCTGATGGTGACCCCGCCGCCGCCATGCTCCATCACGCCGCGCTCCTTCTCCACCTCGGCAAGGAGTTCCTCCAGAGGCCACTGCCGGCCGCAGATTTCCATGGCGGCGGCGGGGCAGGCTTCGGCACAGGCGCCACAGAGGGTGCACTCCGCCCCGCTGGGCCGGATGCCGCCCGGGGTGAGCGCAAGCGCCCCCTGCGGACAGGCGGCCACGCAGGTGCCGCAGCCGATGCATTTGCTCTTCTTGTACAACCGCTGGGGCCGGGAACTCCAGCTCTCCGGATTGTGGCACCACACGCAGCGCAGCGGACACCCCTTCATGAAAAGGGTGGTCCGTATGCCGGGGCCGTCGTGAATGGCGTATCGCTTGATATCGAAAATGAGAGTCATGACGCAAAATTACAAAGATTTTGTGTCTTTGCAAGCAGCAGAGTGGCCCGTACCCTCCGACCCTCCCTCGTCCACGGAAAACCGGCAATTTCATGGACGACAGCACCTAAAACAACATCTCGTCCACGGAAAACCGGCAGTTTCATGAACGACCGTTTACAAGACAACGCACCGTGGACACTGAAATGCCGCGTTTGCAGAAAAACGGCATTCTGTGCGTTCCGCGCGCACACGCGGCAAAGAATCCGCCCGAAATCGGCTCTTCGCTAGCCGCGTTTGCAGAAAAACGGCATTCTGTGCTCTCTGTGCGCACACGCGGCCATGGTTTCGGCCCCCTCGCGGATACGATGTTTTTCTTTGTGGGGTCTAATCCGCTGACATTCAGAATTTTAACTAGTAGCCCCGTGCATGTTCATGGAGCCTTCTCCCACGTAGGCTATTCGGCCGGTATTCTCACTGCAGCCCGTCACCAACTCTTCTTCTACAGGCAGGCGGGTGATTTTCCAGGTTTTAGGATCGATGGTGAAAAGGGCCTGGCAGTCACGGTCTTCGGCCTGGAAATAGATTTGGCCGTCGGAGCGGGCCCAGTTGTAGGTCTGGATGCACTGGGGAATCCGGTCTGTAATGGGGGTTAGTTTGGAACCGCCAACTGCCCGTGCCCGAAAGCGTTGCAGGTCTGTGTTTTTCCGTTCACCTGCGACGGGAAACGGCCACTCAGCGCCTTGCAGCGTTGCAGGTCGGCCGAATTTTGCGGACCTGCGACGAAAACAGGGGTCAGAAACGGATCTCCACTGTAGAGCGTCCAGCCGAAATCCGGATCATCGGCCAGGATGGCGGCGGCAACGAGTTTGTTGACGCCCAGGGAGTCGTATCCGGTGAGGAATGCGTATTCACAGGTACTCCCGGGTGACGGAGGCCGCGCAGTCACGCATGCCGGACGGGGTGCCGGCATACACCACCGTACCGCCGTCTTCACCGGCGCCGGGGCCCAGCTCCAGCACCCAGTCGGCACTGCGGATCACGTCCATGTTGTGCTCGATGAGGTACACGGTGTTTCCCTGCGCCACCAACGAGTCGAAAAGCTGCAGGATATGCCGCACGTCCTTGATGTGCAGGCCGTCGGTGGGCTCATCTACAATGAAGATTTTGTCCTGCACACCCAGGTAGGAGGCCAGCTTGAGGCGTTGGAGTTCGCCACCGGAAAGGGTGGAAAGCGCCTGGTTCAGATGCAGGTACTGCAGCCCCACGTCCACCAGCGGCTTTAACTTCTGCTCAATCACCGTTCCCCGGAAAAAGGCCGATGCCAGCCGCACCGAAAGGTCCATTACCTGGGCAATGTTCAGCGTCTCCCCCGTAGCGGGGCTGGTGTAAGTGTATGAGAGGGCCTCCGGGGCGTAGCGCAGGCCGCCGCAAGCTTCGCACACCGTCTCGATGGAATCCATGAAGGCCATCTCCGAGACGATTACCCCCTTGCCGCCGCATACCGGGCAGGCGCCCTTGCCGTTGAAGGTGAAGTACTCCTCCTTCATCTTGTTGGCCCTGGCAAAGGCCTTCCGGATGTCCCCCGCCACTTCCATATAGGTGGCCGGGGTGGAGCGGAGGCTTACGCCGATGTCTTTCTGGCTGATGTAAACCACTTCTTCGGGCGCAGGCCAGGCCTTGCGAAAGCACTCCATGAGGGAGCTCTTGCCGCTGCCGGCCACGCCTGCCACTACCCCGAAAATGCCCAGCGGGAAGTCTACAGTGACGTTTTTCAGGTTGTGCAGCCGTGCATCGGCCACCCGGAAAACGCCGCTTCCCGGGCGGGGTGCGGCCTTGAAGGGCATCCGCTCCCCGATGAATTTTCCGGTGGCGGTGCCGCTTTCCAGAAGCTGCGCATAAGAGCCCTGGAACACTATCTTGCCGCCGTCGGCTCCCGGCCCCGGGCCCAGGTCCACAACGTGGTCGGCAATGCGGATCATTTCCTTGTGGTGCTCTACCAGCAGCACGGTGTTGCCGGCGTCCCGCAGGCGCTGCACCGAGCGCTTCATCCGTTCGATATCCCGGTTGTGCAGGCCCACCGACGGCTCGTCCAGGATGTACAGGACATCGGCCAGGGAAGAATTGATGTATTTGGCAATCTTGCAGCGCTGGGCCTCGCCGCCGGAAAGCGTCCCAACCGGGCGGTCCAGGCTCAGGTATCCCAGGCCGATTTCCTCCAGCGCGGTGAGCCGGGCGCCGATGGCTTCCTTCAAATCTACCGCCAGCGGGTCCTGCAGGCCCTGGATCCAGGCATTGAGGCGGGTAATGGACAGGGCGCAGGCTTCGGCAATGTTGAGGCCCGCTATCTTGCAGCTTAACACCTTGGGATTGAGGCGCGTTCCGCCGCAGTCCGGGCAGGTGCCCATCCGGAGCATGGGGTTCAGGACCGCCGCATGCAGGAGGCCTTCCTCGGAGTTGATGATGCTGCGGTACATGCGCGGGATGATGCCCTCGTACTTGGCGCTTTTGGGCCAGCCGGCGGGCGGGTTCTTGAGGCGGATCTGGGGGCTGTTCAGGAAGAGGTCCAGCTCCTCCGGCGTGTAGTCCCGGATCTTTTTGTCCAGGTCGAACAGGCCGCTCCGGGCATAGCGGATCCACCGCCAGCCGCCCTTGCCGAAGGCGATGTAGTGGATGGTGTCTTCGTCGTTGAGGCTCTTGTCGAAGTCCACCAGCTTGTGGATGTCCAGCTCACGGATTTCCCCCAGGCCGGAGCAGCGCGGGCAGCTGCCCTGCGGGTGGTTGAAGCTGAAGGAATCCGAGTATCCCACGAACGGCTTTCCCACGCGGGAGAACAGCAGGCGCATGAGGGCGTAGATGTCCGTGTAGGTGCCCACGGTGGAACGGGAGTTGTTGGCGGGCTTTTTCTGGTCTATGACGATGGCGATGGGAAGGCCCTCTATGCTGTCCACATGCGGCCGTCCGTACTTGGGCAGGTACTGCTGCACAAACGTGGGGAAGGTGTCGTTGAGTTCCCGCCGGCTCTTGGCCGCGATGGTGTCCAGCACCAGCGAGCTCTTTCCCGAGCCCGAAACGCCGGTGAATACGGTAATCTTGTATTTGGGAATGTCCAGGGAAACGTCCTTGAGGTTGTTCTCCCGCGCGCCCTTGATGCGTATGGTGTCAGTGGTCATGTGGCAAAGGTACGAAGATTTCGGGAGATTTGGGTTTTTGTGAATTTTGTTATATATTCACCGTATGAAACGTTTCACATCCATCCTTGTCGCCGCAGGCGTGCTGGCTGCGGTCTCCTGCGGCAAAACGGGAACGGTCCCGCAGGAGGATCCCATCGGTGATCCCATCGTCCTGGATCCCATCACCATATCTTCGCCCACGCCCACCGGGCAGATTACCAAGGTGGACCTGAACGACGTCCAGAAGGGTTATGTGGAGGCGGGGAACGCCATGGCGCTGCGTTTCCTGCAGGAGCTGTATGACGGCGAGAATCTGGTCTGCTCTCCGCTGAGCCTCCAGTATGCCCTGGCCATGACGGCAAACGGCGCCAGCGGGGAAA
>ERZ842401.669-NODE-669-length-50329-cov-11.946672_pt1 | contig 50329 bp, 27 predicted proteins | sample MGYA00521270_ERZ842401 | MGnify/ENA primary metagenome ERZ842401 (study PRJEB31892, sample SAMEA3878208) | bioreactor metagenome | biome: Moose rumen | place: Sweden | collected 2011-10 | study: EMG produced TPA metagenomics assembly of the PRJEB12797 data set... | reverse complement strand
CCGTGACAAACGGCTCATCAAGCCGACTTGATGAGCCGTTTGTCACGGTGAACACCGTCACCGGTGATGTGGGCATCAAACAAGCACAGGACGAGTATGAGCAACTAATCAAGAACAAAACACCAAAATCCAAACGATAATGCAAATCTACATCGACAACCAACTTGCCGCCATCAAGCAGGGCAGCAGTTTTGAGTATGTAGCGGAAAACCGCTACTTTTCCGGAGCAGACAGTTATACGCTCGCTATAACCTTTCCGCTCAAAGATTGTCCGCAGAACATCGCTATCTTCGGACATATCAACCGCAAAGACATACAGGCACAGAACCTGCTCTTTGATTGTGAGATACGTGATAAAGCCTTTGTACAGACAGGCTCTATCACCATCACAGAGATTTCCGAAACGGAAGTCAAGTGCCAGTTCCTTGAAGGCAAGTCCGTGCAGAACTTTGCCGTTACCTTTGATGAAATCTACATCAACGAACTTGAACTCGGCTACCCGGACACGAGCCGTGACCACATGACTTGCGACTATCCCTATAGACGTGACCACCGCTACGGGCAGGGCTACCTTGCTATCCCTTGGGTGAACAACAACACCGGCAACATTCAGAACAAGTGGAAAGCGCATCACACTCTTTGGGCTGACCGCGTGACAGGCTTATCGTACCAAGCCTATATGTGGTATATCGTTCAACTCATCTTCCAAAACCTCGGCTACACCTGCAACCTTGACGCTTGGAAAGGGCATTACAAGTGGGGTGCATTGCTCTGCTGCAACACCTTGCCCTACGCTTGGAACATACGCAACTGGGCGCGTGCATTGCCCCATTGGACACTCACCGAGTTTTTGGAGCAGTTGGAACTGCTGATGAATTGCGAGTTTGACATCGACCACGGGAAAAAAATCATAACCTTTGCATGGACTTCTGACCGAGCATTATTGGATAGTCAAGTGGAGATTGAAAAGGTGATAGATTCTTTTGTGGAAACACCCACAAAAGCTGAAGAAAGTAAATACCGAAAAAACCAAGCCTATAAGTATGCCGATTGTGACCACCGGATGTGGAAATATATGGTGGCACCGCAAGCCATCGCAAAAATGTATTCGTTTGCCACCGATGTCTATACGAGCGTACATTATGCCACAGGGTATGACATGTCATCAGCTCTCAAAAGTAATTATAGCACTTTGGATAATAGTATGCTGACACGCTTTCCATTCAATAGACTTTATCTGATTGAGGATGTCGATATGAATTTTGCCCTACGCGTCTATCAACGTAGTGCAACACCACAGCAAAACAATCCGGGTTGGTACAACTATACTATGCTAACTACACCTACTGCTATCAATCCTTTTGGTCCAACCGACACTGATGCAGAAAATGTCACAGAGTTGAAAATCGTCCCTGCATGGCTTGATGAGGTCATCAATGAGAACAAAGGAGTACGCCACCTTTGTCTATTCCTTGATTGCCCTGACATGCAAATAGAAGATGGGCAAAACGACCCGGACGAAACACATCTCGACCCGGAGGAAAACCATCAATTCCTTATGAGTGATTTTAATTCTATGCCTTGCTATTATGCTGCACAAGACATAGGCGACACCAAACAAGAGTTTTTCGACAAAATATATGTCGCATTTTGGGCTACCTATGCCAACGGACACCCCAATCTTCCCGAAGAAGATTACAACGATTTCATACGCTGGCCCGTGCCTGTGCGTGACCGATTGGAGTTTGATCTTGATTGGGCAGTATGGCAAAATGATGAATTTACTCTTCGCTTTAATGATAGATATGAGATGGTTAATTTATATATAAAATCCATTGACCCCACACGCAAATATACCTTCAAGTGGATTGCGGACACTATCCCCAATCCACGCGCCAAGTTCTACATACAAGGACGCTGGTATATTTGCGAGAAGATAACCGCCACCTTCACCGAAAACGGCATGTCCCAACTACTCAAAGGCGACTTCTATCCCATGGTAGAGTAGCGCACCCGAAGTTCCGACACGGCAGAGCCGTATCAGAAACTCGGTGCTTTCTCGTTCAGTCGCTTGAATAGTTCGGGATCGACATGGTTGGCGTATCTCGTTGTCATGGACAGGTCGCTGTGGTCAGCCGCCTGCATCACTGACAAGGGGTCAATACCGGCTTTCAGCATACCATTGATTCCCGTATCTCGCAGAGAGTAGAGCTGCATCTCTTCCGGAAGATGTATCTCCTTACGCATTGCTTCCCATACATTGCCGTAAGTGTGGCTTGACATAGCCACCTTACCGCACCGCCAACATTTGTCGGCAAACAAGTAGTCATCCGGTTTCGCACCCATGATATGTTTGCTCAACATCTCCTTTAGTTCCTCGGAGAGACGCGCCCTGCGCTCCTTGTGGTTCTTTGTGATGGTGGCAGGCAGTTCGATATAGCCTTCCGACAAGTTCACCATATATGCCTGCAAACGGCTTATCTCCACAGGACGGATAAGGGACGTATGCACCAACTCGCAGATAATAAGATACTGCGGATTGGTTTTCTCGAAATACTCCCTTATCTTCTTGCGCCATTGCTCGGGAATCAAGACACGGGTCTTGGTCTCCTCGCGCTTGGTCTTGATCTTCTCAAAAGGATTCTCCTCGCAATAGCATTTCTCAACCGCCCAACTAAACAAGGCACGACCTTGTTTGAGGTTGTTGTTATACGTGCGGTTGCTCACTGTGCCGTCCTCGTGCTTACGCGCCTTGCCGTTCTTGTTGGCATTGTTGCCTTCAAGAACATAGTCCATATATTCCACGGCAAGACGCTTGGTGAACTGGTTGCTACGCAAGTCAGGATGTTTGAGCAGAACCCACTTCTTTAAGCCGTTACAGAAACTCTGATAACTGCGCATCGTGTTTTCTGTGAGGTCACGGCTTTTGGCTTTAAGGAACTTGTCAATCAGCACCAACATATCGACCGAGCCGTCATCTTGCGGCTTTTGAGGTGCAACCATTGCCGGAGCTGTACCATACTGCTGCAGCACCTGCTGTGAGGGCAGTTGGATAGTCTGCATCACAGTAGGCATTGTAGGTTGCACCTGTAATGTTGATGAGATTGCGAACGGCGACCAGCCGCTTGCTAACTGGCAGTTGATTTGAATAATCATCTGCGATGTGATAGAACGGAACTCCGCAAAGTTCCTTGCTTTCTTCCGTTCACGATTGAGCTTCATTCTTTTGCGCTCCAATCCATCGGTGATTTGATTGTACGCATAATACTCAATGTAAAATCCATTGGTGTTGGATTTAAGCACTGCGGGCATATATCTCCGCATTGCTCCAAAATTCAGTTGTACTTCAGGCATTTTTTTTTATCTCCCAATTTTTGCTCGTTGATTATAGCAGAAATTAGGGGATAAAGACCTTAATTATATGTTGCTGTTTCAGTTTTTACTTTTGACCCGATTTTGACCCGATTTTGACCCGATTTTGAAAAACCTCCAAAATGGGGTGCTTTTAACAAGGGCAAAATCCGCTACAATTTAATACCATTTTCGCGTGCAAGCCGACCGTTTTTCTCACTGATTTTCTTGAAATCACAAAGAGAATACCTTATTGCTAAAGTATTCTCTATGAGCCACTGGCCGGACTTGAACCGGCGACCCACGCATTACGAATGCGTTGCTCTACCAACTGAGCCACAGTGGCATTTTTGCCAAAGCGGGTGCAAAGATACTACATTTTTTTGAATTGTACAATTATTACATAAATTATTCCATAAAATTTTTTAGGAGTCGGGATATGTAAATGTCAAATGATGTGTTTTTTCATACATCTATTTTATGTATTTAGAAAAAAGTTGTACCTTTGTAGTCGATTTTAAACGATATCGTCAACAAACGTATTCAAGTTATGCGCAGCATACATACATACATACATACATACATACATACATACGTAAGGCACAGCTACAGCCCCAATTATGTGAGTATCAATGTATGTATTCCGCGCTAACCTCATAATCGGCAAAGACTTTGTGTCTCTGCCGCTTTGTCATATATGCGGTATATAACTCTAATGACTAAATCATCAATTAATAATCCATATAAATTATGAAAACATCCGCATCATTAACCGCCATGTTTATACTATGCACGGCAATGCTTTTAATCAGCCCGGTGGCAAATGCCATACCGGAAAAAGGTGAACAACTGACCGATGGAACTATGTATTACCAAGTGTATTTTAATTCCTTCGGCACCTACAAACTCAAAGTGATTACCCCCGTCAATTATGCCGACGCTACTGCGGAGCAGATTCAGGCGTGGAATGAGCTGACGGACATCACCGTCCCGGGCGAAATTACCCTGGGCGAATATACATATTTGGTGGACTCCGTAGCAACAGGCGCTTTCGCTGAGCACGCGAATTTGCTCTCCGCTACTTTCGGCGGCGGAGTGGGAAACGAACTGGTCTTTGGACCAAGGTCCTTCTATAAATGCCCCAAACTGGAGACGCTCACTATCGAATTCCAGAACTCCATTCGTTTCGAGGAATATTCCTTCTCTGAATGTACACACCTGAAGAATTTGAATTACAGGTCATTGAGCTTATATGTCTCTAAAGGCGCCTTCAAAAGTTGTTCGGGACTCAATACCGCAGCGTGCTCTGAAAGTGTGTTGGACCTCTCCAAGGCAAGGTGCTTGGAAGCAGAAGCTTTTGACGGAGTGCACAGATACATCGTCCTCCTGCCTAAAAATATTTCTTTTATTGATTACAATGTCTTTGACGATTGGGCTTCAGAGAATACCCAATTTGTGATTAGTGCCCAATGCGGCGACCTTTCCGGGAGTGATATTGAATCCTATGCGGAGAAAGAAAACTCCTTTACGGAGGCCTATTTGGATAAAGAAACCGAGCGCTTTGACGTACAAGGCACATACGAGATTCCTGAACTGGACTGGAGAGTAGAGGACACGGAGTTGAACATTCAGGAGGGAGATTCGCTCTTCTGGTACAAGCCTGCCTTCACGCACGTACCTACTTGTAACGAGCCGTGGTTCAGCGTGAATGCAAACTCTGTGGAGCAGCTGACTTTCAAATTCCAAAACGAATATAATGAGTGGGTAATAAGACAAACTGTTCCCTTTGGCTACTATGAATACGAGGGGCAGAAATACCACGGCACCGAAAAAATCCCATTGGGCTCCGGCAAACTGACGTTTGTGTATTCGCCGCTGATTAGAGACATAGAGGTTTCGGGTGTCAATATCCCGAAAGTGGGAGAGAAAGTGGATAGCACCCGTACGGCTACTATTCCTGACTGGGCGCATTATAAACTCAATGGCATAACCCTCCTTACGGCTGATGGCAGTGACATCCCTACGGAGAAACTGCAGCCCTCCACTACATATCAATTGAGAGTTACTCTGGCGTGGAAATATAGTTGGTATCGATTCCCTACCGGTTCCGCTGATGAAAAAGCCGCTCAAATCAATTCGGCACTCATTAACGGCGAGGATGCGCAACTTGTAGGCAGTTCCTCTTCGAGTACCTTTAGTATGTATATTACTTTCACCACCGGTGCCGATGCGAATATGGTGGCTGCTCCGACGTTCAGTAGAGAACAGGCTTGGATCTATAACGTGGAGACAATTACCCTCTCCGCAGAAAGCGGAGCGGACATCTATTACACCCTTGACGGCTCCGAACCCTCCGCTACGAACGGGACACTCTTCACGGAGCCCATCTCTGTTACGGTAACCGAAGAGAACGAGGAGACCACTTTGACTATCAAAGCCGTAGCCGTTAAGGACGGAAAAGCCAGCGAGGTGGTTACTAAAGGATATCTGCTGAAACGCTCCTATTTCCAATTAGTGGTTAATGAATCGGAATATGGCACTATTACTGTCGATACCGAGCAAACGGCAGACGGCAAAGTCAAATACGGCACGCTCGTCACCATCAATGCCGTGCCGAAGGACGGATATGAAATCTCCGCATACTACGCTTTCGGATTCTCTACTTCGCCATTGACGGGCAATACTTTCCGTATGGTAAATAATATTACCGTCACTGTGTTTTTCGCCAAACTGCCCACCTATAAAGTGACTCTGGGCGAGACAGTCACTTGTCTCACAGAAGGCGTCGATCTGGACGCTGTGATTGGTGGCACCAAACTGATACTCACAGCCGATTACGACAAAGAGTGCAACTGGATGGATTGGAACTTGGACTATGAACTTGGGCAATACACCTGTCTCAATGATGAGTCTGTTTGCGACACCATTGAAGTACCTGTCAACTCCGATATTGAGATTACCACCTTTTCGGTTGCTTTGGACCGCGAGTTCATTCTGCGCACCGCCGAGGGCACGGAAGGTACCGTCTCGCTCAAATATACGACCAATACCGGCACAGAAAGAACCATCACCAGCCCGCAAGAGAGCCTTGCCAACTATTTCGGCTGCGGCGAAGTGGAGATTTGGGCCACACCGGCTGAAGGGTGGGAACTTGACCACATCACCGTAAACGGAGAAGAAAAGACGGAAGAGCACTTCATCATTGATGCCGTGAAGAGCGATCTGCAGGTTACAGGTTACTTCCGCGAGGTACACGGAGGCATTACTGATAGCCTTGACAATGTACAAAGGAACGATGTACAATGTACGAAGGTGCTCATAGACGATAAATTCTTCATCATCCGTGACGGCAAAACGTATAATGCTCTCGGCATGGAATTAAGATAGCCTCATAGCAGATTATTTCCAATAACAGGCAATCATCCGGTTGCCTGTTATTGTTTATTAATACTACTATTAAGCGGAATATTGACTTTGGCATTTTTTTTGTAACTTTGCCTGCAGAAAAGAACACCTGCATTATACTGCGGAAAAGAACCCTACATTATATCAGCGGAAATGAGACCCCTTCATTATATCATAGTAGTTTTGGCACTAATACTGTGCACAACAGCATACGCACAGACGGTCTATCAAACCGGTATAACCAAAGAGAATGTGGCTTCACTGCGTATCAAGTATGCAGACAGCGACCTTTTGGAACGACCTATCCTCACGTTAGGTGAAGACCAACCCTTAGAAATCTCGTTCGACGAACTGAGTCATAACACCCATCAATACACCTATACGGTTCGCCATTTGAACGCCGACTGGCGCGAGAGCGGTCTCAACAGCAGCGAGTATCTCAAAGGGTTCACCACACAAGATATCACCGACTATGACTACTCGCTCAACACCCAACAACTCTACACTCACTATCGTTTTATTTTCCCCAACGAAGATATGCAGCTCACCATGAGCGGCAATTATGTGATTCAGATCTACGAAGACGGCGACACTGAAAAAACAATCGGCTACGTGTGCTTCTCCGTAGCGGAACAGGAAGCAGGAATAAATGCCACCGTACGCAGCAATACCGATATAGAGTTGGCAGGCAGGTATCAACAGTTGGACATCGATGTGAACACCTCTCATCTTCGCCTCACTAACCCCACACAAGAGATACAAGTGGTAGTGACTCAAAACAACCGCACTGACAACTCGGTTCGTCTCACTCAGCCTACTTTCATTGAGAACAACCGCCTCCGTTATATCAACAACAAACAACTCATATTTGAAGGCGGCAACGAATATCACCATTTCGACATCAACTCAGCCTATATTTTAGGTAACGGAGTGAATCACATAGAGTTCGACCGTAATTATTATCATGCCTTTTTGTTCGATGACGTATGGGACCCTACTCTTCCCTACACCACTGAGAGTGATGCTGATGGTCAGTATGTCATCAATGCCGAGCGAACAGAGGATGACGACTATGAGGCAGACTATATGTGGGTGCATTTCTTTGTGCCACGTGATAACCCGTACTTTGACGGCAGTGTGTATGTGATAGGCGATGTGAGTTTCAATCAGCTCTCAGCAGCCAACCGTTTGCAATACGACAACGAGCATAAAGCCTATTGTCTCTCCCTTTACTTGAAGCAGGGCGCATACGACTATCAATATCTGTTTGTCCCCAAAGGCAAGAAACAAGGCACCTTGCAACGCACAGAAGGAAGTTACTGGCAGACGGGAAACGAATACACCATTTACGTTTATTATCGTCCTTTCGGCTCAAGAGGCGACCGGTTGGTGGGAGTGAAACGCATCAACTGAAAATTTCTCACATGATATCCATTAACAAATCAGACGGTATTCGTCGCCATAACAGCGTCGAATACCGTCCGGTTTATTAGGATTAATCTTAATAATGGAGAGACACACACTTATGTGTCAGTACCTATCATTTAATGGGAGTGCCCATTGCGTTGTAGAGTATGCCGTCTTTCTTAATCAGGAGCTGGCCATCGACAATGCGCTTAACTACATTACGGTTGGCGTCGAGATTGTCGAGAGCAGTGGATGACTCTTTGTAGAAATAAACATTGTCAACAAAGAACGTCTGAAGTGCCGCATAGTTAACCCAACCGATTTGTTTGACAGCCGAGATATCAGAATCGGTGAGGTCGATAACGACATCGTTCCACTCATTTGCCTTCAGCGTAGCCGTTGTTTTATCAAATTCTGTTGCTGCCACGAACTTAAAGGTGATAGTTCCTGCAGCCAAGGGATAGATATGGACATGGAACTTAACGAAACCGGTAGCATTCAAATCACCAGCCAACTGCCAGCCGTGTGAACCGCCTTCGGTAGGCTTATAGTAGAGGAGGACATTGTCGTCACCCAGTTTAGCAGCAGTAAGCAATGCAGGATTCCACCAGCTTTGGACATAGTCGGTAACAGCGACGGCAGGTGTATAAGCATCCGAATAGAGCGCCTTCACATTTGCAGCCGCAGCCGAGGGTGTCGGAGCAGCGGCAGGCAACTCGAGAGTCTTTGCTACGACAGGGACAGCCGCAGCTTTATTGCCTGCATCATCGGAAGCGACAACAGAGAAATTGTAGGAAGTGTTGGCAGCGAGATTAGAAACAGTGATAGTGGTTTCAGCAGCAGAAGCAGCTCCACCGGTAGCCACCACATCTTCGCCGTTATAGACTGTGAAAGTGACAGCACCTGAGTTATCGGTAGCTTTGGCTTTGATATCCACGCTGAAGAAAGAAGCAGCACTGAGAGAAGCGGAAACTGCAGTAGGAGCTTCAGAATCAGAAAGGGCGGTAGTGCGATAGAAATAGAGGTTGTCGAACCAGATGGTTCCGTTTTCTCCCTCAGCAAATTTACCACTGCTCACTTCTTCCAAACCTGTGAAATCAGCCAAGTCGATATCAAAACTTTTCCACTCGTTAGCGGGGATATTGATTTCGATTTTACCTTTTTCGGAGAAGAAGAGATAGGTTTTGAGTGCGGCTTCGCTATAGAGGTCAACATGCACTTTTTCCATCGTGAGGACATTGAAAGGATTGGTAAGATTAAAACCGACATAGTTCCAGGCACCCATCACGGCTTTTTTGATATTATTCCCTTCACTTATTTGCACATCAGTGTAGGATGGTGCGGGATTGTCTCCCCAATAACCGAACTCTAAGGCAGAAGCTGCCTCATACTTATCGCTATAGAGCGATTTTACTTGTGCTGCGGGCCATGTAGGAGCGGCGGGAGCCGTAGTAGGCTCAGTTGCATTAGCAGCCAAAGCGAGCAGTGCTACGCTTACAAAAGAGAAAAGTTTTTTCATGGTAGTAAAAATTACAGTTGATTTATGATGTGATGATAAATCACAGTGCTTATTGTATTTGTGCGCCGAGGGCGTTGTAGCGGATACCGTTGCGGATGATGACGATTTGTCCGTTTTCAATCACCTTACGTGCTTTGCTACTTTGCTCAAGATTGTCGAGAGCGGTGGGTACGCCGTTTTTGAAGAAAACGATGAAATGATAGACATTGCCTCCATTGCATGTAACGGTGAATTCGGTTTCTTGTGCTGTAAAAACACTGATGTGAGGATAGAATCCAGCCCCTTCGGTTTCATAATCAGTTTCGGGCAGCGAGGATGTGATGTCGGCAGCAGGCATACAAATATGGATGCAAACCTCATCGTTTTTGATTTGCAGGTTGTTGATAAAGCCGATCCCCAAATCTTCTTTACAGATACATTTATAAGTTTCATTTAATGCGCCTTCTTGGGCATCATCAGCAAGCCATTCGTCGGGCCAATCAGTGGCATTAGCCGTGAAGACAGTAGCACATACGAGTGCGATAATAGAGAAAAGTTTTTTCATAATGATTATATTTTAGAAGTTAAACAATTATTTTCGGAGCAAAGGTAGAGAGATATTTTGAAATATGCAAATAAAAAGTTGTGGACCTACATGAGAGTGAGTGGGAGGGGATGAGGGTGAGGGGGGTGAATTGTTAAAATAATATAAAATCGAATGGCTTTGGGTGTATTTTCATGTCCGCACGATGTCCGCACGATGTCCGCACGATGTCCGCTTAATTTGGCTTGATTAGAATTTAAGATTTTTTAACAATTCGCTTAACTTAATATAGATTAGGATTATGAGATTATCAAAAAATCGGATTATCAGGATATCGCAAAATTGATATCCCGATAATCCGAAAAAAAGCAGTGCTTATTTCAAGTGAATACCCATCAGGTTATAGGTTTTGCCATCACGCAGAATGATGATTTGGTTGTTATAGAACAATTTCTGCGCTTTGGCTGCTGCATTAAGGTTCTCGACAGCGGTGGCGCTACCCCAGAAATAGACATTATCGACAAAGAGTTCAGCTGCGGCATCGGGAGCGGCATTGAAGAACTTCATTTGGAATAGGTCGTTGAACTTCACCGTGGGGAAGGATGAGAGTGGAATATCGAAGGAGTTCCACTCACCTTGTTTGAGTGTCATTTTATATTCGCCTTCAGCGGTCGGGTCGGCAGAGATAGGAGTGATACTCAAAGCGGTGGCATTGACGGGATAGATATCCACGTGCAAGGTTGTTTTTTGCGACACATCGATATGTGCGGTGAGTTCCCACCCGAGATAGTTGGTATTGGTAAGATAGAACGCCTCGTCGTCAGTGTCAAGCGATACGGCTTGCACTTGTGTTGCCTGTTCCCATCCACCAATATTGAATCCTGTGGCAGGTGTATAGGCATCAGAATAGAGACTGATGACCTCCTCGGCAAGGTGAGAAGGAGCCGGTGCGGCAGAAGGTCCATCGAGCGTAGTTATTTCGAGTTGTTGTGCAGCGGAAGCATTATCGGCTTCATCAACGGCTGAAACAGAGAGTTGGTAGGTAGTGGAAGGTTTGAGACCAGCGACCACGACTTTGGTTTCGATGCCGGATCGTGCGCCCATACGCGTAATTACCTCTTCACCATTTTTAACCACGAAACTGACAACGCCTGAATTATCTTTAGCAGTGCAGAATATCTCTGTTCCAAACATTGTTGCCTCACCTTTCTTCACGATAAGATCAGTAGGTGCTTCTTCGTCCACGAAAGGAGAGGTACGATAGAAATAGACATTATCAACAGAGAGGTCGGTTTGTGTGCCATATCCGGTAAACTGGAATTGGAACAAGTGGAAGAGGTCGAGTGTGGGGAAATCGGCAGCAATATCAAAATCTATAGAGTTCCATTCGCCTCCTATTACTTGAACCGTTTTGCTTGCCACGATGGTTGGGACACTTCCACCGGTGGTAGGACCAACCGTTACTGAGCCGCTTTGTGAGGGCCAGATATCAACATGAAGTTTCTCCATAGTAGGACACATAAACTCATCGTATTGCCAACCGATCATACCCTGCATGTCCCCATTGTAGTGGAGGAATTTATCGTTATCAATATTTTCTTCGGTTAAAGAAGGATTACGATACCAGCCTTCGTTGTATGATTTGAGTTTGTCGGGTGCAAAAGTATAAGCATCGCTGTAAAGAGAGCGAACCTGTTTTGCGGGCCATGCAGGAACGGGAGCAGCGATATTGGGGACAGTATAGTATTTAGAAGTAGTGACATTTACTTCTATGGGGTCTGATTCGTTAAGACTTGCATCCAGAACTTTAACTACAAAAGTATAAGCGGTTTCTTCGGTCAGTTCTTTGATAAGAATATTGCCGTCGTTATCAGGAGATGTTTGTTGGAAGATAGCGTGAGCCGATTCAGAAATGAGATAAGCAAACACTTCTTTATCGTCAGTAGCCTCGACAGCGATTTTTACCCAAGTTGAGCCTTTGTCAACGAGTTCGGCTTTGGTGAGAACCGGTTGGGTGGTGTCGGACGCGTCAAACGGTGTTCCATAGACTTGCAGTTCACGGATTTTGACGCCGTATCCTGTAGCGGCTTTTGTGATGAACACTTTAATATAGCGCACTTTGTGTGAGGCTGCTATATTGGAATAATGGTAGTCTTTGCGATTATCAACGCCTTCTTTTCCGACATAGGTGTAGGCGGTTATCCAATTGTCGGCATCTTGTGAGAATTGTAGTGTATAGTCTTGTGCACACGCCCCCTCAAAATAGAGATATACCAAGTCAAGGTTGTAGAAATCGCCCAAGTCAAGTTGCAGCCAAGCATCATAGACATGGTTAGCTTCCGGCACATCAGGCATTACCCACATTGAGCCCTCGTTTTCATCAACAGCATTAGCGGGGTTCTCGCTTCCGTCGATAGCCGTCACCGTTTTACCCTTAGCAAGGTTCTCGCCTTCATAGGCAAAGAGTGAGAAAGAGGAAGACAAAGCCCCCACTTCAGCTTTCACTTGAATAGCGCCTTTCTTGGCGGCTGTCAGTTTGCCATCCGTGATGGTAGCAGCATCGGCGGGAGTAATGGTATATGTAATTTCGATGCCGCTCATTGCGATACCGTTTTGGTCGAGGGCGGTGATAGTGAGAGGCGTTTCTTCCCCTACTTTAACCACATCTGCTGTTGCGACATTGAAAGTAGTCAGCACAGGCTCGCCGGGGAGCAGGACTTGAAACTCAAAGAACGACTGTCCCCATTGCGTGGCTCGTTTGATTCCTTGATATTTGATATACCGAGCCGTCAGTTTGTTCTCTAATTCAATAGTCTGCCACCCCGATTGCGTGAGATTGGTTTCGGTGTAGAGTGGAGAAAAGGTTTCGCCATCCGAGGAGCAGGTGAGTTCATACTCTTTAGCATAAGCTCCTTCCCACAGGATCTTAACGAGACTAAAGACTCTTTCTTGTCCCATATCAAGGAGCCACCATTCATCATCTGTAGCTGCGGACTCCCAGCGGGTACCTTCTTGTCCATCGATTGCAGATGCAGCATTACCAGAAGAGGCGGTTGCTGATGAGCCGTTACTTGCCAATGCTAAGTTGGTGTCATACACTTCTTCTGCTGCAAACGTAGTAACTGCTGTCAATAAAAAGGCAGTTGCTACCAAAAGTTTTGTAAAAGTTTTCATGATTGTAATATTTTAGAGTTAATTATTTTCTTGTTACTCGTTAGCGGAATGAAACGATACACGATAGTTGTGAGGTGAATATAAAAGGCTTATGTTGTCGTTACGCTGTCCTTACGATAGGCCTACTGAACTTTGAGGAAAAATAGAACATTTTTTGTTTTTTTATAGGCTCACCATGTGCGCTACATGTCCGCTATATGTCCGCTACAAGTCCGCTACATTTTTTTGAGGAAAAATAGAACATTTTTTAGTTTATAATTCCGCCATTGGGTTATCTTGTTGTAAACTCGACAGGCTGCCCACTTACGCTATTGGGTGCTATCCACAGGTAGAAATCGGCCTCATCGGTTTCAAACCAGACTTCGGACTTTTGGCAATCGTGTTTCTCATGCCAATAGCCCAGTTGCTCTTTGGTGAGTGTGAACTCCACTTCACGACTTTCGCCAGCCGGAATAAAGATTTTCCGGAAGTCACGCAGTTCACGCAGTGGACGAGCCACCGATCCTGAACGTTGTCGAGTGTAGAGTTGCGCCACCTCATAAGCATCCACAGTGCCGGTGTTGGTGATGGTGCAACGAGCTGTAATATTTGATTTTTGATTTTTGATTTCTATTTTCGGTTCGGAATAACGGAAAGTGGTGTAGCTCAAACCATAGCCAAAGGGGAACAGCGGTTCGGTGGGTGTTTCGAGCCAATAGGAGGACTGTCCGATGGAGAACTGGGGGCAACCTATGGGAATAGAGTCGATGAGCATGGGCGGGTCATACGACGGGCGACCTGTGTTCAAACGGTTGTAATACAAGGGAATTTGTCCCACCATTTTGGGGAAGGTGATGGGCAGTTTGCCCGAAGGAACAACATCGCCCATGATAAGGTTACGCAGAGCCGGACCCGCCATAGTGCCGCCATGGAAACTATAGAGGACGGCATCCGCCAATTCCACCTCTTTGCCTATCGTAAGCGGGCGCCCTGCCATGACGATGAGAACGACGGGTTTGCCTGTTTTTTTGAGTTCTTTCAACAAATCGGTTTGCGCTCCGGGAAGAGAGATATCAGCCCGACAACGCGCTTCACCTGAGAGGATGGCCTCCTCTCCGGCAAAAAAGAGTATTGCATCCGCCTGACGGGCTTTCTGCACCACTTTGCTGAAATGGGCGGTGTTCTTGTCACGACTATAGGTAAGTCCTTCTTCAAAAAGCAGTTTTATCTCTCCCTTACTTTCCAACTCACGGAAGGCCATGAGCGGCGTAACCGAATGTTGGGGTTCGCCATCGAATATCCATGTGCCGAGTTGCTCTTTCTGTTGGTCAGCAAGAGGTCCGCATACAAGAATCATAGGTTTGGAGTTCATCTTGTTTTCAAGAGGCAGTATGCCATTGTTTTTCAACAGGACGGCACTCTCCTCAGCAGCCTGCTGTGCGGCAGCCAGACTTGCTTGGGTATAGAACTCTGATTTACCCTCATCCACATAGGGGTTGTCGAATAGTCCCAATCGGTATTTCAAGCGCAGGATATCACGCACACAATCATCAATCTGCCTTTCTTTTACTTTTCCTTCCCTGATGAGTTCTTTGAGATAATCCACATAGATAAGCCCTTGCATATCCATTTCCATCTGCGCATCAATACAGAGAAGTGCCGCCTCTTTTTTGTCGGCAGCCAAGCCATGCGGCACGAGGTCGGAACCGCTCCCCCAATCACTGACGAGGAGTGCGTCAGACTTCCATTCTTTGCGCAGAATATCGATATTGAGATGCGGATTAGCAGAAGACGGCAGCCCGTTCAGGGCATTGAAGGAACACATGATGCTTGCTGCACCGGCATCGAGGGCAGCCTTGAAGGGCGGAAGATAGACATCACGGAGTTGCACCTCGGGTATCCAAGTAGTGTTGTAATCGCGTCCGCCTTCAGAGGCAGAATAGCCGGCAAAATGCTTCACGCAGGCAGCCATTAAGATGGACGACCTTTGACACGGACTATCGACATTGTCACTATCGATGTAATCGTTCTCCCCACCACCATCGTTACGTTGGTTTTTATAACCCCGTACTACTGCTGCGCCCATAACGGAAGCGAGATAGGTGTCTTCGCCATAGCCTTCTGCCACGCGTCCCCATCGCGGGTCACGCGCCACATCCACCATTGGTGAGAAAGCCCATCGTATGCCATCTTGCACTGCTTCGCCTGCTGTAAGGCGTGCGGCATACTCCACCAATGCGGGATTCCAAGTGGCAGCCTGTCCGAGGGGAATGGGATAGATGGTTTTGTAGCCGTGAATCACATCGCGTGCAAAAACCAAAGGAATACCCAAGCGTGTTTCCTCGACTGCGATGTGCTGGTACTTATTGATTAGTTCTTTGTCCACACAGTTGAACACACTACCGACCCCACCCCGGCGGAGCAGGTCTTCCTTCATCTCGACATCCCAGCCCATATCCAATTGGTTCATCTGACCTATTTTCTCCTCCAGCGTCATTTGTGCGAGCAGGTTTTCAACTTTCCGCTCTATCGGGTCTTGCGTTGTGCAAGCTGTAGCAATGGTGAAACATGCAATAATGAAATAATATGTTTTCTTCATGATTATTTGATTTTAGGTCTAAACCATTCTTCTACTCCTCAACGAGATATGGATATAACAAAATCCGGAGAACAAGAACTAAATGATTTCATTCGTTTCAATCGTAGAAAATATCTTTGATTTGCATAGAAACAATAATCAGAGTTTGACAATAATTGTCTTAACCGAATTATTAGGCATATTGATTTTAGCAAAGTATTCTCCTATCTGTAAATCAAATTGCTTGGGTTCTTGCGCTTTGTTGAGGATATTGACAGCGACAGAGCCGTCCTGCTTTTCAACAGCACAAATACGCAGGTCAGCATCTGCGGGTTCAGAGATGCCGAGCACCACATCTCCCGGGCGCATGGAACGCGAGAATTGCTTGAGAATATAGTAATAAGGCGTAAAGTAGATGTCACCCTTATCAGTATCAATCATCACCTGCGCTCCGCAATTGTTGCCTACATGCGTAGGTCCTCCATTAGCGTCGAGGACAATGTTCCAATCAATAAATCCAGTCAACCAATGGTTGAGTCCGTCAATGATATACTGCGCATAGCGGTGAGTAACGGCATATTTAGGATGCCATTCAGGCCACCAAGGTGTGGAGTAAGCCCAGTCGGTAGCAGAGGGTGTCCACCAGAAACTATCGTTTTGGAACCATCCTGACTCTTTATATCCTTCGTAGTCGCTAACTCCAAGCCAACCGTCACGCCCGAGATTGTCAACACATCCTTCGGTATGCCACATTGATTTGTCGGGATGCGCTGCATGAAGAGAATCGAGCACTTCGGGGAAGCAACTGACAGTACTTCCATACCAGTGCATAGCGGTACCCGTGGTGTATTTGTTTGCTTTTTCGTTACCATAGACCGCAGCAGTGTAAGGTCCTGCTTCAAAGATATTTTGGTCGAAGCAGAAGATCTTCACGTTTCCAAAACCTGCTTTTTCCATGGCAGGTCCAAGATTCTTAGCTATGAATTGTGCCTCTTGCATCGGGCTCAGATGCAGACTCTCCCAACTGCCATCGTTGCCTTGCGGTTCGTTTTCGGGCGTTAGGGCATAGAACTCAATACCTTCCTCCCGATAGGCTAGCAGGTATTTAACATAGTAGTCAGCAAACGTCTGATAATACTCCGGTTTGAGTGCCCCTCCATAACGGTTCTGTTTGTCGTAGAACTTGCCATTGTCTTTCATCCATGCAGGGGGTGACCAAGGTGATGCCACGAGTCGCCATTCACTATCTGCCTGAGCGGCTTTTAACTCTGCCACTTCGTGGATAAACTGATTGACATCGAAATGTTCGTCTTTTATTTGCGGATATTCTGATTTCGGGAAACCATCTTTGTGTACCTCAATCGAAAAATGCTCAAGCGCCGCATCACCCTCCACATCGTCAAAGGAATAGTTTCCCACAAGCGTAAAGTCAGACGAACCGACCACGGTGCGTGAGGCGGAGAAGTTAGCACCGTTTTCACCGAACAGTTCGGCAATAATCTCATGTCTGCGTTCCGGGGTGAGGCAGGCCAACACAAAAGCAGAAGACTCGGTGAGGGAACCGCCGAAGCCATCAATGGTTTGTTTTTTTTCATTAAGATTAACAACCACCGCTCCGTCAGCCACCCCTTTTACGAAGTCCACTGCCTTTTGTTCAGCGCACTTCTCACCCGACTCAGCCGTGAGCCATACATGGGTAGATTTCACACTGCTTGTACAAGCGGTAAATACCGCGGCGAAGATGAATAGCAAGGCACTTTTCATATTGTCACAATGAGTTGTTTTACATAGCCGTCACGGGCAAAGATATGTGAAGATAGTTCTCTATTGAGAATCAACACCTCTTTCTTTATTACGCCTTCTTCTGTTTCTATTATTATTTCTTTTTTATCTCCATGGCGGTAGATAACAGGTACCGCACAATAGCTGAAACTGAGTCCCCACGAAAAGAAGTCCTTATCGGCAAGCATGTGAGGATTGAAACTGATTTGTCCCATATCCACTCGGACACCCAATTCAAAGAAGCGGCTCAGGATATCTTCCTTTACCTGTCCGGTCATACCCGGTTGTTGCACACCTGCCATGGAGGGGGTATGAGAATAAGCATCGAAGGGGAAGGAACCGTATTCTTCCGGTGATTTATGTGAGCCGATACCTTCGCGAATTGCATTGTAATGTGCTTTCAGTCGGCGATAAATGTCAACCGATTCTTCTGTGAATGAGATATCTTTACGATTGGCTATACACTCGCCTACTGCCAACAGGAGTTTGCTGACCATGTGCCAATAGATGCAACCCAGGCCTTCGTATTTATAGAAGGTACCGCTGCGACCGGTGAAGGCATGATGGTTGAATACTTGCTCATACAAGTTCTTCAAATCCTCCGGCAATTGCTCAGCATTGCGATATGCCGCATCAAAGTGAATACCTCCATCACGGTCTTGTTTTAATATCGTACCTAAGTATTTTCGGACGACAGGTAGCGATGTTGCCTCTTGGGGTATATTATTAAGTTCGAGGAACGTTTTGCGTCGTCGTGCAGGATAGAGCATATAGGAACGTTGGTCTTCGCGATAGAGAGGAGAACGGCGCATAGCATCCAACAAATCCACCACTTCTTTGTCATGCAATATGCCTGAGGAGAGCACAGCCACTTGCCCTTCCAACATCTGATAGAGGTGCTCCACAAGTATGCCGTTGTTGGTAAACTGAATCAGGTTGTAGGCATGATAGAGTCCGTCTTCCCTTTTGTTTTTGCGGATAGAGTCGTCTATTACATGCTCTGTTTCTTGCAAGAATTTGAGCAACTCTTTTGTCTGTACTTCAATTTGTTTACCACTTAATCCTGCGTATGCTTTTTCTCTGTATTGCTCTCCAGCCTTACCGACGGCATCCACAAATTGCCGTTTATCGCTGAGCGGATAGGCGTTCTGTATTGCCAACAACATCTGTTGTGTTTCCTCGGCGAGAATAAGCGTCGGGGTATCTAAGAACAGTTGCTGCAAGAAATGCACATATCGGCGGATATAATAGAGTGTTACCATGGAGGCGCCATAACCGACGAGGGCATTGTTGGCATCGTTCCACTCAGGTCGCAGTGTGTTCATCCAGATGCCTGCTTCAGGAATGAAGTTAGATAGTTTGGCAAGCAAGGTGATGAGCAGTTTGTCCGCCATAGTGGTGAGTAACACTTCATTGTTGTTGTCAAGTACGAGACGTGCATCTTGTCCATATTCAGGTATCAGCGCATAAATACGTTGATGGCGGTCGGCATCAAACGTTATGCTGTTTTTAGGGTCAGCCACGATATCGTTATATGACTTCAGGCGATAGGGTACATTGGCAAAGGCAAACTGTCGTTTGTTAAGCAAACTGCGTAAGGCTTTCTCGTCATGACTGAAGGAGAGTTCAAGCAGTTTCAGGAGGTAGATTATCTGATGGTCTCCCCAATAGCCAATATTTGACCACGGGTCTTCCGGCACAATTACTTCCCAATCGATACCCTCGCTGGTCACTTTATAGGGGTTATAGCCATCAACAGTGGTTGCATTGAGGAATTTAGAGATAATGCTGTTAACAAACAGCGGATAAGAGATGGAGAGTGCTTCCCAGTTCTGGAATATGTCGCGCCAGTTGCCCTGATAGGAGACAATAGGGTTGCCTTCATCGTCTTGCACACGGATATTGAACAGGTTCCATGGGCGCGAGGGGTCGCCATGACGGCGTCCGAAAGTAATAGGCAGATACTCGCTCAGGAGACGTTCCAATTGCGGGTCATCTATTTTGTGAATCAACTCTTGGAGGTCAGCAAGGTTGATATTTTCCGGTAGAGAGTCTAATAATGCAGCATGTTTGTCAGCCAAGGGCTTATTGAATAGCAGGATATGCCGTTTGAAGGCTTCGCCGTTGATTGTATAGTTGTCTAAATAGAAGCCGCCTCGCATGGTGTTAAATAGTGTGTTGGCGAAATGTCGGGCATCGTTATACTCATCAGCGGTATGCTGCACACCATCGTTCTGAGCCACAATACGTTTCAGTGTTTCAGCACCCTGCTCTACCCACTTTTCTATTTGTTCAATAGCATCGTTTTGCTTGGCAAAATGCAATAGTTCGCGCACCTTCACAGCATCTTTCTCGACATCAAGGAGGAAGTACCATTGCTTCGAGGAATGTGGATTGAGGAGTGTGGAATGATGCACAAATATAGCCCCCCGTACTCCTTTTGATTCTGTTTCGGGCTGAAGAGACATGCCTTTGCGGAAAGCGGTCAGTTGACGGGAACTCAAGAGAAAATCAGCCTCTTTAACGCCCAAGCATGCGATGGTGTTACAACGGAGTGACTCACTCGGTTCGGCACGGTCCACCATGATAGCCTCCATACGGAAGAGGGCGACATTACCTTCCAATTCGGTTTTCTTATAGCCATCCACAAGAGTGGAATAAGTATTTTGGGTGATGCGGTTCACGCCAGCGGGTAGCACATTTTGCAAGCCATCGAGGACCTCTATTTTGAGCGGTGATTCTGCGAGGTTTTCCAGGGTGGCTCTACGCACCCAACCATACTTGCCGGCACTGCACCATAGATAAGAGAAACGCAAACCTAATGTATGATTCTCCTCACAAAAGACTATCTTATTGCCGATTGTTGATTTGGCTATTTTTCGAGTAACATCGTATGCCCCTGCTTGCCTATAACTGAATGGTTCCCAAAGGCTTTCGTCTTTCGACATTTGACTCTTGACTCTAAGTATCGTCTTAGGTCCGGTCTGTTCATACTGCTCCGTTATCTTATCATCTGTATAATAAGGGAATAGCGCTGTTTCGGGCGAGCGTCTGCCACAACTGAGTCCACCAGTAGAAGCGAGATACATCCATAGATCGGTGTCACTGGCAAGCGAGATGAAGAAGGGCTGCATACGGTCGTAATCGGTAATCTCATAAAACCGTTCACCCGCAATGGTTATAAACTGCCCCGAAGGCTTGCCATTTGAATTGGCAATTTGATTTTTTCCTGAATAAAGCATATTTCTTTCTTTTCGACCTTTCTATATTTCTACAAACTGAGATATAGCAATTTTGAAGTTTTGCCAGTTTCTACTATCTCATTCGGTTCTTTGTGCATCCAATTCCGCTTTCATCTGAGCCATGGTTTTTGAATCCAAGTTATAGAAAGCAAGGAAGATGGCACAAGAGGCATAGAGTGCACCGGGTACAATGCCAAACAACAGATGAATGCTGTTCATGATGGCAGGTGTGGCTTGTATTTGTGAGATGGAAAGTGTTTCTACATTGTAGCCTACTGCAGACATGATAGCACCAAACAAAGCGGCACCGATAGACCATCCTATCTTTTGAGCAAACACGGCAGCAGAGAGGCAGAGACCGGTGGTACGTCGTTGAAATTTCCACTCGCCATAGTCGGCAGCGTCAGCCAACATTGTCCACAAAAGCGAGATGGCCGGTGCATAGGAAATCTTTCCTAAGACATTGAAGACATTGATGAGAACGAAGTTGGTACCAGCGAAATAGAGCAAGCAGAAGAATAAACCCGACAGCAGAGAGCACACGATATACAATTGTTTGGCTCCAAATCGTTTGACCAAAGGTTTTGTGGCAGGGATAGCGAAGATGAGTGCCACAGTGCCAAGGATATTGAATATCTGGCTTTTTGACTCTGCCCCCAGGAAATACTTGAAGTAATATGTGGCGGAGATATTCTGAATGGCAAACATGATGAACGATACTATTCCCACCAGTGTGAGCACTACCCATGGGCGGTTCATAAACAAGTATTTCAAGTCTTTACCGAGATGGGAGTCCTGTCGTTTGGGCGGTGCGACACGTTCTTTGGTAGAGAAGAAAGCAATTAAGAACAACACCACACCTATGCAACCGAAGATAGCGACCAGATAACGGAAGCCAATGATATAGGATTGCTTAACCAAAGCGGTGTTCTCTGCGGCAGCACCTTCCAACTCCATAAACTGCTTGCGGAGCGTGTCGTCTTGCATGATAGTGTAGTCCATACCTGTAGCATGTGAGCCGAGGTAATAGACGATATAGAGTGCTAAGCCAGATACAATGAGTTGTCCAATATTTGCCGCGACGAAACGATAGGAGTTGAGTCCTGCTCGCTCTATAGAGTCATCGGTCATCACTGCTCCGAGTGAAGAATAAGGGATATTGACGATGGCATATATCACCCTTAGAGCGATGAACATGGGAAGGATATAAGCTATCAGTGCGTTTCCCTGCAGTGAAGGACCGAAGAAGGCAAGGAATGCGAAGAGGGCGAATGGTACACAGCCGAACAAGAGGAATGGTCGGAACTTGCCCCAACGGGAGTTGGTGCGGTCAGCCCAGATACCGACCACGGGGTCCATTACGGCATCCATAACTGTGCCGAGGATAGCGATTGTGGTTGACCATGCGGGACTGATACCGAGCACATCGGTATAGTAGAATATCAACCAAAAATTGACCATGTCCCAAACAAAGTGGGAGGCGGTATCTCCAAGGCTGTAGCCGAGTTTTTCTTTAACTGAAAGTTTCATGTGATTTATGATTTTCGATAAGGAGATATGATGACATATCCACTATTTTTTCTTGAATATTCTAATATAATCCACGTACATTTTGACAGGTGTTCCATCGGCGGGCAGGGCTGTGACACGTTGGAAGTTTTTGTCATCCGCAGTTATTTGCAACGGATACTTCTCTTGTGCGGGCATATCAGGGAAGAATCCTCCGACAGAGAGATTGAGCACCAGATAGAAGGGGTGATTGAAATAATGTCCAGGTTCGTTCAGTTCTTTATTTTTCAGAGAGAGTGCGAAGTAGGGTTCCACCTCGGGATGGAGGTCTTGGTCTAAATACATGGCAATAGAGTCTTGCGTCCATTCGAGTGTGAACAAATGGAAATCGCCCTGCACGGGATAGTCAGCAGTACAGAAGCCAGCCACATTGGGGTATTTGCCATTGTTGAATGTTTCTCCCCAGTGGCAAGCGCCATTGAAGAAGCGGTCTTGTGTACCATTTTCTATGCCTTTATGATGTCCCATTTCGCAGATGTCAATCTCTCCACATTTGGGCCACACTACTCTCCCCTGCTTTTCCAATTCAGCTTTTTGGAGGTCGATGTTATCGTTGTCTCCGAGGTCCTTAGCGAGATTGTTTCCGAGCATCCAGAAAGCAGGCCATAAGCCGTTAGCAGTCTTAGGGAAGGCGATGCGAGCCTCCACTTTTCCGTATTCGACCGTTACTTTATCCTGCGTATTGAGTCGAGCGGAGGTGCAGGGGCGCAGCCCTTCCTGACCCTCAGCAGTAGAGAACTGATAATCTTCCCGAATAGCATTCAGCACCAAGCACGTCTCACCACTCAGGGGGTGCCGTTCGATGGTGATATTCTTGGGAGCATAATACTGCAGTTCTGCATTGCCGCCTCCTCGTGCGTTGTCTTCCACATTCCAATAGTTTGTGTTGAGTCGGGGCTCATTGAAATCATCCTCCCAGACCAGTTGCCATTGATTTTGTGCTCTGCATGAGATTACCGTTGCAGCCACTAACATCAGCAATCCGAATTGTGTCATCATTCCTCTTTTCATATCTTTATTCTTTTATAATCCGAGTTGTGAGATATTATTTCCTTCAAAAAACGAGTATAACGGTTATCTTGTCTTAGGCAGTCATCAGAAATTAGCGAGTTTATTGCCAAGGATGTCGTATTTCACGCCGTTGCGGATGATATAGATATGTCCGTTTTCAAATATCTTTGTAGATTGGATATTTGAGTTAATGTTCATGAGCACATCCTGTGTTTGTTCTTCGTTATCTGTTGATGTATCGGTTTTCTTAGCGGAATAGAAGGTTTCTCCCTGATCTCCCCGTTGCCAGATACGCACCCAGTCGATGAGCATAGATTGCGAACCGCTTGCGAGAGCCGTAATGCCGTTGATATCATATATACCCGGGAAATTGCCGCCCACAGCGAGGTTGAGCAGCAGGAAGTTGGGTTTGTGGAAATAATAACCAGGAGCTGAGGTATCATCTGACTTGGTGATGCTCATTGAGAAATAGGGTGATGTATTGTCATCGAGATACATGCTCACTTTGTCGGGTGTCCAGATGCAGGTCCAGATATGATAGTCGTCCTGCAAACCTGTGGTTGCCGTGAAGTCTTGTGCATAGTCGCCGGTAGCGTCCCCAGATTGTCCCCAGTGCATAGCTCCATTGAAGAATCGGTCTTGTGTGCCGGCAGAGAAGGCGTTTTGGTGTCCCATTTCCACGATGTCGGTCTCGCCACAGCGTGGCCAACTGACGGAGCTGATATCATTGCCCATCATCCAGAAAGCGGGCCATAGTCCATTGGCTGTCTTTGGCATTTTTATGCGAGCTTGGACTTTGCCGTAGGTGAAATAGACTTTGTCTTGTGTAGTTACGCGTCCGGAGGTACAGGTTTTGCCTTCATAAGTTTCTTTGGTGGCAGTCAGAGCCAGGTTTCCATTGCTGACGCTCACTCCGCGGTCGCAGTAGTATTGGAGTTCGTTGTTGCCGCCGCCGTTGCCGTTGGTCTCGATGTTCCAAAGGTCGGTGTCGAAACTTGTACCTGCGAACTCGTCTTGCCAAACGAGTTTGTAGCCGTCAGCGTCCGTCACTTGTTCTTCTTCCTCTTCCTCCGTGTTGCCGCCCATTACTTCGGTGCGGGGTGTGGCCTCGTTAGAGAGGATGATATTGTCAACCAAGACCCAGACCAATTCGCTTACCTCGTTGCGGTCCACCATAAGCATAACAAACTCGGTGCCTGAGGTCTCATAGTCAGAGATATCGAAGACCACATCTTGCCACTGATTGGCAACAATGGTATTGAGCGGTTCTATATCCTTGGCGGGGTCGTCAGATACCTTTAGGTTGGGTATGCCAGTGTTGTTGCGATACATGTGTGCATGCAGATACTTGTAGCCGCTTTGTTGAACATTGTTGAGTATTGCTCCTGCCCAGTTGTCGTCGCCTTGAGCATGTTGCATAAACATCACATGGTCGGTCAGGTTGATGCCTGACTTATACTCATTCTCCCTTACATCGACGTAGCCCATACGGCTCACGCCACCCCAGCCTTTGTTGCCAGACTCGAAGTCATCGATAGAGACTTGTGCTTGCGAGATGCCAGCAAGCAATATAGTACACAAAAAAGCGTAAAGTTTTTTCATAAGTATGGGTAGTATTAGAAATTATTCGAACTTTAACCAATTGAAGTATATATTACCTTCGTTTGATAATCGGAGGGTGTGGTGTCCAGCAGATAGTTTGAGTTCTATATTTTTTGTTTTCCACTTCATATCGGACCATTCCAAGTTGACTTCAGCTGTTTTCTCGCCATCTACGGAAATGGTCAGCGTGGAGCCAGTTACACCTATATAACGAAGGATCATTGCATTTGTTGGTTGTTTGACATCTAACTGATATTCCACCCATTTGCCGTTAACCATGTCAGTCATCATCAGCCGTCCGGCATTATCGGTAGTAGGTTGCAAATGGGGAACAGCTTCAAAGGTGCCGTTTTTGATAGTTTCGGCAGCAGAGCAGTTGGAATAGGTATTGGGCAGGATAGGAGCCTGAGTAGAGAGCCAGGTTGTTTTATCAAACGAACTAAGCGCAGCATATACTTCCCCTTGTGGAGAAAGTTGCCCAATATTGTCTTTACTGAGCAACTGCATATAAGGATAACTATCAACAGCGCCACCGGCACGAGGAATGAACCACGCATAACGTTCTACATTTGTTTCTGCTTCCATCATGACCACAGCTTCGTTCATGTAGTTGATTTGTGCTTCAACGCTACCAGGAGCGGGTCGGTCCCACGAGCAGAACTCAGTCATCCAGATAGGCAACTGATATTTATCGAACTTATGAATATAATTGTGCATAGCCCCCGCGCTACCCATATAGCAATGCAGAGCGATGGCAGAGATGTCAGATTTAGGTACCAAGGTAAAGAACTCGTCCAGCCATTTTTCGGGGTCGGAGTATCCGCTGAGGGTACCATAGTTCATCGCGGGAGAGACTATCTTAAGTCCTAACTCATCGGCAAGGGTTTTAAGTTCTGGCCATTTCCGGGCTGCTTGTGCGGGCGTCATATTGGCTTGGTCGGTCAGGTTGGGTTCGTTGAAAGCAAGGATATACTCGCAATTAGGATGCGTCTGTTTATAGGAACGAATCTGAGCCTCATTCACACCATTCCATGCCATGGGGAAATAGTCGAGATTGTATTCGTCGAACAAATTGCTGATAGTGGTTGTTGATGGTTGCGAGCCCCAGTTGTAGGACCAAGAAATAAACGGAGCGAGTGCGGCTACGTCTTCTTCGGGGAACTGCGCAAAGCTATACCCCACCCCACGTTTTGCGCTTTTAGGTAAGCAGCGCACTGCTTTTGAGAGGTCTTCGACGGGTTCTTCGATGCCTGTTCCTACCATCACCATACATGATGCTTTGTGTTGATTATAAAGCGCAAATATTTCTGCCACGCCATCTTTTAGTGCAGTAATTATTCCACTTTTAACGGTTACGATTTCTTCATTACTGCTCATCCAATCTGCTTTGTTGTTGTCGATTGTTTCACCTCCAACGTTCAATTCCAACATTTCCATCTCGCCGACTTGCATTTGCAAGTTTGCCGGTTTGATGCTCAAATTGCCTTCAGGATGATTGTTGTTATTGCAAGCAAACATCAGCAAGAGAAGACAAGGGGCTGAAAGTATGTATAAGAATCTTTTCATGAGCACTTGATTGAAAATTGGTTAGTCCATATTTTTTTGAACTGCTGACAGAATTAAAAGTTGTAGTTGTTTTGTTGCGATTTTAAGAAAAAAAGGTATGAGGAAAAATTGAACATTTTTCGATTGATTTTTTTTCATGAAATGGGTAAAAAAGTCCATTTCTATGCCCATAACATACATATAATAAGAGCGTTATACCACAAAGTATGCACGATGTCCGCACGCTGTCCGCACGATAGGTGCTCAGAGGGTGCACTTTTTTCCGAAAAAAAAAGGTGAGTTTTTTGAGGAAAAATTGAACATTTTTTATTGTTAATTCCGCCAAAGGGTTTATTTTATAAATTTCTGATAGACTCGTACCCAATCGACATACATGATGACGGGATTATTGGTTTGATCTGCAAATATATCATCATTAACGCTTCCTCCGAGAGTCCCTCCGACAGCGAGATTAATAATAAAGAACTCGGGTTCAAAGAAGGGCCAAGTATCGATATCCTGTTCAGCTTTGTCGGCAATTATAATCCCAGTTTGTTTTCCGTCCACGAAGAACTTGATGGCATCTCTGTCATAGGTGTAAAGGTGTTCCCACTCGATAGCGAAAACATGCCAATCGTTTTCCATTGATTGTTCTCCATAATATCTTGCGCTCCAGTTGCCCCCTCTCATACCATTTTTGGCATTGGTATGGACGGCATGTGATATCATATTAGGTTGCGAGCCAACATGTTCCATAATATCAATTTCTCCTTTTAGTGGCCAACTTCCTTTACCTTTCATCCAGAAGGCGGGCCATGTTCCTCTACCAGCGGGCAGTTTTATTCTCGCCTCCATTTTACCATAGGTGAAATCTCGTTTTCCATCAGATTTTATTCGTGCGGATGTATATTCTCTATTGAGATAAGTTTCTTTTCGTGCTTCAATTTCGAGATTTCCATTTTTGACGCGGATATTTTCAGGTCGCTTGGTATAGTATTGTAGTTCCTGATTTCCCCAGCCACCGCCACCAACTTCAATTGTCCAGTTGTTGATAGTGTCCAAACTTTCTCCTTCGAATTCATCTTGCCATACTAATTCATAATCGCCCAAGTAAGTTCCGCCTTTTTGCGTTACAAAGATATCAGCGGTACCTGTTTGGTTTTCTTTTTTGGCGGTAATAATTACATGGCCATCCCGTTTGGCTTCCACGAATCCGCTTGTTACGGTTGCGACTGCAGTGTCAGAGCTACTCCAAGTTATACCGGCAGACGGAGTGACAGTTAGTTGCAGGATGTCGCCCACGGTCATGAACGACATAGCCGGAGAAACTTTTATTGACTCGGTTACCTCATTAACTTTGCAAGAAATCATTAGCAAAGAAATCAGAGCACAAATAATGAACAATTGCTTTTTCATAGAGTAATTTATTAATTAGAACCTAACGGGACAACCAAGTCCCGTTAGGCAAACGAGTTTAAGAATATTATTTCTTATAGATGAAGCATGCGTCAAACTGGAGTTGCGCACCAACTTGTCCACCACTTACCCAACCGAGGACATAGTTATTAAGTTTAGCAGTGCTGTTAAACACTAAGCCTTTTTTGGTAAAGAAAGACATAGGCACTTCAATTTCCTGCCACGAGCCATCGCGTGTGAAGAATACATCACAATCGTTACCATCAAAGTCTTTAGCTCCTTGAGCAGCGCCAATGATAATGTCAACCTCGCTTGTGCCATAAAGACGGAAGTGGTGTGATTTATCATCAGTTGATTTCATTGCGACATGGAAGTAGTAATCGTCAGGTGCAGCCATAATTTTATCTAACAATTTATTAGCGTCATTTCCTGCCTCACCACCTTCGACAATAGAGCGGATGCCGCCACCAGACCAACCAGCGGGAGCAACACATTCAAATGCCACCCAGCCTTCAGCTTCGCCATAGAAATTCTTTCCGCTGGTGGTTCCTGCATTATATGTCTCACCAGATGCCCATACGTCGATGAAGGAAGTTACGTCATTGGGACGATAGTCGGCAACAATAACGGAAGATGGCAGACGGTTGAAAGTAGTTCCATCCAAAACAAACAAGAAATACTCAGAACCTTGCAGTGATTTGTGTAATCCGGAACGATCTTTATCTTCCTCTTGTTTTCCTCCTTCTCCTTCACCCCCTTCTTCTTTTTGAGTTTCAGTTACAGTTACGAATGCGGAGAGTTCTTCTTCGCCTACTTTAGCGGAAACAATAGCATTACCGACAGCGACACCTGTAACGAGACCATTGGCGTCAACGGTTGCTTTGGTGGGGTCAGACGATTCCCAAGTAGCGGTAGCCTTGGGAGTGATCTCGAGTTGGAAGGTCTTGCCAACCTCAACGCTTACTTTGGTTTCGTTGAGTTTGTAAGCCTCAGGGGTTTTACCTTCTCCTTTGCAAGCGGAGAAACCTACCAATGTCATGGCAGCCATGACAGCAGCAAAAAATTTGTTTGCTTTCATAATAAATAATTTTTTTGGTTAATAAATAAGGTTAATTATGATTGTTATTTTAAGATTAGAAATCAACAATTCGTTAATTATATCCATCATTCTGTGTGAGCGCCGGATTCAGTTCACGTTGTTTAGCGGGAATGGGGAACATCTCATGTTTGCCTTCAACGAATGCAGCCATTTGGGCTTGCGCCGCAACAGTCTCGGTGGCTTTATAGGCATCCATGTGGGCTTTTACTCCAGATCCATCAAGTCCATTCCACCGAACGATATCGAACCAGCGGTGTCCTTCCATGGCGAGTTCTACACGTCGTTCGTGTCGGACAGCTTGGAGGATAGTGGGAGAAGATATTTCGTTACCATTTACTTTGAATGTATATCCAGGGTAGGTAGCCATACCGCGCGCAGTGCGCAATTGGTTCAAGTCAGTCTGTGCGCCTGCCTCATCGTCTGCGCCTATACAAACTTCGGCATGCATGAGCAAGACATCGGCATAGCGGATAATGGTGTTATTGATTTCTCCACGGGTAGCATGTCCGAGATTTTCATATAAAGTGCCTGTTTCATTTAGATAGAGAGCACGTTTGCGGTTGACATACCGACATCCGAGATAGATTTCCTCATTTGGGTTTTCGATGAGGCTATCAAGCGGGTTCAGAATAGTAGCATCACGTCGTTTGTCGCCTTCTTCATATTCGTCGTACAGGTTTTGCGTAGGTTTGTTGAATCCCCAGCCTCCGCCGAGCAAAGATGAGCGTGAGCGTGTAAGGATGACAGAGAATGTTCCTCGCGTTGCGCCGAAGCCGCCAGCATCAGCGCCATAGTCTGAAGTTTCTTCCTCCATATATTGCACTTCGAACACACTCTCGACGCCATTTTCTCCTGCGAGTGTGAACAAGTCGGCATAGTTAGCAATCAGCGAGTACTCTCCCGAGGTTATGATGCTATCTCCCCATGCTTTAGCCTGTTTATAGCAGTCGGCTTGACTTGCAGTTACTTGTTTGTTCCAATAGTCTCCTGCCATATAGAGGTATGTCTTCATCAGCATAGCTTGTGCCGCTCCTTTGGTGGCACGTCCGAGGTCGGCAGCATCATATTTGGAGCGTACCCACAAGTAGTTGTTGGCTTTTTCCAAGTCGGAAATGATAGATTTGAACACATCGTCCACCGACGCACGTTCCACTACCCACCCGTTTGTTCCGTCAACGACATCGAGAATGAGCGGCACACCTCCAAAGATACGAACGAGGCGGAAGTAATACATAGCCCGCAGGAAATATGCCTCTCCGAGCAAACGTTTTTTGAGGCTCTCGTTCATAAGTGAATCCGGGTCCACATTGGGTATATTACGTAAAGACAAGTTACAACGTCCTATTCCAAGGAAGTTAGCACGATAGATATCGTTGAGCATATCGTTATTGGATATAGTTTTCCAATTCTCCATATCGTAAGAGTTGGACATGTCATTGAGGTTTTGACCGCCTTTGAGTGCATCATCACTCACGACATCACCTATAAACCACTCGGGACAATAGGTAGCGGAATACTCCCACTGGAGCGGGACATAGTCAGCATTGACATTATTGATGCAAGCCTGACCGCTTGAGAAAAAGTCCTCTACGGTGTCAACTGCCGGTGAAGGAGCCGTCAGATAGTCAACGCAACTTGTAAAACCAAGCGTCAAGCAGAAAAGGATGGCTATTTTATATGCTTTCATAATTGTGATGAATTAATAGTTCTGTATTAGAAGTTGAGATTAAGTCCGAATGTCCAAGTACGGCTTTGCGGATAGTTGCCATAGTCAATACCGCTACCGACTTCAGGGTCGAAGCCTGAATATTTGGTAAGCGTAAACAAGTTACTTCCACTTACGTATATACGTGCACGTTGGATATGTGCTTTCTCGGTATATTGTTTGGGGATGGTGTAACCAATTTGCAAGTTTTTCAAACGGAAATAGCTTGCATCTTCGATGAAGCGAGAAGAAGTTTCGTTGTTGGATGGCGAACCGACGGGGTTAGGCAGTGCATTAGCACTACGGTTTTCGAGGTCCTTCCAGTTGATACCTTTTGCGACGAGTGCATCACGGACGAGGTCAGTATATCCTATCCAGACATTGCTCATAGTTTTAGAAAGTGTCATTTCGTCACCGGCTCCTTCTGTTGAGTGGCGTAGTGCATTATAAACATCGACATCGGCCACACCTTGGAAGAATATCTGAATATCCACTCCATAGAAATCGGCTCCGAGATTCAGTCCATAGGTGAAAGCCGGGAAAGGATTTCCGATTTGCATTTTGTCGTTGTCATCAATTTTTCCGTCCTTATTCAAATCGGTGTACTTGGCATCACCAGCGTGAACGCCGATGGTTGATGCGTCATAGGAATTGAGATGTGCGAGAGCTTCTGCATCGGTTTGATAAACGCCTTCATAGTTGTATCCCCAGAAGGCCCTCAGGGGATACCCTTCGTTGATTATGACTCGGTCTTCATAACGCGGGGAGCCACCATTCAGTTTTGTCAGTTCGTTTTTTATCCATGAGAAGTTGCCGCCAATGGTATAATGTACTTTTCCTACTTGGTTTTCATGATTCAATGCGACTTCCACACCTTGGTTACGTATAACTCCGACATTTTCTACCATTGGGAATTGAGAACCAGCATGAGCAGGAGCGGGCACATAGAGCAAAGCATCTTTGGTATCACGGAGGAAGTAATCAACCGAACCACTGAGTTTGCCGTTCCAGAAACTAAAGTCGATGCCTGCATCCCATTGTTCGTTAGTTTCCCATCGCCCATCTTCGTTGACATAGGTAGTAATGGTTGCGCCTTTCACGTTGACAGCAGGGTTGCCGAGCACATAACTTGAGAAATATGTGCCATCTTCTATTTTCAAGACGAAATCGTTTTCATTTACTCCATCGTTACCCACTCGTCCCCAACCGGCACGAATCTTTAAGTTATCAAGCCATGGCAGTTCTTTATCTTTAATGAAATGCTCTTCGCTCAATCGCCAAGCCAAAGCCACAGAGGGGAAGAATCCCCATGGGTTCTTTTTGAATTTACTGGAGCCATCTGCGCGGAAGTTGGCTGTAATCATATATCGGCTATCATAACTATAGAACACACGTGCCAACCATGACAGACGCCGTTGACGATCGACATTATCACTTGAAGGAGTGATGTCTTCTGTTGCTTTCTTCAAGTACCAGTTCTCCTGTGTGGGATTGAGGACGGTTGCGCCGGCACCACCAATAGAATAGTAGTCGTATTGCTGCCATGTTTGACCTGCCATAACGGAGAAATTATGTTTGCCTATTTCTTTTTGGTAGGTCAGTGTGGTTTCTTCAAGCAAAGTATTATAGCGTGTGACAGAACTTGACACATAGTTTTTCTCTCGCTTGTCATAGTTGCTATATGCATAAGCGTTACCGAAGGAACGTGAACGATTGATACTATTATCCAAACTGAGCGACGAGCGGAGTTTCAAGCCTTTTATGGGAGTAATCTCCAAGAATATATCCCCTACCCAACGATTGGCTTTATTGTTAGGGAAGTTCTCATTAATAATAGAGAAGGGGTTATATACATTTTTGAAGTTACTGGAAGCCGCTGTTTTACCACTAAGGTCTTCTCCGAGTTTATTAACAGAGCCTTCAGGATAATGTGTAGGATCCCAAGGAGCCATACGAAGTGATTGTGAGAGCACGCCTGCGTTAGCGTTATTATTGGATGCATCATTAGTACTTGAGTTGGTCATAAAGCTCAAGTGTTCTCCTATACGCAGCCATTTACGTACTTCATAGTCAGAATTGAAACGCAAGGTAAGACGTTGGTAGTCGCTTCCTTTCAATGTACCATCTTGGCCGAAATATGATGCTGAGAAACTATAGTGTCCTTTGTCGTTGCCTCCATCAATGGAGAGGTTGTAGTTATGAATAAATGCGTTTTTGCGGAACACCTCATCTTGCCAATCAGTATCAATGGAAGAGTAATCCAAACCATCGGGATACTTTGTTGATTTCACAGTCGGGAAATAAGGGTTGTTGCCAGTATTATAGAGCATCATCCAATCATTGAAGCCATCATTATAATAGGTATCAAGAGCATCTGCACCATTCTTCATTGCGTCAATTGCCAATTTGGTTTCAGCCATTTGATGTACTCCCATCAGATCTAACTTGCGCCAACGGTTTTGAATGCCCCAATAAGCGTCGAAACTTATATTTGCTTTGCCTTCGGTACCCGACTTAGTGGTAATCAGGATAACGCCATTGGCACCACGACTACCATAGATAGCAGTGGCGGAAGCATCTTTCAAGATTTCCATGGACTGGATATCATTGGGAGCCAAGAAAGATATATCGTTTGTGATGACTCCATCGACCACATATAGCGGATCGTTTCCACCGAGAGCAGATCCTATACCACGGATACGAATAGTGGCAGCACCACCAGGAGTTCCGCTTGCGCTATTGACGGTTACACCGGCCGCACGACCTTGCAGCGCTTGGTCCAGACCTGCCGCGGGAGTTTTGGTCAGTTGCTCTGCTTTGACAGATGTTACAGCACCCGTCACATCCGATTTTTTCATTGTACCATAACCGATGGCGACCACTTCCTGGAGTTGGACGTTGTCGGGTTCGAGTGTGATACGCATAGGTGCTGCCGATGCGGGCACTTCTTGCGATTTATAACCCATGTAACTAAACACAAGCACGTCACCCGGCTTGGCCTGCAACTCAAAGTTGCCGTCGAAGTCGGTAATCGTACCAATGGTAGTTCCCTTCACTTGCACACTGGCGCCTATCACAGGGTCGGGCTCATCACTTGCCATCACCACACCCGTGATACGTTGCTGCGCGAATGCCGTCAGGGCACACATACACATACACAAAATAGGAAGAATTCTCTTCATGATTGTTAGATTTATTAGATTAAGTATATTGTTTCGTAATATTTCGCAACATTTCGATATGCAAAAATATAACATGCTGTTAATATCACCAAATTTTCCGTTCATTTCATGTTTAATTTTAATTTTCACAAAATTTCACGTTCATTACACCTGAAAGCAGAAAGAAGAAGGAACTATCACTCTTCTGCAGCCAATTGGGCAAAATATTCTTTCATATTGGCTTGTTCATCCAATCCCATTTTTTTGCGCATTCGGTATCGCATCATCTCCACGCCTCGGGTTGTCATGTGGAGCAGTGGAGCAATTTCTTTGGTAAGGAGACCCATGTGGATATAAGCACAAAGTTTGCGCTCGTTTTTGTTCATCCACGGGAAGCGTTGCTGCAGTTTGCGGAGGAACTTGTCATTGACAATATCAAAGTTCTCCTCGTATCGACTCCAATCCACTTCGGCATTTTTTGCCTCACCCAGTTTCTCCTGCAGGGCCGTAACCTCTTTTTTTGCAGCGGCATATTGTTTGCTGTGCAAAGCCAAGCTCACTTTGCGCAAGTCGTCTTGGACCAATGCTACCCACTCGTTGCGGTTCACTTCACTGAGCATGAGCGAGCCTAACTCCTGACTTTTGCTTTTGAGTTCATATTCCGCCCGTTCTTTTTCCAACTGAACGATCTTCAACTCCTGCTGATGGCGTTCTTCTTCAAAACGTTTTTCCTGCTCACGCATCTGCCGCTCATTCTCGCGCTCCAATTGTTGCCGATGGCGAACTGACATCAGATAGATGAAATAGCTGACAAACAGCAGCACACCTATACCTAAGAGTATGTAAATCAGCAATGCCCACCATGATTTATACCATGGTGGCAGGATTGCGAAGCCGGCTTCCGTTCGTCCCAGTTCCACCCCATTCGCATCACAAAGCACCACTTCGAAAGTATATTCGCCCTCTTCCAGTGCCGCATATTCGCGTTGTGTTTTATCAGAAAGATTGGTGAACTCTTTCTCTTTAGGGAGGAGGCGCACTTTATACAGATTGCCGCTTTGCGAGGCATCGGAACCGCTGTATTCGGCAATGAGCGAGTAGTTGCCAAACGGGAGTTGAATGGTATGCTTTTGTGCGGGGAAAGACTCCCCAAATTGCACCTGACGCTCACCGTTATTAAAAATAAGACGGCGAACATAGGCTTGCTCATGAGTTGTCAGAACCGGTTTGCTGTCCACCAACAAATCGTAGCCATTGACCGTTCCCAAAAGCAAATTGCCTTTCGCATCGAAATTAACATGTTGGAAACCGCCTATCAAGTGGTTTTTGCCATTATAGGCAATACGTACATCATCTGCATAAATACCTTCATTCAACCGACTTCTCACCTTTAACATGTCATCGAAGATGAACCACATATCACCATTAGGTGCCTGGCGTAGCAGTTGGTAATACTCCTCCCCCTGCAACAAAGCGAACTGATTTTTGGCAGGCTGCAACTCGCCGTTGTCGTTCACTACAGCACAGTAATCTTTGGAGCTTACCAGAAGGTCTCCGTTGAGCCAAAACAGATTAATCCAGTCGTGCCACTCGTTATAGGCATGCACCAGTTCACCGGTTAATGTCATTCTGTCTTCGGACATTTTAAGACGCATCAATCCGGCAGATGCCACCACCCAGATATAACCATTTTTATCTATCTCATAACGAAGGGAAGTCTCACTAAAACCGCCGATTTTCCAGGCAATCTCCCATTTATTATTTTTTTTCGCCAGAAGATAGAAACCACTATAACTGCCAGCAACCGCCTGCCCATCAGAAAGCGGTCGGACACTCCAGAATCCTTCGGCGGAACAGATTGTCCTTATTCCGGCGGCGGTTACTTCAAAAAGACCGCGGTTGTGGCTGCAGAGCAGAGAGCCTTGCAATTGGTCAAGACTCCATACCTGACCATTGCTTCCACTGACCAATCGAAGCGGTGCGGCCGCCTCGGCATCTGTAACATACAATCCTTGATTTGTACCTAAATAGAGTTTATTACGGAAAAAGGAAGAAGTGTAGCCAGCCCCTGCATCCGCTTGGGTATAGTCTATATGGCGAACAGGTGACTGAAGACGAATATAATCGATACCCTTATCCAAACCTGCCCAAAGATTACCGGTACGGTCGAACGTAAGTGAGAGAACCGTATTGTTTTGAAGTCCGTTTTTTGTATCTATATACTGACAATTTTTTCCTTTGACATCAGTAAGCACGATACCTCCTCTGACCGTTCCAATCGCCAATTGGTTATCCCGTACAGCCATGGTGTACAGTTGATTGCGACGGATATATGAATCCGCATCGGTATGGAAAGGCCGGATAGACAGACCATCATAAAAGAATAGTCCCCGCAAGTCGGTAGCTATGAGGACCCCCACTCCATCAAGAAAATCGATTTTTCGGACCTCGGCACCCCGCAGCAAATCGGAACCTTGCAAACGATTCAGCTGATTGCCTGCAAGCAGATAGACCCCATCTTCGGTGCCTACAAAGATGCCGCCATGTATCTGAGACATAGCAAACACACGCTGTTCAATGGGAATTACAACAAGATTGGACAACTGAGGTTGTGTTTCGTTGTCACGAAAGTTTACTTCCGCGTGAATGATGGAGTGCCGGGTTTGTATATATAAGGTGGAACCCAAACAACAGATATTCCACACTTCACCAAAATTGCGATACTGCTCGGGTACATAGTTCGTAAGCGAATGATAGTACATCTCGCCAAGACTGTTGGACTGATAATAGCCGAACTCGCCGGAACCTCCAGCAAATATTTCACCAGAAGGTGATGTTGTAATAGAGCGAACGACAGAACCATTCCACATACCATACAGTCTCCACCGGGCACCATCATATTCAAGGAGACCATAGTTGTTGGCGGCATAGAACCATCCGTTGTGCTGAAGAGCGAGTTGCCAGTTTTGCGTACCGGCTTCGTATTGTTTAGTTGAGAAATTGTCAATCGGGACAAGCCAACCGGCTTGGAGTGACAAGCTTTGGCTTAGGAAAAAGAGAAAGAAACTGAAGGAGAAAATTTTCGTTTTCATAGGTATCAGATATTTCAGTGCGCAAAAATACACAAATAATTTAATACGCAAAATATGTTGTAGAAATATGTTTTTACGTTTTATGCAACATATCAGCAAATTGAAAACAAATTGACGTAATTTTGAGAAAGAAGATTTTTACAAAAATATAATTTCTCAAATCATAGAAAGCAAAATAAATATTAGAATCAGGGAGTGAACTAACAAACTCCATGGTCACAGGCTTGCGAATAAACGAATCGGGAATGTACGGGAAACTTCTTCGCAACTACAGCGAACGCAACTTGAATAGGATCGGCTTACGATATCCTTACGATATCCTTACGATGTCCTTAGGCTGTCCTCACAAAAGGCTTACAGAAGTTTGAGGAAAAATTGAACATTTTTACATGAACATTTTTGAAGAGACAGAGCAAAAATAGTCATTTTTACGCCTATAACATGCATATAGTAAGATCGTTACACTACAAAGTATGCACGATGTCCGCTGTATGTCCGCTACATGTCCGCTAAAAAGGTGCACTTTTTTCGAAAAAAAAAGAGTGAGTTTTCTGAGGAAAAATTGAACATTTTTTACTCCGCCAACGAGTGAACATTTTTTACTCCGCCAAAGAGTAAAAATAAGTAAAACATATTTGATGCAGGGGATACCTAATATTTTTGTTGCACATTTTAAATAAAAGCCGTAACTTTGCGCGCTTTTTGCGAATAGGAAAAGTAGGTAAAGCAACAACATCCCCTTAGTCAATCATACGTCAAACTAAGACAATAATACATTAAAGAGATATGACAAGTAAAGAAATTCGCCAATCATTTCTTGATTTTATGGCATCGAAAGGGCATAAGATAGTGCCTTCAGCTCCGATGGTAATCAAGGACGACCCCACCCTCATGTTCACCAATGCGGGTATGAATCAGTTCAAGAACATCATTTTAGGTAATGACCCTATCACTTTCCGCCGCGCCTGCGACTCTCAAAAGTGTCTGCGCGTGAGTGGCAAGCACAACGACCTTGAGGCGGTGGGTAATGACACCTATCACCACACTATGTTTGAGATGTTAGGCAACTGGTCGTTTGGCGATTACTTCAAGGAAGGAGCGATAGATTTCGCTTGGGAGTATTTGACAGAAGTGTTGAAGATAGACAAGGACAAACTGTATGTGACAGTGTTTGAAGGTTCACCAGAGGAGGGTCTGCCTCGTGATGATGAGGCGGCGGAGTTATGGAAGAAGCATGTGAGTGCCGACCGTATTATCTTAGGCAACCATCACGACAACTTCTGGGAGATGGGTGATACGGGTCCTTGCGGTCCTTGCTCTGAGATACATATAGACCTACGTGACCAAAGCGAGATAGACAAGATTCCCGGTCGCGAGATGGTGAATAAAGACCATCCTCAGGTAATAGAGATATGGAACATTGTGTTCATGCAATACTTGAAGAAGGCCGACGGCAGTTTGGAGGAGTTGCCGAATAAGGTGATAGATACCGGTATGGGTTTTGAGCGTTTGTGCATGGCGATGCAGGGCAAACAATCGAACTACGATACGGATGTCTTCCAACCGATGATACGTAAGATTGAGAGTCTGACTGAAGGTCTAAAATACGGTCAGGGTGCGAAGACAGATGTAGCCATGCGTGTCATAGCCGACCATATCCGTACTATCTCGTTTGCCATTACAGATGGTCAATTGCCCAGCAATGCAAAGGCAGGCTATGTTATCAGGCGCATTCTTCGCCGCGCTGTTCGTTACGGGTATACTTTCTTAGGTCAGAAAGAAGCGTTTCTTTATAAGCTTGTTCCTCAGTTGGTAGCCGACATGGGTGAAGCCTATCCTGAGTTGAAAGCCCAACAGCCGCTCATTGAGAAAGTCATCAAGGAAGAGGAGGAAGCCTTCTTAAGGACTTTGGACAAAGGCATATCTTTGTTGGACAAGTTGATGAAGGAAGCCAAGAATAAACTTGTTTCGGGTAAGGATGTGTTTACGCTATACGACACTTATGGTTTCCCTCTTGACTTGACCGAGCTTATCTTGCGCGAGAATGACTTCACCACCGATGAAGCCGAGTTCAACGCCGAGATGCAGAAACAGAAGGACCGCGCCCGCAATGCGCAGAAACAGGAGTTGGGCGACTGGGTAGTATTGAAAGAGGGCGAGACTGAGTTTGTAGGTTATGACGTATTGGAGTGCGAGACAGAGATACTGCGTTATCGTCGGGTACAACAGAAAGACAAGAGTTTCTATCAGGTGGTACTCTCCAAGACTCCGTTCTACGCCGAGAAAGGCGGACAGATAGGCGATACGGGAACACTTACTCTTAGTGTTCATAACGGAGAGGCTGTGTCGTTTAATGTACTTGATACGAAGAATGAGAACAATCTGCCGGTGCATATCATGACAGAAATGCCGTTTGTTGAAGGCGGAACAGGAGAAAGCGGCAAGTTGACAGCCAACGTCAATGCTGCTCGTCGTCAGCAGATAGCCAACAACCACACCGCCACTCACCTTTTGCATTTCGCATTGCGTCAGGTATTGGGCACACATGTGGAGCAGAAGGGTTCTTTGGTTACTCCCGATTCGCTACGTTTCGACTTCTCACATTTCCAGAAGGTGACGCCGGAAGAGTTGCGCCGTGTAGAGCAGATTGCCAACGCTTTGGTAAGAGAAGACTTACCCTTGCAAGAAAGCCGCCATACGCCTATAGCAGAAGCCAGAAAGATGGGTGCTATGGCATTGTTCGGCGAGAAGTACGGCGATGATGTGCGCGTTATTAAATATGGTGATAGCATTGAGCTTTGCGGTGGAACTCACGTGAGCAGCACGGGTAAGATTGGCAGCATTCGCATTGTGATGGAGACGAGTGTTGCTGCGGGAGTACGTCGTATAGAGGCCGTTACCGCTCAGAAGGCTGATGAACTTTATTATGCAACACAAGACATGCTCAATAATCTTCGCGGTTTGTTTAATAACGCCCCCGACTTGGTTGGTACAATCCGCAAGGCTATTGATGAAAATGCGTCATTGAAGAAGAAGACTGAGGAGTACATGCAGGAAAAGATGCTGCAATATCGCGATAAGATTGTGGAGCAAGCGACCGAGTGCAACGGTGTGAAGATTGTGCGTATAGAAGGCGAGCAGAACCCCGATATGATTCGCGGCATGTTGCCTTTGCTTCGCAGCAAGTTCGCAGATGTGAAGTTTGCCGTGGTGGGTGCCACGCAGTTTGAAGGCAAGCCGATGATAAGTGTATTTCTGTCTCAACCGCTGATTGATGCGGGTCTGAATGCGGGTGCACTTATCAAGCAAGCCGCCAAACATATACAAGGCGGTGGCGGCGGCACACCTTTTATGGCAACCGCCGGCGGCAGGAACGTGGAAGGACTGGATGCTGCGATGGAAGAGTTGCTTCAACAGATTGTGTAACTCCGTTAATACAGCATAATAAACAACAATAGCGAGTCAGTGGCTCGCTATTGTTGTTTATTGAAGTATTCTGATACTTATTTACTTATTTTACCTCTGCACCGAGCACATTGTAGATTTTGCCGTTGCGGCTGATGAGGAGTTGTCCGTTGCGGAGTACTTTATCGGTTAAAGAGGAAGAACTATCGGTTGCGGTTGAGGGGGCATCGGTTGCGGGGGAAGGAGGAGTTGCGCTAATACTGCTCGGTTTCGTTGGGGAAGGAGGAGTTGCGGACAGACGTGCAGTAGTCGGCAACGGCAGCTTGGACGGAGTCGGCTAAGTTGGCGAAATGACGCAAGAACTTGGGTTTGAAACCTTGATTGAGACCTAACATATCATGCAAGACAAGAACCTGACCATCTGTCTGATTGCCAGCTCCGATGCCAATAGTAGGAATATGCAACATTGCCGTGGCTTTTGCAGCGAGTTGTGCGGGGATTTTCTCGAAAACGATGCTGAAGCAGCCTGCCTCTTCCAAGAGCTGACAGTCGTGCAGGAGTTTCTGCGCTTCGGCGTCTTCTTTCGCCCTCACTCCATAGCCGCCAAACTGATTGACCGACTGGGGTGTGAGTCCGAGATGTCCCATGACAGGCACCCCTGCCTGAACCATGTGTCGAATGGCGGGCAGGATTTCTTCGCCGCCCTCCAATTTGACAGCATCCGCCCCACTCTCTTGCAAGATACGCATGGCATTGCGAACCGCCTCCTGTTCGTTGATTTGATACGTTCCGAAAGGCATATCGCAAACGACAAGAGCATGTTGCGCAGCACGACGGACTCCCTTGGTAAGGAAAATCATCTCATCAAGAGTGATAGGGAGCGTGGTTTCGTTGCCGCAAACGACATTGGAAGCGGAATCTCCGACGAGAATCATATCTACACCGGCTTCGTCAACAAGACGAGCGAGAGTGTAGTCATACGAGGTGAGCATTGCTATTTTCTCACCTTTTTGTTTCATTTGAATAATAGACTGCGTGGTGTGACGCTTGGTTTGAGAAAGATATTGTGACATAATACTTACGGTTAGTTTCCTGTTATTTTGATTATTTGGAGAGGTTAGAAACACGACCCTACAAATTAGCGCACAAAAGTACAAAAACTTTTTGATATACGGAAAACAGCGTTTATAAAAACACACTTCGGCTATATAGCGTATTTTTTACAGGGGAGCCGGTGCAAAAACACTAAATATTCATCCGTCATGAGACGACCGTGAGGAGATTTATCAGTTGTGGAAAAATTGCCAAATTTTTTGGGGGATTATTTTTGCAGACAGAGAGTAAAAAATGGTCATTTTTATGCCTATAACATTCATATAATGAGAATATTATACCACAAAGTATGCATGATGTCCGCTGTATGTCCGCTACATGTCCGCTAAAAAGGTGCTCTTTTGGGGGTAAAAAACGGAGTGAGTTTAGAGTGGAAAAATTGCCAAATTTTTTGCTTGCATTTCGTCAAGGGTTAATTCCTATTATTTTTAATTTCGCCAAGGAGTAAAATTTAGATACGCTTGCCGCGGGTAAAAAAAATGTTAAGTTTGCATAGTTGCAAAAAAAGGTGTAAATTTGCAGGCTCGATTTATTTGCCATTATTAGAGCATCAAGAATGGGAGTATGTCAAAAACCGGACTATAACAATCATAGAAATATAACTATAAAACAAAGAGATAAGACATTATGAGTAAAAAGAAGCCAAGCAGAATCAACGATGTGGATGATATACGTCAGTCAGACATCTTCTCGCATTTGACTGCCATGCAGTACTTGCCGCGCTGGAGCGTATTGCTATTGGATTTGCTATTGTGTACGATAGCCTTTGCCATCAGTTATGCGATTGGTGCCAGTATTTTCAATTACCATCCGGAGCATAGGTTTGATATTGACATCTGGGGTCAGCAGCTGCTACTGATGGGTATTCAGACATTATTCTTTTGGATATTCCACACCTATTCAGGCATATTGCGTTATTCGACGTTTATTGACACGATAAAAGTGCTGTTGGCAGTAGTGTTGGCAGGTGTGGTGATGTTGATAGGCAATGCGATAACAAAACACGTATGGGGTGTGGCCTTGTGCATGAATACGGCGGTGGTGATATATACTTTTGTTGCCTTCACCTTGCTTTTCAGTCTGCGCGTAGGCACGAAGACGTTTTTCGAGATGGCGCAGCGCAACAACCCCCTTTCGAAGCGCGTGTTGATATACGGCACGAAGCAGGCAGGTATAGCGATAGCGAAGATGTTGCGCAGTTCAGGTGAGTCATTGTATCGTCCTGTTGGTTTCATAGAGGATGACGAGAAGCGCAAGACGTACGATATGATGGGACTTCATGTGTATCGTTTGGATGACAAGTTGATAGACCGCATGAAGCGCATGAACATTCACAATGTGATTGTATCTCCGCTGAAGATGAAAGAGATACGTCCGAGTAAAGACTTGGCCATCTTCTTAGACAACGATATTCATGTGTTGACCACTCCTTACTTTACCGAGTGGGAGAGCAACAACAACAGCAACATCGGGCGTATTGAGTCGATACGCGTGGAAGACCTGTTGGAGCGTCCTGAGATAAAGATAGACACGGAGAATGTTCGTCAAGTACTTTCGGGAAAGGTAGTGATGGTGACGGGTGCAGCCGGCAGTATCGGCAGTGAGTTGGTAAGGCAGATTATTCCTTTCAGTCCTCGCGTGGTGGTATTGTTTGAACAAGCCGAGAGTCCTCTTCACGACCTGACGTTGGACTTGCAGCGTCAGTATCCCGAGCAACGTTTGATTCCTATAATAGGGGATATCAGAGACAAGCATCGCGTAGAAGAAGTGATAAACGAGTTGCGTCCGAATGTGATATATCATGCCGCCGCCTATAAGCATGTGCCTTTGATGGAGAGCAATCCGAACGAGGCAATACACGCCAATGTGATGGGTACGAAAAACATGGCAGATGCGGCAGTGAAGTTTGGTGTGGAGCGTTTTGTGATGATATCAACGGACAAGGCAGTGAATCCGACCAATATCATGGGTGCCAGCAAGCGTGTTGCCGAGATTTATGTACAGTCGCTTTTCAACAAGTTGAAGAAGGAAGACCCGAATTGCACAAAGTTCATCACCACCCGTTTTGGTAATGTGCTGGGCAGCAACGGCAGTGTGATTCCTTATTTCAAGAAGCAGATTGCCGCCGGCGGTCCGGTGACGGTGACTCACCCCGATATCATCCGTTACTTCATGACGATACCGGAGGCCTGCTGTTTGGTATTGGAAGCCAGCACCTTGGGCAACGGCGGTGAGATATTTGTTTTCGACATGGGTCAGCCTGTGAAGATACTGGACTTGGCCAAGAATATGATTCGTTTGGCAGGCTATGTGCCTAACAAAGATATCCGCATCGAGTTTACAGGTTTGCGCCCCGGCGAGAAACTATATGAGGAGTTGCTGAATCAGAAAGAGAAGACTCTTCCGACCCAGAACGAGAAAATCATGATTGCCCGCGTTCAGGAATTTGAGTTTGACAAAGTTCAGGATTCAGTGAATACTCTTATCAATCTGAGCAAGCGTTCGAAGCCGTTCCTGACGGTTAGTCAGATGAAAAAGATAGTACCGGAATATATCAGCAGGAATTCTGTTTACGAGAAGTTAGACAAATAAGCTCCCCCCCTCAAGAGAGGAGAAATAATATGATTTCAGTTGAACATATCAGCGTAGAGTTTTCTTCCAAGCCGGTGTTGGAGGATATCAGTTTTCTTATCAACCGTCGTGATAAGATTGCGCTGGTAGGCAAGAACGGAGCGGGCAAGACCACCCTGCTCCGTTTGATAGCGGGTGAGCAAATGCCGACAGCGGGTGTCATATCGAGAGAAAGAGATTTGACAATAGGTTATCTTCCTCAACAAATGATTCATGCGACGGGAACGAGTGTGAAAGAAGAAGCCCGCAAGGCATTTCAGCATATTTCAGACCTACAAAAGACAATAGATAGGCAGACAAGGGAATTGGCCGACAGAACGGATTATGAGAGCAACAAATATCAGGGATTGATTGATTCGCTGACACATAATCAGGAATTGCTTCAGATGTTGGGAGGACAGAATTTCGACGGGGAGTTGGAACGGACTCTCATGGGTTTGGGGTTTGAAAGGAGTGATTTCGACAGGCCTTGTGAAGAGTTTTCGGGAGGTTGGCGTATGCGAATAGAGTTGGCAAAGATTCTGCTTCAGCACCCTGATGTATTGCTGCTTGACGAGCCGACCAATCATCTTGACATAGAGTCGATACAATGGTTAGAACAGTTTCTGAAGGAATCTGCTTCCGCCTTGCTATTGGTAAGTCACGACCGTGCTTTCATTGACAACGTGACCAATAGGACGATAGAGATTTCGTTAGGGAGGATATACGACTATAATGTGAATTATTCACATTTTGTAGAACTTCGCAAAGAGAGACATGAGCAACAGGTGAGAGCCTACCTGAATCAGCAGAAGATGATTCAGGAGACGGAAGATTTCATAGAACGTTTCCGCTATAAGGCGACAAAGGCAGTGCAGGTGCAGAGTCGCATCAAGCAACTGGACAAGTTGGAGCGCCTTGAAGTGGATATGGAAGACACCTCGCGCTTGAGGCTGCATTTTCCTCCGGCACCGCGCAGCGGCGACTTCCCTGTGATAGCGCAAGACTTGATGAAGGCTTTCGGCGACCATGTTGTGTTCAAGGATGTGAATTTCACCATACGCCGAGGCGAGAAAGTGGCATTCGTAGGCAAAAACGGTGAAGGCAAGACCACTCTTGTGCGTTGCATCATGCAGCAGTTGGACTATTTCGGGACATTGAAAGTAGGTCATAATGTCAAAATAGGCTATTTTGCGCAGAATCAAGCCTCCTTGCTTGACGGCGAGCAGACTGTGTTTGATACGATAGACCGCGTGGCGGTAGGCGACATACGGTTGAAGATACGTGATATCTTAGGTGCTTTTATGTTCGGTGGCGAGGCAAGCGACAAAAAGGTGAAGGTGTTGAGCGGTGGTGAGAAAAGTCGATTGGCGATGATACGGCTACTGTTAGAGCCGGTGAATCTGCTGATTCTGGATGAGCCTACCAACCATCTTGATATGCAGAGCAAAGACATCTTGAAAGAGGCATTGCAGGCTTTTGACGGGACTTTAATAGTGGTGAGTCACGACCGCTATTTCTTGGATGGATTGGTGAGCAAAGTGTATGAGTTCGGCGGTGGCAAAGTACGCGAACACTTGGGGGGTATCTATGATTTCCTGCGTCGCAAGAATATCAACTCGCTACAGGAGTTGGAGAAAAAAGAGCCCCCAAAAGAGAAGACAGAGAACGGTTCAGTTACGGTTTCTGCCGGCAAGCAAGACTATGAGGCACAAAAAGCCGAGCAACGGGAATTGCGCAAGAAGGAGAAGCAGATAGCGCAGATAGAGGAAGCTATTTCCCAATTGGAGAAGGAACAACAGGAAATGGAGCAACTTCTCTCGTTACCTGAGAATCAGACAGACGCCTCACTTTTCGAGCGTTACGAGCACTTGAAACATGAGATGGAGAAACGAATGTATGAATGGGAGATATTGAGTAGTGAGTAGTGAAGAATGAAAAACAAATATAGATATGAAAGATACTATTGAATATCTGATTAGTTTTTTGCTTTATGGTCATGAGGATGCCACCAAGTTGGTGGGTTATACCCGCAATGAAGAGGATGCCAAGAATTTCAGCATCAACATCGTTCCGTCAGAGAATTCGCCTCTTTACAATCCTCAAAAGACTTGGGCCGACTTTATGCCAGAAGTGGAAAGAGCCTTATCGGAACGCAGTTTGAGGGCTGAAACCGATATTCTTTCCATTGCCTGTTTTTTTCTCTCGAGAGCCGAGGAGACCGTGGTGACAGAGCGTGACGAGCACGATCGTTTTTTAGCAGAGCATAGTCTGGTGGGCAAGCATCAGTTGCTTTCCATTCCTTTGATTGACGAATACGGCAGGCAGTTGCTGAAGCAATTGGGTTTGCCTCAACCTGAACAAAGGTTTAGCCATGTTAATCTGACGCATGACGTGGATGTACTGGAGCAATACCGTCATTTGCGGGGTTTTCTCGGCGGACTGAAACGCGGTGAATGGCAGCAGGCATTTGCAGCATTGCACCATCTTGAAGCCGACCCTGCCTGGACTTTTCCCTGGTTGAAGGAACAAGACAAAGGCTTTCACACCATTTACTTTTTGAAAGCAGGCAGCGGCAAAGGGTATGACAACCCACAATATGATTTATACGGCAAAGATATGCGACAGTTGCTTTCACTTCTCAAGGCTCAGAACAGCGAAATAGGTTTACACTTGAGTTACGAAGCTTCAGAAAGACGTGGAACACTGATAAAGAAAGAGAAAGAGACTTTAGAGAAGGCAATAGGTAAGGAGATAACAAAGAACAGGTATCATTACCTCAGGACCCAGTCGATAGACAATATGCAACGGTTGGCAGACAGCGGTATTACCGATGATTATTCCATGGGGTTTGCCGACCAAGCCGGATTCCGTCTGCTTACCTCGAGAGCTGTTCGCTGGATAAATCCCAAATCGCTGCAACTCACTTCGCTCACATTGCATCCGCTATTGGCGATGGACTGCACACTGAGCAACAGTCAATACATGAATCTGACGGAAGACGAAGCCTATTACACTTGTCTGCAACTGATTGACCGCTGCCGACACAACAACGGGGAGGTGAACCTGCTATGGCATAACAACAACCTTGTCCAGCCGTCATATCATCGTTCTTTATACCCACAAATTGTAGATTATCTTGGTCAATGACAGCAAACATAGTATTCTCATAGTGGCAGATGCTTTTGGCAAGCCTGCCTATAGTCCGAGACTAAGAAGTTTGTGTGACTATCTTGTTTCTGCAGGCTGGCAAGTGGAAGTATATACAGAGCAGTTTGTCGAACTTAATTTCGAGCATTCATACCCTATCTATGAATGCAAGATATACAAGAATCACACATGGGATTGGGCTTTGAAAGCCTTCTTCTCTCTCATTACCGATTGGAAGAATCGCTATTTCTCCCGATGGCTGATACGCGAAACTGAAGGCAAACAATATGATTTGGTATTTTGCACCACTTTTTCCACATTCCCGCTTCGCGCGGCAGCGGATGCAGCTCATCGAAAGGGTCTGCCGTTTCATGTTGATCTCCGCGATATAGATGAGCAGGCTCCCAATAGCCAATATCAGTCACATCGTCAATGGTGGGCAAGACCTTTCCGCCGTCTTTACCGCAACATAAACATACGGCGGCGCAACCACTATATCAAGGAAGCCGATACGTTGACCACGGTATCGCCTTGGCATGTCAGTTTTCTGCAGCAATGGAACAGCAACATACATCTTATATATAACGGTTTTGAGAAGAATCTTTTCTATCCAGAAGACTGCCGCAGCGAGTCTTTTAAGATTGTTTACACCGGCAGAATTTACGAATCAGTGCTTCAAGAGCCGGAATATTTTCTGCAAGCCCTGCAGCCATTAGCCTCCACCGATGTGAAGGTGGTCTGGTACACGCATCAAAAAGGGCAGAATCTTATCCGAAAATTATCTACAGAGCTGAATATCTCCCATATGATGGAGTATCATGATTATGTTGCCACCCAAGAGATTCCAGCCATCTTGCAAGACAGCAGTATTGTATTAGTACTGGCCCATCACCCATCGCAGCAAGGTCCGCACGGCATCATGACGACCAAGTTTTTCGAGGCTTTGGGGGTGGAGAAACCTGTCTTGTGTGTGCCTTCCGATGAAGAATGTCTGGCAAGGGTAATACAAGAGACAAATGCCGGTATAGCCTCGTCTGACAAAGAGGAGATACAGCAGTTTATACTTGACAAATACAAGGAGTGGAAAGAAAAGGGATTTACGCGGCAAGCCGTGATTCAAGAGAAGAAAGAATTATTCTCGCGACAACGGCAGGCGAGGCAGTTTGAAGAGTTGTTCTTGAAAGCCATTGAATGAATAAGGCATCTATTATATTTTCAGACATCTGCTGGACGCTTTATTACTCCAACACCACTTTTGATTTCTTGGATTACACGATTCAAGACCCGCGGTATATATCCCTCAGGAAACGCTACCGACAGCCTCTTTACAGGAAATTGAATATCCTATGGTATCGCTTGACCGGCATTGACCTACATCGCCGCAAGGCCGTGGGTTTTCTAAAAGGCAGAACAAAAAAAGAATTGTTAGAGCAGGCCGAACATTTTTATCAAGAATATCTCATACCACGACAGACAGAAGAAGTACATAAAGCAATAGGTAATTCTCCCATTGTATTGGTTAGCGGGACATTGGACATTATTGCACAGGCCATTGCACGCCATATAAAGGTCAGCGAGATTCATGCCTCCCGACTTCTGTTTGACGAGAAAGGTATTTGTAAAGGTGAATTGGATGATTTTCTGCTTTGCAAGAGTGATGTCTTGCAGCAATACCATCATTTCACCATTTTTACCGACAATCTGACAGATTTGCCACTGGTGAGAGCAGCCGACAAAGCGTTCATTGTGGAATACGGTAACCAAGAGCGGTGGCAAAGAGCCTTAGCCGATAGCAAAAACTCCTCCCAAATCACTTTTATTCATGCCACAACAGCAAGATATTAGGAATCAGCATGCCTCCAAAAGCATCAGCAACCGAGTGTTTTACATACCCTTTGCTTATTATGCCATAGTCAGAGCAGGTACTATGGCGAAGATGCTTTCGTGGTTGCTTATCTATGTTTTTCCCACTTTCTTCTATGCCGCTTTCGCCGCCGGATCTGTAAGTTGGGAATTTGCAGGCAACTATCTGCTTATACTTCTTGCCACTTTCAGCATGTACGAATTAGGTTACATTCACAATGACACCTTTGCCACCCGACACGAAAAACAACCAGCCATACGACTCTACGAAGAAAATACGCAACATTTCTATCGGCATTGGAGGCAGATATTTGCACTACGGATTGTACTGATTACACTATGTTTGATTGGCATTTTACTCTATAATGAGTTTGTTTTTGAATCGGGTTTGACGGTTGTTAGCATTTTGTTTATAGCACCTGTTTTTGCGGTCTATAACTATTGGCGCAACCGCTATAATGTTCTGCTCTATCCCATACTCGTTTTTTCACGATATATTCCTTTTCTTATTGTTTACAACGCCGACTTTTATCTATATCTTTTACTATTTTTTTCCTTCCCATGCTGCAATATGTTGGAGCGTTTCTCCATGCCGCAACACAGGTTTCCAGTTTTTCGCAAACTGATTCCTGCCGAGCAGAGCAAAACGCTTTTCCGCGTATTTTATTATCTCGTTATCACCCTTGCTCTTATACCCTTTGTGCTTTGCTATAGGTTGTCGGCATGGCTGTTGCTTCCTTTCTTTGTACTTTTTCTGTATCGGCTGGCTCTCTTTTTCATCACCCGCCGGTATCAGCCCCGTAATTATCTGAAAGGATAACAATACTCGTCGGCGGAAATAAACGATACAGGATAGTCGTGAAATGAATATGAGCGAAATGTAGGAATAGAACGATTAGTAAAAATATGAAAGACTTACGATGTCCTTACAAAAGGCTTACAAAACTTTGAGGAAAAATTGAACATTTTTTGATTTTTTTAAGGCTCACCATGTGCGCTACATGTCCGCTATATGTCCGCTACAAGTC
>ERZ842401.668-NODE-668-length-50429-cov-5.936952_pt1 | contig 50429 bp, 43 predicted proteins | sample MGYA00521270_ERZ842401 | MGnify/ENA primary metagenome ERZ842401 (study PRJEB31892, sample SAMEA3878208) | bioreactor metagenome | biome: Moose rumen | place: Sweden | collected 2011-10 | study: EMG produced TPA metagenomics assembly of the PRJEB12797 data set... | reverse complement strand
CTTGGGCACAGGACACTGAAGAGCCCGTCGCCACCAGCGGCACCTGCGGAGAGTGCGCTTGGAACTACGACTCGGAATCCCAGACGCTGACCATCAGCCCCACAGCTGCCGGCGGGCGAATGGCTGACTACGATGCGATCGTGGAAAGTATCGATGATAACCAAACGCCATGGAAGCCCTTCTACGAACAAGTTAATAAGCTGGTCATCGAAGAAGGCGTCACCTATATCGGAGTAGCATCTCTGGCTGTATTGCCCGTCGAAGAGATCATCATCCCCAACAGCGTGACGGAAATTGCTGACCAGGCCTTTTATCTTTGCCTCTATGCCGGCAACATCGTCATAGGCGACGGAGTGACCAAGATTGGCGAGCGGGCGTTTTACTTAAGCGGTCTTTTGGCCAACGGCGCAAAAATTACCATAGGCCAAAGCGTGAATTATATCGGCGACCATGCCTTCATCTATTCCGAACTGACAGTCATGACATGCAAGGGAAGTCCCTTCGAGACATGGGTCAATCCGCCGGCCGCCTCAAGCTGCAACTTAGTCGTCGGTGAAGACGTCTGGGAAAACTGGATTACCGCCTATCCCGACTTGGCCGAATTTTTGAAGTCTTTGAGGCGATTTGCTCATCTTCCCGTAGCGATATGCACAACACGCCCCGAAGACTTGCCTCGGGAAAGTGATGTCGATGACATTTCCGTATGTTGTTTATGTTTTGGAAGTTTGGAACATCCAATTTACATCCCGCAGGCGAAGAGGATGGCGCGCAGGCAAACGTAGAGGAGCGTGAGGGAGAGAACAAGCATGAGCAGGTGGACATCGGAGACAAGGAAGCCAGAGGGGGTGTAGGCTGCGGTACGGAACTGGATGGTCTTGCTGCGACGTTCATAGACGAGCCAGTAGAGCAGATAACAGACGAGCCCGCAGACGAGACCGAGAAGGGCTCCGCAAAGGATGTCACCAGGATAGTGGACTCCGAGGTAGACGCGCGAATAGCTGTCCATCGCTGCCCACAGGAAGAGGGTGAGAGTGAGCAGACGACTGCGCACGGTGAGGGCACAAAGGAGAAAGACTGCAAAAGTGTTGGCCGCATGACTGGAAACAAAACCGTAGGGACCACCCGTGTAGCCGCGAACGGTGTCTACCATGCCCTGAAGCGAGGCGGCGTGGGTGGGCCGCGGACGGTGGAAGAGGGGCTTCAGGAGGCTGCTGCTCAGCTGGTCGGCCAACAGAATGGCCAAGGCCAGGGCCAGGGAGAAACAGAGAAGCTGTCGCCAGCCGCCAGTCTTCAACACGACGTAGAGGAGGACAAGCAGAAGGGGTATCCACGTCTGAGTCTGTGTGACGGTCCACATAAAACCATCCCACCAGTCGCTCTCACTGCCATTGAGCAGGAGGAAGAGGCGGCGGTCCAAGAGGTCGAGTGAGGTGATGTCCATCGTGTACAAGGGGGCGTAGGTTCAGATTACTTCTATTTGTTTCTTTTCTATCCAGCCTATCTTGCCGTCGGAGAGTTCCACCTCGGCCCACTGGCGGAGGGTGGAGTCGCGTACTTCGACGCGCGTACCCTCGTGAAGGACAAAGAGGTCGCTTCCGCTGGAAGCAGGAGTGCTCTTCACAACGGCGGAGGGGGACATGACGATGGCCGAGGCGCGGTGAAGGATACGACTGCGTCCGGCCAACGCACAAACATTGCCCACCACGCAGAGAAGGAACAGAAGGACGAAGGCTGTGAAGCCTGTCTTACGGAGCCACAGGGGCTGTGCGTAGACGTAGAGACCAAGACTCACCAGTGCAAGGGCAAAGAAGAGAATGGCCAGACGGGCCCAGGCATCGACACTCATGAGACTGACGAGCGACTGCCACCAGCCAACGAAGAAGAGTTGGTGGCGAGGGGTTATCTTGTCGATGGTCTTGGAACGGGCCATATCGAGGTTGAAACGGATGTCTGCATCGCCCGGGCTGAGCATAGAAGCGCGTTCGTACCAGAGCACGGCCTGCGCCATCGAATCCATACGATAATAGCAGTTGCCCAAGTTGTAGCAGACGGCGGCCGAAGGAGCCGATTTTCGATAAAGGCGGATGGCACGTTCGTAATCCTGACGGGCATAGGCACTATCGCCCAACACTTTCAGGCTGTCGGAGGCAGCGGAAAAGATGGGAAGGTGGAAATACGGAAATAGGAAAAAGACGAAAAGGGCAATGGTACGTTTCATAGTTTGCTGTCTAATTCGTTGATTACGTTTGATGCGTCGGCAAAGAGCTTATCCATGGTGGCTGCAGGGTCGCCGGGAGCAAAGCGGGCAAACTCGCAGTCCTCCAACACACGGAGGAACTGGGAGGCGGTGTCCTCGTCCAGGCCACGCTCGCGAAGTTGTTCTCCGACGTTGTCCTTCGTGAGGTCGGCAACGGGCAGGTTAAGCTTGTCTCCCACATATCCCCAGAGGGCTCGCATCACCTCGTCATAGAAGGGAGCTGCCTCGCGTTGCTTAAGCAAGCGACTGGCCGTCTTGAGTCGTTTTGCCGCGGCCTTACCAGCCTTCCGGCCACGCTTGCGGGCTATGTTGGCATTGGCTTTCGCCTGTCGGTAGAATACGACGACGACGAGCAGGAAGAGGGCCAGCAGAGCAGCATAGAGTGTCCAGTAGAGGGGCGTGGAGAAGAAGGTGATGCCGCGCTGACCGGTGCCTTTGGAACCTGTCTTGATGTAGCGGATATCGCTGTTCAGCACCTTCAGGTCCTCCTGGTTCACCCCACCCTTAGGCGTATGTCCAAGGGTCTTGGCAACGGCAAGGTTGAAGGAATCGGTACGAAGTGTCTTATAGGAACGTGACTGGGTATCGAAGTAACAGAACTCTACGGGCGGAATGGTGTAGCGTCCGCCGTGACGGGGAACAGCCGCATAGTCGTAGATGACATTGCCCGTGGCTCCAGAGGCTCCCACACGTGTCTTATCGGTGGTCTTGGGATCGTAGGTCTCGAAGTCCTTGGGCCAGTCTACCGAGGGTGCCCGCATGAGTTTCATGTTACCCGTACCGCTAACGACAAGGCGCAACCGCACGGCATCGTTGGCATCCACCTGCTCGGGCGACAACGAGCCGCTTACGTGGAAACCCGTACCTACAGCCCCAGAGAAATTGGCTGGCTTTTGGGGGAGCGGGTCGACTTGCAGTTCCACGGCCGGTGCCACGATGGTCTTCTTCACACGTACCAGCGAGGACCCTCCGCCAAAGAAAGCGTCGAAGGGGTCGATACTGCGGTTCTGCTGAACGACTTCGGCCTCGAAGTTGATGGCTGGAACGGTGAGTTTGCCCGTCTTCTGGGGAAAAAGCACATATTGACTCCAGACAACAGTTCCGTAGTTTCGTCCGTTTATGCGCTCGTATTTCAGGGATTTCTGCTGGGGAAGCTGTATCTCTTGGGTGTGGAATCCGTCGAGGTCGGGCATTTTTCCGCTGCACTGGTCGATGGAGACGAGGGTGTAGAGCTTGTAGGTGAGCACGACGGCCTCCTGCTCGTAGACCCGACGTTTGCTGGCCGAGACGGTGATATAGAGGTCCTTGGCCGTGATGCGGTCACTCGCATCCTGGGTGCGCATGCGAGTTGCGCCTTGCTGCTGGGCGTTTCCGCCGCCAGCGGACGAACCGCCTCCCCCACTTCCGCCGGGGAGTATCTGAATGTATTGTTGATTGCTCTTATAGGCTTTTCCGTCGGACTTGACGGTAGCGACAGGCAGTTTGTAGGTTCCTGCCTTGGAGGCCAGCAAGGTGTAGGTGAAGGTAACGGTGCTGGTGTGAGTGGTCTTGCCGTTAATCATCGAGAAACTGCTCTGGGTGCTGGTGCTTGGTCCGTAGAGCAATTCGAATCCAGGGAACTCACCCACCTGTATGTCGTCCACGTCCTGTGTGTTCACCACATAACTTACCGCTATGCGCTGTCCTTCCTCGGTCTGCGAGGGGGCGCGCAGGGTTACTTTCACTTGGGCCCATGTGCCAAGGCTGTATAGCCATAATGAAATAAATATCAGTCGTTTCATCACCATTGTTTCTGTAGTTTGCGAGGCTGAGCCTGCTGCTGTTGCTGCTTCACCTTATCCTGGGTGCGACGCTCGTTTTGCAGGGCTGCGTTCAACATCTGCTCGGCATTCTCTTTGTCCATCTGCTGCTCCTGCTGTTTCTGCTGTTGCTCCTTTTCCTTCTGCTGCTTATCCTGCTGCTGTTGGTTTTGCTGTTGCTGCTTCTTGTCCTGTCCGTCCTTGTTGTCTTTGTTGTCCTTGTTCTGCTGGTTCTGCTGGTTCTGATCGTCCTGTTGGTTCTTCAATTGTCGCTGGCAGAGCACCATGTTGTAGCGTGTCTCATCGTCCTTAGGGTTGCGGCGCAGAGACTCCTGATAGCAGGCGATGGCCTGCTGGAACTGTTTCTGACTCTGGAGTATCAGTCCCATGTTGTGGAATATCTTGGCTCTTCGGCCTGGATTGGTCTCCATCTTGGATGCCTTCTCCAAAAGACGCATAGCCTCCTTGGGCTGTCCCTGACGGAGCATGGCGTTGGAGAGATTGTACAGGACCTGAACGCTATTAGAGTCTCGCTCGAATCCCTTTTGGTATTCAACCTGGGCCTTATCGTACAGGCTGTCGCGGAACTGACGGTTACCGCACCGGATGTAGTCACGATGACTTTGTGCCTGTACTCCTGCGGAGACGAGCAGCATCAGCAGGATGACAGTTGTTCTGCGGAAGAGACGGAATGACTGGAAAACATGGTTCTCGCGCTCCAGAAGCAGCACATCCAGTATTAGGAACAGCAAGGCCAGAAGCAGGAACCCCTGGAACTGCTCGTCGTACTCGCTGTAGATGTTCGATTCCAGGTTGGCCTTCGCCAGCTTGTCGACATACTTCGACAGGGCCTCCTGGGCCGAGGTGCTGTTGTCCACATATATATATGCACCCTTACCGGCTTGGGCTATCTGACGACACATGTCCTCATTCAGACGAGTGACAACGGGATTCCCTTCGTCGTCGATGATGTACTGCGTGGTTCCCGGTATGGGCACATGAGCACCGTCGGGACTACCGACACCAAGCACATAGACATGAATACCCTTCTTAGCCGCAGCCTCGGCCGCTTCTACTGCCCCACCCTCATTGTCTTCACCATCGGTGATGAGGAATATGGCACGCGAAACGTCTTTCTTCTGGGTGAAACTCTTCTGACACAGGTCGATAGCTAATGCGATGTCCGTTCCCTGTACCCGTATCATGGACGGAGTTATTTGGTCGAGGAACATTTTGGCCGAAACATAATCGTTCGTAATGGGCAATTGCACAAAGGCATCGCCAGCAAAGACCACAACGCCGACATGGTCGTCCTTCATGCCATCCACCATGTTGCTGAAGAGCATCTTTGCCTTGTCCAGCCGACTGGGACGGACGTCCTCGGCCAGCATGCTGTTGGACACGTCGATGGCTATCACGGCCTCGATGCCGTTACGCTCGGTGGTGTCTATCTTGGTTCCATACTGAGGACGTGCAGCCGCAATGATGAGACAAGCTAAGGCAAGAAACAGGAGCCACGTCTTTACCTCAACCCTCCATCGGCTTACATCCTTCATCAGACTATGCAAAAGCTCAGGGTCGCCATAGGCTGCCAAACGCTTACGCTTTCGATAGTTGGTCCAGTAGTGTAGCAAGGCAAAGGCTGGAACCAGCAACAAGAAATATAGGTATTGGGGATTCTCGAATCGGAACATCAGGGTATGCGTTTAAGTAGGGTTACTCGGAGAAGGAGCTCCAACAACAAGGCAAGAACAGCCAACAGGGCAAAGGGGACAAAAGCCTCGTAGCGTTTGCTGAACTTTTTTGTTGTCAGTTTGGTCTTCTCCAGTTGGTCTATCTCCTTATATACTTCGTGCAGGGCTTTGGTGTTGTGGGCCCGATAGAATTCTCCGTCAGTCTTTCCTGCTATGCTTTGAAGTGTCTTGGTATCTATCTCCACAGGCACATTGATATACTGCACTCCACCAGCCACAGGCATGGGGTAACGTGCCAATCCGTTTGTACCTACACCGATGGTATAGACCCGAATGCCAAAACTCTTGGCAATGTCAGCTGCCGTGAGGGGACTAATGTCCCCACGGTTGTTCGAACCGTCGGTAAGCAGAATGATGACCTTACTCTTCGCCTTGCTGTCCTTCAGGCGGGCCACTGCACTGGCAAGTCCCATGCCTATGGCGGTTCCGTCCTCAATCATGCCACGCTGGGTCATGTCACACTGCATTCCCTGCAGCATATTGATGAGCACAGCGTGGTCGACGGTCATGGGGCACTGGGTGAAGGCTTCGCCAGCAAAGAGCGTGAGACCGATATTGTCGTTCGGACGACCAGAGATAAACTCTATAGCCACCTCACGGGCCGCCTTCACGCGGTTGGGACGCAAATCTTCGGCCAACATTGACGTGCTGACATCCATACATAACATGATGTCAATGCCCTCAACGTCTGTTTGCTTCCAGTTATTCGTCGTCTGCGGACGCGCCAGGGCAACCACCGCAGCAGCGAAACAGACACAACGCAAAAGGAAGGGAGCGTGAAGCAGATACTCCTTCCACGTACGGCGCATGAAGCGATAGGCCTCCGTGCTGCTCACCTGCAGGACGGGATGCGAGCTGTTCCACTTCAGGATGTACCACACCACATAGGGCAGCAACAGAAGGAGAAGGGTCAGGTATATGGGGTTAGCAAAAGTCATAGTCTATCAACTTAAAAGGTCAACTACTCGATATACAATCCAACCCAACAACACCAGCGAGGCAACAGAGAATACGGCCACGACAATTCGCTTGACCATCTTTGAGGTGCGCTGTTGCTTTATCTCCGGAGTCTCTATCTCCTCTTCCTGTTTCTGGTTAGGGTCGACCTCCAACTTCGTCTGGTTAATGTATTCCAGAGCTGTCATCAGATTCGCGTCGTTCTCGTTGATGAGCGTACTGTACTTGGCAAACTTCACCAAGTCGGCCGTACGGAAAAGTTCACGCAACTCATTCAGAGCCTCCTCATCGTTCTCACTGGTCAGATGCTCGATGATTTCGTCAGAGGTCATTTCTAATGCGCTGAAACCATATCTGTCTTGAATGTACGTTCGCAACGTATCTGTCAGTTGAGTGTAATACTCTTTGCTGTCCTCCTGTGCCCAGGTGCGTTCTTCCTTAATCTTGGCTATCTCATCCAAGGCCACCTTGTGGGCTGGAAGCTTCACTTTACGGCGAACAATACGTATAATTGGTTTTCCAGTACGCAACGAAACGAACGTCACCAGAACAGCCACCAACAACACCACCAACAGCAAGCTACCCCAGACGACCCATCGCCAGTCCTCCCAGGCAAAGGGAGCCTCCATTTCATCCTTGGGACCGAAATAGCGGTCTACATGTATCGTGTCCACATCCACCGTATAGACCTTGAGTGCCAAACTCTTGGAGGGATACTTCTTGCCATCCACGACAACCTCCATAGGAGGAATGTAGTACAGCGAAGAGTCCCAAGCCGTAACGGTGTACTTCCGTGTCAACTGCAAGCGGGCACCATCGTTCAGATAGGTTGTATCTACGGGTGACATAGCTACCACCTCTACATTTTGCGTAAGCTGCTGGCCTGGCTGTATGGCTGGCATCTGAACATGTTGCTTGGCACCGCAACTAACGTCCAACGTGATACCGGTTTGCTCCCCAACCAACAACTGGAGACTATCCATCCTTATGTCCACTGTCACCTGAGCAGAAAGACTTGCCGACAATGTCAACAAAAAGCCTAAAACAAAACTATTTCTTTTCATTAGCTTCTCTTTGCAAACAGACTCATCAAGGCAGCCACATAATCCTGGTCAGTACGAATACTCACACTGTCCACATTGCTGCGCGTAAACGTATCGGAAAGTGCCGCACTGCGTTTCCTCCACCATTCGCTATGAGCTCGACGTACGGATTTACTTCCCGTATCAACATATTGTTCATGTCCCGTCTCTGCATCACGCACTTTCATCAATCCGACATCAGGAAGTTCTGCAATCCGTCGGTCATAGACCTGAATGGCCACAACATCGTGTTTTCGGTTAGCTATAGTCAGAGGCGTACGGAAATCCTTCGTATCCATGAAATCACTCAAGACGAAGGCAGTACAGCGTCGTTTGATGACCTGAGTCAGATACTCCATTACGGGAGCAATGGATGTTCGCTGACTCTGAGGCTGAAAGTTCAGTAATTCTCGTATGATGTACAAGATGTGCTTACGTCCTTTCTTTGGGGGGATGAACTTTTCTATCTGGTCCGAAAAAAAGATAACACCTATCTTATCGTTGTTCTGAATGGCAGAGAAGGCGAGCGTGGCAGCGATTTCTGTCACCATATCGCGTTTCATCTGATTTACCGTTCCAAAGTTCAGGCTTCCGCTGACATCGACCAACAACATCACGGTCAGTTCGCGCTCTTCCTCAAACACCTTCACATAAGGCTTGTTGAAGCGGGCGGTAACGTTCCATTCGATGTCACGAATATCGTCGCCATACTGATACTCACGAACTTCAGAGAAAGCCATCCCCCTACCCTTAAAGGCAGAATGGTATTCTCCTGCAAAAATGTTGCTCGAGAGTCCGCGAGTCTTAATCTCAATCTGACGGACGCGCTTAAGTATCTCAGATGTTTCCATCAAGGCACTTCTACCTTATTGATAATTTGACTTATGATTTCCTCAGACGTAACGTTGTTTGCCTCGGCCTCATAGGTCAACCCAATGCGATGACGCAACACATCGTGGGCCACAGCACGCACATCCTCGGGTATCACATATCCACGACGTTTGATAAAGGCGTATGCACGTGCGGCCAATGCCAGATTGATGCTTGCACGAGGAGACCCCCCAAACTCAATATAGTCTTTCAACTCTTTCTGCCCATACTTCTCAGGATAACGGGTCGAGAATACAATGTCAGCTATGTACTGTTCTATCTTCTCGTCAATATATACCTGACGAACGACGTTACGGGCATCCTTGATGTCCTCCGTGCGCAAAATGGGTTTAACCTCGTCCTTCTCTCCGCCAATGTTCATACGGATTATCTTCTTCTCTTCCTCCAGCTTGGGATAGTCGATGACAACCTTCAGCATGAAACGGTCTACCTGAGCTTCAGGCAATGGATAAGTACCTTCCTGCTCTATGGGGTTCTGAGTGGCAAGAACAAGGAACGGGTCAGGCAGACGATAGGTCTGCTTTCCAATTGTCACCTGTCGCTCCTGCATGCTTTCCAGCAAAGCACTCTGTACCTTTGCCGGAGCACGGTTGATTTCGTCTGCCAACACAAAATTGGCAAACACAGGACCTTGTTCAACAACGAACTTCTCGTCCTTTTGGCTGTAAATCATCGTACCAATGACATCGGCGGGCAATAGGTCCGGGGTAAACTGGATACGGCTAAACTTTGCATCTACCAACGATGCCAGTGTTTTAATTGCCTGAGTTTTTGCCAAACCGGGCACGCCCTCCAGCAAGACATGTCCGTCACTCAACAATCCGATGAGCAACGACTCCACCAGATGCTTCTGACCCACAATGACCTGCGACATACCTGTCTGCAGATTAGTAACAAATGCGCTTTGACGCTCTATTCGCTCATTCAGTTCGCGAATATCAACAGATTCTGCCATAATTGCAATATATAGTTTTGTACGTTAAATTCGATTTCAACGTTCAAAATTACTGCTTTTTGCGCTTACAGCCAATAGAAAAGTCTTAAATAACGTTAGAGAACATCGCGTTTAATCTTTTTTTACCAACTCTGGTATCTTTATCTTTGCCCCAAGCAACACATTATTGGGCTTCGAAAGCTGATTGTAGACTATAATGTAATTTGCCAAATCCTTGTCTCCATAAGCCTTACGGGCCAACTTATATAGGTTGTCACCAGCCACCATAATGTGTTCTTCCTTCGTGCCCACAATCCAGTATTCTCCACCATCTACCTGAGGATACTTTCTTGCCAGCTCTGCTGGAGTCGGTTCAACAGGCACAGGTTTGGTCTCTTGGGGATAAACTGTGTTTGTTGTCCTATCTTCTGTAATGGAAGGCTGTGGTTTTTCGACCATATCGTCGCCCATGCGATAGCCCAAGTAAAACATACCAAACATCAACATTAAAGCCAACAAGAAGAAGGCTGCCACCCCACCCCATGAGAGCAACACACCGCGACGCTTGGAAAGTTCCTTGTCCAGTGCAGAGGAGACGACCTGTTCTATAGTTTGATGGTCAACATGCTGGGCATGAACCGTCATCTCCTCCACGGTCTGGTGAACGACATGCGAGGACACAGATTCCGAGACTACGGCTTTCTCTGCAGGTACGCTTTCCTGTTTGTCTAAAATATCAACATTCACGTCCTCCTCGGCCAGCGTCACAGTTTCTTCATTCGGCTTTTCTTCGTCTGAAGATGCAACACCTGACACAACAGATAGCAGTACAGGCTCTTCGGCTTCTTGTATTGTGTCCGCAATTCCCTCAACAGCCTCTTCTCCTTCTTCTTCAGACTGAGGTTCCGTTTCAACAACCGACGCAATATATTCCATCTCCTCCGTGCTCGTACCTTCATTCAGTATCACCGTTTGAAAGTCAGCAAAAGGCTTGTTCACCTGATCGCGTAAGACTGCATCTGGTGTGAACGTAATCTTAGGATGACTTTCAATGACGAAACGTTCTCCCGTATTTACATTCACGCTCTCGCGGCTTTCCACCATCACCAGTTTAAACGTACCCAGACCTTTTATTTTCACTTGTTCGTCAGCAACGATATTCTCTTGTATAATATCGAACACATTACGCACAAACGCTTCAGCATCTTTTTTGGAGATTCCTTTCCGTGATGCCAAGCCTTGGGCTAAATCCTGCAGATTGATTCTGTTATCCATAATACCATCTTATCTTTAGCCTTTAACTTTCTCCTTCAACGTAGCACTGGCCTTGAAATTTAGCACCATTTTTGGGGGGACCAGCATGCGCTGCCTGGTGGTCGGACTAAGCACGACACGCTCCAGTTTCTTCTTCACCTCAAAGGTTCCAAAACCTTGGATACTTATCGAATCTTCCTCTTCCAGATGACTACTTACCTCAGCAAGAAATCCTGTCATCACGGATGTAGCATCTTGTATGGAATATCCCATCCGTCCTGCTATCTCGTTGATAAATTCTTTATTCGTCATGATAATGCTTTTATGATATGAGCATACAAATCGAAATCGTCGGCCTGGTCAATACCACACAGATAGAAGCCACCTATTTCCAATTCTCCTTCACGAATGGGAATAAGCACCTCCGGGTCTACCTCCGGGGAATCAAATTCCGTTCTTCCTACGTAATACTCTCCTTCTTCACGGTCAATGATAACACGCATCTGCTTCCCGACCTTGGCTTCCTGCACATTACCGGAAATTCGCTGTTGCAAACGCATAAGTTTACTTAAACGTGCCTCCTTTACATCCTGGGGAATGTCATCTTTCAAGTGTTCAGCACCATAGGTTCCCATCTCTTCACTATAGGCAAAAGCCCCCATGCGTTCAAACCGTGCCCATCGCACGAAGTCAAGCAGTTCCTCATAAGCTTCTTCCGTTTCACCTGGATGCCCGACCATTAATGTTGTCCGTATGTGTATACCTGGTACTTCGTGACGAAATTTCTCTATCAACGCTATGGTTTCCTGTTTAGTTATATTACGCCTCATGGCTTGCAAAACAGAGTTCGAGATATGCTGCAAAGCAATGTCTAAATACTTACATACATTGTCGTTTTCACGCATAACCCGCAGCAATTCATCAGGGAAATCCGTGGGATAAGCATAGTGCAGGCGAATCCAGGCAACACCTTTTATCTGTGCCATACGCTGCACCATTTCTGCAATCTTGCGCTCGCCATAAAGATCCAAACCATAATAGGTTAGTTCCTGGGCAATGATTTGGAATTCCTTTACCCCTTGTGCCACTAAAGAGCTTACTTCATCCAGGATTTCTTCCATCGGACGACTTTTGTGTTTTCCTGTGATGATGGGGATGGCACAATAACTGCAACGGCGGTCACAACCTTCACTAATCTTCACATACGCATAATGGGCAGGAGTAGTCAGGCGACGTTCGTTTCGCATTTCGTAGCGATACGATTTTCCTAAATCGGCAATCAACTCATTCCAGTTAAACTTGCCATAAAACTTATCGACTTCAGGAATCTCCTTCTGAAGGTCATTTAGGAATCGTTCAGACAAACAGCCCATTACAAACAATTGCCGAAGTTTTCCTTCACGTTTACGCTGACCAAACTCCAGTATGGCATTGATACTCTCTTCTTGCGCATCGGCAATAAACCCACACGTGTTCACAACCGCAATCTCCCCCTCCAAGTCCTCACTATCATGTGTCACTTGGTAGCCGTTGGCTTCCAACTGATAAATAAGATGTTCCGAATCCACAAGATTCTTCGAACAGCCCAACGTGATAATATCAATGAGCCCTTTCTTCAATGCTCTCCAATGTGAAGTTTAGAACAAACTATCTACAAACTCTTTGCGATTGAAAGGTTGCAAATCTTCCATACCTTCTCCCAAACCGATGTAACGAACAGGTATCTTGAACTGATCCGAAATACCAATCACAACACCGCCTTTAGCTGTTCCATCCAGTTTGGTAATAGTCATTGAGGTCACGTCTGTGGCAGCCGTGAACTGCTTGGCCTGTTCAAAAGCATTCTGACCCGTCGAACCATCAAGCACCAACATCACATCGTGCGGTGCATCTGGCACGACCTTCTGCATCACACGTTTTATTTTTGACAACTCGTCCATCAGTCCCTTCTTGTTATGCAGCCGGCCAGCCGTGTCTATGAGCACCACGTCAGCCCCTTGGGCGACAGCACTCTGCAGGGTATCGAATGCCACAGAAGCAGGATCGCTCCCCATCTGCTGTTTCACTACAGGAACACCCACTCGATTACCCCAGATGGCGATTTGCTCCACAGCTGCTGCACGGAACGTGTCCGCCGCTCCGAGCACGACTTTTAGACCTTGCTGCTTGAACTGCCATGCAAGTTTCCCTATCGTAGTCGTTTTCCCGACACCGTTTACACCAACGACCATAATTACATACGGACGTTTTCCTTCTTCTATCAGAAATCCCTCGGTATCGGTTGAGTTGTTTTCTGTCAACAAATCGGCTATCTCATCACGTAAAATCTGGTTCAACTCATCCGTACCCACGTATTTATCGCGCGCCACTCGTTCTTCGATACGGCGAATGATGTTGAGCGTAGTGTCCACGCCTACGTCACTGGTAATCAACACTTCCTCCAGGTTATCCAACACATCGTCGTCAACCTTCGATTTACCGGCAACAGCTCTGGTCAGTTTTTCCAGGAAAGTCTCCTTCGTTTTCTCCAGTCCCTTGTCTAATGTTTCTTTCTTCTCCCGTGAAAATATATTACCAAAAAAACTCATACTTTCCTTCTACTTTATATTAGCAACGACAAAGGTACGAAAAAGTGCCGAAACCAGCGATGGATTCGGTAAAAAAGTTCAGCACATACGATCACGATAGTCTTCGTAACAGTACCGGCGAAGCACCTCCAACTCGCCATTCTCGTGCAGGAGAGCTATCGAAGGATGATGTATACCATTGAACATTGTTGTCTTCACGGTCGTATAGTGAATCATATCTTCAAACATAATCACCTCCCCTTCCGCCAATTCATGGTCAAACTGCCAATAGCCCATGAAATCACCACTCAGGCAACTGTTGCCCCCAAGTCGATACACCCATTTATTTTTCGCCATGCTCTCATCTACCGTTATCGCTCCTCTCACGACTGGGTGATAGGGCATCTCCAGACAATCGGGCATGTGACAGGTAAAACTGACATCAAGTATGGCCGTGCGTATCCCGTTGTTCTCCACAACATCCACAACACTTGCCACCAACGGACCAGTATTCCAGGCAAAGGCAGAACCAGGTTCCAAGATGACTTGCACCCAAGGATAGCGTTGACGTAAATCCAGAATCAGACGTATCAGCAAGTCTACATTATAGTCCTTTCGTGTCATCAAATGCCCACCGCCCAAGTTCAACCACTTGAGTTGGGGGAACCAGCTGGAAAACTTGGCTTCGATGTGTTCCAATGTGCGCTGTAACGATTCTGCCGAACTTTCACAATGGCAATGACAATGGAACCCCTCTATCCCTTCTGGCAACGTGTCAGAAAGTTGGTCGGCCAGCAAACCGAACCTGCTACCCGGGGCACACGGATTGTACAACTCCGTCTCTATCTCGCTGTATTCGGGATTAATACGAAGACCACAGGAAACTTCCCGTTTAGACGATTTCACCAGGGGATAAAACCTGTGATATTGTGTAAGGCTGTTGAACGTGATGTGACTACTACATGTCAGTATCGTAGGGAACTCACACTCTGTATAGGCAGGGGAATAGGTATGAGCCAGACTTCCGAATTCCTCCTTGGCCAACCGGGCCTCGTAGGCACTGCTGGCAGTGGTGTGGCTTATGTATTCACGAAAGATAGGGAATGTACGCCACAAAGCGAAAGCCTTGAATGCCAATATGATTTCCGCTCCGCTGCTATCAGCAACGTGTTTAATCAAAGAGAGGTTCCGCCTAAGCAGAGCCTCTTCCATGATATAACAGGGTGTTTCCAGTTGGGTCATCTTAGTAAACCAACTTCACGTTGTCGACCCACATCGTGTTACCGGGACTACCAATGTATGCGCCACCATGACTGCTATTGAAATAAACGATGATGTGCGTGGGAGCCTCACCCTCGTCAGCCCATCCTTCTTCCGTCACCATGACCATTTTACCTTTACTGTTTTTAGCGTAATATATGCGCTCGCTATCGGCATTCTGCAATCCCATATACTTGCGGAAATATGAGGTGTTGGATATGTCACCGTAATGTATGTCAAATGTTGCGCCATTCACCCAGTCTTGGTTCTTGCTGAAACGTTTCCACATCGTCCCGACACGCTTGGCGTGGATGTTTCCTTCGCTGTCTTCCCATCGTTGCTGAAGCAAGACCAGGGCCTCACACTGGTCCAAGCCCTGAATGGTCTTTTTCTTTCCAAAGCCCGTCTCTCTGACACAATTCTGCTGTCCGCTCAACTGTACTTTATAATCAAACTTTATAGCCTTGGGCTTACTGGTAAACGAAATGCCGGAATTCATCTTGCTCATGGGATTGGAAGCACCTGTGATCGGTTCCACCATCTCGCCTGTGAACAAACTGCCGGCGGCAATTACCGTAACGTTTACAATACCTATAGCCTTGCACGAAACCTCTTGCGTTACCAACTTTGCACACTTTCCACCTTGGTGATTGTCGTGATAGACACTGACATTACACTTGGCTACGCCTGCCACCTTGGCATACACATTGCTCGTCGCCCAAGGACTTCCCCCTTGGTTACTATATGCCTTGTTCTGAGGCCAGGTCATTTCCGGACCCACCTCATTGAAGTTCCATAGCTTGCCCCCTACCAATCGGCTATCTTTCACCGAACGGGCAACCCATGATTCAAAATCTCCATACTTTATCAGTTCGTCGCCAGCAAAGCTTGCTTGAACGGCTGTCGTCATTATGAAGGCAACCAATAAAAGTCTTTTCATTTTTCCTTACTTTAAATTATTTATTCTTATTACCGATTCTCAAAACGCCTCGTTGATGTTAAACACCACACCTGGGCGATTCTTTGTCATACCCACATCCAATCTCAGGTTCACCCTCTCCTTAAACTCCCAGCGTACTCCACCACCGTAGTTGGGAAGTGTGTGATGAAGGTTTATGTCCTGGAAATCAGAAAACACATTGGCCGCACCAACAAACGCCACAAGTCCAAAGCGTTTGGGCAAACGTTGACGGATTTCCACCTGAGCCTCTATGATGTTTCGGTCACGATACCTTCCTTCGTAGTAGCCACGCATGCGATTCGTGTCTTCTGCCACCTGCGCAAGCATGGTCCAAGGTACACGATTCCCATGATTGAACAAACTATGATACTCCATGGCCAGCACAGCACTCTTCCACAAACCATGATAGGTCGAGAATGTCACGTCAGTTGAACTGAACGCATGTCGATTCATGCCTTTGGGATACACCAGATGCTCTATTCTCAAGTATTGTCCCCTGTAGGCATTCATCGCCACGTCACGCGAGTCATAGCTCAAGGCTGCACCCACACCCACAGAAGTAATGCTACGGTGTTGTTCCACTATGAGACTTGGGGTGGACAAATCATAGGTGTAGGTATACTTCAGATTCATCATTGGCCCCAAATAGAGGTTCTTGCACAGGCGGAACAGATAGTCAGGAGTGAAACGTACGTTCGCTTGCTTATAACGTCCTTTATTATCGTCATTCAGTCCGTTCTCGTAGCCTATTCCCCAGAAATCCATCGGGGAATGTATTACTTCCAGCCTGTAGTTCCACCGTTGACGGTCGTGTTTCATATAGTTTTTGCCCGTCACATCTATGCTCACCATGCCTTTAATGCTCAGTTTAGTCATCACAGACAATGTGCTCTTCTTCAATAAATCGTCGTCGCAGTCCCAACTATACAAAGCCGAGATGCCTCCACCGAGGCTCAGCGACGAGGTGGCATCGTAGAATGGTCCTGCCACAATGCTACAGTCAAAGGGCTTGTCACTCTCTTTGTTTGCATTGCGAAGGTAGTTCACCAGCCAAGCCAGCATTCCTTTCTTCCTGCGTTCCTCATCGCTGCTGCCATTATCTTGTACCCACGTGTCCGTCACATTAGTAACGGACATCGTGTCAGTCACAAGAGCCTGAGCTTTCAGACGCAGCACGAAAAGGAGCGTCATGACCAGAACTATCCTGCATGTCAACGCCATACGAACTGCAAAGATACGATTAAGTGAGCGATTTCCCAAATATATTTGAGGAAATCCGAGCGAGAGTATCTAAAACCGCAGGTTAAAGATACGATTAAGCGAGCGAAAAAAACAAAGTTTACGTTTTTCCGACAATGTTTCTTGGAAATTAACTATCTTTGCAGGAAAGTTTATAACTATTTTCCATGAGCCGACACATAACCACTGACATGCGTGTGCTGGAACTGCTCTCGCAGACGTTCCCCAACGTGAGTGCTGCCAGCACCGAGATTATCAACCTACAAGCCATCATGAACCTCCCCAAAGGTACCGAGCACTTTATGGCCGACATCCACGGAGAGTATGAGGCATTCCTTCACATCATGAAAAACGGCAGTGGACGCATCAAACGCAAAGTCATCGAGTTGTTTGGTTCCACCCTCAACGAGAACGAGATACGCGAACTATGTACGCTCATCTACTATCCCGAGCAGAAACTTGAAATCATCAAGGCCCAAGAGCAGGAGATGGACGACTTCTACCGCGACACCTTGCAACGATTGATACTTGTACTACAAGAGGTTAGTTCCAAATACGCTCGCTCCAAGGTGCGTAAGGCCCTGCCTCCAGAGTATGCCTATATCATTGAGGAATTGCTTCATGAGTCGCCATCCGACCACGACAAGAAAGCCTATTTCAATGGTATTATTGAAAGCATCATGGACACGCGTCAGAGCGACTCTTTCATAACGGCCATGTGTAATGTCATTCAGCGACTTAGTGTCGACCAGTTACATATACTGGGTGATATCTTTGACCGTGGTCCTGGTGCCCACATCATCATGGATAAACTCTGTCAAACCCCCAACTTCGACATCCAGTGGGGAAACCACGATGCCCTGTGGATGGGAGCTGCCGCAGGTAACGACTGCTGCATTGCCAACGTGCTTCGTCTATCCCTGCGCTATGGAAACATGGCTACCCTCGAGGACGGCTACGGCATCAACCTTCTGCCCTTGGCCACTTTTGCCTTAGAAACCTATGCCAACGACCCTTGCGACCGTTTCGGTCCACATCTTGACCCGAACGATGTAACGCATGACACCAAGACACGACGGCTCATTGCCCAGATGCACAAAGCCATCAGCATTATCCAGTTCAAACTCGAAGCTGAAATGATAGACCAGCACCCAGAATGGAAGATGGATAACCGCAAGGTTCTGGAGCATATCGACAAAGAGCGTGGCGTATGCATCATCGATGGAACAGAATACCGTCTGCGTGACAATTTCCTGCCCACCATCGACAACCTTCACCCCAACGAACTGACACCCGAAGAGCGTTTGCTCGTACAGAAGCTCCACCACTCGTTCCGTGTCAGCGACAAACTGCAACGCCACATCAAGTGCTTGTTCAGCAACGGCTGCATGTACGGTATATATAACAGCAACCTGCTTTTCCATGCTTCCATCCCCTTGAATGCCGATGGTACACTAAAAGAGGTTGAGCTCAGAGGCCAACGCTACAAAGGCAAAGAACTACTCCACCAGATTGGTATGTTCATGCGCTCAGCATTCAATACTGACACGCCAAAGGCTGAAAGGCAAGAGGCGCGCGACTATTTCTGGTATCTCTGGTGTGGTCCCGATTCTCCGTTGTTCGACAAGGATAAGATGACCACCTTCGAACGCTATTTCATTCTCGACCCCTCTACCCACGAAGAACACAAGGGGAACTACTACCTGCTTCGCAACCGTCCCGAGGTGTGTGACCGCATACTGGATGCCTTTGGTGTGCAAGGCGAACATCGGCACATCATCAACGGCCACGTGCCCGTCCATGCCAGTCAGGGAGAAAACCCCATCAAGGCCGACGGCCGCCTGATGGTCATCGACGGCGGTTTTGCCAAAGCCTATCACGACACCACTGGCATAGCCGGCTACACGTTGGTCTATCACAGCCGTGGATTCGAACTCATTCAGCACGAGCCGTTTACCAACACAAAGGAGGCCATACGCAAGGGAACGGACATTGCTTCCAGCCGACAGATTGTGGAAATGACTGGCAAACGTCAACGCGTGGGTGACACGGACAAAGGGAAACTCATCCAAAGTCAGATAGACGAACTGAAAGAATTGCTCTACGCCTATCGACACGGCATCATTAAGGAACGCGGACGTCTCTCCACAGAATGACGATGTCCCCTCTCTTATTGCATTCGAGAATTGGGGAACAGAATTTTTCGGTCTCGCTCAAGAGCAGCTGGTGCCCATTCATCTGGAACAAAACGCCACTGATTCAGTTTCTTGGGTTCTATAGTCCCCTGTTCCATGACGCGCTTCATCAGGTAGAAGCGTAAGTCTTGTTCCGTACTGTTAATAATACGTTTCTTCAGTTCCGAATGGGGGATGCCAGCCCCACGGGTGAGCAATTCTCCGCCCCCGTTTCCACGATAGCTGTTGATGGCAACCTTGTACTCGCGGTCAAGGTCAAAGGGACTGCCATCAGCCATTGATTCAATGACAACACGCTGTCCCTCTGGCTTCGACACATCCACGACATAACAGATGCCCGCTGCCGAATCCATGTTGTAGGATAGATTCTTCAATCCCTGACGGCGTCCGTTGTCAAGTATGCTGTCCAGGAGCATGATATGGTCATCAGGACCATTCATCTGGTTGGTCCACAAGCCATAGGACATCTCCAGGAAATCCTTGATTTCACGTCCTGTAAGAAGCATGGTATAGAGGAAGTTCTCGTATTTGTACAACGCAAACATGTCACTCACACGTATGGTACCTGCCCTCAGTCGGGAGTCGAACGAGAGCGGTGCGGCAAACGACACGTCTGCCCCCGTCAAGTCGAGTTGCATCTGATGGATAAGGTCGATGAAGTCGGAAGGTCCGAAAAAAGCATCACGCTCATAGATAGACTTCGTAAGTCGTCCTATGGGCTGGTCCACCCATTCCTTCAGCGTCTGACGTTGTTGGGAAAAGCGGGATTCAAAAGAACGCACATCGTCTTGCTCTCCTCTCACGTCTCCTTTACTTCCTCCTACAAAAGGCACATTGGCCGTGATTTGCTTTCTCACTACCCTGCCCCTTCGGTCAAGAGACAGGACAATGTCGGCCTCGGCAATGCGCTTGCCCTGACTTGTGGGCCCCATCACCACTACTTCCTCTCCACGGGGATTCTGCAGCCGGTTGACAGCCGCCTGATGATCATGACCGTAACAGATGAGGTCGAAACCTGTCACCTGCTCCGCCACCAGTTTTGTGGCATTCTCATGGACTTGTCTGCCGTCCACATCATTCACGATGCCTCCGTCGTAACCGCTATGAAACAATCCGACAAGCAAGTCAGGGTGCTCCCGTTCCTGAATAACCTTCACCCACTTGCGGGCCGATTCCACCATATCATCAAAACGTAACCCCGACCATAACTGCTCAGGCAACCAATTAGGTATGCCAGGAGTAAGCATACCCAGGATGGCTATCTTCACACCCGCGCGCTTTATAATAAGGTAAGGACGCAGATAGGGTTCCCCCGTCCTTGCATCAATGACATTTGCCCCCAGCACAGGGAACTGACACTGCCTTACCCATCGGTCATAGACGGCATGACCCGTTTCCACGTCGTGGTTACCCATAGCTCCACAGTCGTAACCCATCGCATTCATCGCCTCCGCTACCAGATGAGGTGAGAGGGTGTCCACGAAGTTGTAATAGTAGGCCGTAGGCTGTCCTTGCAGACAGTCACCTCCGTCGGTCAGCACCAACCGATTGTCATACTGCCTTTTGAGTTCCTGTGTATAGGCATAGATGGAGGACAACCCACCACTCACCTCACGCTTACGCAGATAGTCGTAACCAAACAACGAACCATGCACGTCGCTCGTATGTACCCACTTCAGATGTATCTCCTTCGTCTTTGCCGAAAGAGGTGAGAAGTGAGAGACGAGAAGTGAGAAGAATGTAATTGCCAAAATAAAAACGTATTTCATTATCAATTTTCAATTGTCAATTATCCATTGCTCTTTAGGACTTGAGCCAATCATCTAAGAGTCGTCGGGCAAGCGACACGGGACCGGGTATCTCGGGCAGATTGTCCCGTCGGAACCATCCGCCACTGCCTAACTCCGAGCGTTGAATCTGCAACTCACCACTCTCGTATTCAGCCGTGAAGCCTACCATCAATCCTGCGGGATAGGGCCAAGGCTGCGAACCAAAGTAACGGATGTTCTTTACGTGCAAGTGCGTTTCCTCCCACACCTCACGCTGCACGCACTCTTCTAACGTCTCACCCGTCTCCACGAAACCAGCCACCAACCCATAGTACTTACCGCGAAAGTTATGTGCATGCACCATCAACACCTCCTCCCCACGCGTCACCCGGACAATGATGGCCGTGGCGAGTTGCGGCCACAGCTCCTTGCCACAATTGGTGCAATGCTTCGATATCTCGGTCTGCCACTTCATGGGTGCACCACAACATCCACAGAACTTCGAGTTCGCGTCCCAATACACCAGTTCGGCACATTTGCCAGCCAATTGGTACAGGTGGGGCGGCAGCACATCGTACGACTGCCTAAGTCCCATCATCTGCAAGTCGTCGCGCCCCGTCACAGGGCGGTCGAGTCGATAGACGGAAGCCCCCTCCCAACCTACCCGTGGTGAGGAGACATCTTCCCTCTCGGGGGATAAGAGGGGGGCTATGAGTCTTGTGACATATTCCCACGGCTGGAAGTCCACGGGCGGCTCACCCTCTGGTATTCGTCCGTCGGCAGTGAGAAGTATATCCCCTTGGCAGTATGCGAAATACAGGTCTTTCATTTATAGCCCCAGGCTTGCCTTGATGGCCTCCACCTTCTTCTGGGCCTCGGCCACGGCACCGGGATAGCAATCGGCACAGCCAATGTGGCCCTTCACCTCGAGGTAGAACTTAATCTTGGGCTCGGTGCCGGAGGGGCGGACGCTGACCTTCGTGCCATCGGCGCAGAACCACTGCAGCACGTTCGAGGTGGCGGGCATATCAAGCTTCGTGACGTTGCCGTCAGCATCCGTAGCCGTCAAGGCTTGGAAGTCCTTAGTGCAGACAATCTTGCTGCCGGCGATGTCCTTCGGAGCCTTGGTACCACGGAAATCGACCATCATCTGCTTAATCTCGTCGGCACCCGTCTTACCCGGGCGCACCACATTGATGGTGTGCTCATACGAGAAGCCATACTCCTTGTAGATGTCGATGAGCAAGTCGAAGAGCGTCTTGCCCTGGTCCTTCGCCCAGGCTGCTATCTCACAAATAAGGCAGATGGCTGCTGGGGCGTCCTTGTCGCGCACCTTGTCGTAGGGCAGGAAACCGAAACTCTCCTCACCGCCGCCGATGTACTTCTGCTTGCCTTCGCTGATGGCAATCTCGCGGGCAATCCACTTGAAGCCTGTGTAGCAGTCGCGATACTCCACATGGTTTTTCTTGGCAATCTCGGCGATGACCTCGGTGGTGACGATGGTCTTCACGATGAAGTCGGTGGGCTTCAACTGGCCAAGCGCAATCTTGTTCTTTATAATATAGTAGCAGAACATCATGCAGGTCTGGTTGCCATTGATGATAATCCACTCGCCCTTCGGGTCGCGACAGACGATGGCCAGGCGGTCGGCATCGGGGTCACTGGCAATCACCAAGTCGGCATTCAACTTCGTGCCCCACTTCATGCCCAGAGTCATAGCCTCGGCATTCTCGGGATTGGGACTGACAACCGTAGAGAAATTGCCGTCGATGACCATCTGCTCGGGTACGACGTTGATGTTCTTGAAGCCCCAACTACGCAGACACAAAGGTGTGATGACACGCCCTGCTCCGTGCATCGGGCTATAGACGATATTCAGGTTCTCCTGACGCTTGATGACCTCGGCATCGATGCGGGCTTCACGAACGGCCAGCATGTAGTCGTAGTCCACCTCGCCGCCGATAATCTTGATGAGGTCGGGGTTGCCCTCGAATTTCACGTCCTCGATGGCCACCTTATTCACCTCATTGATGATACCCGTGTCGTGGGGGGCGATGACCTGTGCGCCGTCCTGCCAATAGGCCTTGTAGCCGTTGTACTCCTTGGGGTTGTGCGAGGCTGTGACATTCACACCAGCCACGGCACCCAAGTGACGGATGGCAAACGATACCTCGGGCGTGGGGCGCAAGCTCTCGAAGAGAAAGACCTTGATGCCGTTGGCTGAGAAGATATTGGCCACCGTCTCGGCAAACATACGGCCGTTGTTGCGGCAGTCGTGACCTACAACCACGCTCTTTCCGTCTTCGGGGAATGCCTTGTTGATGTAGTTGGCAAAGCCCTGTGTGGCCATAGCCACGATGTACTTGTTCATGCGGTTGGTGCCGGGCCCCATAATGCCACGCAAGCCACCCGTTCCGAACTCCAAAGTCTGGTAGAAGGCATCCACCAGTTCCGTCTTGTCCTCGTTGTCGAGCATCGCCCGTATCTGTGCCTTCGTGTCGGCATCGTACACACTCGAAGCCAACCACTTCTGGGCCTCAGCTTCGCATTTCTTAATCAATTCTTGTTCCATAGTTCTTTATTATTTAATCAGATATTTCTCTCCAGTTTCCTTCACAATAGCCTTTTTGTAACGCTCGGGATAGCCTGGACGAGCCACTGGCACTTGGTTGCCACCAGGAGTCTTCAGCCACTGGCCGTTATCGTCCATCTTCTTCTGAGCCATATCGTTGTATTTCACCACAATGAGTTGTGCCAACTGCATCCAGCGGTCCATCATGTTTCCGCTCTGTCGATAACTATAGTTCGACAGGTACTTGCGTGCTTCGGCCTCAGTCATTGAGAGGGCATTCTTCTCCACCTCGGGCTGCAACTGGTTAAAGTCGTGCTCCAACTGGTCGCGCACCTTCCGCAGTTCGGGAAAGAGCAGCGAGTAGCGCAGGTAGACCATGTTGGCCACCCAGTTCTGCATCCAGTAGGCACTCTTGAAGGAGAAATTAAAGGTATCGGCCGTGCGCTCGTTGAAGCACTCTGGTGCATCCACGGTGCAGCAATAGATGGGCACCATGGCCACCATGTTGGCATCGTCGTTGCCGAACCACAGCACACCGCCCACATGGTCGGGCAGCCACGAGCGCATCTGCGCCACGTAGATGCAACTGGCTTGCTGGGTGGAGATGGGGCGTTCGTTGAAATACTTCTTGCCATCGACCTCCCACGTCAGGGGCGTAGGACGGTAAGGCATCTCCCACGGACCCATGCCGAGGTCGCTCTGTATCTCCATCGGCGTGCCCTCGTAGTGGTCGCGCATCATGTCCTTCACGTCCTGCACGGTGAGCAATTTCTTGGGTTTCATATAGAGGGGGAACGGGTCAGCTTCGAGGTCTTCGCCCATCGCGTACTTGAGGTACTTGGACATGTCCTCACTGCCCCACTTGTTGAAGAAACTCCACACGCGGGCCTCACAATAGCGGGCACCGCCGAAGTCCAGGGGATTGTAGGCATCGGCAAAGGAGAAGTCCTTGTCCTTGCCCGTGAAGTATCCTTTCTTCTTGGCAAAGGTGATGACGTCCTTCGAATAGAGACAATTCTCCTTGTCCTTGAGGGGGAACTGATGGATACGGCTCTGGTTGGCATGTCCCGAAATGCAGTCATCGGGGATGCGCACGGCCACCCAAACGGGTGCGCCACCACCAGGTCCCTTGCCTATCATGTCCATCACCCACACCTCGTTGGGGTCGGCAATGGTGAACGACTCACCGTCGCTCTGGTAACCGTACTGAGCCACGAGGTCGGTCATTATCTTCAGTGCCTCGCGAGCCGTGCGGGCACGCTGGAGGGTCACCTGCATCAGGCTTCCGTAGTCGAAGAGCCCCGTAGAGTCGGCCAGTTCCTCACGACCGCCCCACGTAGTCTCGTGGATGGTCACCTGGCGTTCATTTGTCAGACCAATGACGGCAAACGTAGAGTCAGCTTCGGGAATCTCACCAAGGTAGTTGTTACTCTCGTAATGATACAACTTACGCATCTCTCCCGGCTGGTGCTTGCCGCCCTTCTGATAGAAGAGGTAGCCGTAAGCACCGTAGTCATCGCTGGAATAGGTAACAATCACGCTGCCGTCTGCCGATGCCCGCTTGCCGACGATGAGGTTCGTGCAGGCAAAAGCCCCGAAAATGAGAAAATGAGAAAATGAGAAAATGAGAAAGAATATCCGCTTCATTATTAATTGTGCATTATGAATTATGAATTATCAGTTTATCAGACCCTGCCGCCTTGAAACTCATGTCGAGTCCTTTAACTGAATGCGTGAGCGCACCAAAGGAGATGAAATCGACACCAGCCTTGGCGTAGGGAATCATGGTGTCGTAGGTGATGCCGCCGCTGCTCTCCGTCTCGGCACGCCCAGCCACAATCTTCACGGCCTTCCGGGTATCCTCGGGCGTGAAGTTGTCGAACATGATGCGGTCGCACCCCTCGGCCAATGCCTCGTCCAACTCCTTGAAGTTCCTCACCTCGCACTCTATCTTCAGGTCCTTACCCTTCTCCTTGCAATACTGCTTCGCACGCGAGATAGCATTATGTACACCACCGCAGAAGTCGATGTGGTTGTCCTTCAGCAGTATCATGTCGAACAGGCCGATGCGGTGGTTCATGCCGCCGCCAATCCGGACGGCTTCCTTCTCCAGCATACGCATGCCGGGCGTGGTCTTGCGCGTGTCCAGCACGCGCGTCTTGGTGCCCGCATCGATGAGAGCCTGCTGATAGCGGTGCGTCATCGTGGCGATGCCCGACATGCGCTGCAGGATGTTCAGCATCAGCCGCTCCGTCTGCAGGAGGCTCTGCTCCCGTCCCTTCACCGACATCACGATGTCGCCCGGACGGACGTGCGCCCCATCCTCGATATACACTTCAACCTGTAGTTCAGGGTCGAAGCGGTGGAACACCTGCTTGGCTATCTCCACACCGGCGAAGATGCCCTCTTCCTTGATCAGCAACTTGCTCTCCCCCATCTGGTCCTCGGGGATGCAGCACAGCGTGGTATGGTCTCCATCGCCTATGTCCTCGGCAAATGCGAGGTCTATCAGGCGGTCATTCAGTTCTTCTACGCTTAACATGACGCTATTTTACAATTTAACGAGTTCTTAATTACGAGGACAAAGATAGTACAAACCGACGAACGAAGCAAGTACAATAAGGAATTTTATTTGCATTTTGCCTTCTTGGGCCCCCAAGCTTCCGTTTCCCAAGCGCAAACGTACCGATGCCTAAGCCATAAGCTCCCGATATCTAAATCTCAATCTCCCGATGTCTGAGGTGTTTGACATAGGTCAAACGCTTGACTGACTATGGTCAAACGCTCGTCCGACACTTTTCAAACGCTTGTCTGACCATAGTCAGTCAACCTAAGCCCAATATAAGGCCATCTCTGCATGAGAATCTTCATCTGATGAACATTCTCGGGGGTAGAATCTTCACCATATTCGGTTGATTGTCAACCTTCTTTTGCCCAAAATGAAGATATGAAAGGTAAAATGCACTTTTGCGTAGGAATTTGCGGTTTTCTGAGTCTCATTTTTGCGTTAAGTGAAAAAGGGCCCGAATTAGATGATTAAATAAACGACACTCTTCCTTAACGATTTCTCCTCTACGCTACTTAATCAAGAAATCCATGTAATTCTCGGGTGTAATAATTGCCGTCTGTTTTACGGGATAGGCTTCCTTGAATGCTTTGGGAATGGAAACATTGGCCTTTTTCGGATTCCATTTCATTTCAAAGACTGAAAATTCGCCATCAGCCTCCTCTATGTTTTAAAACCTGTAAATTTTGGGAACATAATCCGAAAAATCACATACATTTTATGGATTACGATTCAAAAAGATGCACTAAAAATAGAAACAATCACATGTCGCCCATAGTGTACGTGAAGGCAAAGTTACAAAACAATTCATAATTCACCATGCATAATTCACATTTATTTCCTATCTTTGCCCCCATGAAAACGATATTTCTTGTTATCGGAAAGACGACGGACAAACGGATTGCCACGCTGACGGACGAGTACATCGGACGTATAGGTCACTATATGCCGTTCGAAATGACGGTGGTTCCCGAACTGCGGAATGCCAAGAACCTCAGTCAGGAACAACAGAAAGCCGAGGAGGCAGAAATGCTGAAGAAGGCCCTGCAGGCGGGCGATTACATCATATTGCTCGACGAGCACGGGAAGGAGTGCCGAAGCATGGAGTTCGCCCAATGGATGCAGAAGCGCATGGGGGCCTCGCCCCGGAGACTGGTGTTCATAGTAGGCGGTCCCTACGGTTTTGCCCGACAGATACATGAGATGGCTCAAGAGGAGATATCCCTGAGCCAGCTGACGTTCTCGCACCAGATGGTCCGCCTCTTCTTCGTGGAACAGGTGTACCGAGCCATGACCATCCTTAGCGGAGAGCCCTATCACCACGAGTAAACGAGTGTATGGGAAGATTATTCTTTCAACGCAATCGAAGGAAAGAATAATCAGGCATAAATTTCTAATAACAGGGGGACGGCCAGTATTAATTTTCTGTGTTTCGTTCAAAGTTTGGACACTTCGGCCAAACATTCGTAACTTTGCATCATCAAACCAATATAAAAACAAAGCATTACGACTATGGCACAGAAGAAACTACACTTTGAGACACTCCAGTTACACGTTGGACAGGAACAGGCCGACCCCACAACCGACTCTCGCGCGATACCTATTTATCAGACTACGTCGTACGTATTCCGTAACTCACAGCATGCTGCCGACCGCTTCGGTCTGCGCGATGCCGGCAACATCTATGGTCGTCTGACCAATTCCACACAAGGTGTGTTTGAAGACAGGGTAGCCGCCCTGGAAGGTGGTGTTGCCGGACTGGCCGTAGCCAGTGGCGCGGCTGCCGTAACCTATGCGCTGCAGAACATTGCCCAGGCTGGTGACCACATCGTGGCTGCCGACAACCTGTATGGCGGTTCCTATAATCTCATCACCCACACGTTGGCTACCCAGGGTATCACCAACACCATCGTGAACGTCAACGACCTGAAGGCCTTGGAAACTGCCATACAGCCCAACACCAAGGTCGTCTATGCCGAAACGTTTGGAAACCCGAACAGCGATGTCACCGACATACAGGCCGTAGCAGAGGTGGCACACAAACATGGAATACCTCTCATTATCGACAACACGTTTGGCACACCTTATTTAATACGTCCTATCGAGTATGGTGCCGACGTGGTGATACACTCTGCCACCAAGTTCCTGGGTGGTCACGGAAGCAGCCTGGGTGGTGTGATTGTGGATAGTGGAAAGTTTGACTGGAAGGCGAACAACGATAAGTTCCCCACCCTGGCCAAGCCCGACCCCAGTTACCATGGTGCCGTGTTTGCCGACGTGGCAGGTACAGCAGCCTTCGTCACTCGCATACGTGCCGTCATCCTTCGTGACACGGGTGCAGCCATATCCCCCTTCAACGCATGGATTCTGCTGCAAGGGGTAGAGACCCTGAGCCTGCGCGTGGAGCGTCACGTGGAGAACACGCTGAAGGTGGTACACTTCCTGGAGAACCATCCCAAGGTAGCTCATGTCAGTCATCCCAGCCTCCCCTCTCATCCCTCTCACGAACTCTATAAAAAGTACTTCCCCAACGACGGAGGAAGCATCTTCACCTTCGAAATCAAAGGTGGACAAGAGGAGGCATGGAAGTTCATCGATGCGTTGCAGATATTCTCGCTGCTGGCCAACGTGGCGGACGTGAAGAGTCTGGTGATACACCCCTACACCACCACCCACTCACAGCTGTCGCCCGAAGAACTGGCAGCGCAGCATATCACCCCCGCCACCGTGCGTCTGTCCATCGGAACGGAACACGTTGACGACATCATCGACGACTTGGCACAGGCTTTGGCTCAATTGTAGGCCGTTTAGTTTTGATTATTGGCGTTATTTCCGTAACTTTGTGATTCAAAGAATAAAGCAAAAAACAATATAAACAACTAAAAAACATTGAAATCATGACAAAGATTGCAAAACAACTGACTGACCTTATCGGTCAGACCCCTTTGGTGGAATTGAACAAGTTCTCGAAAGAGAAAGGTATAGATACTCCCATCGTAGCTAAAGTTGAGTACTTCAACCCAGGCGGAAGCGTGAAGGACCGTATAGCACTGGCCATGATTGAGGATGCCGAGCAGAAAGGCTTGCTCAAGCCCGGTGCCACCATCATCGAGCCTACCAGCGGAAACACGGGCGTTGGCTTGGCCTTGGTAAGTGCAGTGAAAGGCTATAAGCTCATCCTCACGATGCCCGACACCATGAGCGTGGAACGTCGCAACCTGGTGAAAGCCTATGGTGCTGAGGTTCGACTCACTCCAGGTAAGGACGGCATGCCCGGTGCCATACGTGCAGCCGAAGAACTGCGTGAGAGCATACCTGGGAGCATCATCCTGCAACAGTTCGAGAATGCTGCCAATCCTGCCAAGCACCTGGCAACGACAGGTGTGGAAATCTGGGAACAGACCGACGGAAAGGTTGACATCTTCGTGGCTGGCGTAGGTACGGGCGGAACGGTTTCTGGCGTTGGTAAGCGACTGAAGGAGAAGAACCCCAACGTCAAGGTGATTGCCGTAGAACCCAAGGCATCTCCCGTACTGAACGGCGGCGCAAGCGGTCCACATAAGATACAGGGTATCGGTGCAGGCTTCGTGCCTAAGACCTACGATGCAAGCGTGATAGACGAAGTCTTCGACGTGGAGAACGACGATGCCATTCGCACAGGCCGCCAGTTGGCTCAGCAAGAGGGACTGCTCGTCGGCATCTCCAGCGGAGCCGCAGCATTTGCCGCAGCCGAGATAGCCAAACGCCCTGAGAACAAGGGAAAGCGCGTGGTTGTATTGCTGCCCGACACCGGCGAACGCTACCTCTCCACCGTGCTTTACGCCTTTGAAGAATACCCTCTTTGAAACGTCGCAAGAACAAAGATTCTTGGCTTTATGTTTTGTTCAGAGAGAAAAAAGTTGTACCTTTGTAGAATATAATGCAAAACCAAAGATAGCTAAAGAATGAAAAAGAAGACTGTAATACTCCTCGCCGCCCTGCCGTTCCTCTTCGGAGCAACGGCCAAGGCAGCGGGGAATTCTGATAATGACAAAATGTCGCTGGTTCCCAAAATCACAGGCATGGTGAACCTGCGCTATTCCTACAACGAGTCGAGGAAAGACGACCAAGGATTTGAGGTCCGGCGTGTACGTCTGGGCACGAAAGGTGACCTGCATCGCAAGGTAGACTATGTGTTCCAAGCCGAATATGCCGGTAGGATTCGCATCCTGGATGCCTATCTCCGCTGGAAGATACGTCCGGAGTTTAATGTCCAGGTGGGTGAGTTCAAGGTCCACTACTCCCAAGAGACCCTGCTCGGCCCTGCCACATGGCTAACGGTGAACACGCCCGCTGCCGTGGATAAGCTGAACGGATACAGCGACTATTGCGGACTGACCAGCAACAACGGCCGAGACATTGGCTTCATGTTCTACGGCGGCTTGGTACACAAGGATCACTTCGATGTGTTGCGCTATCGCCTGGGCCTGTTCAATGGTAACGGCATCAATGTCAAGGACAACAACCGTAAGAAGGACGTATCGGGAATGATATGGGTAAATCCCATCCGTCAACTGTCCTTCACAGGTGCCTATCATGCCGGTTCGTATGGTCCGCGCGGCGACGACCACGTACGCAACCGTGCCAGTGCCGGTGTGGAATGGAAAGACAAGAAGCTGAACGTTCGCAGCGAATACCTGTGGGGTAACACCGCTGGACAGCATAGTCATGGCGTGTATGCTCAGGCAGCCTACACCATACACCAGATTGTGCAGCCTGTGCTCAGCTACGACTACCTGAAACAGGACAGTCACGACGGGGCTCCCTATCAGCACAACCTTCAAGTAGGCGTAAACGTAAGTCCCATTGACCACCTGCGCCTACAGGCTGCCTACACCCACACGCTGTCCAACAATAGTCACCACAACAATCTGGCCGAAGTGCAGTGCGTGCTGACCTATTGAGAAAATGAGAGAATGAGAAAATGAGAAACAAAACATATAATATTATGAAGAAGAACATTATCAAGTTGTCGGCTTTTGCCGCCATCGTTGCCTCACTGCTGACAGTCAGCAGTTGTGGAGGTAAACAGCAAGAAGTGGTCGAAGGTGAACTCAGTGGAGAAATCTCTCTCTCTGGTGCCTTTGCCCTCTATCCCTTGGCCGTTCAGTGGGCCAACGACTTCCAGGCCCTGCACCCCGGTGTGACCATCGACGTATCTGCAGGAGGTGCCGGCAAGGGCATCACCGATGCGCTGGCACAGGTTGTAGACTTTGGCATGGTAAGCCGCGAACTGGGCGAGGAAGAGATTGCCCGTGGAGCCGTAGGTTTTGCTGTAGCCAAGGATGCGGTAGTGCCCACCATCAACACCAGCAATCCCGTCATGGCTGACCTGAAGAAGCATGGCGTTACACGTCAGCAACTGATAGACATCTTCCTCACCAAGAAAATAACAAAGTGGGGACAGGCCGTAGAGACTGACAACAAGACAGATATCAGCGTATACGTTCGCAGCGACGCTTGCGGTGCAGCCGAGACGTGGGCCCTCTATCTGGGTAAGAAGCAGGAGGACCTGCAAGGTACAGCCGTCTTTGGTGACCCGGGTCTGGCAGAAGCCGTGCAGAAGGATGCCAATGCCATCGGTCTGAACAACATAGGATTTGCCTATGACATACAGACTGGCAAGCCCCATCCCAACCTGGCCATTGCTCCCATCGACGTGAACGAGAATGGACAGATTGACCCCGAGGAGGACTTCTATGCCACCAAACAAGGCGTGGTAGAAGCCATCAAGGATGGTCGCTATCCCTCTCCCCCAGCCCGTGACCTCTATTTCGTGTCCAATGGTATACCAACGAACCCCGTTGTCATCGAGTTCCTGAAGTATATCCTCACCGAGGGACAGAAAGCCAACGAGGCACAGGGCTACATTGCCATTCCTCAGGAGAAGCTGGATGCCAGCCTGGAGAAACTGGGAGTGAAAAAATAAGGATTAGAGATTAGGGAATAGAGATTAGGATTAAAAGTAACGTGAGCCATAGACTGCTGAAAGACCGTGCCGCAGGCTACATGATGTTCTTCCTGACCATCAGTAGCCTGTTGCTCGTTGTCGCAATGGGCATCGGACTCTACCTGAAGGCTGCCCCCATCTTGCAGGAACATTCGCTGTGGGAACTGCTCTCTGCCAGCGAATGGAAGCCCATGAAGAACCAGTTCGGCTTCTTCCCCTTCCTGATGGGTACGCTGTGGGTCTCGGGTCTGGCACTGATTATAGCCATCCCCATCTCCCTGCTCATGGCCATCTACCTGACGGAGTACTCCCACAGCATGGTGCGTCGTTTCGTCTATCCTTTCCTCGACATTCTGGCCGGTCTGCCCTCTGTCATCTATGGTGTATGGGGTATGCTGCTCATCGTTCCCTGGGTGGCCAATGTGGCTGCGCCTTGGGTTGGGCGTAACACTACGGGCTACACGGCTCTGGCCTGCGGCATCGTGCTCGGTGTGATGGTCATCCCCCTGTTGGTGAGCCTATTCATCGAGATATTCAGTAATGTGTCGCACGAACTGCGCGAAGCCACCTTTGCCCTCGGAGCCACACGTTGGCAGGCAACCAAACACGTAGTCCTACGCAAGACCGCACCGGGCATTCTGGCAGCCATCGTATTGGCCGCCAGCCGTGTGATGGGCGAAACCATTGCCGCCATCATGGTCTGTGGCAATCTGGCTGTAGCCCCCAACTCTGTACTCGATGCCTGCTACCCCATCCCTGCCCTCATAGCCAACAACTACGGAGAGATGCTCTCCATGCCCCTTTACGAGAGTGCGCTGATGTTTGCCGCCTTCATCCTATTCTTTGTCGTACTCGTGTTTAACCTCTTCTCACGCCTGGTGCTCAGGAAGATAAAAGCCGAATAGGAGCCATGAAACGAAGCATCATAGAAGAGAAGATATTCAAAGGGCTGATGTACGCCTCCATTGCGCTCATCATCTATTTCGTGGCCAGCGTGGTCATCTCCGTGTTCAAGCGCGGACTTCCGTTGCTCTCCTGGGAAATGGTGAGTTCACTACCTGGCGGAGGCTTCTACATGGGTGGAGGAGGAGGTTTCCTCAATGCCATCGTCGGTTCACTCTACATCGTGGGAGGAGCCACCATCCTCGGACTGGCCATATCCATCCCCGTGGTGTTCTACCTCAATGTCTACTTGAAACCAGGCTCTCGTCTGGGTTCCATTGCGCGTCTGGCCTACGACGTACTCTTCGGCATACCCAGCATCGTGTACGGAGCCTTCGGGTTCACCATCATGATATACTTCGGCCTGCGGGCCTCGCTGTTGGGGGGTACCATCGTGGTCACCCTGCTCATCATCCCCATCTTTATCCGTTCTATGGATGAGGTGGCGAAAACCATCCCCTCCGAACTGATGGAGGCAGCCTATAGTCTGGGTTCCACCCGTTGGGAGACCATATCGGTAATCGTGCGCCAGATAGCCCCCGCCATCGCTACAGCCACACTGCTCAGCATCGGGCGTGCCATCGGTGACGCTGCCGGTGTCATGTTCACGGCAGGTTTCTCCGACCGCATACCCACATCGCTCACCCAGCAAACCGCCACGCTGCCCCTTAGCGTCTACTTCCAGCTTCAGTCCCCCTCGCTCGAGGTACAAGACCGTGCCTATGCCGCTGCCGTAGTGCTCACCTTCATTGTCCTGGCACTGAGCATTGGCGGACGCATCATCATGAACCGCTTCTCACGCAACAAGATACAGTAAAAACAGGAAAGACACCCATATAATAACGTCACAACGAACATAACGAGACAAAATATATGAATCCACTACGACGAAAGGAGACTAACGACAAAAACTTCGTGGTGAACCGCAAGTTCCCCCACCCCGAGAACATCCGCCTCAGCACCCACGCCCTCAGCATCAGCATCGGGGGAAATGAGATACTGAAGCATGTCAACGTCGACATACCGCGCAACAAGATAACCTGCATCATTGGCCCCTCGGGCTGTGGCAAGACCACCCTGCTGCGCACCTTTAACCGTCTGGTGGACACCATCGAGGGAGTAAAGATAACCGGAGTCGTGAAGTTGGGTGAGCAAAACATCGTCACCGCTGGGGCCAGCGAGTTGACCGAGATACGCCGCCACATCGGACTCGTTCCCCAGCGTCCCTGTCCGTTGCCCATGAGCATCTATGACAACATAGCCTATGGCTGTCGCATCCATGGCATCAGCGGTCGTCGCAAGCTCGATGCCATCGTGGAGCACTATCTGCGTGCCGTAGGTCTGTGGGACGAAGTGAAAGACCGTCTCCATAGCCCTGCAGGCAAGCTCTCTGGCGGACAGCAGCAACGTCTCTGCCTGGCACGCAGCCTGGCCATCGAGCCCAGCTACCTGTTGGCCGACGAGAGCACCAGTGCCCTCGACCCCATCAGCAGTCGTACGGTGGAAGAACTCTTCGTCGAGTTAAAAAAAGACTATAGCATTGTCATGGTCACCCACACCCTGCGTCAGGCCAAGCGCATAGCCGACCACGTCATCTTCATGTACCTGGGTGAGGTCATCGAGGAAGGCGATGCCGACCAGGTGTTCAACCATCCGAAACACGAACTCACGCAACGCTATCTCGACGGGGCCTTCAGCTAACACGTCGCTTCTTTTCTCTTTCTAATGTTTCTCTTTTTGAGATTTTCTACTTGAAAATCTCTTTTCTTTCTTTTTGCTTCTTTTTCTTTCTTTTATTTCTCTTTGTCGGAAACTCCACCCGCAATCCTATATTCATCGGGCCCCCGATGAATAGTCATCGGACGCTGGATGAATAGTCATCCGTTTCGTACGTCTCTGCGTTCTTATGTTTCCTCCACCAGTGCATTGTTCAGGAAATCGAGAATTCTTGTCAACCACGAAGATTCCGCCGTTCGTTCTCTCCCCACCCCGTTTTCGTTTTCGTTCCCGTTATCGTTTTCGTTCCCGTTTTCGTTCCCGTTATCGTTTTCGTTCCCGTTTTCGTTTTCGTTATCGTAGCGCAGCGTCTCGTCTTCGTTCTTGCTCACCCCCTTCTTCGGGTAATAGAAGTTCTTCAGCTCCTCAATGATGCGATTGTGGTCCTCGTCCTCATTCTCCGCCGGTTCCACGCCAGGCTGGTCGAAACCCGTCGCCACGATGGCCAACTTCACCGTGCGCCTCCAGACCGCCCCAACCCTTCTCGTGGGCGACATCGACTATAGTGGCATCGTAGATGGCGGCGACCTCCTTGCCTTGGCGGGCTATCTCGTTGGCCGTGTAGCTTTGGCCGACATCAACGAAGAGGCCGCCGATGTCAACGGCGACGGCCATATCGGCCTTGCCGACCTCACGGCTCTGGTCAATCTGTTGCAGCCATAGCCTGCACAACGGACAGGAGAATTTTAACAATGTTGTCTCCCTGTAGCCGCGAGCCCCGCCGCTCGCGGCTTTTTGTTTGGCGCAGATACTGCACAGTAGGCACCGACAATGTGTAAACCTCAGTCATGGCAATGGGGATGACGTGTCGGAAAATCTTTATATCCTTAATAGCTTGGCTCCTGGCAATGGATATTGTTATGTATGTTGCCATAAAACAACTTTGTAGAAAGGCTTCCTCTTTCTTGTCACAATACGATTATTAATCTTACGCCAATACGATTATTAATCTTATTGCAGTAAGTAGCGTTTCTCTCCTGATATTCCCTGCTTACAATCGTCCTTGTTTATCTTCTGTTTATTACCCCCCTTATTATTATTCCCCTCTTATTATTCCCTGCCTTATTCCCCTCCTACAGGAGGGGTCAGGGGAGGTCACATCAATGGGGTCACATCAATGAGCTCACATCAAGACTATGTCTAACACAATTGTCTCGACCTTGTCTTTTTCAGAAACGGAAAAAACACAGATTATATTTTGTGCATTTTGAATTAATTGCTAACTTTGCCCTCGACTACCGCTGCCCAGTGGGGCGGTGGGGTCGGCAGGCGGACTTGTCCGCAGGTCTATTTTAGTGGACAGCCTTAGCCCTTCGGGGCTGGGGCAAAGGACGTTTTCAAAACGTTATCTTCGACTTGCCAATCTCGCAAATTAGCAATTTCTATCAGAAGATACCGCAACGAAGCGTCCACGTAGGGCGTATTATATACCTATCTATATAATATGCAATGGCGTGGGCAGATGGTAGTTGTTTATCCTGATAGAAGGCAATGCGAGAGCCGGCAAGTGGGATAGGCAAAGAAAGTTTCTCCCACGTCTTTTCGTTCCATACCGACACAGATGTTTCACCACCGCGGCCAGGGAGAGGCCGGGGCAGAAAAACTATTGCGTGTATGAGAATATTTTTAACAACTCCAAAACAAATAACAATGACACACAAAACATTTTCTTTTCTGCTCGCCCTGCTCATGAGCATGGTGGCAAGTTTGGCTTCGGCCCACGACTTTGAGGTGGATGGTATCTATTACAATATTACCTCTTCCACCACTCCCTACACCGTGTCCGTCACGTATCGGGGCACTTATTACGACTCGTATGACAATGAATACACAGGCAGTGTCACCATCCCAGAGTCCGTCACCTACAACGGTACGACCTACAGTGTGACCTCGATTGGTGAGGATGCGTTCAATCGCTGCACGGGCCTGACCTCCGTCACCATCGGCAATAGCGTGACCTCGATTGGCGATGATGCGTTCCGTAACTGCTCTGGCCTGACCTCCATCGAAATCCCCAACAGCGTGACCTCGATTGGCACTAATGCGTTCCTTAATACTCCATGGTTCAATGTCCAACCCGACGGACTGGTATATGCAGGTAAGGTTGCCTACAGTTATAAGGGGACCATGCCAGAAGGAACGGAGATAGTCTTGGAGGAAGGAACGCTGGGCATTGCAGGCTGGGCGTTCTATCAATGTACGGGCCTGACTTCAATTACCATCCCCAACAGCGTGACCTCGATTGGTGTCAGGGCGTTCTATTGCTGCTGGCAATTGACCTCCGTCACTTTCCCCAACAGCTTGACCTCGATTGGCGATGAGGCGTTCTCTGGCTGCACGGGTCTGACTTCCGTCACCATCCCCAACAGCGTGACCTCGATTGGAAGTTCTGCGTTCTATGAGTGCTACGACCTGACCTCCGTAGTAATCCCCAACAGCGTGACCTCGATTGGCGGTGATGCGTTCGGTAGCACCGCATGGTACGATAATCAACCCGACGGAATGGTGTATGCAGGTAAAGTGGCATACAAATATAAAGGCGCCATGCCGGAAGGAACAGAGATTGTCTTAGAGAAAGGAACGCTTGGCATTGCAGGTTCTGCGTTCTATGGCTGCACGGGCCTGACCTCCATCGAAATCCCCAACAGCGTGACCTCGATCGGCAAGTGGGCGTTCCGTGGCTGCACGGGCCTGACCTCCATCACTATCCCCAACAGCGTGACCGAGATTCTTGATTATACGTTCTATGGCTGCGAGGGTCTGACCTCCATCATCATCCCCAACAGCGTGACCTCGGTTGGCTATGAGGCGTTCTATAAATGCACGGGCCTGACCTCTGTCACCATCCCCAACAGCGTGACCGAGATTGGCGAGGTTGCGTTCAAGGGCTGCACGGGTTTGACCTCCATCACCATTGGCAACAGCGTAACCTCAATTGGATATGCTGCATTTGAAGACTGCTCGGGCCTGACCTCCGTCACCATCGGTAGCAGCGTGACCTCGATTGGCAGTGGTGCGTTCTATGGCTGCTCGGGCCTGACCTCTGTCACCATCCCCAACAGCGTGACATTGATTGGCAGTAGTGCGTTTGAAGACTGCTCAGGGCTGACCTCCATCACCATCCCCAACAGCGTGACCAGCATTGGCTATGATGCGTTCTCTGGCACCGCATGGTACAATAACCAGCCCGACGGAATGGTGTATGCAGGTAAGGTGGCATACAATTATAAAGGTACCATGCCAGAAGGAACGAAGATTGTCTTGAAGGAAGGAACTCTGGGCCTTGCAGACGAAGTGTTCTCTGGCTGGACGGGTCTGACCTCTGTCATCATCCCTAACAGCGTGACCTCGATTAGTGTTTATGCGTTCAATCGCTGCACGGGCCTGACCTTCGTCACCATCGGCAACTGCGTGACCGAGATTGGCGACCAGGCGTTCAATGGCTGCACGAGCCTGACCTCCTTCACCATCCCCGAGAGTGTGACCTATATTGACAAGTACGCGTTCGATGGCTGCTCGGGCTTGACCTCTGTCACCGTGGCATGGGATACTCCCATTAGTTTGAACGATTATACATTCAGTAATGCTGAGAATGCGACATTGTATGTACCCAAAGGTACCTATGCCAAATATAAGGCTGCACAGTATTGGCAGGATTTCAAGGAAATTGTTGAGTATGAAAAGGAGACGGGCGTGGAAGAATTGACAATTGACAATGGACAATTGAAAATGGACAATGTCAAGGGCGTGTATGACCTGAGTGGAAGGAGGATGAACGTCAACGTGAACGATAACGTGAACAATTTAAAATTGAAGAAGGGAATTTATATCGTGAATGGCAGGAAGATTCTCGTGAAATAATAATAGTCCCTAATTCGTATATCAGAACGCATTGCTCCCCTGTCGCATTGTAAGCGGCAGGGGAGCGTTCGTTTAATTCATCAATCCGAAGAGTCAAAGCGGAATCTTGCCATCAAGGTCATCTCTCTTGTTATTGCAGAAACCTGTTGAGGTGTTTGTAGTTCAGGAGTTGAATGTCGCTGATACTATTCTCGAGGTCACCGGCATAAACCACCGCCTTCTCCGTGACCGGGGTGACCATGATGGAGGAGGCCTGCTGTAAGGTCTGCTCGAAAGAGGTGTTGTATGTCATGGATGACTTGATTTCTATGCCTTTCAGTGAACCGTGTTCGAGGAGTAATAGGTCTATCTCCTGCTGTTTGGCATTGCGATAGAAAAAGAGGTTCGGTTCCTTTCCCTGATTGAGGCGATGCTTTAAGGCTTCCATGACAATCAGGTTCTCGAAGAGATGACCACGCATTTTGTCGTGGCCCAGTTGCTCAGGACTTTCTATGTCCAACAGGTAACATGCGAGACCCGTATCACAGAAATATAGCTTGGGGGACTTGACTAACCGTTTGCGTGTATTCTCGCTCCAGGGTTGCAGTCGGAAGATAATGTATGAGGTTTCCAAGACATATCACAGGAAAATATCGTGACGCTTCTTGAATGGTTGGAGAAATGTCCCGATTGATGTAGTGTACCATAGGTGCAAATTTTCAATTCAATTGCAAATTTACGCCAAATAGTTAGAGCAGACAAATAATAAGGAACTTAATTAAATAAAATCAATAAAAAAAAACTGAGATTTTCACTGATATTGCCCCTCTCGCTACAGTTTCACACCAACTTCACCGTCTCTTGGGCAGGCTTCTTGCTGTTTTAAGTCTTAGAAAGAAAAAAGGAGGATAAAATTTGTTGTTGCAAGGTAAAAGATGTAAGTTTGCACCAATAACATGGTGACGATAACGAAACGCGTCGCTACGAAAACGAAAAAATAAAAGTTTAACCATCCTCAATGAAACATCCCTTAGAACAATTCCGATATTGCCCCAAGTGCGGCTCGGCACACTTTGTGGAGCATAACCAGAAGAGCAAGCAATGTCGCGACTGCGGTTTCGTGTACTATTTCAATCCCAGTGCCGCCACCGTGGCCGTCATCGTGAACGAGCGAGTCGAACTCCTTGTTGTCCGCCGCGCCAAGGAACCTGCGAAGGGGACATTGGACCTGCCAGGTGGTTTCTGCGATATGTTTGAGACAAGCGAAGAGGGGGTGATACGAGAAGTGAAGGAGGAGACCGGACTGGCGGTGAAAGAAGCCTCGTATCTCTTTTCTCTTCCCAATACGTATCTGTACAGCGGGTTTCTGGTACATACGATAGATGCGTTTTTCCGTTGTGAGGTAGAAAGCGGAGTAGAACCACACGCTATGGACGATGCGGCCGAATTGATGTGGATTCCCTTACAGGACATATGTCCTGAGCAGTTCGGGTTGGACAGCGTAAGGCAGGGAATTAGAAAATTTTTAGAGAAAAAGTACTAATAAATAAGGTATAGTTGCAGAATTTGTTCTACCTTTGCAGCCGAAAACCAAACGAGAACTAAGAGTAGTATGAAAGAAAATCTGGTTATCGTAGAGAGCCCCGCAAAGGCCAAAACGATAGAGAAATTCCTGGGAAAGGAGTTCAAAGTCATGTCCAGTTACGGGCATATCCGCGACCTGAAGAAGAAATCGTTCGGTATAGATACCGATACGTTTGTTCCCGAATACGAGATTCCTTCCGACAAACAGAAGCTGGTGGCCAACCTGAAGAAGATGGCTCACGAGGCCAAGACCGTATGGCTGGCATCCGATGAAGACCGCGAGGGAGAGGCCATCAGTTGGCATCTGAAAGAGGTGTTGGGCCTGGACTCAAAGAACACCAAGCGCATCGTCTTCCACGAGATTACAAAACCTGCCATCCTGACCGCCATCGAGCATCCGCGTGACATCGACCAGAACCTGGTAAACGCCCAGCAGGCCCGTCGCGTGCTGGACCGCGTGGTGGGCTTCAAACTGAGCCCCATTCTATGGCGCAAGGTAAAGCCGGCCCTCAGTGCCGGACGCGTACAAAGCGTAGCCGTGCGTCTGATAGTAGAACGTGAGCGCGAGGTTCAGAACTTTCAGGGCGAGAACACATTCCGCATCACTGCAACGCTGGTTGACCCGGAAGGGAACGCCATCAACGCCGAGCTCAGCCATAAGTTCAACACAGAGGACGAGGCGCAGGCTTTCATGGAGCAATGTCGTACGGCGGATTTCACCATCACCGACATCCAGAAGAAGCCCATCACGCGCTATCCAGCCCCTCCTTTCACCACGAGCACACTTCAGCAGGAGGCTGCCCACAAGCTGGGATTCTCCGTAGCCCAGACCATGATGGTGGCACAGCGGCTATACGAAAGCGGGCGCATCACCTACATGCGTACCGACAGCACCAATCTCTCCACGCTCTGCCTGGGAACGAGTAAGAAGTTCATCAGCGAGAATATGGGTGAGGACTACGTAAAGACGCGTCAATACCGCACAAACGCCAAGGGGGCGCAAGAGGCTCACGAAGCCATTCGTCCTACCTACATGGAGCAAACCGCCATCGAAGGAACGGCTCAGGAACGCCACCTCTACGACCTCATCTGGAAGCGTACCATTGCCAGCCAGATGGCCGATGCCGAAGTGGAGCGCACCACCGTCAGCATTGCCGTGGGGGGAACGGAATATGCGTTCGTTGCCAATGGAGAAGTGGTGAAGTTTAACGGTTTCCTGCGTGTCTACCGCGAATCGGAAGAGGAAGGTGCTGAGACCAAGGCTGAGGCTGGCGAGCTCCCTCCCTTGTCCGTCGGTACGACGCTGATCCGCAAGGAGATTTCGGCCACGCAGCGTTTCGGCCAGCGTCCTCCCCGGTACAACGAAGCCAGCCTGGTGCGCAAACTTGAGGAGCTGGGCATTGGCCGTCCCTCCACCTATGCCACCACCATTACCACCATTCAGCAACGCGAATATGTGGTGAAGGCCGACAAACCCGGGGAAGTCGTCAGCTACACCCTGCTGACGCTGAAGGGCGACAAGATTAAGCGCACAGAGAAGAAAGCCACCATCGGTGCCGAACGGGGAAAGCTGATTCCCACGGACACGGGTATCGTGGTCAACGACTTCCTGATGCAATACTTCCCGCACATTCTCGACTACAACTTCACGGCCGACGTGGAGAAGAACTTCGACGACATAGCCGAAGGCCATACGGAATGGACTTCCATGATACGGGCGTTCTACAAAGATTTCAACCCCCTGGTGGAGAAGACCATGAACGCCAAGAGCGAGCATCGCGTGGGCGAGCGCATGCTGGGCAAAGACCCCGCGACGGGCAATGTGGTATCGGCCAAGATAGGGCGTTTCGGGCCCGTTGTGCAGATTGGCTCTGCCGACGATGCCATCAAGCCTCGCTTTGCTCAGCTGAAGAAAGGCCAAAGCCTGGAGACCATCACGCTGGACGAGGCTCTCGAGCTGTTCCGCCTTCCCCGTGAGCTGGGTGTCTACGACGGCGACAACGTAGTAATAGGCTCGGGACGATTCGGTCCCTACATCCAGTTCCAACATCAGTATATCTCCATCCCGAAGGACTCCGACCCGTTGACCATCACACTGGACGAGGCTGCAGTGCTCATCGAGCAAAAGCGCAAGGAAGATAAAGAGAAGCACCTGAAGGCCTTTGACGAGAAGCCCGGACTGGAGATACTGAATGGCAGATACGGTCCCTACATTACCTACAACGGGACCAACTACCGCATCCCGCGCAATATGCACGAGCGGGCTCAGCAACTCACTCTCGCCGAGTGCATGGCAATCATCGAGGCAACGCCTGCTCCCGCAGAAAAGCCCTCTCATGGCCGCCGCACGGCCCGCAAGTCATGATACGCATCATACTCATCGGATACATGGGGGCCGGGAAGACCACCGTCGGCAGACAGCTGGCCAAGGCCCTTGACATACCATTCTACGACCTGGACTGGTACATCGAGATGAGGTATCACCGCAAGGTGGCCGAGATATTTGCCGAGAAAGGCGAGGAGGGATTCCGTGACCTGGAACGCCGCATGCTGCACGAGGCGGCAGAGTTCGAGAACGTCGTTCTCAGTTGCGGCGGCGGCACCCCCTGTTTCTTCGACAATATGGAGTACATGAACTCGCTGGCCGAGACCGTCTACCTGAAAGCCGCCCCCGAGGTGCTGGCCATGCACCTGAAGATGGGCAAGGTGGAGCGTCCGCTCATCAAGGGGAAAGCCCCCGAGGAGCTGGAGCAATACATCCGCGAGTCGCTGGAGAAGCGGGAGCCCTTCTACAACAAAGCCAAGCACACGCTGGACGTCAGCCTGATGGACAACTACGAGAAGATTTCAATAACCGTCGAACTACTTAGAAAAGAGCTGGGAGTCTGACACTCCCCGGCATCACATCCGACTATGAAGAAATGGCGCATTGAAGACTCCGAGGAACTCTACAACATCAAGGGTTGGGGAGTCAACTATTTTGGCATCAACGACAAAGGCCACGTCTATGTCAGTCCGAAGAAAAACGCGGTACAGGTGGACCTGAAGGAAGTGGTGGACGAACTGGCCTCGCGCCACGTATCCACCCCCCTGTTGCTGCGCTTCCCCGACATCCTGGACAACCGCATCGAGAAAACCGACGAATGCTTCCGCAAGGCCGCCAAGGAGTATGACTACCGGGCCGAGCACTTCATCATCTTCCCCATCAAGGTCAACCAGATGCGCCCCGTCGTCGAGGAAATCATCAGCCACGGCAAGCGTTACAACCTCGGACTGGAAGCCGGTTCCAAGCCCGAGCTCCACGCCGTGCTGGCCACCAACATGGACTCCGACTCCCTCATCATCTGCAACGGCCACAAGGACCAGAACTACATCGAGCTCGCCCTGCTGGCCCAGAAGATGGGCAAGCGCGTCTTCCTCGTCATCGAGAAACTGCCCGAACTGCAAACCGTCGCCGAGACGGCCCGGAAACTCGGCGTGCGCCCCAACCTGGGCATCCGCATCAAGCTCGCCTCCAACGGCAGCGGCAAGTGGAGCGAGAGCGGAGGCGACGCTTCCAAGTTCGGCCTCAACTCCAGCGAGCTGCTCATGGCCCTGCAGATGCTCGACGAGATGCAACTGCGCGACTGCCTGAAACTCATCCACTTCCACATCGGAAGCCAGATAACCAAGATACGCTACATCAGTTCCGCCCTGCGCGAGGCTGCCCAGTTCTACGTCCAGCTCCACCAGATGGGCTTCAACATCGAGTTCGTCGACTGCGGTGGCGGACTCGGCGTCGACTACGACGGCACACGCTCCAGCAACAGCGAGAGCAGCGTCAACTACAGCATCCAGGAGTACGTCAACGACTGCATCTACACCCTCGTGGAGGCAGCCGACAAAAGCGGCATCCCTCACCCCAACATCATCACCGAGGGTGGACGCTCCCTCTCGGCCCACCACAGCGTGCTCGTCATCGACGTACTGGAGAGCGTCACCGCCCCCCAGATGCCCGAAGACTTCCAACCCGGGGCCGACGACCACAAACTCGTGCACGACCTCACGGAGATATGGGACAAACTCACCCCCCGCTCCATGCTCGAGGACTGGCACGATGCCGAAGACATCCGCGAGGAGGCACTCGACCTCTTCCGCCACGGCATCATCGACCTCAAGACCCGTGCCCAGATAGAATCCCTCTACTGGGCCATCAGCCACGAGATAGCTGAGATGGCCCACCACCAGAAACACGTCCCCGACGAACTGCGCACCCTCGACAAGCAGATGGCCGACAAATACTTCTGCAACTTCTCCCTCTTCCAAAGCATGCCCGACTCCTGGGGCATCGACCAACTCTTCCCCATCATGCCCATTTCGCGGCTGCAGGAAGAGCCCTCGCGCAGCGCCACCCTCCAGGACATCACCTGCGACTCCGACGGCAAGATAACAGCCTACGTCAACGCCGGCCACCAGACCAACTACATCCCTCTCCACCCCCTGCGAGCCGACGAGCACTACTACATCGGCGTCTTCCTCGTCGGAGCCTACCAGGAGATTCTGGGCAACATGCACAACCTCTTCGGCGACACCAACGCCGTACACATCTCCGTGGACAAAGAAGGATACTCCATCGACCAGCTCATCGACGGCGAGACCGTCGCCGACGTGCTCGAGTACGTCCAGTACGACCCCAAACGCCTCGTGCGCCGCCTCGAGATATGGGTCAGCAAAGCCATCAAGGCAGGGAAAATCACCCCCTCCGAGGGAAAAGAATTCATCTCCAACTACCGCGCAGGACTCTATGGATACACCTATCTCGAATAAGACCCCTACCCCAACCCTCCCCGAGGGGAGGGCGTATATACTGAAGGTAGGCGGAGCCGTGGTGGAAGACCCGGCCTCCCTCGCCCAGTTGATTGAGGAGTTTGCTGCCATCGAAGGCCCCAAAGTGCTGGTGCACGGCGGAGGGCGCAGCGCCACGCGCATAGCCGCCCGCCTGGGCATCGAAAGCCACATGGCAGACGGCCGCCGCATAACCGACCAGCCCATGCTCGACGTCGTCACCATGGTCTACGGCGGACTCGTCAACAAACAGCTCGTCGCCCAACTGCAGGCAGCCGGCACCAACGCCCTCGGCCTCACCGGAGCCGATGCCAACCTCATACGCAGCCACCGCCGACCCGTCCGCGACGGCATCGACTACGGATGCGTGGGCGACGTCGCCCACGTCGACAGCCACCTTCTGAGCCAGCTCATAGAGCGCGGCATCACCCCCGTCATAGCCCCCCTCACCCACGACGGCCAGGGCCACCTCCTCAACACCAACGCCGACACCATCGCCAGCCATGTAGCCTGCGCCCTGGCACCCCATTTCCAAGTCACCCTGAAGTTCGCATTCGAGAAACGCGGCCTGCTCCTCAACCCCGACGACCCCGAGAGCCTCGTCCCCCACATCACCGAGACCGACTTCCTTCGCCTGCGCACCGAAGGCACCATCAGCGGCGGCATGCTCCCCAAGCTCGAAAACGCCTTCGCGGCCATACGCCAAGGCGTCAGCCGCGTGCTCATCGGTGAAACCCTCATCACCAGCACATGAAGGCCACAGACTTCCTGCGCGACGTCCTTCCGCTGAAGGACAAACTCTTCCGGCTCGCCTGGCGCATCACGCTCGACAGGCAAGAAGCAGAAGACATCACGCAGGACACCCTCCTCCGTGTGTGGCAAGCCCGCCACCAGTGGTCCGAGATAGACAGCATCCAGGCCTACAGCCTCACCATCTGCCGCCGGCTGGCAATAGACACCACCAAGGCCAAGCGCTCCCAGAACCTCAGCCTTTCGGAAACCGCCGCCGCCGCCGATGCCCTGCATGCCACTGCCCCCCTGCCCGACGATGAACTCGACAGCCGCCAGCGCGTCACCGCCATACGCCGCATCATCGACCAGTTGCCCGAGGCCCAGCGCACCGTCGTCCAGCTGCGCGACATCGAAGCCTACAGCTACGACGAGATAGCCCACATCACCGGTCTGTCCGAGACCCAGGTCCGCGTCTATCTCCACCGCGCCCGCGCCAAGCTGCGCGAAGCTGCCAAGACGTGGAACACAGAGTGAAATTTCGGACTTCGACAACTTCAATCTCATCAACAAAAGAAATAAAAGGGGAATCGTCCCGATTGATTTGACATTGATACCCGATCGATTTCACGTTGATACATGTGCATCTTGCAATAAAAAAATTCTGCCTCCTGCTGTAACTTTTTGGGGTTTCATTCGTCTCCCTTATAGAACGCCAACGTAAACGGAATGGACTACAAATACATAGAACAACTGCTGGAGCGCTACTGGGAATGCCAGACTACGCTGGAGGAGGAGGCCATACTGCGCCAGTTCTTCGCCCAGAGCGACGTGCCCGCCAGCCTGCTGCCCTACCGCGACATATTCCGCGCCGAGGAGCAAATGAAGGCGGAGGCGCGGCTGGGCGACGACTTCGACCGGCGCGTGCTTGCCGCCATCGGAGCGCGGCCCGACGCACAGGCACGCACCAGCGGCATCAGCCTCTCCGCACGCCTGGCTCCGCTCTACAGGGCGGCGGCCACGGTGGCCATGGTGCTCTCACTGGGCATGGCGGCCCAGCACGGACTCGGCAACCACCAGCAGCAGGAGGGCATGACAGACGGCGTGGCTCTGCAGCCCGGAGACTCCACCACCATGGAGATTCTGCCCGCCACTACGGCCGAGAGCGCACAGAGTGCCGACTCGCTCTCAGGGCCGCTCACACAATGACGGCAACGGGGGAAAAAGCTTTTTCAAATCTACATAAAACAAATCAATCTTCTAAAACGATGATAAGGGGGTGACCGTGAGGCCACCCCCTGTCATATACGCCCCCCGAGACAAAACCGCCCAAACGGGAGGAGAGGAACGGCGGTCAGATGCCGCGGGCAAAGACGGTGAGCCCGGCCATGACGATGGAGACCATGGACATGAGCTTGATGAGGATGTTGAGCGAGGGGCCGCTGGTGTCCTTGAAGGGGTCGCCCACGGTGTCGCCCACGATGGTGGCCTTGTGGGCAAAGGAGCCCTTGCCGCCGAAGTTGCCTTCTTCGACCATCTTCTTGGCGTTGTCCCATGCTCCACCTGCGTTGGCCATGAACACGGCCAGCGTGAAGCCTCCGGCCAGTCCGCCCACGAGCAGACCGAGCACACCGGCCACACCGAGCACGCAGCCCACAACGATAGGGATGGCAATGGCCAGCAGCGAGGGGAATATCATCTCGTGCTGGGCGGCACGGGTTGAGATTTCCACGCAACGGCCGTAGTCGGGCGTGGCTTCGCCCTCGAGGATGCCCCGTATCTCGCGGAACTGGCGGCGCACCTCCTCCACCATCTTCTGCGCAGCACGGCCCACGGCTTCCATGGTGAGGCCGCAGAACAGGAAGGCGGCCATGGTGCCTACGAAGGCCCCAACGAGCACCTTGGGGTTCATCAGGTTCACCTGGAAGTGGTTCATGAAGTCGGGGATGGTGGCCTGAGAGGCCTGGATGATGTCGCCCTTCAAGTTGGTGAGCGTCATGCCTGCCCGCTCCATGGCTATCTTCACCTCCTCGATATAGGAGGCCAGCAGGGCCAGGGCGGTGAGGGCGGCCGAGCCGATGGCGAAGCCTTTGCCGGTGGCGGCGGTGGTGTTACCCAGCGCGTCGAGCGCATCGGTGCGGTGGCGCACTTCCTCGCCCAGCTCGCTCATCTCGGCATTGCCGCCGGCATTGTCGGCTATGGGGCCATAAGCATCGGTGGCCAGCGTGATGCCCAGGGTGGAGAGCATGCCCACGGCAGCGATGCCTATGCCGTAGAGTCCGTGTGACAGGGCCTCGGCCGACATGTCGCCACGGAAGCCGTTGGCGCACAGGTAACTCAGGATGATGGCCACGCCGATGGTGATGACGGGGATGCAGGTGCTTATCATGCCGGTGCCTATGCCTTTAATGATGACGGTGGCGGAGCCGGTGAGCCCTGCCTCGGAAATCTTCTGCGTGGGGCGGTAGGAGTGGGAGGTGTAGTACTCCGTGGCCTGACCGATGACGACACCAGCCACCAGTCCGGTGACTACGGAACAGGAGAGTCCCAGCCAGCCCTCGATGTCCAGCAGATAGAGGATGGCGAAGGTGGCCACGGCGATGAGCAGGGCGGAGACGTTGGTGCCCGCGGAGAGGGAGCGCAGGAGGTCGCGCATGGTGGCTCCCTCGCGGGTGCGGACGAGATAGACGCCCAGGATGCTGAGGAACACGCCCACGGCGGCTATGAGCATGGGGGCGATGACGGCCTTCAGCTGCATGCCCTCGACGGGCGAGGCGGCAAAGGCCACGGCTCCCAGGGCTGCCGTGGAGAGGATGCTGCCGCAGTACGACTCGTAGAGGTCGGCTCCCATGCCGGCCACGTCGCCCACATTGTCGCCCACGTTGTCGGCTATGGTGGCGGGGTTGCGCGGGTCGTCCTCGGGAATGTCGGCTTCCACCTTACCCACAATGTCGGCACCCACGTCGGCGGCCTTCGTGTAGATGCCACCGCCCACACGGGCAAAGAGGGCCTGCGTGGAGGCTCCCATGCCGAAGGTGAGCATGGTGGTGGTGATGGAGATGAGGCCGCTGGGGTCGAAGCGGTTCAGTATGAGGAACCACAGGGCGATGTCCAACAGGCCGAGTCCGACCACGGTCAGCCCCATGACAGCACCGGAGCGGAAGGCGATGCGCAGTCCGCCGTCCAGACTCTTGCGGGCGGCGTTGGCCGTGCGGGCCGAGGCGTAGGTGGCTGTCTTCATGCCGAAGAAACCTGCCAGACCGGAGAAGAAGCCTCCGGTGAGGAAGGCGAAGGGAACCCAGCTGTTCTGCACGTGCAGACCGTAGGCCATGAAGGCAAACAACAGGGCGAGCACGACGAAGACGATGGCTACGACGCGGTACTGCTGACGCAGATAGGCCATGGCACCGCGACGCACATGACCGGCGATTTCTCTCATTCGGGGCGTGCCCTCGTCCTCCCTCATCATCTGACGGAAGAAGATGTACGCCATGCTCAGTGCCACGACAGAGGCCAGGGGCACGAGCCAAAAGGCAATAGGAATGTTTTGCATGGTTTTGTATTTTGGTTAGTGGTTAGGGGTTTTTCGTTTTCGTTTTTCTTATCTTCCCTTTCAGGGCGGGGATGCCTTGCCGGGTAGGCTGCACGCGGCGGATGGTGCCGTCGGCGTTGAACTCCAAGCGGTCGATGCACACCTGGCGGTGGAAACCGGGTCCGTTGGGCGTGGGCAGCAGGTAGTTGGGGTTGATGCGGTGGTAGACGATGTACCACTCGTCGCGACCGGGAATCTGGAGCACGCTGTTGTGGGCGGGGCCGTAGATGCCCTGCTCGGGGTCCTGAATCAAGACGATGGGGTCCTTGGCCACGGTGATGGGACGCAGGGGCGACGTGCTGGTGCCATAGGCCACATGGTAGTTGGGCGAGCCGGTGTCGTCGACGCTCCAGAGGAAATAGTAAAGGCCCTGGCGATAGAATACGTATGCTCCCTCGCGGAACTGATAGTCCCTGAGCGTGCCGCCCTGCGGGGTGAGGTGGGTGATGGTCTCACGCTTGATGGACATCATGTCATCGTTCAGTTCGGCCCCGGCCATGAAGCCGTTGCCCCAGTAGAGGTAGTACTTGCCGCTGACGGGGTCGCGGAAGACATCGACATCGATGGTCTGTCCGCCACGGGCCTCGCGGGGACGGTCGTCGTCGGTAACAATGAGGCCCTGGTCCACAAACGGCCCGGTGGGCGAGTCGGCCACGGCCACGCCTATCGACTTGCGGTTGCGCTCGCGGTCGTGTCCGCTGTAGTAGAAGTAGTACTTGTACGTACCGTCCTCCTCCAAGCGTTCCTCGATGGCCGGTGCCCAGGCGTTGCCCGTGGCCCAAGCAACCTGGTCGGTTCCCAGGTCAAGCATGATGCCTTCGTGCTTCCATTCCACAAGGTCGCTGCTGGAGAAGACGGTGAAATAGTAACCGCCCCAGCCGGGAGCTCCGTCGGTAGTGGAGTAGATGTAGAAATGGCCCGTCTGATGTGAATAAAGCACCTCGGGGTCGGCATGGAACTCCGGCAATATGGGGTTGCCGGAATACTTCACTTTCGTCTTGGCTTGTGTTCCCAGGGCAATTGTCAGCCCCAAGAGAAGGAAAATGTATCGTTTCATTGTAGTTAGTGGTTAGGGGTTAGGGGGGTAGGGGTTAGG